>Ga0209581_1002569_pt1 | contig 17048 bp, 14 predicted proteins | sample Coa_R2_FD_187160 | JGI IMG/M metagenome (GOLD analysis project Ga0209581, IMG submission 187160) | Surface soil microbial communities from Centralia Pennsylvania, which are recovering from an underground coalmine fire - Coalmine... | ecosystem: Environmental > Terrestrial > Soil > Unclassified ...
CCCGCCGCTCCTTCTCGATGACCTGCTGATAGATGCGCCCGGCCGTGATGTTGTCGGCTTTGGATGAGGCCACGCCGGTGAAGCGCTCGTAATGGCCAAGGTCAAGATCGGTTTCCGCGCCGTCGTCGGTTACATAAACCTCGCCGTGCTGGAACGGGCTCATCGTGCCCGGATCGACGTTGAGGTAGGGATCCAGCTTCCGCAGACGGACCTTGTAGCCGCGCGCCTGCAAAAGCGCTCCCAGTGCCGCGGAGGCGAGACCTTTTCCCAACGAGGAGACCACGCCGCCGGTGATGAAGATCAACCGCGCCATGGGAGACCACCATAAGCAGATGCCAGAGCCGCACTCAAGCGGTTTTCACGCGCTCGCCGCGCGCTTCGGAAAAAAGACGAGGATTGGTCCGGAAGCCGCTGAATTCTCTCGCCTAGCCCGGGCCGGGAACGGCGGGCAGTTGCGGCTTTGGCGCGGCGGGTTTGACCGGCTGGGGCAGCGGCGCCGTCGAAGATGGTCCAGGTGATTCGAGAATCGATCCCACGGGCCGGCCGTGAAGGGCCACCAGCGTCAGGCCTATGCTGATGGCAAAGAAAAGGATGGCCAGGATCGTGGTGGTGCGCGTCAAGGTGTCGGCCGCGCCGCGGGGCGAAAACAGTCCGCCCAGGCCCGAGCCGCCGCCCCCGATGCCCAGCGCCCCGCCTTCCGAGCGCTGCAGCAGCACCACGCACACAAGCGCGACCGAGACGACAAGCTGGGCGACAATCAGGATGTTCTGCATGGGACCAAAGCCGTTCCGCGGGCTCAATAACGGAAATGGGCGGCCAGGGAAAGCCCTTCAAGACGCCAGCTTCTGGGCCTCGCGGGCGTGGATCATGTCCATCGTGGCGTCCAGTTCCCCCTTGTGCTGGACATCGGTCTTTTCGGGCTCGAAGAAATGCTTCAGTTGCAGGGCCGATTGGCCAAGAAGGTGCATCGAGGCGTTGCGGTCCACCCCTGCTTCCAGCCCTTCCACGGCCGCCATCACGGAGTCGCTGCTTTCCACAGCTGCGTCATAATTGTTTGCCGCACAGCGCTCCCGCACATCGCGTGTCAGCTGCCTGAGCTTGACGAGGTCATCGGCAAATTCCGTCGTGCCGGGCTTATGTTCCTGCAGCAGGCGCCACAGGATGCAGATCTGGAAGGCGTCGCGCTTCAATTTCTCCGCGGTCAGCGCGGCACAGGCGGCTTTCAGTTCCCCGTCCAGGCGCTGGCTCACTTCCTCGGGCGACATCCGCTCCTTGGCCTTCATGCGCAGCGAGTTGGGTGGCTCGAACAGTTCCACGTTGGGCTCGCGCCTTTCGGGACGGCGGTCGGGCCCCACATAATCGGAAGTCACGACGAAATTCTTGCGCCGCTCGGTATGGGCGCGGATGCGGGTCTCCAGCAGCGAGGTCGAAAAGGGCCGAAGCAGAAGATCGTCGGCGCCGGAATTGACGATCCGCTTGATGAGCGACTGGTCGTTGGTCCAGGCGGTAACAATGATCACGACAAACGGGTTGAACCCCTCGCCGCCGCGCCGCAGCTTTTGGATCAGCGCGCAAAGCGGGCCGTCCGACCCATGGGCCTCACACAGCACCAGATCCGGTGGGCGCTGGCGCAAGGCCGATTCCAGGTCTTCGGGCGTGCTTACTGTATCAATCTGGCGAAATCCCAAGGCTCGCAGCGAGGCGCGCGTCGTGTTCCGGTTCGCCGCCACAGGATCATAAACGAGCGCTGTCACCGTCTCGTAGGCCAAACGCAAGATGAAATCCCCTGACCTGCCAAATCCCGCCTTCGGCTATTAGAACCGCGCCGAGTTAAAGAAATGTGGGGCGGGATGGTTAAGCGTCCGGATTTGCACACGCTATAATTGCACCGAATTCGGCTGCTTTCAGGCTCGCGCCGCCCACAAGCGCGCCGCCAACGTCTGCCACTCTCAGAATTTCCGCCGCGTTCGACGGCTTGACGGAGCCGCCGTAGAGGATTCGCGTGCGCCGGCCGATTTCGCCGAAGCGGCGGACGAGGGACTGGCGCACATGGGCATGCATCTCTTCAATTTCGCGCGACGTGGGCGTGCGGCCGGTGCCGATGGCCCACACGGGCTCGTAAGCGACGGCCGTGTTTTCGGCCGTAAGACCATCGGGAACGCTGCCGGCCAGCTGGTTGCCGCAAATGTGAAGCGCATGCCCGCTGTCACGCTGATCTTCCGTCTCGCCCACGCAAATGATGGCCATAAGCCCCGCGCGCCACGCCGCGCGCGCCTTGCTCGCCACAAGCCCGTCGGTCTCGCCATGATATTGCCGCCGTTCCGAATGTCCCACGATCACCGCGCTGGCGCCGGCATCCTTCAGCATCTCAGCGCTGATGTCGCCGGTAAACGCACCCTTCTGCTCGGAGTGGCAATCCTGTCCGCCCATCGCAATGGCGCCGCCTGCGGCAGCTACGGCCCTCGTCAGAAGCGTGGCCGGGGGACAGACCAGAACATCGGCCGGGGGCGGATTTCCGGCCAGCATGCGTTTGAGCGCCTCGATCTCGCCCAACGCGTCCCCCAGCCCATGCATTTTCCAGTTTCCGGCGATCAATTGGCGCATGCAGACCCCTTCTCGATAAGCCCCGATTTGCTTGCTGTTCTTTGCCCCCATCCCTATCATCCGCCGCCTTTCGATGCACTATTGAGGACGGCCGCATGCTCCAGGCTATGCGAAAAGTTGCGAAGTCATGGGTCTCGTCCCTCTTTCTGGGGGCGCTGGCGCTCAGCTTCGGCATCTGGGGCATCGCCGACGTCTTCAAGGGCACCACCGATACGTCGGTTGCGACTGTCGGCGGCGCGGCGATCCCCGCACAGGTTTTCCAGCGCGAATACCGCAACAACCTGCGCACGCTCAGCGCGCAGACCGGGCGCGACATCACGCCCGATGAAGCGCGCGCCGCCGGGCTGGGCAACAAGACGCTGGACCACATGATCGACCGCACGGCGATCGATCAATACGTCTCAAGCCTCGGGCTGACCGCGACCGATGATGCGGTTTCGGCCCAGATTCGCGCCATGCAGGCGTTCGCCGGGCCGCTTGGAACATTCGATCACAATACATTCCTGGAGCGCGTGACCCAGGCAGGCTTCAACGAGCAGGAATTCATCGAAGCGGTGCGCGGCGATACCGCGCGCGACCAGCTGATCAGCGCAGCCCAGGACGGTTTCGGAATTCCGCCGGGCTATGCCAGGGCGCTGTTCTCCTACATCAACGAGCTCAGGGCTGCCGACTACGTGATCATTCCGGCCTCCGCCGCAGGGGACATTCCGGCGCCGGACGATGCGGCCCTGTCAGCTTACATCAAGGCGCATGCCGCAAAATTCAGCACGCCCGAATATCGCGAGCTGAGCTACGCCGAAATCGGCCCGGCCGACGTGATGAGCCAGGTTCAGGTTACGGATGCGCAGCTGCGCCAGGAATACGACACGCGCAAATCGGAATTCCAGGTTCCGGAAAAGCGCGACCTGGAGCAAATCACGTTCCCGAATGAAGCCGAGGCAAGAGCCGCCCGCGCAAAGATTGACGGCGGCATGACATTCGAGGCGCTGGCGCAGTCGCGCGGGCTGTCCGCGAAGGACATTTCGCTCGGCTCCGTCGCGCAGGCCGACATTCCCGACAAGGCGACCGGCACGGCCGCCTTCGCGCTGGCCGATAACGGAACGACGCAGCCGATCAAGGGTCCGTTCGGCTGGGTGCTGATCCATGTCACCAAAATCACGCCGGGCATTTCGAAAAGCTTCGACGAGGTGAAGGACCAGCTGAAACAGGACATCATGAACAAGCTTGCCGCAAGCAAGGTCGTGGACATCACCAACGCCTATTCCGACGCGCTGGCAAGCGGCGACACGCTTGAGGAGGCCGCGAAGAAAGCCGGCATGAGGGTCATTCACGTCGCGGGCGTGGACAGCAAGGGGCTCGCGCCCGACGGCAGCAAGGCAAACGTGCCCGCGACGTCCGATTTCATGGCGCAGGTGTTCAGCGCCGATGTCGGCCAGGATGGCGACACCTTCGCCACCAAGGACGGCAATGCCTACGCCCTAAAGGTGATCGGTATCACGCCGCCGAGGCTCAAGTCGCTTGATCAGGTCCGCGCTCTGGCCACGGCGGACTGGATGGCCGAGCAGCGCGCCAAGGCTCTCGACGCGAAGGCGCGGGCGCTTGCAGCACAGGCCGGCACCGCGCAAAGCCTTGCCGAGGCCGCGCGAGCCGTGGGCGGGTCCGTCCAGAAATCGCAGGCCCTGCACCGCGGCACGCCGACGGATGTGTTCAGCGCCGACACGATTGCCAAGCTCTTCTCCAAGCCGCCGGGCGTTGCCGTTTACGGCCCCCTGCCGAAGGGCGACGGATATGTGATTGCGATCGTGACGGGGGTTCTGCATCCCGATCTGCCCGCGGACAGCCCGCAATATGCGCAAGGCCAGTCCGAGCTCAGCACGCAGGTCGCCGGCGACATTTCCACCTCGCTGGCAATGGCGGCGCGCGCCAAGGCGGGCGTAACCGTCAATCAGGCGCAGGTTGATCGCACAGTGGGCGGCGGCGAGTGAGCAGCCGATGGCGATCCTTCCCGATTTCCCCGCCTTCGCGCGCGGTTATGACGCCGGGCGGGCGCAGGCCTGTTATGTCCGGCTCGTCGCCGATCTGGAAACGCCGGTCTCGGCCTATCTGAAACTGGCGTCGGGCCGCTACAACGCCTTCCTTCTGGAAAGCGTGCAGGGCGGCGAAACACGCGGGCGTTATTCGATCATCGGGCTCAAGCCCGATCTTGTGTGGCGTTGCCGCGATGGCAAAGCCGAAATCGACCGCAACGCGCGCGCCGATGCGGACGCCTTTGGTCCTGCAGACAGCGCCGATCGTCCGCTCGAGTCCCTGCGCAGGCTGCACGCTGAAACGCGTCTGGCGCTGCCGGAAGGCCTGCCGCCAATGGCCGTGGGCCTGTTCGGCTATCTGGGCTACGACATGGTGCGGCTGATCGAGAAGCTTGGCGCCCCGCCGCCCGACACGCTTGGCCTGCCGGATGCCATCCTCATTCGCCCCACGGTCACCGCAATATTCGACAATGTGCGCGACGAGATCATTGTCGTGACGCCGGTCTGGCCGGAGCCTGGTGTCGAGGCCCGCGCCGCATACGCGCGCGCCTGCGAACGGCTGGCCGACACCATGAGCGATCTCGAACGGCCGGCTGCAACGCCGCATGCGCTTGAAGGAATGCCCGAACGCGCCGAGGCCCAGTCGAACACGACGCATGACGAATATCTGAGGATCGTCGCGCGGGCGAAGGAATATGTGTACGCGGGCGACGTTTTCCAGGTGGTTCCGAGCCAGCGCTTCCGCCGCCCCTTCCCGCTTCCGCCGATTTCCCTTTACCGCGCGCTGCGGCGCCTCAATCCATCGCCGTTTCTCTATCACCTCGCCTTCCCTGGTTTTGCCATCGTCGGGTCGTCGCCCGAAATCCTGGTGCGCCTGCGCGATGGCGTGGTGACCATCCGGCCCATCGCCGGCACGCGCAAGCGCGGCGTAACCGCAGAGGAGGATTTGCGGCTTGCCGAAGAGCTGATCGGCGATCCCAAGGAGCGGGCCGAACACCTGATGCTGCTCGATCTGGGCCGCAACGATGTGGGACGCGTAGCCGATATCGGAACCGTGCGCGTCACCGACAGCTTTTTCATCGAGCGCTACAGCCATGTGATGCATCTGGTGTCGAATGTGGAGGGACGCATCCGCGCGAAATTCGACGCCGTGGACGCGCTGGCGGCGGGGCTTCCCGCCGGCACGCTTTCCGGCGCGCCCAAGATCCGCGCGATGCAGATCATCGACGAACTGGAAAAGGAAAAGCGCGGCGCGGTCTATGCCGGCGCCGTCGGCTACTTCGCCGCCGACGGCTCGATGGACACCTGCATCGTCCTGCGCACCGCGCTGGTGAAGGACGGCACGATGTACGTCCAGGCTGGCGGCGGGGTGGTCGCCGACAGCGATCCGGAAGCCGAATATCAGGAGACCGTGAACAAGGCCCAGGCGCTCATGGCCGCCGCCGACGAAGCCGTGCGCTTTGCGTCTTCCGGAACAAACCGGCGCTGAACGCCCCAAGTGCGGCAGTCTTGCAAACGAGACCTTTCTCATCGTCGACAAGAACGGGGTGGCCGGATACCAGGCGGGCGAGGATTTCGTCATTCATCTCGTTGACGGCCAACATCTCGATCAGTTCGGCGCCGGCTCGATCTGATTTCTGCACCCGCTTCTTCGTCCGGAAGATTATCGGGATTGCTTCGCCGACCGCGCTGCGATTCTCAGCGGATTGCCGATTTCGTTCTCGGTCTTCATCCGGATCGCCGTGCTGGCCGGGACCAGATGAAACCCGCGCCTTGCGGCATCTGCGGTCCAGGCCGAAAGCACCGCCAGCGTGGCCGCGTGCGGATGGCCGATGGCGATGGCAATGCCGTTGGCGCGGGCGCGATTTTCGGCCGCCGCCAGTTCCGCGGCGACGGCTTCCGGCGTTTCGATGTCATCCAGGAAAACGTCGCGGCCGGCGCTCGCCACGCCGAAGGCCCGCGCAACCGTCACCACCTGCGTGTCCGGCGTCGTGCGGGAGTCCAGAAAGAAGAGATGCCTGTCGGCCAGTGTCTCCGCCACCGGGATCAGCGCCATGCGGTCCGCCGTGAACCGGCTGCCTTCGTGATTGTTGACGCCGCTGGCCCCGGGCAGGCGGTCAAGGGCCCAAAGCAGCCGCGTCCGGATCTCCGCGTCGCTCAGTCCCTCGCGCAGGACCATGGGGCCGGCGTCATGGGGGCCGTCGGGCTCCATCGGCACATGCGCAATCACTTCATGGCCGGCGCGCGCCGCTTCGGCCGCAAGCGGCGGAGCCAGCGCCGGATAGGGCAGAAACGAAAGCGTCACCGCCTTGGGCAGCGCAATCGCGCGGCGCGTCGAATCGGCATCCGCGCCCAGGTCGTCGATGACGATCGCGATCGACGCGCCGCGGGGATGCACTGCGGTGCGTGAGGGGACTGCAGCCGAATCCGCATTGCGCGCAATCCATTCCGGCCAGTCATGCGTGACCACCGGCTGAAGCACCTGCGGCGCATGGCTGTTTCCCGCGGCCGCCAACGGCTCCGGCAGGACAAACGCCACGCGTTCGCCCTCGCGATTGCCGCGTGCTTCCGCCGCCAGGGCGCTGCGCGGGCTGAGCATTTGCACCAGCATCGGCAGCCCTGAGACCGCGCCCGGCCCGCCCACCGCAAGCGCGACAACCAGCACGAACCAGAATGCAATGCCCGTGCCCCAGAGCACGGGATCGGCGGCCTTGCGCTTCCGGCGCTTTGGAATCGGTTGCCTGCGCGCCATGGCCCATCTGCTAACGGAGCTTCGGGGCTGTCAACGCCCGAGCCCCCTTCTCAACAGACTTGCTTGACGGCGTGCGACTCAGCGGGCTTTGCTCACATCCGAAAGGCCTTGCCGATGCTTCTCCTGATCGACAATTACGACAGCTTCACCTGGAATCTCTTCCATTATCTGGGAGAGCTTGGGGCCGACGTGCGCGTGAAGCGCAATGACGAGCTTTCGGCGCGCGAGGCGTTGGCCCTGAAGCCGGATGCGATCGTGCTTTCGCCGGGGCCCTGTTATCCGGATCAGGCGGGCATCTGTCTGGATCTCCTTCGCGAAGCGCAGGGCCGCGTGCCGGTTCTGGGGGTGTGTCTTGGCCATCAGGCCATCGGGCAGGCTTACGGCGGCAGAATTGTGCGCGCGCCAAAGCCGATGCACGGGAAGCTCAGCCGCATCCACCACACGGGCAAAAGCGTGTTCCGCGGCCTGAACAACGATTTCCTGGCGACGCGCTATCATTCCCTCACGATTGCGCCCGAAAGCCTGCCCGCCGAACTCGAAGTCACGGCCACAAGCGATGACGGCGTCATCATGGGCGTGATGCATCGCGCCCTTCCCATCCACGGCGTGCAATTCCATCCCGAAAGCATTGCGTCGGAAAACGGCAAGCAGCTCCTGAAGAATTTTCTGGATCTGGCGCGCGCAAAAACCGCCGTGCCCGCATGAGCATTGACGAGGAATTTCCGAAAGTCCTCAAGCGGCTGGCAGGCGGCGAAACGCTGGGCGCAGAGACGGCCACGCGCGCCTTCGCCGCCATCATGGCCGGCGAGGTGAGCGAGGCGCGCATGGCGGCGTTCCTGACCGCGCTTGCGATCCGCAAGCCGACCGTCGCCGAGCTTGCGGGCGCCGCCCAGGCCATGCGGGCGGCCATGCGCGCGGTGAGCGCGCCGGCCGGCGCCGTTGATCTTTGCGGCACCGGCGGCGACGGGCTCGGCACGCTCAACATCTCCACGGCCACCGCATTCGTGGTCGCGGGCGCCGGCGTGCCGGTGGCCAAGCATGGCAACCGCAACATCTCCTCGAAAAGCGGCGCTGCCGACGTGCTGGAGGCGCTGGGCGTGAAGATCGGGCTGGAGCCGGCTGCGTCGGAGCGCTGCCTGAAAGAGGCGAACCTCTGCTTCATGTTCGCGCCCACCCACCACACCGCCATGAAATTCGTGGCGCCGGTGCGCAAGGACCTGGGCTTCCGCACTGTATTCAATCTGCTCGGCCCCGTCTGCAATCCCGCAAAAGTGCGCCGCCAGCTACTGGGCGTCTATGACGAGGAATGGCTGGAGCCGATTGCCAATGTGCTTGCGATGCTGGGTTCGGAACGCGCCTGGGTCGTGCATGGCAGCGACGGGCTGGACGAGCTCACGTCCACCGGGCCGACCCAGGCCGCCATTCTTGAAAACGGCAAGGTCGTGAAGAAGACCATCGTGCCGGAAGATGCGGGCCTCGAACGCGCCCTTGTCTCCGACCTGATCGGCGGCGACGCGCCGCACAATGCCGAAGCGATCCGGGCGCTGCTTGGCGGCGCCAAAGACCCTTTCCGCGATGTGGTTCTCCTGAACGCGGCCGCGGCGCTCGTGATCGCCGGCAAGGCGGCCGGCCTGAAACCCGGCGTGAAACTCGCCGCAGACGCAATCGACAGCGGCAAGGCAAAAGACGTATTGAGCCGCCTCATTGCCGTCTCGCAGGCAGCGAATGAATAGTCTCATTCCCGCGCGGAGACGCAAAGGCGCGGCGGAGGCTTGTGCTCCGCGTCTCCGCCTCTCCGCGTGAAACCGTTCGGCTGGAACATGTCGATTCTCGATCGCATTGCGGCCTACAAGCGCGAAGAGATCGCGGCGGCGAAGGCGCGCATGCCATTTGCCGCGCTGGAGGAAAAGGCGCGGCAGGCCGGTCCGCCGCGCGGATTCCGCCGGCGGCTGATGGAACGCCGCGCCAGGGGCGCCATCGGCCTGATCGCGGAGATCAAGAAGGCCAGTCCGTCGAAGGGCCTCATCCGGGCGGATTTCGACCCGCCCGCACTCGCCCGCGCCTATGAAAGCGGCGGCGCGGCCTGCCTTTCCGTGCTGACCGACGGCCCCTCGTTTCAGGGTGCGCCGGAATTCCTCTCGCTCGCGCGCGCGGCAACATCGCTTCCCGTGCTGCGCAAGGATTTCATGCTCGATGTCTATCAGGTGGCGGAAGCGCGCGTGCTTGGCGCCGATTGCATCCTCATCATCATGGCCATGGTGGGCGATGCGCTGGCGCGCGATCTACTTTCCGCCGCGCGCGGGTGGAAGATGGACGCGCTGGTCGAAATCCACGACGAACGCGAGCTCGAGCGGGCCGTGGCGCTTGGCGCAGACATGATTGGCATCAACAACCGCGACCTGGCCACCTTCCACACCGATCTTGCCCTGAGCCTGCGGCTTGCGCCGCGCATTCCGCAAACCGTCCTTGCGGTCGCCGAAAGCGGGCTGGCCACGCGCGGCGACCTCGGGCGGCTCATGGATGCCGGCATCAGCACGTTCCTGATCGGCGAAAGCCTGATGCGGCAGGCCGATGTGGCCGCCGCAACCCGGGCACTGGTGGAGCAGTAAATTTCCGGTTGGACTGAAACGAATTCAATGGACGGCCGGGACAGGCCCGGCCATGACGGCTTGAAATGATTCGGTTTGATCAGGAAGTGCTCTAAGCTGTCCGGCATGAAGAAACTCACGCATGTTGATGACCGTGGCGGCGCCCGCATGGTGGATGTGTCGGCCAAGCCCGTCACCGCCCGCGAGGCCGTCGCGGAAGCCGCCATCCGCATGACGCGCGAGGCTTTTGCCGCCGTGACTTCGCTCAAGGCAAAAAAGGGCGACGTGCTGGCCGCCGCGCGCATTGCCGGCATCATGGCCGCAAAACAGACGTCAGGGCTGATCCCGCTTTGCCATCCCATCCCGATCACGAAGGCCGAAATCGCGTTTGAGCCGGACAGGAAACGCAACACGATCCGCATCCTTGCCTCGGCGCGGACCGCCGCGCGGACGGGCGTCGAGATGGAGGCGCTGACGGCCGCAACGGTTGCCGCGCTGACGATCTACGACATGATCAAGGCGGTCGATCGGGCTGCGGAAATCGAAACCGTCCGGCTTGTCTCGAAATCCGGCGGCAAGAGCGGCGTCTATAAGGTGAAGCGCGCACGATGATCTCCGTCGAAGACGCCGCCGCGCGCATCAGGGTGGCATTCCGGCCGCTTGCAAGCGAAAGCGTGCCGCTCGCACAGGCGGCCGCGCGCGTACTGGCCGAAGATGTAACCGCGCGCTTTGCTCAGCCTCCCCTGCCCGTTTCCGCCATGGACGGTTATGCGGTGCGCAGCGCCGACGTGGCACACCCGCCCACAACCTTGCGCATCCTCGGCGAATCCGCCGCGGGCAAGCCGTTTTCCGGCAGGATCGGCAGGGGCGAAGCCGTGCGCATCTTCACCGGGAGCGTCGTGCCGGATGGCGCCGACACCGTCATTGTCCAGGAAGATGCCGAACGGAGCGGCACGGCCGTCACCTTTCGCGAGCCGGCAAGGCCCGGCCGGCACATCCGTCCCGCAGGTCTTGATTTCAGGGCCGGCGACAGGCTCGCGGCAAAAGGCAAGCGGCTTTCGCCCCGCGATCTGGCGCTGCTTGCGGCCGGGGATTGCGCCGATGTTCGCGTTTCACGAAAGCCCGTCGTCGCCTTCGCCGCCACGGGCGACGAGCTGTCCCGCCCCGGCGAGCCGCGCAAGACCGGCGGGATTGTGGCGTCGTCGGGTTATGGCCTTGCGGCGTACATCGATGATTGGGGCGGTATTCCGCGCGATCTCGGCATCGTTCCTGATAGCGTTGAAGCCCTGTCGGCGCTGCCGGAAAAGGCGAAAGGCGCCGATCTTCTGATCACGCTGGGCGGCGCTTCGGTCGGCGATCACGATCTTGTCCGGCAGGCCTTCGGCCCGAAAGGTTTTGTGCTGGATTTCTGGAAAGTCGCCATGCGGCCCGGAAAGCCCCTGATCTTTGGCCGGCTTGGCGCAATGCCCTTGCTCGGGCTGCCAGGCAATCCGGTTTCCACCCTTGTCTGTTCGATCCTGTTCCTGAGGCCGGCCATCGCCGCCCTGCTGGGGGAGGATTTTTCTGCGCCGCTTGGCAGCGCGCGGCTTGCGCGCGATCTGCCGGCCAACGACAGCCGGCAGGATTATCTGCGCGCCCGCACGGAAATCCGCGACGGGGCGCTCTGGGCCGATCCCTTTCCCGTGCAGGATTCCTCCATGCTCACGCCGCTTGCGCGGGCCGACGCGCTGATCCTGCGCAAGCCGCATGCTCCGGAGGCTCGCATGGGCGATGCCGTGGAAATCCTGATGCTCGGCGCCCGCTGACGAATCACCGGTACAAATTGGCCGACAACGACCCGGGGATTTTCCAATTCTTCTTGACACGGGGCCCGTCCTCCATTACATTTATTCTCAACTCCCGAAATATATTCTTAGTTCTGTGGGGCTGCCATAAGTCTTGGGCGGCGCCACAACATCTTGATTGTTGACGGAGGGAAGGAACTAAACTAGAACGATTCTCCGTTGTTTCGGATTTGTTCGGGCCGTGCGGTCCGGGCCGGAAAACGGGGAGAAAGACGGACCATGCTGACCAAGAAACAATACGAGCTTCTCATGTTCATCCACGAACGGGTGCGTGAGACTGGCATCCCGCCTTCCTTCGACGAAATGAAGGACGCGCTCGACCTGAAGTCCAAATCCGGCATCCATCGCCTGATCACGGCGCTGGAGGAACGCGGCTATCTGCGCCGCATGGAAAAACGGGCCCGCGCGCTCGAAATCCTGCGCCTGCCCGAAAACGTCGCCGATACGCTTCGGCCGGCCACGACGCGCACTCAGGCGCAGCGGCTTGTGCACATGCCCGGCGGCCGTTCGGCGCGCGGCGGCAATGGCGATCTGCGCATCCCGGCCGATACGCGCGGCGGCGGCTCACCCCGCCGCAGCGGCGATGGCGAAAGCGCCGCGCATGTTCCCCTGCTCGGCCGCATCGCCGCGGGCACGCCGATCGAAGCGCTCCAGCACAAGGTGTCGGATGTGCCCGTGCCCGCCAGCATGCTGGCGCGCGGGGAGCATTATGCGCTCGAAGTGACGGGCGATTCGATGATCAATGCCGGGATTCTGGATGGCGACACGGTGGTGATCCAGAAGGCCGATACCGCCAACACCGGCGACATTGTCGTTGCCCTGGTGGATGAGCAGGAAGCCACGCTGAAACGCCTGCGCCGGCGCGGGGATTCCATCGCGCTGGAAGCCGCCAACCCCGCCTATGAGACGCGTCTTTACGGCGCCGACCGCGTGCGGGTTCAGGGCAAGCTCGTGGGTCTGATCCGCCGCTATTGAAACCGGCGTTCATGCCGCCGCGGCCGTTCGCTCCAGGGCCTGTCGCCGCGCGCCCCTTGGGCGGTTGCGATTCTGAACGGTGAAAACCAGACGGCGTAGGCGCCGTTTCTCGCCACATCGAAACGGTCTATCGCCAGCCTTGTCCCGTTGCATCGACGTCGCACCGGGATGGCGCTCACCACGATGCTGGCCCTGGCGCAGTCTTCTGCAAGGGCATCTTCGCGGCGAACTGCGGCAACGAGCATGCCGCCGGCCTGCCCGATGCAGCCGAACTCGTCGCAGCGCACGCCTGCGGCCGGCGTGGCGACGGCTTCGGCAATCTGCCGGGCGTCGCCCGTACGCTTCAGCCATTCGGACGCGGAATATCTGTCCTTGGGCGCGCCCATCAGGTGCAGCACGCCGTCGCTGCCGCGCAGGGCAACCGTCGCGCCGTCGCGTGCGACCAGAAGGTCGGGGGGCCGGGGGGCGAACGCCGCCACAACGCCCGCGGCGAGCGGCAGAAGGCCAAGCCACCGCCAGCGGCGGCGCCAGAGCGCGATCCACAATCCGCCGAGCGAGATCATGACCAGTGCGTGCACCGGCCAGGCCGCAACCACCGAAACGGATCCCGGAAGATGAGAAACCCATCGCCCAACCGCCAGCATCGCCTCGATTCCGTAGCCCATGACGTGCAGCGGGGCGGAATCCAGTCCGAACGGCATGAGCAGCACCGAAACCGCAGCGGCCGGCATCACCAAAAGGCCCATGACCGGCATGGCGAGCAGGTTGCCCAGAACGGCGTAATGCGTGGCGCGATCGAAATGGAACACGGCAAACGGCAAGGTCGCGAGGCTGCCCACGAAGCTCGTCATCGCGATGCCGCCGAAATAGTGGCGCAATTTGCGCCACCAGAGCGGGGCGGCTTCGATGGTCCCCCTCGGGCGCGCCTGCTCCCATTCGACGACCGCGATCAGCGCCACCACGGCGGCGAACGACATCTGGAATCCCGGTTCGATGAGGCTTTCAGGGCGCGCAAGCAGGATGAGGCTCGCGGCCATCGCCACCGAGCGCATGGAAAGCGCAGGCCGATCCACCAGAATGGCGATCAGCATCATGGCGAGCATCACGAAGGCGCGCTCGGTGGGCACCGCTGCGCCGCTGATCACAAGATAGAACGTGGCGCTTGCCAGGGCCGCGAGCGCCGCCCACTTCTTGATCGGCTGGGTCAGCGCAATCGTGGGAAACAGCGCGAGAAACGCGCGCACCGCCCAGAAGATGCCAAGGCCCACCAGCGCCATGTGCAGCCCGGCAATCGCCAACACATGGGCAAGACCCGCGTCGCGCAGGGCCGTTTCGTCCTCGTCGGAAATGCCGCCGCGATCGCCGGTGATGAGCGCGGCGGCGATGCTGCCTGTGCTGCCCGGCAGCACGGCATGGATGCGCGCGGTCATGCGCCAGCGCAGGCCGTCAACAGCGAAACGGATGCGTTCGAAAACATCCGGGCGCCCGAGCGGCGCGATCGGCACGGGCTTGCCATAGGCGTAACCGACTCCGCCCAGCCGCATGAAATAGGCGGCGCGTCCGAAGTCGAAGTCGCCGGGTGCTGCCGGTTCGGGCGGCGGCATCAGCACGGCTTTCAGGTGAACCCAGCGCCCGGGCTCCAGAATGTCCGTGCCGCTGCGAACCGATATGCGCGCATATTTCGGGGGCGGCGCCGAAAGACGATCGATCCGCGCAACCCGCAGCATGATCCGTTTGCCTTTGCCGCGCATCTCGACCGCCTCGATGCGGCCGTCGATGCCTGTGGGCGGCATCCTGTGCGCGATAACCGGTGCTGCAACGATGTCCGTGCGCAGCCTGGCCGCGGAGAATCCGATCGCCGCGACGGCGGCAAAAATCAGGCAGGCGCGGAGCATCGCCGTGGAAGGCGCGGCGATGATCGCAGCCACGCCGGCGGCGGCAACGACGATTGCTGTGCTGTCGGTCGGCTCGAACGGCAAGGCGAAATAGACGCCGATACCGCAGCCGAGCGCGACCGGCAGCCACAAGGGCCAGCGGTCCCGCTCGCTGCGCAGGTTGCCGGAGATGTCCGCCAGGGACGAAAACAGGCGTTTCCAGGAGAGCGCGCGATGGCCCGTTCGGTCCGCAGCGCGGAACGGCGCGAAACGCCGGAACAGAGGCGAAAGACCTACCCCCACGGAACCCGGTTTGCTAGAAGCCGCGAAATCACCTAGAGCCGAGAAACGCCGGACGCCCCGAATAAGAGCATCATGACAGAGAATCCGAAACCCGTCCTGCGCTTTGCGCCATCGCCCACCGGTTACCTGCATATCGGCGGCGCACGCACGGCGCTGTTCAACTGGCTCTATGCCCGCCATACCGGCGGCAAATTCCTGCTGCGGATCGAAGATACCGATCGCCAACGGTCAACGCCGGAGGCGATTGCCGCCATCCTGAACGGGCTGGTATGGCTGGGCCTGGATTGGGACGGCGAGCCGACCTACCAGTTCGCGCGCGCGCCGCGGCACCGGCAGATCGCCGAGCAGCTTCTGGCCGACGGCAGGGCCTATCGTTGCTTTGCCACACCGCAGGAGCTTGAAGAAATGCGCGCGCGCCAGCGCGCGGAGGGACGGCCCATCCGCTATGACGGCCGCTGGCGCGACCGCGATCCGAAAGAAGCGCCGGCGGGGGCGCCGTTCGTCATTCGCCTGAAGGCGCCGCAGGCCGGCGAAACTGTCGTGCATGACCTGGTGCAGGGCGACGTGCGCTTTGCCAACGATCAGCTCGACGACATGATTCTTTTGCGCAGCGATGGCACGCCAACCTACATGCTCGCGGTCGTCGTGGACGATCATGACATGGGCGTTACCCATGTGATCCGCGGCGACGACCATCTCAACAATGCCGCGCGGCAGCTCCAGATCATCGAGGCCATGGGCTGGCCCGTGCCTGTCTATGGCCATGTGCCGCTGATCCACGGCCCCGACGGCGCGAAGCTTTCGAAGCGGCATGGCGCCCTCGCCGTCGAAGCCTATCGCGACATGGGCTATCTGCCGGAGGCCATGCGCAATTACCTGCTGCGGCTCGGATGGAGCCATGGCAACGACGAAATCATTCCGACCCGGCAGGCCATCGCCTGGTTCAACCTGGAAAATATCGGCCGCAGCCCGTCGCGCTTCGACATGAAGAAGCTCGACAATCTGAACGGCCACTATATCCGGCAATCGGACGACGCAGCCCTTGTCCGCGAGGTCGAGCAGCTTCTGGCGCGCCGTTCGCCGCCGGTGACGCTGACGGCGGCCGCGCGATCGCGCCTTCGGGCGGCCATGCCATCGCTCAAGGAACGCGCCAAGACTCTCGTCGAACTTGCGGACGGCGCGGAGTTTCTTTATGCCGATGGTCCGCGCAGGCTGGATGCGGCGGCCGAAAAACTGCTGGACGGAAACGCGCGCGGCACGCTGAAAAACCTGCTTCCGGAAATGGAGAAAACGGATTGGAGCGGCCCCGCGCTCGAAGCCGCCGCGCGCGCCTTTGCAGAAGCGCGTGGCCTCAAGCTTGGGCAGGTGGCGCAACCGGTTCGGGCCGCGCTGACGGGGCGTGCGATTTCGCCGCCGATCTTCGAGATGCTTGCTGTTTTGGGCCGCGAAGAATCCCTAGCGCGCCTAAGGGCATACGCAAACTGAATGACAGATTTCCGGCGCGTAACGCGCGAATCGGATGACGCCGTTAACCTCCAGGGATTATATTTGTTGCAGTGCAGAAATATCCGGCTCGACCGGAAAAACCGGAGTTGACCGCCATGAGAGAACGCAAGGCCAAGCCTGCCGGGTCGGCCACGCTGACCTATCGGAACAAGAGCTTCGAGCTTCCGGTCTATGCGGGCAGCGAAGGCCCCAACGTGCTCGACATCCGCAAGCTCTACGGGCAGGCCGATGTGTTCACCTACGATCCCGGTTTCACATCGACCGCAAGCTGCGAAAGCGACATCACCTTCATCGACGGCGAAAAGGGCATCCTGCTCTATCGCGGCTACCCGATCGACCAGCTTGCCGAACATTCCACCTTTCTGGAGGTCTGTTATCTGCTGCTTTACGGCGAGCTGCCCGACAAGCAGCAGATGGAGCAATTCGACCGCTCGATCACGATGCACACGATGGTGCATGAGCAGCTGGCCACGTTCTACCGCGGCTTCCGCCGCGATGCGCACCCGATGGCTGTGATGTGCGGCGTGGTGGGCGCCCTGTCGGCATTCTATCACGACTCCACCGACATCAACGAT
>Ga0209581_1002574_pt1 | contig 17020 bp, 11 predicted proteins | sample Coa_R2_FD_187160 | JGI IMG/M metagenome (GOLD analysis project Ga0209581, IMG submission 187160) | Surface soil microbial communities from Centralia Pennsylvania, which are recovering from an underground coalmine fire - Coalmine... | ecosystem: Environmental > Terrestrial > Soil > Unclassified ...
GACTGTCACCGATGCCAACCTCGTGCTGGGGCGTATCGACCCCGCGCATTTCCTCGGTGGTCGCTTCCCGCTCTACCCGGAGCGCGCTCAGGAGCGGATGGAGCAGTTGGCGCAGCGTATGGGCGTCAGCGTGCAGGAGGCGGCGCTGGGCGTGATTCGCGTGGTCAATGCCAGCATGGAGCGTGCGCTGCGCCAGGTTTCGCTGGAGCAGGGCTATGATCCGCGCCTCTTTACCCTGCTGCCCTTCGGCGGGGCGGGGCCGCTGCACGCCTGCGAACTGGCGGAGAGCCTGCACATTCCGCGTGTCTTCATCCCGCGCTACCCCGGTGTGCTTTCCGCGCTGGGTATGCTGCTCGCGCCCATCGTCAAGGACTACGTGCAGACCGTCATGCTGCCCGCGCAGGAACTCGACACGGAGGCGCTGGCTGCCGTATTTGAGCCATTAGAGGCGCAGGCCCGCGCCGATATGGAACGCGAGCGGCAGGCCCTCGGCTCGCAAGACGCCATCCAGGTCTCGTTGCAGCGCCTCTACGACCTGCGCTATGTCGGCCAATCCTATGAACTGACCACGCCGGATGCCGGAAATCTTGCCGGGACGCTGGCTCGTTTCCATACATTGCACGAACAACGCTATGGGCATAGCCATCCCGATCAACCGGTGCAGGTTGTGGCCGTGCGTATCAAGGCCGTGCTGCAACCGCCGCAGCCAGATTTGCCTGCCGCGCCCTATGATGGCCTGTCACCAGACCATGCTCTGCTCGGCGAGCGACCCATGATCTTTGCAACGGGTGAACACACGGCCCGTATCTATGACCGCGAGCGTTTGCGGCATGGCAACCATATCGTCGGCCCGGCCCTGATTGTGCAGAGCGACAGTACCATCCTGCTACCCCCTGACTGGGAGGCCCAGATCGACGCCTACGGCAACATTGCCGCCCGTTTCACCGGTACAAACGTAGGTGCGCAATTCATCGCGCCCGCCGCCGGAGTAACGGGTGTGACCAGCGGCAACCCCACGCCCGTCTCGCTCGAAATCTTCAAACATCTCTTTGCCTCAGCTGCCGAAGAGATGGGCGTGACGCTGGGCAGAACAGCGTATTCGCCTAATATAAAGGAGCGCAAAGATTATTCCTGTGCCTGTTTCGACGCGCAGGGGCGTTTGATCGCCCAGGCCGAGCATATTCCCGTCCATCTGGGGGCCATGCCTGCCTCCGTGCGCGCCGCCATCGAGCAGTTTTCCACGTTTGAGCCGGGCGACATTGTCATCCTCAACGACCCCTATCTGGGCGGAACGCACCTGCCGGATATCACGCTGGTCGCGCCCGTCTTCATTGCTGACGATCCCGATGGGCATTCCGGCGAACTGTTTGGCTTCATCGCCAGCCGCGCCCACCACGCCGATATCGGCGGCATGTCACCCGGGTCGATGCCCATGTCCCGCGAACTCTATCAGGAAGGCGTGATTATTCCCCCGCTCAAGCTGGCGAAGCGCGGCGTGGTGAACGAGGAATTATTACAGTTATTCTATCGCAATGTGCGCACGCCCTGGGAGCGCAAGGGAGATATGGACGCCCAGATCGCCGCCGCGCGCGTTGGTGAGCGCCGCCTGCACGAGATTATCAGTCGCTACGGCTCGCGCACCGTGCAGGCGCATGTCGATGCCCTGCTGGACTATTCCGCGCAACTGACCCGTTCCGCGCTCTCGCTCTTGCCCGAACGTGAGGTCACATTTACCGATTATCTGGATGACGATGGTTGGGGGGCCGAAGCTCTGCCCATTACTGTGCGTATGCAAGTGAAGGATGGCGGCATTGCCATCGATTTTAGCGGCAGCGCGCCGCAGAGTGCAGGCTGTGTCAACGCGGTGGAGGCCGTCACCGTCTCCGCTGTTCTCTATGCCATTCGCTGCCTGGTTGGCGAGCGCGTACCGACCAATCAGGGCTGCCTGGAACCCGTGAGCATCTTCGTGCCGCAGGGAACATTGCTCAACCCGCGTGCGCCTGCCGCCGTCGCAGCGGGCAATGTGGAGACCTCGCAGCGCGTGGTCGATACGTTATTTGGCGCGCTAACGCAGCTTGCGCCGGAGAAGATACCGGCGGCCTCGCAGGGAACCATGAATAACCTCACGCTTGGCGGCTATGACGCTGAGCGCGATAAAATATTTGCTTACTATGAGACAATGGGCGGAGGCATGGGCGCGCGACCGGGAGCGCACGGCCTGTCGGGCGTGCATGTCCATATGAGCAACACCCGCAACACGCCCGTTGAAGCGTTGGAGATGGAACTGCCCCTGCGCGTGCGCCGCTATGCCCTGCGCCGGGGTTCCGGCGGGGCCGGTCGCTTTCATGGCGGCGAAGGACTGTGCCGCGAAATCCAGTTCCTTGTTCCCGCCACCGTGACCCTGCTGACCGACCGCCGCAGGCGTCCGCCGTATGGATTGTACGGTGGGGCAGCAGGCGCGCCGGGCCGCAATACGCTCGAACACGCGGGGGCGATACGGGAGTTGCCCGGCAAGGTCACTTTCGATGTAGAGGCCGGAGATGTCCTGACTATCTCTACTCCCGGTGGGGGTGGTTTTTTGCCAGAGGAGGAAAGTCATGTCAATAAAATCGATTGAAATACCCCTGTTCCCCTTAAATATCGTGCTTTTTCCTGGCATGGTCTTACCCCTGCACATCTTTGAGCCGCGCTACCGGCAAATGATCGCTGATTGCCAGCGACAGGAGCTTGAGTTCGGCGTGGTGCTGGTGCAGGCGGAAAGCACATTTATGCGCGAAGAACCTCATGCCATTGGCACAATGGCCGAAATTCGCGATCTGGACCGGCTGGAAGATGGCCGTCTCAATATTATCGCTATGGGGACGCATCGCTTCCGCATTCTCAGCCAGCATCGCAAAAAGCCCTATCTTTCCGGTCTGGTAGAATTCTACGAAGATATCAGCGAACCCCTCGAAGACCTGCTGTTTGTGAATAAACAGGCTCGCTCGCTGTTCGCCGACTACATCGATCTGTTGCTCAAGGCTGCGAACGAGAAGGATGTGAAGGCTGAGCTGCCGTCCGACCCGGAGGCTCTCTCCTACTTTATCGCCTACTTCCTGGACCTGGAGCGGGAGCAGCAGCAACACTTTCTGGAACTGACCTCAACGCTGCAACGCCTGAAAGAGGAGATCGTCATTCTGCGCCGCGAAGTGCCTTTCCTGCGGCAGATTCTCTCAAAACAGGTGCCGGGGAATCGCAGCATGCTGAACTAGAGGCGCATCATAATCAAATCCTGCTGCTTGAGCCGGTAGAGCGAGTTGCAGACCTCATCGACACTGCGGTTCGTGAGATGCGCGAGGTTGGCGATGGTGCGCCGCCCATCGATCAGCAGGTAGATGGTGCGGTCATAGCGCGGGATTTGCGCAATGGGGTAATTTCGTCCTGTGGGGGTGAGTGATGCAATAGCCATTTCGAGCGCCAGCCTGGGGATGGGTTCGTCAAAGAGCAGCGTACTGCTATATTCAGCAGGTGAATGCTTCGTTGCTGGCATGCCAGGCGTCGGTGTGCCGGGCAGCATGGTCGCTTCGCCTGAATGCTGCGTGTTGTAGAACCCTGCCTGATCGCGTACCATCTCCGGCGAAACTCTGGGAAGCGGGCGTGTGACGGTGGGGGAGAAATCAGGTGTTACGCGAGACGCCTCTGGCGCGCTTCCATTCGGTGATGGAGGAGTTTGTGGCGCGGGAAGTCGCAATGTTGGTTCGATGGCCTGGAAGGTGAAATAAATCATGCCCTGGTTATACAGCCGGGAGAGAATTGTGGGGGTCGCCTGCTCCTCGCGCCGCGATCCGCGCTGTATTTGCACAGGTTGCCCATTTTCAACGGAAATGCGCACCTCTTCCCTGAATGGGTCTGAGGCCCGTCTAATGGTCAGTGTCCCGCTGAGGCGGTACTGCTTCAACAGATTGAGAACGTCTGTAAGCGAGGCCGCTGAATACACATGATTGTTTTGCAAAGCATACCTCTTTTTCCATCCCGAGCGGGTTCCCAGACCTTTTCATCATGTAAAGTTCTCTATTGAAACAGGTGGCGATACGCTCTATCAGCCTGCTTGTTGCTGGCATTGTACGCATTACGAACACAAGAGTCAAGAGTCCAGGCGAGAAAACAGCCAGAATAGCTAGTGGCAGGGGATGAAGTACAGGAATTCTCATACGTGACGCTAAAAGCGCGCAAACGACAGGAGGAAACTCATGACTGAATACGCAAACTTCCGCCAGCGTTTAGACAGTGTCCTGCGAACGCTCGACGTAAAGCGGGTGCAGGAATTTCTTATAGCCGAAAATCAATGGCAACCAGGACAGCCTGCGAATCCAGAGTACGCCATGTGGATGATGATTGCGGGCAGCCCTACCCTCAGCGACCTGCACGATCAGGCTCGCGAGTGGTTAGTGTCGCACGGCTACGAGTCGGAGGCGAAAGCTGTGCTGAACAGGGGCAATAAGCAGGGGACAAAATCGGTCAAGGGGAAACCGAGTTCTGGCTCTCGGCCACGCGGTCAGCAACGCCCACAGTTTCCGAAGGGGAAGAAACAGTATTGAATGCAGATAATCGGGGTAGAAACGGGTTCTAAACCGGTCCAACCTGCTTGCTGCCGTCGCGCAGGGTAGCGCCTTTGACCTGTATGTCAACCAGCAGAAAGTCGATAGTATCAGCGACAGTAGCTACACTCGCGGCAAGATCGGCGTCGTCGCCGACGGCTACCCTCATAACCGCCCGACTGAGGTCGTGTATAGCAATGCACGGGTATGGAAACTATGAGCATCTGTATTGTGTTCAACTTTCCGTCGTTTGTCCCTGTGCAAGCAAATCCCTGAAAGCTTCACCCAGCAGCGTCTCGATATAGGGCGTCACCGACCAGAAGCGTTTTAATTCGAGATATTCTTGCACATATCTGGCACGCTCTTTGCTGACCTGCTCGCGTTTGATGGCGCGGATCATGAGGTTTTTGTCGGTGTGTTCGGGGGAGATGAATTCGATGACGTCGGTTTTGTAGCCCATGATGCGCAGGGCGAGGGCGCGGAAGGTGTCGGTGAGCATGTCGGCCAGGCGCTGCTTGAGGATGCCGTGCTGCATGAGTGGGTCGAAGGGAGCGACGGTTTGCAGTTGCTGGTTGAGGTGGTGGTGGCAGCAAGGGGCGCAGAGGATGAGGCGGGAGCGCGAGCGGATACCCTGCGCAATGGCCTCGTCGGTGGCAGTATCGCAGGCGTGCAGGGCGAGGATGATATCGGGGCGGGCGATGGGCTGGTAGTCGATGATAGTAGACTGGCGGAAACAGGCGTCGGTGAAGCCAAGTTGCTCGCTGTGCGCGTTGTCTTTCTCGATCAACATGCCGTTGACATCGACGCCCTCAAGATGGGTCGGGATGTCGAGAATGTCGCGCAGGTAGTGGTAGGTTGCCAGCGAGAGGTAGGCCGAGCCGCAGCCGCAGTCGAGGATGTTGACTGGCGACGACGACTTCTTGAAGCGTTCCAGTTCGCCTGTGTGAATCAGCAGTTTCAAAAATTCGTTGACCTGGGAGAACTTATCCTGCATACCGGGAAAAACTTTCCCTTGCTCGTCCATTACGCCGATGGTCTGCAAGAACGTGTCTGGCTTACCGGCGGGCAGCGGCACATTCTTGCTCAGGTCATGAGCGAGCGCCGGTTCTGCCTGGGTCGCGGTGGCTGAGCGATGTACGAGAGGGAAGCCGTTTTTCTTGATCTGCACCACCACTTCCTCGCCCGTTGTCTGCGCGCGAATGCTGGTGAAGGGCAGGGCCAGCAGTTCGTTGAGCTTTGCCCCGGCCTCGGCTTCCCGGTAGTTTCTGGTGATGTCCTGGCGCGCAGTGAAGTAGGAGAATTGCAGGTAGTATTCGCCCTTGAGCAGGACCGGACGCACAATCACCTGTCGCCAGGGTAAAACACCCTCGCATATCTTGCCTTTTGCAGTGAGCCGCACGAATGATGCCTCGTCCAGCACGAGGCGTTTGATCTGTTCCCGGTAATCTTGAGCCATAATGATAAATGTTTTTGTTGTGATAGGCCGCGCTCCCAGGCCAGGCGTGCAGGCTAGCCATGCAGGCCATCCGCCAGGGGTGGCCCCGGAGGCGTTCACGGAAGGCCCCGTGCAGGCCAGCGGCAAGGGATGGCTGACGGCGTTCAAGGCCGCCGTGCAGGCCACCCGCCAGGGGTGGCCCTACTAGAGACGAAGGCTTCCCACGTTCCACGAGATGGTCGTGTAGAGTAGGGCCAGGTGTCAGGCCACCCGCCAGGGGTGGCCCTACTAGAGACGAAGGCTTCTCACGTTCCACGATGCGGTCGTGTAGAGTAGGGCCAGGTGTGCAGGCCACCCGCCAGGGGTGGCCCTACTAGAGACGAAGGCTTCCCACGTTCCACGAGATGGTCGTGTAGAGTAGGGCCAGGTGTGCAGGCCACCCGCCAGGGGTGGCCCTACTATATACGATCCATCCACAAGCGGCACGACCGCATCGTGTATAGTAGGGCCACCCCTTGCGGGTGGCCTGCGCAGGGGCCTTGAACGCCGCTGGTCATCCCTTGCGGGTGGCCTGCGCAGGGGCCTTGAACGCCGCTGGTCATCCCTGGCGGGTGGCCTGCGCAGGGGCCTTGAACGTCGCTGGTTATCCCTTGCGGGTGGCCTGCATGGCTGGCCAGGGCCTTGAACGCCGCCGGGGCCACCCCTTGCGGCTGGCCTGACTTGTTATCACAAGTTTAATCGACATGGTACAAAACCTGATGGCAAGGCGACGAAAAATGCTCGTCGCCTTTAGCGATGAGCTAGAACCGACTCTAGCTGATCATGATAAGTCAGCCTCAGAGGCGGCAGTAGCTCATCGACTAGACTTGTGATAAAAAGTCCGGCGGCTGGCCTGGGGCTGGCCTGCGACGATGGTAGACTACTTCTCGCTTTCCTTCTTATATTTTGCGATGATTTCCTGCTGGATGTTGGCAGGAACCTCTTCGTACTGATAGAACTCCATCGAGAAGGAGCCGCGACCCTGCGTGATGGAGCGCAGATCGGTGGCATAGTGCAGCATTTCGGCCTGCGGGACGTTCGCGGTTATCTGCTGCATGCCGTTGCCGACCGGGTTCATACCCAGGACGCGCCCACGCTTGGTGTTGATATCGCTCATCACGTCGCCCATATTTGCTTCGGGGACGGTGATGGTGACGGTCATCACGGGTTCCAGGATGGTCGGGCTGGCCTGCGGCACCGCCTCCTGCATGCCAAGTGAGGCTGCAATTTCAAAGGACTGCGCCGAGGAATCCACCGGGTGGTATTTGCCGTCGACGAGGGCGACTTTGACGTAGACCATCGGGTTGCCGGAGATGAAGCCGCGCTTCAACGCCTCGCGCACACCCTTTTCGACGCCGGGGATGAACTGACCGGGGACAACGCCGCCAACGATTTTATCCTCGAAGACGAAGGTTTCTTCTCCATCGCGTGGCAGCGGCTCGATCTCCAGCCAGACATCGCCGAACTGGCCGTGACCGCCGCTCTGTCGCTTGTGGCGGCCCTGCGCTTTCGCCTTCTTGCGAATGGTTTCACGATAGGAGATACGCGGCTCGCGCGTCTCAAGGTCAACGCCATACTTGCGCTTGATGCCCTCAACGACGATTTGCAGGTGCGATTCGCCCATGCCGGAGAGCAGGACATCGCCGGTCTCAGGGTCGCGGTTCACGCGCAGCGTGCGATCTTCCTCAACCACACGAGCCAGAGCGTTACTCATCTTATCCAGGTCGGCCTGGCTCTTCGGGAAGACGGCCACCGAGTAGCATGGCTGCGGGAAATTAATCGGTTCCAGCGGCGTGGTCGCCTCTTTGTTGCTGGTGAGGGTATCGCCGGTGTGAGTGTTGGAGAGTTTAGCGACGGCCCCGATATCACCGGCAGGAATCTCTATTGCCGGTTCCTGCGTCTTGCCGCGAGGCGTAATCAACTGGCCCATGCGCTCATCACTTCTGGTCTGCACATTGAAGACGTGCGTATCGGGCTTGAGCGTGCCGGTGTAGACGCGGAAGGTCGAGATGGTACCTACCTGCTGCGCCGCCGTCTTGAAAACGAAGAGGGAAAGATTGCCTTCAAACGCCTGCGCATCCTCTGGCACGCTTTCTGCCGCGCTTGGCAGGTAATCGACGATGGCATCGAGCAGCGTCTGCACCCCGATATTTTTGCTACCTGCCGCGCAGAGGACGGGGACGAGCTGGCCGCTGCGCGTGCCAAGCTTCACGACCGAGAGGATTTCCTCGTTGCTGAGTTCTTCGCCTTCCAGGAATTTCTCCATGATCGTGTCGTCGCTTTCGACGGCGGACTCGATCAATTGCTCGCGGTAGGTGCCGATTCTGTCCTGCAGGTCGGCGGGAACGGGAATTTCCTGGGCTTTGTTGCCCTCGAAGGTGTAGGCTTTTTGCGTGACAAGATCAACGACGCCACGAAACGCGGCCTGCTCCCCGACGGGGATTTGCAGCGGGACGACTTTGAGGCCAAACTGCTTGCGCAGCGAATCGAGGGCCTGGTCAAACGAGGTATTTTCACGATCAAGCTTGTTGATGACGACCATACGCGGCAGGTTGCGCTCATCGGCATATTGCCAGGTGAGTTCGGTGCCAACTTCGACGCCCTTTTCCGCTGTGACCACCACCAGCGCGGCATCGGCCACGCGCAGCCCGGCTTTGACTTCGCCTACGAAATCGGCGTACCCAGGGGTGTCAATGAAATTAATTTTTGTGTTCTTCCATTCAACCGGCAGCACTTTCGCGTTGAGGGACATACGCCGTTTCAGTTCATCGGGATCGAAGTCGGAGACTGAGCTGCCGTCATCTACCTTGCCCTGGCGCGTCACTGCGCCGCTATCGTACAGCGCCGCGTCCACCAGCGATGTTTTGCCCGCTCCAACATGGGAAATCAACGCTACGTTACGAATCTGTTCCGCCCTGTAAACTTTCATAAACCCTGATAATCCTCCTGAGTTTCTATGCGAGAGGGAATCTCCTCCTCTTCATCATGTCATTTCAATCCCCATCGGGATGGCAAGCTCGTGCAGACTTGGAATTTCCCTGTATCCCGCGTGAGTGGGTGGTTCGGACCAGTGCAAACTGTGCAATACACCTGTTCATGTGCAGTTGGTATGGTGTAGTATAGCAGTAATGGGCATTTTGTTCAACAGCAGTTTGCAGCAGTTTCATAGCCACGCGGATAAGTCGTCTTGTAACGAGGAAAGTGAGAGTTTGCATGGTTTCACTGCCGAAGGCTATTACCTTTGATTGTTATGGCACGCTGATCGATTGGGAAGGGGAAATCCAGCAGTTTTTCCGGCAGCGCCTGGCGGCAAAGCAGGTTGAGGGCCTCGATGCACGCGCTTTGCAACGCTACTGGGAAGAGATACAGTCTGGCTACATCCAGCAGCAGTACCGCCCCTATCGCCAGGTACTGCGCGACACGATGCGTATGACCTTCGAGGCTTTCAACCTGCCATATGGCGAGGCCGATGTCGAGGAATTTGCGCAGTCGATGGGCAGATGGAAGCCGTTTCCAGATACGCGTGAAGCGATCCTTGCATTACAGCAGTTTGTCAAAGTGGCTCTTATTACCAATACCGATGACGACATCATACGAGAAACGGAGCAAACGATCGACGTGAAGTTTGATGAGATCATCACGGCGCAGCAGGCTGGCGCTTACAAACCGAGCCACAGAGGCTTTCTGCTGGCCCGCGAGCGCCTCGGCCTGACCGTTCCCGAAATCTGGCATGCCGGTTTTGGCTTCAAATACGATATCGTTCCCGCCACTGAACTGGGGTATACAACGGTCTGGGTCAATCGCCAGGGCGAGGCGCGCCCGCTGGATGTGAAAGAGACGTTTATGGTTGGTGATATGCGAACGCTGGCCTATCTGGTGAAGGGCGTGGCGGCTTCCATGTAAGGATCATCCAGATGCCTGACATGAGGTATATTGTCCTTCGCCCTCTCTGCTGATATACTGAGACAGGTATTTCACGAGGCGAACCATTAGATGAGAAGGGGGCAAGTATATGCCAGTAGATATCAGCGATATTGAGAACATCATTGAACAGGCAAACAGATGGCGGCAGACGCAGACGATTAATTTGATTGCCAGCGAGAATACGCCGAGCGAGGCGGTGCGCCGCGTGCAGGTCTCCGATTTCATGGGGCGTTACGCTGAGGGGCATCCCAACGTGGGCGAGCAGGTCAATCGCTACTATCAGGGGACGCGCTACATCGATGAGATTGAGAGCATGGCCGAGAGGGAAGTGAAGGAGTTGTTCCATGCGCGTCAGGCCGATGTGCGCCCGATCAGCGGTAACGCGGCCAATACGGCCATTGCCCTGGGCTGGCTGCGCGGGGGCGATACCGTCGTTGCCAACTCGACCGACGCGGGTGGGCATATCAGTCATGGGCCGGTGGGAGTGCTGGGGCGGCGCATCCAGATGCGCGGCCAGTCCCTGCGGATGGGCGCGCCCAACTCGGTCAACCTGCACTATCTGCCGCTCACCGAAGACCACTACCACATCGATGCGCAGAAAACGATTGAACTGATCGAGCAGGTCTCGCCGCAACTGGTGGTGATGGGCAAGAGCCTGTTCCTCTTCCCCGAACCGGTGGCGGAAGTGGCCGCGTTCCTGAAGACAAAGAATATTCCCCTGCTCTACGATGCCGCGCATGTGCTGGGCCTTATCGCGGGCGGCCAGTTCCAGTCGCCCTTAGAGGAAGGCGCGACCTGGATGACGGGCAGCACGCACAAGACCTTCCCCGGCCCGCAGCGCGGCATCATCCTGGCGAATCTGGACGAAGAGGGCGAGAAAAAATACTGGCCCGCAGCCGATCGCGGCGTCTTCCCTGGCTCTTCCAGCAACCACCACCTGAACACGCTGCCCGCGCTCGTCGTCGCCACACGAGAGATGCAACGCTACGGGCGCGAGTACGCGGCGCAGATTGTGCGCAACGCCCAGGCGCTGGGACGCGCGCTCGATGAGCTTGGCACGCCCGTCGAGGCACGAGAATTCGGCTACACGCAGAGCCATATGATCGCGGTAAACGTGGCCGAATGGGGCGGCGGCGTCGAGGTCGCGAAGCGGCTGGAAGCCAACGACATCATCGTCAACTACAACATGCTGCCCGGCGACACGGAGCCGCGCAACCCCTCCGGCCTGCGCATCGGCGTTCCCGAGATGACCCGCTTCGGCATGGACGAACGCGCCATGGGCGAACTGGCCCAGCTCATGCACGACGCCATTCGCGGCAAAAACGTCAAAGAGCAGGTTCACGCCCTGCGCAGCCGCTATCTGGAGATGAAATACGTCTAGCGGCACCCCCATTTCCTGGGGCCAGGTCATGCTGAGGGCAGCGAAGCATGATCTGGCCCCAACACAGAGATACTCTGGCCAAATATTAGGAATCTTAACAATTCGTTAAAGACAACTTAGCGTTTTTATTGTTCACTTGTCTTCCGGGAAGCAAGCACTTACTGTATAAGCAGGCAAACAGATACGTGTAATCATGGCTCACGAGAAGAGCCAGACGGTCATTATCGTAGTTCAATAGCCTTGTTTGCCTGAAAGTAGGAATTCGGGAACAGGAATGAAAGGAGCGTTTCTGATGATGGCATTAGCTACTATTGTGCTTGCGGACATCAGTCTGGAAAGTCTGTTATGGTGGATCGTCATCGGGTTGATCGCGGGTTTTCTCGCCAGCGTGGTGGTGCGCGGGGTAGGCTATGGGGTGCCTGGTGATATTATTGCTGGTATTGTTGGTGCGTTCATCGGTGGCTGGCTGTTCGGCGTACTTGGCATCCATATGGGAAGTGGCCTGCTGGGCAGCATCATTACCGCCTTTATTGGCGCGGTCATTTTCATCCTCATCTTGCGTGCCATCGCTGGCATGCCACGCCGCAGGATTTAGTCCCCAGGTTATATCGTTCGCAGACCATCGGTAAGAGATGGCCCTCCTCTAGACGCTCCGGCGCGGCCAGGCGTCTAGAGGAGGGCCATCTCTTACCGGTGGTCTGTGCTGCTACCCGGACCCTATTGCTGATCGTATGGGTTAGCGAGCTGCGTCTTATCATAGGCGCCCGGCGCTGGCGGATTGCCCGGGTTTTGCGCCTGCTGACCGTATGGGGTAGCAAGCTGCGTCGGGTTATACGCATTCGGGTACTGCGCTGGACTCTGATAAGGCTGCTGGTAGGGATTGGGTTGCTGATAGGGAGCAGCCGGTTGCTGGTAGGGGTTGGGTTGCTGATAAGGGTTCGCGTAGGGAGTGGCGCTGGCATTGAGCTGCCCCTGTCCTGCCATACCCATAGCAGGAACCGGCTGCGCGCCTTTGTTCCGACCGCGCAGGAAGGGGAGGGTGAATGCTAAGCCGCCCATCAGCAGGCCGACAAATGCCAGGGCGAGACCGCCGGGCCAGTCGTTCTCGTAGTAGCCGTTGGGGTTTTGCCGGTACGTGCTGGTTGTATACTTTTGCGCGGTCTGGCCGTTGCCACCCAGGATCGTAATTGCCACAACCTGGTAGCCATCCCCGCTCAGTTGCGTGCCGTCGGTTGTCTGCTCATCAACGCTCTGTGAGTCCTTGCGGGCGATCAGTATAAATGGGGTGGTGCTATGAAATACTGTATCGCCGTTAAATGCAGGAGAGAAATCACCATCGTTGATGATGTAAAAGGTTGAGGTGTTCTCCAACTGAAGAAGTTCTTTCCCGCTGTCGTCGGAATATCGCTGGAACGTCCCATGATCGATGGTCTGGTAGGAGACCTGGTGCGAACCCGCTCCCATGACAAGCCCGATGATGAGCAACAGGCCACCCAGAATCATCAAACCCCAGCGCCGGGTCAGCATATAGATGAGCAAGCGAATCATTACAGCACTCCTTCCACTGGCAACAGAGCCAGTAATGCAATAACGAGCAGAATGTTCTCATTACATCAGCTAAAACGAACCAGAGAGCAATCTGTATGGAAGATTTCTCGTCTGTTGCCAGTATAGCCGGATGGGGGAAGTATGGCTGTAACCGACTTCACGAAATGCTGTTGAACTGGCTCACAGAAGCTACCCTCTCGACGTGCAGCCTGCGCTATGGTATGATCGTGGCAGCAAAAACTGAGGAGAATCAGGAGCAAGGGAACGCGGTGTATCTTAAGCGACTGGAAATGCTGGGCTTCAAGAGCTTCGCGGCGCGCACGCAGCTGGAATTCAGTCCTGGAATTACGGCTATCGTGGGGCCGAATGGCGCGGGCAAATCGAATGTAGCGGACGCCATGCGCTGGGTGCTGGGCGAGCAGAGCATGCGTCAATTGCGCGGCAAGAAAAGTGACGACATCATCTTCGCAGGTGGACATGGCAAGGCCGCGCTTGGCATGGCCGAAGTCTCGCTAACCATCGATAACAGTACCGGCTGGGTACCCTCTGAATACAGCGAAATTACCGTCACGCGGCGCAGCTATCGCTCCGGCGAGAACGAATATCTTATCAATAAACAGAAAGTGCGTCTCAGGGATGTGCTGCTGCTGCTGGCGCAGGCGCGCATTGGCCACGATTCATACACCGTTGTCGGGCAGGGGTTGATTGATACCGCGCTGAGCCTGCGGGCGGAGGAGCGGCGCAGCCTGTTTGAGGATGCTGCCGGTATTCGCCCCTTCCAGGTGCAGCGCGCTGACGCCGAAAATCGTTTGCGCCAGACGGAGCAGAACCTGGACCGCCTGCGCGACATCCTCGGCGAAATTGAGCCGCGCCTGGAACCCTTAGCAGAGCAGGCCCGGCGCGCCGTCGAGTATGGCGGGCTGAACAGCGAATTGCGCGACGTGCTGATGACCTGGTATGGCTTGCAGTGGCGGCGGCTGCGCGCTCTCAGAGAGCAGGCGGAGACGGCAGAGCAGGAGCAGGCTGGCGCGCTGCGCCGGGTAGAGCAGGCGTTGCAAGTACTGGATGAGCGCGGCAATGGGCTGCGAGCGCAGCGACAACAGGCACAGGAGCGTATTCTCGAAGCGCGCGCTGCCTACGGGGCTGCCAGCGACCTTGCGCGCAGACTTGAGCGCGACCTTGCCGTTGCAGAGGAGCGTGTGACCGGCCTGCAGCGCCAGCGCGCCGACATGCAGCAGGAAGAGCGGCGGCTGCGCGAGCGTCTCATCGCCTTGCAACAGCAAACGATCGATCTTGAGGAACAGTGTGACCTGGCGGATGAAGCAGTGGACGCTGGGGCTGCCGCACTGGCGGCCCTTGAGGAGCAGGTGACGCGGGCGCAAAAAGAGTATGAGATGGATGAGCGCCGTCTGCGCAATGCCCAGAGTGACCTGATTCAGGTGCAGGCGCGGCTGGGAGCCAGCCAGTCAGACCTGGGGCGCCAGCAGAAGCACCTCGGCGAGCGCAACCGCACGCTGGCTACCCAACGCGAAAAGATTGCGCAGGCCCGGCAAACCCTCAGAACGCTTGAAAAGCGTCACGCGGAGGAGCGCGAGCGGCTGGATGCTGCGCGCGGCGACGAACAGGAGATTGTGCAGCGCAAATCGGTACTGGCCCGCGCCATTGCTGACGCCGGACAGGAGATAGAACGCCTGAAATCCACGCTGGCCGAGGCCGAACGTCAGCGCCGCACAGTCTCGGACCGCCTGAACATGCTCAAAACCTGGCGACAGAGCCTGAGCGGGTATAGCGATGGCGTGCGTTCCCTGTTGCGCGCGCCCGCCGGGAAACTGCCCGGCCTGCTCGGTCCCGTCCCTCAGCTTGGTGTGGCCCCGGCTGGCCTGGAAACGGCGCTGGAGGCCGCGCTCGGCCCCAACCTGCAGGCGGTGGTCGTGCAGACGCTGGATCACGCCCACACCTGCCTGCACTACCTGCAATCCATGAAGGCAGGCAAGGCGCTCGTGATCTGGCTGCAAAACGATGCAGAGGATGAGCCGGAAGAGCTGGACGAAGCGCAGATGCAGGCCGAAGAATTCACCCTGCAACGCTTCCTCAATGAAGCTCCGGCGTTGAAGGAGCATGTCATCGGTTTTGCCTGGCGGCAGGTGCAGTGCGAGCCACGCTATCTGCCGCTGTTCCGCCGCCTCCTGCGCGGTATCGTGCTGGTCAAAGACCTCGACGCTGCCCGCCAGTTGCTTGCCTGGGTGCTGCCCCTGCGCCTTTCATCATATGGCGACCTGCCCTTCGAGATGGTTGTCACGACCGGCGGTGAGGTACTGCACAGCGATGGCTGGCTGGCCGGTGGCAGTGGCAAAGAGAGCGGCCAGCAGGGGCTGCTGGCCCACGAACGCGAGCTACGCGAATTGCCCCGGCAACTTGAGGAACATCTCGCGTTAATCCACCAGCTCAACGACATGATTGGCGAGGCGCAGCGCAGGCAGGAAGGGCGGCGCGCGGAACTCTCTGCTGTGGACAAAGAGCTACAGAAGGCGCTGGCGCGTACCGCCGAACTGATCAAAGCGGTGAACAATGCGCAGCGCGAACAGGAGCGCGTGCAGACCGAAATGCAACTTGCGACCTCGATTGAACAGCAATTGACTGCCGAGGTGGCCGGGCTTGAGCAGGAGATGCAGGCAGCGCAGGAACGGGTGCGGGCGCATGAGAAATCGCAGCGCGAGATGACCGGGCTGGTCGAGGAATTGCAGGGCGAGATGGAAGAACGCGCCATCGCCTATCGCCGCCAGCAGGACGAGCTGGGCCGCGCGCGTACCGCTCTGGCTGTCAGGCGGCAGGAGGCGAAATCTCTGCGCCAGCAGTTAGCAACGCAGCAGGCACAGGCGCAGGACCTGAAAACGCAGGTGCAGCAGCAATCAGCGCGCATGCAGGAGACTGTGCGGCAAGAGCAGGCATTGCAGCAAACCATTAGCGCGAAGCGCGCGGAACTGGAACAGGCACACACACAGGTCGATCTGCTGGCGAAAGAGTTACGCGGCGTGGAAGAACAGGCGGCCTCGCTAGAGAAGCAGATTACGGCTCTGGAGCAGCAGAAGGCGCAGACGCACCAGCGTCTGGCCGAATTAGAAGTCAACTATCGCCACTGCCTGCTTGAAAGCCAGAAAGCGCGCGATGCCGTCGAGAGCCTGCTGGCACAGCTCAATGAAGAAATGGGCATCTCCAACCCCGGAGAACTCAGCAGCTACATGAGCCTTGCCAGCAGCCAGGAAGCGCGCGCGGACGATATCTCGAGTCATGCATCTCCGGCAGATGAACCCGAAGGGCTTTCCGGGGAAGAGGAGACGCAATTGCGCAAATTGCGCCGCCGCGTCGATCAACTGCGCGCCCGACTGAAGGCGCTTGGCGGCTGTGACCCTGACGCGCCGCAGCAATATGAAGAATTGCGCACGCGCTACGAGTTCCTTTCTACCCAGGTCTCCGATATGGCGACCGCCGCTCTGCACCTGCGTTCCATCATTGGCCAGCTGGATGTCACGATGGCGCGCCAGTTCGAGACCACCTTCCAGGCCGTCAACGCTCGTTTCCGTGAACATTTCACTACCCTGTTCAACGGAGGCAGCGCCCGCCTGGAACTGACGGGCGCGAAAAATGACGAGGAGAACAGCCCTGCGCCTTCCAGCATGCCTGCCGGCGTCGAGGTCATCGTGCAGCCGCCCGGTAAAAAAGTGCAGGACCTCTCCCTGCTTTCCGGCGGCGAGCGTGCCCTCGTCTCCGCTGCCCTGCTCTTCTCGCTGCTAGAGATCAACCCACCGCCCTTCTGCCTGCTCGACGAGGTAGACGCCGCCCTGGACGAATCCAACGTCACGCGCTTCTGCGACATCCTCAAACGCCTTGCTCAGCGCACGCAGTTCATTGTCATCACCCACAATCGTGTCACCATGACCTCCGCCCAGGTCATCTATGGCGTCTCTATGGGTAGCGACAGCGTCTCCCGTTTGCTCTCCCTCAAGATCGAAGAGGCCCCGGTAGCGGCAGGTGATCGTTAAAAGAGATGAAAAATTCGTGCCAGGGTGACTGTTCGAAAGATGGTAAAAAAGGAGATCGCTAAGAAAAGGGCATCAG
>Ga0209581_1002581_pt1 | contig 16961 bp, 14 predicted proteins | sample Coa_R2_FD_187160 | JGI IMG/M metagenome (GOLD analysis project Ga0209581, IMG submission 187160) | Surface soil microbial communities from Centralia Pennsylvania, which are recovering from an underground coalmine fire - Coalmine... | ecosystem: Environmental > Terrestrial > Soil > Unclassified ...
CGCAGGCGTGAGGCGGGACGGGATATCGAGATAGTTTAAGCGCCGAATAGCCTTGCATAGCCGGAGGAATGAGGCCAGGCGGCAAACGCAAATGACAATGGGTCAAATGACACTTCCAGGTGAGAGGACCCATCTGCAACACTTAGGATGAAAAAACTGCATGGAGGTAGGTATCTCTCCTGATGAGCAAACAATTTCAGAGAACGAGGCGGCGGGGCTGGATCTGCGCCGATTGCGGAGTTTTGAACGACCCGCAGGCGCGCATTTGCCGCGAGTGCCACGTCCCCAGGCGTGTGGAAGTGCCTCAAGAGCGGCAGCCTCTCTCTCACACGCGGCGCAACATACTCATCGCCGGCGCTGTAATTGCAGGCGGTGGCCTGGGCGCGTTTGCTTGGAAAGAGCTACAGGACTGGCGGCATTCCCAGCCCGTGCTCAGCGTACTGCTCGATTCTCGCATGGCCGTCGATAACGCCGACCCGCTGGCCTGGGCGCCCGATGGAAAACAGTTTGCCTGCGCGATTTCCCTGGATACAATGACGCAAAATCAGCTTATGCTCCTGGACAGCGCGAGTGGCAAACCACTCTGGACGCGCGATTACCAGGGATACTGGATACAGGCGCTGGCCTGGTCCCATAGTGGACGCTGGCTGGCCCTTGCGTGCATGCCCTACGAGCGGGCAGGCTCGAATGCTTTTACTTTGACGCTCCAAATCTGGCAAACACAGGACTGGATGCTGCTGAAAGAATATCCGCTTTCAACAAACGAGCACTATATGGTTCCAAATCTCGTCTGGGCGCCTGATGAAACGCGTCTGGGCATCACGTTGGTGCCGGAAGGCGGAAGCAACTCCTCCGTTGCCTCTATTCAGATCTGGGATGCTCTACGCGGCGAGGTCTTGCGGGAATTGCGCCCAATAGCCTCGGCGTCGGAGATGTTTTTGAGCTGGTCGCCGCATGGAGATATGTGCGCGACAGGTGGGCAGGAAGGCGCGCTGACCCTCTGGGATGCGGGTAGCGGAACATCCCTTTTTTCGCGCGCGCCCGACTCTCCGCCCGCTTATACAGGCGCGACAGGCCAGGTTCCCCTGTTGACCAGCACCCCGGCGGCAGCCATGTCGCCGGACTGGAGCCGCGCCGCCATCTATATAAACGACAGAGGTCAGTTGAGCATCCAGGTCTGGGATATGCATGCAGGCCGACCGCTTTTTCGCTGCCAGCAAATCTCAGGTCAACAGGGCAATCTCACCTGGTCGCCCGATGGCAAATATCTCGCTGCCAGTGGTACTGACAATGGAGACACGGTACATCTCTGGGATGCCGGCAGCGGCGCGCTGCTTTTCACATATCACACGCTCATCTTGCCGCAGAACCTTAGCTGGTCCCCCGACAGCCGTTCTCTGGCGCTCATCGCCTACAGCCAGCCCAGTTTTTTCCGCGCACCGCCTCGCAAGAGCGTGCTCCAGATCTTTGCTGTCGGGTGACACCTCAGTTAATGCGCTTGCTCTGCCCGGCCCATTCTTTCTCGCGCAGCACATACTTCTGCACCTTGCCGGTCGAGGTTTTGGGCAAGGGACCAAAGCTCACGGCGGCGGGACACTTGAAATGGGCCATGCGCTCGCGGCAGAAGGCGATAATCTCGGCTTCGGTCGCGCTCTGGCCCTCTTTGAGCGTCACAAAGGCTTTGGGGCGCTCACCCCAGGTTTCGTCGGGGATGGCAATGATCGCGCATTCGAGCACGGCAGGATGCTGGGCGATGACCTGCTCGACCTCGATAGTTGAGATGTTCTCGCCGCCTGAGATGATGATATCCTTCGCGCGGTCGCGCAGCTCGATATAGCTATCGGGATGCCAGACGCCGATGTCGCCGGAGTGGAACCAGCCGCCGGCAAAGGACTTCGCGGTGGCCTCGGGATTGTTGTAGTAGCCCTTTGCCACGTTGTTGCCGCGCATGATTACCTCGCCCATCGTCTGACCATCGCGCGGCACGTCCTGCATGTTGGCATCGACGATGCGTGCGCGTTCCGCCGTGACCATGCCCTGGCCCTGGCGTGCCAGCAAACGCGCCTGCTCCTCTGCTGGCAGTTCATCCCATTCGCCATGCCACTCGCAGACCGTGTAGGGACCATAGGTTTCGGTCAGCCCATAGACGTGAACCGGGTGAATGTTGAGCTTCTTCAACTGCGCCAGCAGGGTGGGCGAGGGAGGCGCGCCCGCGATGGTGGCAGTAATCTCACGCTCCATCGGGTGCGCTTTGGGATGATTGGCCAGGAAGATCTGCACCGTTGGCGCGCCGTTGTAGTGCGTAATCCCTTCCTGATCGAAGAGGTCCCAGATCTTCGCGGGATCGACCTGGCGCAGGCAGACATGCGTCGCGCCGATGGCGGTCACGCCCCAGGTGAAACACCAGCCGTTGCAGTGAAACATCGGCAAGGTCCACAGATAGACGCTGCGGCTGCTCATGCCCGTCTCCATCACCTCCGAGAGCGCGTTGAGATAGCCGCCGCGATAGGTATACATCACGCCTTTGGGGTTGCCCGTCGTGCCTGAGGTATAGTTAATAGAGATGGTCTCCTCCTCGTCCTCCAGCCAGCTTGTGACCGGTTCCGGTGAGCCGGTTGCCAGGAACTGCTCGTAGGGATCGTCCTCTTCCCCGGTGTCCGCAATGCGCACGACGTGAATGCCTTCCAGGTTCAGCGGGGCGACCGTCGGGTAGAGTTCGTTATCCACAAAGAGGAAGGTCGAGCCGGAATGTTTGAGAATATATTCGACCTCGCTCGTACTCAGGCGCGTGTTGATCGCAACGAGAATGCCGCCGGCAGCCGGCACGCCGAAGTGCGCCTCTAGCATGGGCGGGATGTTGGGACAGAGAAAGGCCACGCGGTCGTGTTTCTGCATGCCAAGCGCGCGCAGCCCGGAGGCCAGGCGGTAGACGCGCCCGGCAAACTCCTGATAGGTGTAGCGACGCTGCCCATGCACCACGGCAATTTTGTGGGGAAAAATCAGGGCGCTGCGCTCCAGAAAACTGACGGGCGTGAGTTCGGTACGATAGACTTTTTCAGCCATGCTTCTTCACTCCTTGAAAAAATAATTGCGCGAACGTCTGCCATAGTGTTCTATAGTATATGCCGCTGTTCCGGCGTTGTACATAGTTGACCGAGCCAGGGCGCAGGGAGCTTGTAACGTCAGGTTCCACTCACCGAGGCCAGCATTTGACTGCTGAGATACGCCTGTAATCGTTCCTCGCCGGTTGGGCTGACCATGAACGTCACCAGGTCGCCGGTCAGGATGATCGTACTTCCACGCGGGAAGAGCAGTTCATCCTGGCGGCGGATCGAGACGACCAGGCTTTCGTTGGGCAGGTGGGCATCGCGCAGCGTTTTGCCGGCCAGCGGCATCTCCGGACGAATCTGCACCTCAAGCATCACGGTACCCTCAACCAGACCGCGCATGCGCCGCGAATCTTTTGCCAGCGTTTGCCGGTAGATCCGCACAATATCGACAATTGAGAGAGTACCGATAATATTGTGTATCCCCGCTGGCATATCAATATCAACGACTGGCGCCCAGTTCACACGGCTCGCCGTGAGGCGCTCCAACGCTTCGTCCAATGGATCGTCGGGTTCGACCGTCAGCACCTCGCGCTGCATAACGCTCTCAACGCTCCGCCTGGTCCTCTCCTCAAGCGGAATCTGTTGAAGCGCGGCCAGCGTAATCGTTCCCTGGAGATTGCCCTTAGCGTCCATCACAGGCGCATATTGCTCTCCATGTTCTGCCAACGCCTGTTCGGCCTCAGCCAACGTTTGAGCCGGGAAGATATGCAGGGCCAGCGGTCGCAACGCTTTGCGCACTGTCAGCGTGGAGAGGAGAGGGAACGAAAACTGCAAACGATGAGCCGGCGAATCGGCGCGTGTGGGTAGCTGACTGGTGTAAATGGTATTATCGTCGACCAGCATGGAGGAGATGCCGACCGCCAGCATGGCCGGAGCCAGCATCGAGAGATTGCCGGTCATCTCCGCCACCATCAGCATCACGGCCAGCGGCGCGTGCGCGATCCCACCGAAGAGTGCCATCATGCCAACGATCACAAAGGGCGCGGCAGTTCCCGGCAGACCAGGAAGATGACCATAACAGAGTCGCCAGAGGGCAGCGCCGAGCGCAGCGCCGATGACCATGCCTGGACCGAAAATACCGCCAGAGCCGCCAGAGCCGATCGAGAGGCCGGTGGTCAGAATCTTCACGAAAGGCAACAGCAGAATAATCCAGAGTGGAATGCCCAGAAGGCCCGGTCCCATCGCAATTTGCACCCAGCCATAGCCCATGCCGATCGCTTGGGGAATAAGCAGGCCAATCAGGCCGACCAGCAATCCTCCAAGCGCCGGCTTCAGCCAGTCCGGTAAAGCAAGATGATGAAAGCGAGCAGCGATCCCATAAAAGCCGCGCGCGTAGAGGATGCCGACAAGGCCGCAAAGGCCGCCCAGCACAATATAATAGAGCAATTGCGGTGGCGAAGTGAACGCCAGGTTGTCAGGAGTGGCAAAGAGTGGACTCCAGCCTGACCACGCTCCAAAAACGCTGTAGCCAACGATTGAGGAGATTAGTGCGGGAATGATTGCCTCAACCTCCAGATCGCGCTTGTAGAGGATTTCGGCAGCCAGAATCGCGCCTCCCAGCGGCGCGCGGAAAATCGCCCCGATGCCCGCTCCAATGCCCGTAGCCAGCGCGATGCGTCGATCCTCCTGGTTCAATTTCAGCAAGGAACCGAGCAGAGATCCGAAGCCCGCGCTGATCTGCGCCGCCGGCCCCTCGCGGCCAGCAGACCCTCCAGTGCCTATCGTGATTGCCGAAGCCACCAGCTTGACCAGGGGAATACGTGCCCGGATGACGGTGCCCTCATGAAACGCCTTGATCGCCGCATCCGTCCCATGCCCTTCAGCCTCTGGGGCCAGACGAAAGACAATGATGCCGGCAAGCAGACCACCCCCGCCGGTAATCAGCGGGAGCAGCCAGGGACGCGCCGCAGACCACAAAGGCATGGCGCTGCTCCCTCCCTCGCCTGCCGGATTCGGCGGTAAATAACCAACTAGCGTTCCCAGGAAGATATGCGTTGCGAATTGGATCGCAGCAAAGAACGCTATAGCTCCCACACCCGCCACCAGGCCGATTAGCGTACTGATGAGTATCCACTTCAAGAGATAGCGTGGACTCTCAAAGCCTGGCCGTATCCTGCGCAGGTGGAAAAGGCGCCGCACAAAGAGAAGAAGTTTCGACGATTTCATAACCACACCTCTGACCTTTCTACTAGTACATTGGGTGGGCAATCACCCAATAAAAATCAGAAGAAGAGAAATACCACCTAGAACATCAAACCATACAACATCTGGCGGGCCACCTGGGGAGCAAGGCGCATCAATTCCTGCTCCGATCGGCCTAGAACAGTTGCAGAGAGGACATACGCTTCGGTTTGCGAGAGAATCATAAGCGCGCTGCTCTCAATATTCGAGCAGGTGATTTCGCCACGTGCGTAACTCTCTTCGAGCAAAAGAGCGATGATCGCAACATAATCGCGCATTAGCTTGACCGCCTCAGCCTGGAAGGCCCGATTCACACCATAGAGCGCACTCATATAGACATTGAAACTATCTCGATCCTCCGCAGCCAGGTGGACGAAGGCGCGATAGAGCCGCTCCAGACGTTCAAGCAGCGTTCCTGCTGAGGCAAGGGCCGCACGAATGCTGGCGATATGCCCCTGCGCAATAGAGCGGAGCATGGCAAGAAAAAGTTCACGTTTGTTCTCAAAATAGAGATAAATGGTCCCTTTGCCAATCCCTGCCTGCTCGGCAATTACATTGATGTTCGCTTGCTCAAAACCCAGGCGCGCGAATTCTCTGGCCGCTTTTTGGATAATCCGCTGCCTGGTGGCTTCGCGCATGTGCTCATCAACAACCTTTGGCATCGTTCTTCCTTCTCTCTTTTATTCTGGGCCAATGGTCAATATCTTTCTATAGCAGTATAATAGAGGGTGTCTATTGCTGTCAAATTAGCGAGTACACGGTGTTTATCATATAATTATGGTCATGGGTACAGAAAAGAAGAGTATATTGAGACGCCGGCCAGACTGGCAGATGCTCCGAAATCTTCCGGCCCTGTTCCGCCGCCTGGCGCTGCGCGGATTTCTGGCATTATTTGGTCTGCAAATAGTTGTAATAGCTATTCTGCTTGCCATCGACTCCTGGCGCAAACGCTATCGTTCCCAGGGGCGCTTTCCGCGCACAACCACCGCGCCGGTCGAGGTTGGTCCCTCGCGCGTGCAGATCTATACCTACGGCGAGGATCTCTACGAGGCGATGCTCCTGGCGATCCGCCAGGCTCGCAAGCGCATCTTCTTCGAGACCTTTATCTGGAAAGACGATATCGTGGGGCAGAAGTTTAAGATGGAGCTTCAACAGGCCGCCGATCGCGGGGTTGCGGTCTATGTGATGTATGATGGCTTCGCGAACCTGGTGGTGCCGCGCCATTTCAAACGCTTTCCGCCCAATATGTACGTCCTGCGCTATCCACTTTTCGCCTGGCTCCGCCAGCCATTTTCTTTGAGCTGGTATGTTCGCGACCACCGCAAGGTGCTGGTCGTGGATGGACAGACCGCTTTTGTCGGGGGCTTTAACATCGGCGCGCGTTACGCCACAGAGTGGCGCGATACCCATCTGCGCATCGAGGGTCCCGATGCCCGCGAGTTGGAGAGCGTGTGCATTAACTTCTGGAACATGTATCGCAAGCGTAACCGCAGCTTGCCGGTCCTGCCCGAGCCGAAGGAGCGCGACTGGGACCCGCTGCTGGTCATTCATGGCAATGATCCGCACATGCTTGTATTTCCCATTCGCAACTCGTACCTGGAGGCTATTAACCGCGCCACAAAGCATATTTATCTGACTCACGCGTATTTTATTCCCGATCGCATCATCCTCCAGGCGCTTCTGCAGGCAGCAGCGCGCGGCGTCGATGTGCGCATCGTCCTGCCAGAAACCTCCAATCATATCGTGGCCGACTGGCTGGCACGCGGCTTCTATACGCAGTGCCTGGCCGGGGGCATTCGTCTCTTCCTCTATCAGCATGCGATGGTCCACGCTAAAACCGCGACCGTCGATGGCGTCTGGTCCACGATCGGCACTGCCAACCTGGACCGCCTGAGCCTGCTGGGAAACTTTGAGATCAATGTCGAGATCTACAGCGAGAAGCTGGCCCGGCAGATGGAGGAGATCTTTATGCAGGATGTCGCCAATGCCTGTGAGCTGACCTATGAGCAGTGGACGCATCGCTCGCCCTTGCAGATTTTTGCCGAGAAGATTCTGCTCCCGCTGCGCCCACTGCTGTAATTTCTGAACGAGCTTGCAAAGAGCAGGCAGCCGATGGTATAGTATCAGTACGACTTGTTACCCGGCAGCCAGGAGGACATCGCATGGCATACAACGAGTTTCATCTGTTTTCGTCTGAAGATCCCAGCAAGCCCAGCAGCCTGTGCGCCCGCTGTGGAGCAACTGCTGATATACATCTCACGCTACTTGGGGAGGCGCCCAGGCGCAGTGGCAGCTTCTGCCTCCTCTGCGGCGAGGCGCTCCTACATGCTCTCCAGCAACAGCACGACATGGCGGCTGAGGCTGCAGTTTCCGCCCCCTCTTTCCTGTATAGTCCCACCCACCACGATGATGTCGAGGGCGGTATCGTCTTCTGGGAGGGACATGGCTGGTCCAGCGATGGTCCGTTCGCCGGGGCATAGCGCGTCCGGCTTCTCAACGACGAGTTTTCTCACGCGTGCGTTTCGTTTCTATCTACCGTCAAAGTAACGCACAAACGCGGCAGAGCATTTGCCCTTGCCGCGTCTGCTTTTTTGTCCATCTCGCGCGTATGCTGAGCATGCGACAGACCTCTACCACTCCCTCTCAGGCAGCGGGACCTCGATCACTGTCGGGCCGGTCGCGTCGCGGATGGCCGCGCTGATCGCTGCGCTGAGGGCCTCTGGATTCTCCGCGCGCGTGGCGCGCGCGTGGAAAGCCTGGGCCAGGGCGACGTAATCGGGCGCGAGCAGGTCGGTGGCGATGTAGCGGCTGCCAAAGCGGTGCTGCTGATCGCTCTTGACCGCCGTGTAGGTGGAGTCGTTGAAGATCACTGTCACTACCGGCAGTCTCTCCTGCGCCGCTGTGGCCAGTTCGCCGGCATTGAGCAGGAAGCCGCCATCCCCACAAAGTGCGACGACTGGCTGATTGGGTGCGGCAAGCTGAGCGCCGAGCGCGAGCGGCAGCCCGCAGCCAATGGCGCAGAGTTCTGAGGGATGCATGAAGGTGCGGGGCCGATAGACGGGCAGGTATTGCGCACTGGCATAGCCAAGCATGGTCATGTCGGCGACTACGATGCCATCGCGCGGCAGGGCCTCACGTACCCCGTCGAGCAACGCGACACCCTCACCATACGCGTGCCGCACGCGCTTGCGCAGCGTCTCCTTCACCTCCACGATCGTTTCTGCGCGCGAGACGGCGCTCAGCGGCTGACCGCGCAGGACAGCGAGCAGGGCATCGAGCGCCAGACGGGCATCGGCGGCGATCCCCACCTCCGCCGGGTAATTGAACCCGATCTCGGCGGGATCGATATCGATATGGATCAGGTGTGAAGAGAGCGGCAGGCCCACATCGCGCGTCCTCAGGGTCTTGAGCTTGCCGCCCTCCAGAACCGTCGTACCTGTGCGCTGAGCTCCGAGCTTGCTGCCAACTACCAGCACCACGTCGGAATCCTCAACCAGCGGCTGGAGTATCCTGGGCGCATATCCGCGCGCCGCGATGACCAGGGGATGATCGTTGGGCAACACGTCGTGGCTTTTGCCCCCCAGCAGGACCGGCGCCTGGAGCAGTTCGGCAAGCTGGAGCAATTGCTCGTTCGCCCCCGCGAAGGTCACGCCCGCGCCGGCGACGATCAAGGGCGAGCGGGCCGCACGCAGCAAACGCGCCGCCGTCTGAATGGCCTCGCGCGAGGACTCGCTTAGCTCTCTCACTGCCGGCACGGGCGCGGGAATTTCAACCTCAGCCTCGATTTCCAGCAGATCGAGCGGAATCTGCAAATACGCGCCCCGGGGCCGGCCCGAGCGCATGATGCGAAACGCCTCCTGGAGCGCGAAAGGGATCTCCTCGACATACTCGACCGCACGCGCCCAACCCGCCAGGGAGGCCATTGCGCCAAACTGATCCTTCGTCCCATGCAGCTCGCCACGAAAATGGCCCTGCGAGGCGCGCCCCAGGCTTGTGCTGATAACCAGTAGAGGAATAGAGTCGGCATACGCGTCGGCCAGGGGGGTCGCGGCGTTGGTCGCACCAGGACCGGTGATCGTGCAGACCACGCCCGGACGCCCGGAGATGCGCGCATAGCCATCCGCCATAAAGCCGGCCCCCTGTTCGTGCCGCGCCAGAACGTGACGCAGGCCCGGCTCCTCTCTCAGCGCATCGTAGATCGGGAGCGTATGCACCCCCGGAATGCCAAAAATCGTCTCAACATCATATGCACGTAATGTAGCGATAAGCGCCTGCGCGCCGGTAAGCTTCAAGTTCGTTCCTCCCTGCTGGGTACTGAATAGAGTTTGATGGAATCCTACTATCTTGCTTCTTTATTATATCCTATGGTTCCCCGCGTTTCTGAACAATCGAACTGTACGCCTTCTGCAAATATGTTTCCAGGCGCTGCCAGTCCCCTTCGATATCGGTCGAGGTCCCGCTGGTAATCAGGTCAACGGTGTTCGCCGCGAGCAGACGCCATTCCGCAGATTCGCGGGCCTGCTCGGCGGTCAGACCAAAAAGCGCGCTGTGCAGTTCGATCAAGGTCTGTAAAAATGGTCCTTTCTCTGGCTGGCCGGAGAGACGCCGGTGAACGTCAAAGTATTGCAGTTCCAGGGCCGCAACCTGTTGGACATCGTAGCTCAAGCCAGCATAGCGCCGCGCAACCCCATAAAATTTTTTCAGGTAGGCCAGCACTTTGCCTTCGTCATGCTCAACGGGCGCCCAGGCCAGCGAGGCGCGCGTGGTGTAATACGCGGCCAGCAGCGACATGGGGAAAGGAATATGGAATTGCTCCCGGCAGAGCTGTACCAGCAGGCGCAGCATTTTCAGCCATTTGCGATCGTAGTATGCTTTCCAGCCGGCAGCCTCGAAATGAGCCACGCGTTCGGGCTGCATGGTAAACGCTCTTGCCATCGTGAAATCCTCCCTGCCTTTGCAAATAAGAGTCATGCGCCGCGCTATGACTTGAGCTTATTATATGAGAGTATGTCTACAGGCAAAAAGCACGATCCTTTCGGAAAATTGAGAGCAAAAAACGGCTTGCCCGATCACATAATGTTGTGCCAATATAGAGGTTGAACGCAAAACGATCCTTGAGAGAAAGGCGCGCTGCACTCTTGCCGCGCCCAGGAGCAAAATATGACGCGCAAAGGCTGGTTACTGTTCATCGCCATGTCGGTGATCTGGGGAATTCCGTATCTGTTCATCAAAATTGCCGTGCAGGAGCTTGATCCGGCGGTGGTGGTCTTCGCCCGCGTGGGGATCGCAACGCTGGTTCTTCTGCCCATCGCGATCCAGCAGGGGGCGCTGCGCAAATTGCGCGAGCGCTGGTTTATCGTGGCCGCGCTGGCCTGCGTCCAGATCGTCGCACCCTTTCTCCTGATCAGCTATGGTGAACAGCATATCGCTTCCTCACTCACCAGCCTGCTCATTGCATCTGATCCGCTGCTCGTCGTACTCTTCGCGCTGCGCCTCGATCCGGGTGAGCGCGTCAACGGCCTGCGCTTGCTCGGCCTGCTCGTCGGCATGGGCGGGGTGATTACTCTGCTGGGCCTGGACGTTGGCGGGGACTCGCAGCGCTTGCTTGGAGCGGCACTGGTGCTGCTCGCCGCCGCATGCTATGCCATCAGCGCCCTGCTTGTCAAGCGCCCGACCATCGCGGCGTTGCCCAGCCTGGGCGTGGCGACGGTCGAATGTCTTACCGCGACCATTTTGTTGATACCGCTGGCCGCGATAAGGCTGCCCACCAGGCTCCCCAATCTGGAGGTCCTGGCGAGCCTGCTTGTCCTCGGCCTGATCTGCACGGCCCTGGCCTATGTGCTCTACTTCGTTCTCATTATGGAGGTCGGGGCCAGCCGCGCAACCGTGATTACCTACGTCAATCCCGCCGTCTCCGTTCTGCTCGGCGTGATCCTGCTCGGCGAGCCGCTCAACTTGCCGATCATCCTGGGCTTCCTGCTGATTATCCTCGGCTCCTGGTTCTCCACCGGCGGCGCTCTGCCGGCACCCTTGAGACGCCGCCCGGCGCGTGAGCAGGAGATCGCTCATGATCTTGAGGCCGGCAAACAGGATGTGCCCGTTGAAAAGTAAGGCGTAGCAAGGTTCAGCCCGCTCTCGCGCCGCTTACGTGTGCATGATCACGCGCCCATGTTCGCTTACGGCATGCTCCCAATCGAGGATCTCGGCCAGTTCGGCGCGCAGAGCGGCCAGGGCGGCCTCTCGCTCCCCGGCGGATGGCATGACCGTGTTGCGCCAGACCAGCACAATCTGCACTTCGTCCGGCTTCTCCTCACCGCGCACAATGTAGCGCGCGATCGTGCCCGGCAAGAGATGCTTCCCCCCGGCGCGGATCTCTTCAAGCTTCGCTTCCAGCCTCCTCCCCTGGCCGGGACGCACGCGCACGGTGATGTGTGTCAGCTGCTGAAAATCATCCCCCACCGACTTACGCCAGATGGCGAGGTTTTTGCGAGAACGCCCTCGTTTCGTTCGCTGAAAGTTTTGAAAATCTTCCTGGCTGACAATCGTCAGGTGGCCAACGGTGGAACCTGGAAGCCTGCCATCCTGGATATAGTTATGCACCATGCGCTGAGATATTCCCAGTTTGTCGGCAATCTCCTTGACCGTCAGATAGCCAGCGAGCTTTGGAAGTTCCGAATCTTCGCCCATAGGTACATTCTACTTATCTGTACCCATAATTACCTTCCTTTATATGAAGTTTTTTATATTCATAGAAAAGTACTTTACAATGATTTCCGAATGAGCTATACTATCTACATCGGCAGATGTATCGCTGATGGGTAGCGATCGAGAGCGGGCGCGCCGCCTCGTTTTTTGCGCGGAGGCGCGGCCCGGACGTGGAGGGCGTGCGCTGCGCGAGGGTGGTCCCCGGCGGGGCGGACGCGGCTGGCTCTCGCTGCCGGAATGAGGAAGCTGCGTGGGGTGGTATCTCTGGTAATTCCGTTTGTGCTACGTGTGAAAAGGAAGGGAAAAACTCAATGCTTATCATCTACCTGCATTGCAGCCAGCAGCCGCTACTGGACGAGATCACGCATGTATGCCCCGATCTCACGCCGGCCCGCAAGTCGCTCTATCCCGGCTACAGGACCTATCACGCCGCTCTGGCCGAGGGAGAGGCGGGACTGATCCAGAAGGTCTGGCTGACGAGTAAGAGCGTACTCTACGTAGACACTGAGGCGGTGCGCGCGCGGCGGGCGCGCGTCTTTGTGCGCCATGCCTTGCTGAGACCCGACGAGGACCGCGCGCTCTCGTTCTCCTTCGCGCGCGTGGCGGATCATCCCGGCTATCATCGCCTGCGCGTGCGTTCGCGCACCTGCGAGGCCACGCTCTACCTGCGAGAAAACTGGACCGGTCGCGAGCAGGTTCCCTTCGCGTTCTGGGTGGGAGCCATCTGGGTCTGCCGCCAGCCGAGCGGGCTGGTTGCCTACGCGCTCAACGAACGCGGCCTGCTCGACCGCATCATTCACTGCCTGCCCACCGAAGAGGAGATGACCTGCTGGTTGCTCTCCCAGCGTTATATTCATCTCTACTGCTTCTCCCACACCCCCGACATCTGTGGCCTCTACTGCCGCATCCACGACGACGGCATACCGGAGATTGCGCGGGTGGAGATATAAGGGGGAGCCCAAACCTTGATTTTCTCCCCACCATCGATTACCCTTGTGCTAAGAGAAGTCCTCACCCGAGTGAATGGACAGAGATCAAAGGAGATATGATATGACTGCACAAGGAAGCCAGGGCGCCGCGCGGCGGTGGAGCTATACGAGCGGGACCAGCGATACGCCGCTGTTGGGTCTGACCATTGGCGATATGTTCGATCAGACCGCCGCAACTTATCCCGATCAGCCGGCGCTTATCTCTCGTCACCAGAATATTCGCCTGACCTATCGCGAATTGCAGGCGCAGGTCAATCAGTGCGCCCGCGCGCTGCTGCACCTGGGGATCGCGAAGGGACAGCGCGTGGGCATCTGGTCGCCCAATCGCGCGGAATGGTGCATCACGCAGTTCGCAACCGCCAAAATCGGCGCGATTCTGGTCAATATCAATCCTTCATATCGCTTGCACGAACTGGAATACGTGCTCAACCAGTCCGGGTGCAGCGCGATCGTGATCGCGGCGGCGTTCAAGACTTCGAACTATACCGAGATGCTCAATAGCCTGGCCCCTGAGCTGGCGCACTGCGAGATTGGCAAGTTGCAGGCTGAAAAACTGCCGGAACTCAGGACGGTCATTCGCATGAGCGAGGACCGCGTGCCGGGTATGCTGCCCTGGCCCGAGCTGATGGCGTTGGGCGATCGGGTCAGCGAGGAAGAGTTGCAGCGGGTGCAGCGTGAGCAGGAATTTGATGATCCAATAAATATTCAATATACTTCGGGCACTACCGGCTTTCCCAAAGGGGCGACGCTCAGCCATCACAACATTCTCAACAATGGATATTTTGTGGCGCGCCTGCAAAACTTCTCCCATGAGGATAAGCTCTGCATTCCCGTGCCGCTCTACCACTGCTTTGGTATGGTCATGGGCAACCTGGGCTGCATCACGCACGGCGCGGCGATGGTCTATCCCGCCGAGGGCTTTGATCCCCAAGCTACACTGGACGCCGTGCAGGAGGAACGCTGCACCTCGCTCTACGGCGTGCCCACCATGTTTATCGCCGAACTCGCGCATCCCGATTTCGCGAAATACGACTTCAGCAGCCTGCGCACTGGCGTCATGGCCGGCTCTCCCTGTCCCATCGAGGTGATGAAACGGGTCAATACCGAGATGCATATGCCAGAGGTCGAGATCTGCTACGGCATGACCGAAACAAGCCCGGTCAGCACGCAGACGCGGGTGGATTCGCCGCTGGACAAGCGCGTGAGCACGGTCGGCCTGGTGGGTCCGCACCTGGAGATCAAGATCGTTGATCCGGCTACCGGCAAGGTCGTTCCCGTCGGCCAGCCGGGCGAACTCTGCACGCGCGGCTATAGCGTGATGCTGGGCTACTGGAACAATCCCGAAGCCACCGCCAACGCCATCGATCCGGCCCGCTGGATGCATACCGGCGACCTGGCAACGATGGACGAGGAGGGCTATCTCAACATCGTTGGACGCATCAAGGACATGATCATTCGCGGCGGCGAGAACGTCTATCCGCGCGAGATCGAAGAGTTTCTCTACACCCACCCCAAGATCAGCGATGTGCAGATCATCGGCGTGCCCGATCCCAAATACGGCGAGGAGATTATGGCCTGGGTCCAGCTCAAGGCCGGCGAGTCAGCCACGACCGAGGAGATCCGCGAGTTCTGCCAGGGCAAGATCGCGCACTATAAGATTCCGCGTTATGTCAAGTTTGTCGAAAGCTTCCCCATGACCGTGACGGGCAAGATCCAGAAGTTTGTGATGCGCCAGCAATCGATCGAGGAGCTTGGCTTGCAGAGCGCGGCCTCGATTAAAACGGCGTAGGGGCATGCCCCACTGCCGAACACCTGCCGGCCATCTTTAAGCCTTTCGTGATCGCCCTATTTCAGACGATCACGAAAGGCCGCGATCTGGGCGCTATGTTCGCGTTTATGCCCGTAGTACATATAGACAATGAGATCGTCTAGAGCATACTCTATGCCATACCAGGGGAGCGTCCCGTTCTGACGAAGCGTTTCAGGTGAAAGATTGCCGAGCAGCGACACGACCTGGCTATGGGCGTCATTGAATTCCGCCAGCACCTCCTGGAGTGTTTTCCCCTTGCGCCGGTTTACCTCGTCGTCATTGAATTGAGCGCCCGCCGCGAGAAAGGCGTTCAGCGTGGGAGTAGCGTCCCCGCCGGTAAAGCTGCCAAGAATATCAACGAGAATCAGTTCATAGGAGGTCAGGTGGGCAAGGATGTCCTTGACCGACCAGAAACCGCATGCGCCTGGCGTTTCCCACGCCGTTGCTGGGAAGCCATCTATTGTCTGGAATACTGTTCGCTGGCCGTATGTTACGATATCTGTCGCGTTCATGAGAGTATCCTTTCTGTTTCTAATTTTCCGCTTAGCGCAATCCCTCAAACAGGTCAGTCTCCACCTGTCTTCCCCCATTGACCAGGCTGAAAACACGATAATAGCACTGCGTTCCCCATAATACTCTGCGCTGCTCCTCCGAGAGCGTCTCGAGCACTTGATAGGCCGGCAATTGTGTGCGGTGGCAGGAGATAGCGCGTAAGGCGGTTCGCCAGTAGTCCCACGTGTCAATCCTGGTCGTTACGGACCAGCCGGGCCAGGGAACCATGCCGCGCCTCAGGCCATCGACGTGCATCACCAGTTCCCCAAAGACCTCCTGGTAGACGGCAGACATCTCCTCGGTTTCGGCCATGTAGTAGAGTTTCGCTACGCGATAGGGCGGCAAATCAGGGTAGTGGATAGAGTTTGGATTCGCAGCCTCAAGAAGCGCAGCAGTCGCGAACTGAGAGATGGCGATGTGATCCGGGTGTCCATAGGACCCATATGGTCCGAAGGTCACAACCACATCTGGCCTGACATGCCGCACATGCCCGGCAATCTTTCCAATCGCCGCGACAGGATCAGCCTGATCGAGCTCGCCATCGAGGTAGCCGAGAAAATCGACGTAGCGAATATTGAGGACCTCTGCCGCGTCCAGCAGTTCATTCTCACGTATGCGGCCCAGTTCCTCTAAACCAGGGTATGCCTGCGGATCGCCGAACCAGCCTCGCTCCCCACGTGTGGCGGTGAGAAGCGATATCTTGACCCCCTCCGCTGCATATTTTGCCAGCAGACCACCATTCCCTAGAGATTCGTCATCTGGATGGGCCAGAATTGCCATCAATCTTAATATGCCTGCCATGTTTGCTCTGCTTTCTGTGGACTAAGTCCCGGCGCGGGCAGCGGTAAACGATTGCTCAGCTTCGTTACCTCTCCTCTGCGCCAGATAGAGCTTGCCGAGTGCAAGAGAGAGTCGCCATTGTACCGGTCGCACGCCTTGCGCTGAGGCAAGCTCTTGCGCTGCCTTCCATGCAACTTCGGCCTCATCCAGGCGCTGTAAAGCGAACAGAGTCTCGCCGCGCAATTTCAAAACACGCAGGCTCTGTGACTTCTGATCCCCGGCAATAGCGGGATCGGCAAACCGAGCGAGAATTTCGAACGCGCGAGCCGGCTGCCCCCTCAGCAACTCCAGTTCGGTCGCGGCGCACCAGAGCATACGCTGCGTCATCGTCTCAGCGGGAGTATCGGGAGAAAGCACGGCGTCCAGCACCTTCTCCCCTGCCGGGATGTCCTGCACAAGAAACAGAACGGAGGCCAGGTAGCCCGCAGTCATCCGCGCCCAGAACAGCGAGCCGGTTTCGCGAGCAAATACCATCGCCTGCTCAAAGTGTTCGCGCGCCTGTTGATAGGCAAGCAAGCTGCTATATATCCCTCCAAGCACGTTATGCGCGGCGGCTTGCCACTGGCGGTGCTCAATTTCGCTGGCAATCTCAAGGCTCTGGCGTCCTGCTGCCAGAGCGCGCCCGTATTCCCCCCGGGAGCCCAGGCACAGGCCGAGTTGAAAGAGCGCATAGGCTTCAGCCGCGCGATGCCCGATCTCGCGCGCAACGCTCAGCGCCTGCTCGGCATCCTCGCTAGCCTCAGCCAGGCTGGCGACAGAGATCAGGGCATCGGT
>Ga0209581_1002585_pt1 | contig 16953 bp, 13 predicted proteins | sample Coa_R2_FD_187160 | JGI IMG/M metagenome (GOLD analysis project Ga0209581, IMG submission 187160) | Surface soil microbial communities from Centralia Pennsylvania, which are recovering from an underground coalmine fire - Coalmine... | ecosystem: Environmental > Terrestrial > Soil > Unclassified ...
GCGGCGGTCTGCGCCCAGCACGGCAAGGACGAATCCTACCATCAGCCGCACGCGCCCGACGCGGTGTGCTTTGTCCGCTCGACCGACGAGGTGGCGGCGGTCGTCCGGCTGTGCGCCCGCTACAAGACCCCGGTCATCGCCTTCGGCACCGGCACCTCGCTCGAAGGCCATGTCGCCGCGCTGAAGGGCGGGGTGTGCATCGATTTGTCGCAGATGAACCGCATCCTGCGGGTCAGCGCCGAAGACCTCGACGCCACCGTCGAGGCCGGCGTCACCCGCAAGCAGCTCAACGAATACCTGCGCGATACCGGGCTGTTCTTCCCGATCGACCCGGGGGCGGACGCCTCGCTCGGCGGCATGGCCGCGACCCGCGCCTCCGGCACCAACGCGGTGCGCTACGGCACGATGCGCGAGAACGTGCTGTCGCTGACCGTGGTGCTCGCCGACGGCCGGGTCATCCGCACCGCGCGGCGGGCGCGCAAATCCGCCGCCGGCTACGATCTGACCCGGCTGTTTGTCGGCTCGGAGGGGACGCTCGGCGTCATCACCGAGGTGACGCTGCGGCTCTACGGCATCCCGGAGGCGATCTCGGCGGCGGTCTGCCCGTTCCCGACGATCGAGGATGCGGTCAACGCGGTGATCCTGACGATCCAGTCGGGCGTGCCGGTGGCGCGAATCGAGCTGCTCGACGAGGCCCAGATCGAGGCGATCAACCGCTACTCCAAGCTCGACCACCGGGTCGCGCCGACCCTGTTCTTCGAGTTCCACGGCAGCGACGCGGGCGTCGCCGAGCAGGTCGCCATGGTGCGGCAGATCGCCGGCGAGTATGGCGGCAGCGATTTCCGCTGGGCGACCACCCCGGAGGAGCGCTCGAAATTGTGGCAGGCGCGGCACGACGCCTATTACGCCGCGCTGGCGCTGCGCCCCGGCTCGCAGGGCTGGGCCACCGATGTCTGCGTGCCGATCTCGCGCCTCGCCGAATGCATCGCCGAGACCAAGCGCGACCTTGCCGCCTCGCCGATCCCGTCGGCGCTGGTCGGCCATGTCGGCGACGGCAATTTCCACCTTGTCTTCATGATCGACCCCAAGGAGCCGCAAGAAATCGCCGAGGCGAGCCGCCTGAACGAGCGCATGGTGGCCCGCGCCCTGGCGATGGAGGGCACCTGCACCGGCGAACACGGCGTCGGCTACGGCAAGATCGACTTCCTTCCGGCCGAACACGGCGAGGCCGTCGAGGTCATGCGGCTGGTCAAGCGGGCGCTCGACCCGGACAATCTGATGAACCCGGGAAAAATCGTCCGCCTCTGACTTTCGCGGCCGGCCGGATGACCGCGAATCCACTGGTTCCGGCCGTATAAAAACGCTTCACGACCTAGTTTTTTGCCGCTAGTATCGTTCCATCAAAAAAACGCGAGGGGGCAAGTCACCCTGTCGCAAAGCGTCGGGGCGAACCCTGGCCGCGACTTGTGATCTCGCTACCGAATCGACTGACACGCATCTTCCATGCCAGAGCCGTGCTGCGCATATTACTCTCCAAAATTGAGCCGAGCTCCGATCTGGCCTAGCAGAACGCTGGAAATGTCAAGGTTATAGCAATGGAAAAGTCAGCAAAACGGGGGAAAATCCCCCAAACTGACTGGCCGCTTATCATGGCCAGATACGAGGCGGGGGAAACGTTAGCGAGTATCGCGCGGACCTATGATTGTTCGCCGCCGGCGATTAGTTACATTGTGAGTAGAAGCAAGGCGCGGCAGCCGGAAGGCGAGGGCGCGCCGGCCGCTGCTCCCGAAACCAGTCTCGTCAAGCTCTCCCCGGCCCCGGCTTCGGCGCCCGAAGCCGCGGCGGCGCCGCCCGCCGCCGAGTCGCCGCCGCGCGCCGCCGAATCGCCGCCGCCGCGTGCCGCCGAACCGCCGCGCGCCGCCGAACCGCCGCCGCCGCGCGCCGCCGAACCGCCGCGCGCCGCCGAACCGCCGCCGCCGCGCGCCGGGTTCGAGCCGCCGAAATTCCTGCTGCGCAACGGCGCGCCGCGGTCGCCCGCGATGCCGCAGCCGGCCGCGCTGGCGAACGGCGAGTTCCGCCGTACCCTGCATCTGTCGCTGGGCGGCCAGGGCGGCGATGCCGCGGCCAACGGGGATGCCCCCGAGCGTCCCGGCGAGCGCCACGCCGATCGCGAATTCCAGCGTCGTGCCGAGCCGCCCGTGCCGCCGCGCGGCTACGCCTATCCCAACGCCGAGGCGGAAGCGGCGCGGCGCAGGGACAGCGCCACCTTTATCGATCAGGAATTGCGCAACCGCGTCGCCGCCGATATCGGCGCGTTTCTCGCCGCCTTCGACGCCGCGCTCGCCGGCGATACCCAGGACACCCGCGCCGCGCTGCGCGAGGCGACCGACCGGCTGCTGCGCGCCGGTGCGCGCACCCGCATCGAGCTCGAACGACTCGAGGCGCGGGTCCCGCTGGCGCCGCGCGACGCCGGCCGCAGCGAGCCCGCCTGGCGCCACCGCTAGCCCCTGGTCCGACCGCACCCGATCATCGCTATCGCGGAATTTCTTGGTCCTGGCAAAAAAGAAGGGCGCCGGGACCGCCGGCGCCCTCTGCGGTGACCGCCGCCGCGGCTCAGCCCCGCTCGGGGCCGAGATCGATCCCGACATATTGCGTCACGCCGTGGCGGTTGAGCAGCAGCAGCGCGTTCTTGCGCGGCGAGTTCGCCGTCTCCTTCAGCCGTTCGGCGGCTTCGCGCGGGGTGTGTACCGGCTCCTGGTTGATCGCTTCGAGGATGTCGCCGCGGGTCAGCCCCATCGTGTCGGCGACGCTGCCGTCGTCGACCCGGGCGATGACGACCCCGTGCACGTCGCGGCCGACCTGCAATTCGCGGCGCCATTCGCGGGTCAGCGGCGCGAAGTGCATGCCGAACGCCTCGGCGCTGCTCGGCACCGCTTCCTCGTTCGGCTGCGGGTTGGCCGCCGCGATGCGCGGGTTCTCCGGCGCCTCGCCGACCGTGACCGACAGCGTCATCGCCTTGCCGTCGCGCCATACCGTCAGGGTGCCGGTCGAGCCCGGCTGCGTCGCCGAGACCAGCCGCGACAGGTCGCGAAGCTGTTTGACCTCGTTGCCGTTGAACGCGGTGATCACGTCGCCCTGCTTGAGCCCGGCCTTGGCGGCGGCGCTGTCCGGGGTCACGACCGCAACCAGCGCACCGTGGTCGTTCTTCAGCCCCAGACTGGCGGCGATCGCCGGGGTCACCGCCTGGATCTGCACGCCGAGCCAGCCGCGCCTGACCTTGCCGTGCTCTTCGAGCTGCTGCACCACCTGCTTGGCGACGTTCGAGGGCACGGCAAAGCCGATGCCGACGCTGCCGCCGTTCGGCGAATAGATCGCGGTGTTGATGCCGATCACCTGGCCGTCGAGGTTGAAGGTCGGCCCGCCGGAATTGCCGCGGTTGATCGGCGCGTCGATCTGCAGGAAATCGTCGAACTGGCCGGCATGGATGTCGCGGCCGCGGGCCGAGATGATGCCGGTGGTCACCGAGCCGCCGAGCCCGAACGGGTTGCCGACGGCGACGACCCAGTCGCCGACCTGCGCCGCGTTGCTGTCGCCGAAGGTGACGTAGGGCAGCGGGCGGCCGGCGTCGATCTTCAGCACGGCGATGTCGGTGCGGCTGTCGCGGCCGACGATCTTGGCGGTGTATCTGCTGTTGTCCTGCAGGATGACCTCGACCTTGGCCGCCTCGCCGATCACGTGGTTGTTGGTGACGATGTGGCCTTCGGGGTCGATGATGAAGCCGGAGCCGAGCGCGATGCGCTTTACCCCGCTCTCGTCCGGCGGGCCGCCGGGAAAGTCGTGCGGTTCGAGCCCGTGCCGCTCGAAGAAGCGGCGCAGAAACTCGTCGAACGGGCCGCCCGGCGAATTGCCGAAGACGTCGCCCGACATCTGCTCGCCGGCAGGCTTCTCGGTCACCGAGATGTTGACCACCGCCGGCAGCACCCGCTTGACCAGGGGGGCAAAGCTGGGGCGCGGCGCTTCGCCGGTGATTTGCGGCGCCGGCGGGTTTTCGGCCATGACCAGCGGCGACAGCGCCAGGGTCGCGCCCAGGCCGAGCGCGGCCAGGGCACCGCGCCGCGCGCGCCACCACGGGCGCCGGGCGGGTTCGCGTTGTGGGTCACTCATGTACGGTCTCCTCGGACGCGCAGGCGGCCGCACCGGCGGCCGCGCGTTTGCCGGAACATGGCAGCGCCAGGTGAACTGCCGATTTCAGCCGGATTAATTCGCTGTAATTCGCGCCCATCGGTGCTACTGGCCGGTGCCGAGCCGGGTTTCGGCCATCTCGGCCTGGGCAAGCTGCGCCGGGATGATGCCGACGTAATAGGTGGGCCGGCGGTAGGGGTGGCGGCTGCCGTCGCTCGCCCAGTCCGGCGCCGATTGGATCGTCAGGATCAGCTCTTCGCCGGGAACCAGCGCCACGTCCTTGGCCTGGTTCACATCGACGCCGTAGCTGTCGACCGTCACATGGTAGCGGCCGGCCGGCACGTCGCGGTAGAAGCGCACGCCCGGCACGGCAAAGCCGACGATCTGGCCGTTCATGCGCACCGCCGGCGCGCCCATCGTGTCGCCGGGAAAGAACACCCGGTAGAACCATACCCGCGCCGTGCCGCCCGGCGCCGCCGGGGCTTGCGCGGCGGCCGGGCCGGTCCAGCCGGCGAGGCAAAGCAGCAGGGCGGCGGCGCCGCAAGCAAACAGGCGCTGCCGCCGGGTCTTGGGGGTCGACATCCTGGGGACTCCTTCTCTCGCTGAATATACGCGGCCGGCGCGCCGACGCTCCCGCACCTCGTCGCCATCCGCTATGCTGCGCCGGCGAACCCCACCCGGAGTCGACAATGCCCCGTTACCGCGAGATTTCCCCCGCCGAGATGAGCCCGGCGCAAAAGCAGGTGCACGACGAGATCGTGTCCGGCAAGCGCGGCCGCTTCGGCGGTCCGTTCCAGCTCCTGATCCGCGCGCCCGAGGTGTGCAAGCATCTCTCGCGGCTCGGCGAGTACCTGCGTTGGGGCAGCTCGCTCCCGGCGGCGCTGTCCGAGCTGGCGATCTGCCTGACCGCACGGCATCTGCGCGCCAACTACGAATGGCACGCGCATGCGCCGCTGGCGGTCGAGGCCGGCGTGCCGGCGGCGGCGATGGAGGCGATCCGCACCGGCGGCGTGCCCAATTTCCAGGCCAAGGACCAGGCGCTGGTCTATCGCCTCGTCACCGAGCTGATCGATACCAAGCGCCTGTCGGACGCCAGCTTCGCCGAGGCGATCGCCGCCTTCGGCGAGGCGGGCGTCGTCGAACTCGGCACGATCATCGGTTACTACACCGCGATCGGCAACGCGCTCAACGTGTTCGAGGTGCCGCTGCCGCCCGGCACGGCGCCGTATTTCCCGGGCTGACGGAACTCCCCCTCCCGCCGTGCTCGCCCCTGCCGTCGCCCGGCGGCGGCGGCAGCGACGAGCGAATTCAACCGGGTGGCGCTTACGCCGCGGGCAGGCCGCGTTCGAGCAGCCCGGCGAGGCGGCGGGCGAAGGCGGGCGGATCGGGCAGTTGCTCGCCTTCGACGATCCGCGCCTGATCGAGCAGCACCCAGGCGAATTCCGACAATTGCTCCGAGGCGCCGGCGTCGCCGACCGCGGCGGCCAGCCGCTCGATCAGCCGGTGGCGCGGGTTGATCTCGAGGATGCGCTTGGAGACGGCGTCGAGCTGGCGGTGCTGTTTCAACAGGCGTTCGAGGTGCATGTCCATGTCGCCCTCGTCGGCGACCAGGCACACCGCGCTGTCGGTCAGCCGCTCCGAGCCGCGCACGTCCTTGACCGCGTCGCCGAGCGCCAGCTTGAAGATCGCGATCAGGCTGGCGAGCTTGGGCGGCGGCGCCGGCTTTTCGGCGCCGTCCTTGGCGGCATCGAGCGGCGCGACCTTGTCGAGCTCGGCGCCGCCGCGGGTGGCCGATTTGAACGGCTTGTCCTTGTAGGTGCCGACCGCCGGCACCCAGAACTCGTCGATCGGGTCGGTCAGCAGCAGGACCTCGATGCCGCGCGCGGCAAAGCCTTCGAGCTGCGGGCTCTTTTTCGCCAGCTCCAGGGTGTCGGCGGTGAGCGTATAGATCGCCTCCTGCCCCGGCCGCATCGCCGCGACGTAATCGTCGAGCGAGATCAGCCCGTCGCGCGTCGTCGAATGGAAGCGGCAGAGGCCCAGCAGTGCCTCGCGCTGCTCGCGGTCCTCGTACAGCCCCTCCTTCAGCACCGCGCCGAAATTGTCCCAGAACTTGGCGTATTCCTCGGGTGCCTCGCCCGCCTTCTTGGCGAGCTCGCTCAGCACGCGGCGCACCAGCTGCTGGCGGATGCGCGTCACCATCGGATTGGCCTGCAGCATCTCGCGGCTGATGTTGAGCGGCAGGTCCTCGCTGTCGACGATGCCGCGCAAGAAGCGCAGATAGGACGGCACCAGCTCGGTGCCTTCGTCGGTGATGAATACGCGGCGGACGTAGAGCTTGAGGCGGCTCTTGCGCTCCGGGTCGAACAGGTCGAACGGCTTGGCCGACGGCACGAACAGCAGGTAGGTGTATTCCAGCACCCCCTCGGCGCGGGCGTGCAGGGTCAGCCACGGCGTGTCGAAGCCGTGCCCGACATGGTGGTAGAACTCCTTGTACTGGTCCTCGGTGATCTCCGCGCGCGGCCGGGTCCACAGCGCCGAGGCGGTGTTGATCGTCTCCTCCTTGCCGCCGTCGGCCAGCACGATCGGCAGCGCGATGTGGTCGGAATAGGTGCGCACGATCTGGCGCAGCCGGTGCGGCTCGAGATATTCCTCCTCGCCCTCGCGCAGGTGCAGGGTGATCTTGACGCCGCGCTTGACGTCGGCGGCGGGCTCGACGGTAAAGCTGCCCTTGCCATCCGAGGTCCAGCGCCACCCGTCCTTGTCGCCGGCGCGGCGGCTCAGCACCTCGACCCGGTCGGCGACCATGAAGGCGGAATAGAAGCCGACGCCGAACTGGCCGATCAGGCTGATGTCCTTCTTGGCGTCGCCGGTCAGCGCGTTGGCGAAAGCGGCGGTGCCCGAGCGCGCGATCGTCCCGAGATTCTCGATCAGCTCCTCGCGGTTCATGCCGATGCCGTTGTCGGCGATGGTCAAGGTGCGCGAGGATTTGACCGGAGTCAGCACCACCCGGTAATAGGAATCGCCCTCCACCAGCCCCGGCTCGGTCAGCGCGGCATAGCGCAGCCGGTCGCAGGCGTCCGACGCGTTGGAGATCAGTTCGCGCAGGAAGATCTGCTTCTCGCTGTACAGCGAGTGCGCGACAATATCGAGCAGGCGGCTGGTTTCGGCCGCGAAATTGAGCGTTTCCGTGGCGGTTTCCTGGGTCATGGTTGAGGCGTGACGGTGTGGCCTGAACGCAGCGGAATATGTGGCGCGCCCCCGGGCTCCGCAAGAGTCGGGCGGCGCGGAAGGGTGCGGCTAACCCCATGATCAGCGGCCATACCAGACTGATCGCGCATCTCGGCTTTCCGACCGAAAGCTTCAAGGCGCCCTTGATCTACAATCCCTGGTTCGAGGCGCGGGGGATCGACGCCGTGGTCGTGCCGATGGGGGTGCGCGCGGACGATTACGCGCCGTTTCTGCGCGCCCTGTTCCGCCTCACCAACATCGCCGGCGCGCTGGTGACGATGCCGCACAAGGTGACGACCGTGGGGTTGCTCGACGAGGCCAGCGTCGCGGTGCGGATCGCCGGCTCGTGCAACGCGGTCCGCCGCCGCGACGACGGCGCCCTGGTCGGCGACATGTTCGACGGCGCCGGCTTTACCCGCGGCGCCCGGCGCAAGGGCTTCGATTTTGCCGGCGCCGATTGCCTGGTGGTCGGCGCCGGCGGGGTCGGCTCGGCAATCGCCGCGGCGATTGCCGCCGAAGGGCCGCGCTCGCTCGCCCTCGTCGACACCCGCCCCGGCGTCGCCGAGCGCGTCGTCGAACGGCTGCGTCGGCATTATCCCGGGCTGCCCGTCGAAATCCGCACGAACGACCCGGCCGGCTACGGCCTCGTCGTCAACGCGACGCCGCTCGGCATGAACCCGGACGACCCGCTGCCGTTCGATCCCGGCCGGCTCGATTCCGGCGCCTTTGTCGGCGAGGTGGTGTTGACCTCCGAGATGACCCCGCTGCTGCAGGCCGCCGCCGCGCGCGGCTGCCGCTGCCAGGTCGGCACCGACATGCTGTTCGAGCAGATCCCCGCCTATCTCGAATTCTTCGGCTACGGCACGGCGACGCCGGAGGAATTGCGCCGCGTCGCCCGGCTCGCCGGCTGAGCGGGGAGGCGGGCGATGCAGAGCGCGATCGCCACGGTGTCGCTGAGCGGCACGCTCGACGAGAAATTGGCGGCGATCGCCGCGGCGCGGTTCCGCGGCGTCGAGATTTTCGAGAACGACCTGCTGTCGTTCGACGGCACCCCGGCCGAGGTCCGCGGCATCGCCGAGGGGCTGGGCCTCAAGATCATCACCTTCCAGCCGTTCCGCGACTTCGAGGGCATGCCGGGGGCCCAGCGCGACCGCGTATTCGCGCGCGCCGAGCGCAAGTTCGACCTGATGGCGGAACTGGGCTGCGACCTTCTTCTCGTCTGCAGCAACGTCTCGCCCGAGGCGCTCGGCGGCATCGACCGCGCCGCCGCCGATTTCCGCGAGCTGGGCGAGCGCGCGCAGAAGCGGGGTCTACGCGTCGCCTTCGAGGCGCTCGCCTGGGGCCGCCACGTCAACGACTACCGCGACGCCTGGGAGATCGTCCGCCGCGCCGATCATCCGGCGGTCGGCCTCGTCCTCGACAGCTTTCACGTGCTCGTCCGCGGCACCGATCTCGGGCCGATCCGGGCGATCCCGAAAGAGCGCATCTTTCTCGTCCAGATCGCCGACGCGCCGCGCCTCGACATGGACTATCTGTCGTGGAGCCGGCATTACCGCTGCTTCCCCGGCCAGGGCGATCTGCCGCTCGGCGCCTTCATGCAGGCGTTGCAGGCGACCGGCTTCAACGGCCTGTTGTCGCTGGAAATCTTCAGCGACCGCTTCCGCGCCGGCTCGCCGCGCAGCGTCGCGGTCGACGGCCAGCGCTCGCTGCTGCTGCTGCTCGACCAGCTCCGCCAGGCCACCGGCGCCGCCCTACCCGGGGTGCGCCGCCTGCCGCCGCCGGCCGCGGTCGCCGGGGTCGAGTTTCTCGAATTCGCGATGGACGACGCCGCCTCCGCCGGCTTCGAGGAATTTCTCGCCCGGCTCGGCTTCGCCCGCGCCGGCCTTCACCGCTCGAAGGAGGTGACGCACTGGCGCCAGGGCGACATCAACATCGTCGTCAACCGCGAGAAGGAGGGGTTCGCCCATTCCTTCAACATCGCGCACGGCTCGTCGGTCTGCGCGATGGCGTTGCGCGTCGACGATGCGCCGCGCACCGTCGAGCGCGCGCTGCGGCTGCTCGACCGGCCGTTCCGCCAGGCGGTGGGGCCGGGCGAGCTGGACATCCCGGCGGTGCGCGGGGTCGGCGGCAGCCTGCTCTATTTCATCGACCGCAAGAGCGAGCTGGGACGGCTGTGGCAGGTCGATTTCGCGCCGGCCGAGGGCGGCGCCGGCGGCGATGCCGGGCTGGTCCGCATCGACCACCTGTCGCAGTCGATGGTCTACGAGGAGATGCTGACCTGGCTGCTGTTCTACACGTCGCTGCTCGATGTGCGGAAGGCGCCGCTGTTCGACCTGCTCGACCCCGGCGGGGTGGTGCAGAGCCAGGCGGTCGAAAGCCCCGACGGCGCGTTCCGCCTCGTGCTCAACGCCTCGCAAAGCCGGCAGACCCTGGCGGCGCGTTTCGTCGACGATTTCTTCGGCTCCGGGGTGCAGCAGATCGCGCTCGCCTCGCGCGACATCTTCGCCACCGTCGCCCGGCTGGCCGCGAACGGCGTCGCCTTGCTGCCGATCCCGGAAAACTACTACGCCGACCTCGCCGCCCGCGGCGATCTCGACGCCGCGCTGGTCGAGCGTCTGCAGGCCGCCGGCATCCTTTACGACCGGGAGGACGGCGGCGAGTTCTTCCACGCCTATACCCGCACCCAGCCCGGCGGGTTCTTTTTCGAGATCGTCGAGCGCCGCGGCGGCTATCGCGGCTACGGCGCGGCCAACGCGCCGATCCGCCTCGCCGCCCAGGCCCGCCTGGCGCGCCAGCCCGCGGTGCCGCGGCTCTGACCCGCCGCCCGGCGGCGACGCTATGCCGCGAGAGTTTGCGCTTGCCCTGCCGGCCGCCTGCCCGCACCCTTCCGGCATGAGCCTGTACCGCTCTGCGCCGCGCCTGGTCGCCGTGCTCGGGCCGACCAATACCGGCAAGACCCACCTGGCGATCGAGCGCATGCTCGATCATCGGAGCGGGATGATCGGCTTTCCGCTGCGCCTCCTGGCGCGGGAGAATTACGACCGGGTGGTCAAGCGGCGCGGCGCCCGCGCGGTGGCGCTGATCACCGGCGAAGAGAAAATCCTGCCGCCGAACCCGTCCTATTTCATCTGCACCACCGAATCGATGCCGCTCGACCGCCCGGTCGAGTTTCTCGCCGTCGACGAGATCCAGCTATGCGCCGACCCCGAGCGCGGCCATGTCTTCACCGCCCGCCTGCTGCATGCGCGGGGCCTCGCCGAGACGATGTTTCTCGGCTCCGACACGATCCGCCCGCTGTTGCGCCGTCTCGTGCCCGACGCCGAATTCGTCAGCCGCCCGCGCTTCTCGACGCTCAGCTATACCGGCCACAAAAAGGTGACGCGCCTGCCGCCGCGCAGCGCCGTCGTCGCCTTTGCCGTCTCCGACGTGTTCTCGCTCGCCGAGCTGGTGCGGCGCCAGCGCGGCGGCACCGCGGTTGTGCTCGGGGCGTTGAGCCCGCGCGCCCGCAACGCCCAGGTCGGCATGTTCCAGGCCGGCGAGGTCGACTATCTCGTCGCCACCGATGCGATCGGGATGGGGCTCAACATGGACCTCGACCATGTCGCCTTCGCCCGCCTCGCCAAGTTCGACGGGCGCGGCCCGCGCCGCCTCAGCGCCGCCGAAATCGGCCAGATCGCCGGTCGCGCCGGCCGCCACATGAACGACGGCACCTTCGGCACCACCGCCGACGAGCGGCCGCTCGACGAGGCGCTCGTCGCCGCGGTCGAGGCGCACCGCTTCGAGCCGCTGACCCGGCTGTCCTGGCGCAACACCGCGCTCGATTTCCGCTCGGTCGGCGCGCTGCTCGCCTCGCTCGACGAGCGGCCGCGGCAGCCGTTCCTGGTGCCGACCCGCGACGCCGACGACCATCGCGCCCTGCAGCATCTGGCGCGAAATCCGGAGATCATGGCCCTGGCCCGCCACCCCGGCGCGGTGCGGCTGTTGTGGGAGGTCTGCCAGATCCCCGATTTCCGCAAGGTGATGAGCGACAGCCACGCGCGCTTTCTCGGCCAGTGCTTCGTCCATCTCGCCGGCCCGGCCGAGCGCCTGCCGACGCGGTGGATCGCCGCCCAGATGGCCCAGCTCGACCGCGTCGACGGCGATATCGACACGCTGATGTCGCGCATCGCCCATATCCGCACCTGGACCTACATCACCCACCGCAGCGACTGGGTCGAGGGCGCGCCCGACTGGCAGGAGCGCGCCCGCGGCATCGAGGACCGGCTGTCCGACGCGTTGCACGACAGCCTGACCCAGCGTTTCGTCGACCGCCGCTCGGCCTATCTCGTGCGCCAGCTCGCCGGCGACGGCAAATTGCTCGCCTCGGTCGATGCCGGCGGCGAGGTGCGGGTCGAGGGCGAGACCGTCGGCCGTCTCGCCGGCTTCCGCTTCATCCCCGACGCCGCCGACGAAGGCGCCGCGCGCACGCTGATTACCGCCGCCAACCGCGTATTGCGCGACGAGGTGGCGCGGCGGGCGCGCCGGCTCGCCACCGACGAGGACGCCGCCTTTGCGATCGACCCGGTCGGCGGGGTGACCTGGCGCGGCGGCCTCGTCGCCCGGCTCGCCGCCGGCGATGCGCTGCTGGCGCCGCGGGCCGAACCGGTGGCCGGCAATTTCCTCGACGGCGAGGCCCGCGAGCGGGTGCGCCAGCGCCTCGCGCTGTTCGTCAAGGGCGAGGTCGAGCGCCGCCTGCGGCCGCTGCTGGCGCTGCGCGACTTGGCGCTCGCCGGCGCCGCCCGCGGCCTCGTCTTCCAGCTCGTCGATGCGCTCGGCTGCATCGCCAGCCATGACGCCGCCACCCAGCTCGCCTCGCTCGACCCGGCGGCGCGCCGGGCGCTGGCCCGTGCCGGGGTGCGCTTCGGCGCCGAGAGCGTCTATGTCGAGCCGCTGCTGCGCCCGGAAACGGTGCGCTTCCGTGCGCTGCTCTGGGCGGTGCGCAACGGCCGTGCCGTGCCGCCGCTGCCCGGCGCCCGCCGGCAGGGCAAGGCGATCCCGGTCGACCCGGCCCTGCCGCCGGAGTTCTACGCCGCCATCGGCCGCCGCGTCGTCGATGGGCTGGCGCTGCGCGCCGACCGGCTCGAACGCCTCGCCGCCGCGGCGCGGGACCGGGCGCGCAGCGGCCCGTTTGCCGCCGATGCCGGGCTCGCCGGTCTTGCCGGCGTCGCCGTCGCCGACCTGCCGCGCCTGCTGCGCGGGCTCGGCTACCGCACCGTCGCCGGGCCGCAGGACGCGATCCTGTTCGCCCCGCGCCGCCGCCGTCCGTTGCCCGCGCGCCGGCCGCGCTCCGCCGCCGAAGGCAACCCGTTCGCCAAATTGAAGGAGCTCAACCTGGCTTGACCGATACCCCGCTTCCCGCCCGGCGGCTCGATCAGTGGCTGTGGTTCGCCCGCTTCGCCAAGAGCCGCTCGCTCGCCGCGCGGCTGTGCGGCGCCGGCGCGGTAGCGGTCAACGGCGCCGTCGTCGCCAAGCCCAACCATGCGCTGCGGCTCGGCGACGTCGTTGCCCTGACCCGCGGGCCGTGGCGGCGCCGCGTGCGGGTGATCGGGCTCGGCATGCGCCGCGGCCCGGCGAGCGAGGCGCGCGCGCTCTACGACGAGCTGGAGCCGCCGCAGCGCCGCGCCGAGCCCGCGGCGGAGTGGGAGCCGCTGCTGGCGGAGGAATCGGTCATACCGAGCACACCCGGCCCGGCCCGATATCCAGGTGGAAATGGTTGAAGTGGTCGCGGTTGCTGTTCGGCGTCAGCACCACCGAGAAATAGCTGCAGGCGCTGCGCGCGACGTCGTGAAGAAAGCGGCGGTAGGGGCCCGGCCGGGCCCAGTCGTATTGCACCAGGGCGACGCTGCCGTCGCTGAAGCGAAAGCCGGAAATGTCGATCGCCCGGCCGAAGGCGTGCTCGCTGAGCTGGCTGTGGCGGGAGCTGTTGGCCCGGCAGGCATAGGCGCCGAGATGCTCGATCTCGACCACCCGGCGGCCGAGGTCGCGCAGCGCCAGCGGCTGCACCGCCTCGCGCTCGAACTGGTCGAGCCGGCTCGCCATCACGCAGCTCATCACCGCCGGGCGGCTGAGCGGGACCGCGACGCGGCTGACCTCGACCGCGGCCTCGACGGCGCAGCCGGGGGCGCCCGCGCCGCGGACCGCGACCGGGGTATAGGCGATGCGGTGACGGTCGAGGCCGGCGAAACAGGCGTTCTCGCGTGGCGCCACCCCGCCGCAGCCGGCGAGCGCGAGAGCAAGCGCGCCGGCCGTCAATGTGCTCCACCCCCGCCCGCTCATCCCGGAATAGCTCCCGCGCCCGCGCGTTCTTGCTCGTAGCGCGTCGGCATCCCGGGTCAATATGGCTCGCGGACGCCTCGCGAAAGCCGTATTCCATCAACAAGCTACCGCCGAGGCGGGGGAACCGGGAGGGAAGAGGCGGCGTGGAACCGGTCGCTGATTCGCGGTTTCGGGTATTTGCCGGCTCCCGGGTACTGATCACCGGGGGGGTCGGGCTGATCGGTTCGGCCCTGGCGCGGCGGCTGGTCGGGCTCGGCGCCGCGGTCACCCTGATGGACAGCATGATCCCCGAATACGGCGGCAACTTCGCCAACATCGCCGACATCGCCGACCGCGTCCGGGTCAACATCGCCGACATCCGCGATGTGCATGCCTTGCGCCACCTGCTCGCCGGCCAGGATTTCCTGTTCAATCTCGCGGCCCAGACCAGCCATCTCGATTCGATGACCGCGCCCGAGGACGATCTGGCGATCAACTGCGCTGCGCAATTGCGCCTGCTCGAGCTGGTCCGCGCGGTGGCGCCGCAGATCGTCATCGTCCATGCCGGTACCCGCCAGATCTACGGCCGGCCGCGCTATCTCCCGGTCGATGAGGGGCACCCGCTGCGCCCGGCCGACGTCAACGGCGTCAACAAGATCGCCGGCGAGGCGTTTCACCTGCTGTATCGCGACGTCTACGGCATCAAGAGCCGCTCGCTGCGCCTGACCAACGTCTACGGCCCGGGCATGCGGATCAAGGATGCGCGGCAGAATTTCCTCGGCATCTGGCTGCGCCTCGTGCTCGAAGGCCGGCCGTTCGAGGTGTGGGGCGGGGAGCAGCGCCGCGATATGGTCTATGTCGACGACGCCGCCGAGGCGTTTCTCGCCGCCGCGGTGACCGAGGATTGCGAGGGGCTGGCGCTCAATGTCGGCGGCGACGCGCCGTACAGCCTCGCCGACATCGCCGCCGCGCTGATTGCCGCCAACGGCGGCGGGCATTACGAACAGCGCGAGTTCCCGCCCGAGCGCAAGCGCATCGACATCGGCGATTTCATCACCGACGATCGCAAGTTCCGCGCCCTCTCCGGCTGGGAGCCGAAGACCGCGCTCGCCGACGGGCTCGCCCGTTCGCTCGCCTATTACCGCGACCGCCTGTCCCACTACCTCTGAGACCGAGATGCCGGCACCGATCCCCCAGACCGACCCGCACGCCGCCTATGCCGAACAGCGCAACGCGATCGACGGCGCCGTGCTCCGCGTGCTCGACAGCGGCTGGTATATCGGCGGCAAGGAGGTCGAGGAATTCGAGGCCGCCTTCGCCGGGTTTGTCGGGGTGGCGCACGCGATCGGCTGCGCCAGCGGCACCGATGCGCTGGAGCTGGCCTTGCGCGCCGCCGGGATCGGCGCCGGCGACCTGGTCTTCACCGTGTCGCACACCGCGGTGGCGACGGTCGCGGCGATCGAGCGCGCCGGCGCGGTCCCCGTTCTCCTCGACATCGAGCCGGGCGGCTTCAACCTCGATCCCGCCGCGCTCGAACGCGCCCTGGCGGCGCCGCCGCCGGGCCGGCCGGCCGCGGTCATTCCCGTGCACCTTTACGGCGAGCCCGCCGCGCTCGGCCCGATCGCCGAGCTGGCGCGCCGCCACGGCCTGCGCCTGATCGAGGACTGCGCGCAAAGCCACGGCGCCGCGCTCGGCGGGCGGATGACCGGCGGCTTCGGCGATTTCGGCTGCTTCAGCTTCTACCCCACCAAGAATCTCGGCGCCCTCGGCGACGGCGGCATCCTCGTCACCGGCGATGCCGGGCTCGCCGCGGCGGCGCGCGAATGCCGCGAATACGGCTGGCGCGAGCGCTACGTCAGCGCCCGCACCGGCATCAACACGCGGCTCGATCCGATCCAGGCGGCGATCCTGATGGTGAAGCTGCCCGGGCTCGGCGACGGCAACGCGCGGCGCCGCGCCATCGCCGCCGCCTACGACGCCGGGCTCGCCGGCCTGCCGCTCGCCCTGCCGGGCTGCCGCGCCGGGGCGGTGCACGTCTATCACCAGTACGTCGTCCGCACTGCCGAGCGCGACCGGCTGCGCGAGCATTTGCGCGCGGCCGGCATCGCCACCGGCATCCACTACCCGCTGCCGGTACACCTCCACCCGGCCTATCGCGGCCGCGTCGCCATCGGCCCCTCCGGGCTCGGCGAGAGCGAGCGCGCCGCCCGCGAAATCCTCAGCCTGCCGATCTATCCCCAGCTCGGCGACGAGGCCGTCGCCCGCGTCGTCGCCGAAATCCGCCGCTTCTTCGCCTAGGAATGAGAGCGGGTAGCGCCCAGACCGCCAAGGCGCCGCGCCCTCCGCATCCCTCGCGTTGCGGCGGCTGTCGCTAATGCTGGTGGATCAGCACGATCCCGGCGCCGATCAGCACCAGGCCGCCGAACTGCGCCCACCCGAACGGCTCGTCCCATATCAGGTGGGCGATGATCGCCACCGCGGCATAGCTCGCCGCCACCGAGGGAAATGCCACCGACACCGCGATCCGCTTCAGCGCGACGATGTAGAACAGCGCCGCCAGGACATAGATCGCAAAGCCGGCGACGGTCAGCGGGCTGAGGAATTGCGCCAGCAGGGTCGGCGCCGCGACCGCCCCCGCCTTCAGCGCGATCTGGCCGCCGACCCCGAGCAGGATGGCCAGCGCCAGGGCGCCGTAATAGGGCGCCATCAGGCGGGCCGGCGCAGCCGCAGCCGCGACTGACCCGCCGCCGGGTCGCTGCGGGTCACCGTGCGGATCACCGATTGCGGCTTCCGGTTCGCGGTCAGGTAGAGCCGGCCGAGATACTCGCCGACGATGCCGAGGATGACGAGCTGCACCCCGGACAGGAGCAGCAGCCCGGCCATCAGCGAGGCCCAGCCGGCCGGCGGCTCGAAGAACAGCGCCTCGACTGCGGCGACGATCGCGCCGGCCGCGCCGAGCAGGCTCAGCGCGAAGCCGCCGAGGGTCGACAGCCTGAGCGGCATCACCGAGAAATTGACGAACATGCTGATCCACAGCCGCATCAGCCGGCGCAGCGTATAGTTGCTGCGGCCGACCGCGCGCGGCAGGTGCCGCACCAGCAGGCGGCCGATGCTCTGCGTCACCTGCAGGAGCAGCCCGTCGACATAGGGGAACGGGCCGTCGTAGCGGGTGATCTCGCGCACCACAAAGGCGCTCATGCAGCGAAAGCTCGACAGGTACAGATCGCCCGGCTTGTCGAGGACAAAGCC
>Ga0209581_1002598_pt1 | contig 16897 bp, 12 predicted proteins | sample Coa_R2_FD_187160 | JGI IMG/M metagenome (GOLD analysis project Ga0209581, IMG submission 187160) | Surface soil microbial communities from Centralia Pennsylvania, which are recovering from an underground coalmine fire - Coalmine... | ecosystem: Environmental > Terrestrial > Soil > Unclassified ...
CAGGGCAGATGGTGACGGAAAGGGTCGAGGCGGTCGATCGGGCACGGGCCACGGTCTTGATCGTGGACGATGATCGGACCATCGTCGAGGTCTTGCGCACGGCCCTGGAAGACGAGGGCTATACTGTGTTCGCGGGGCTGAACGAGGCGGCGCTGGCCCTGGCCCGACAGGAGCAGCCGTCGGTCATCCTGCTGGACCTCATGATGCCCGGGATGGACGGCGTGGAGCTTTGCAGGCGCCTGCGCGCCGACCCGGCCACCGCCCACATCCCCATCGTCGCCCTGTCCGCCGCCCGTAACCTGGCCGCGCTGGCCGGCCAGATGCCCATCGACGATCGCCTGCCCAAACCGTTCGACCTCGACGACATCTCCGCCGTCGTCGCCCGCTGGACCCGGCCCCGTTGAGAAGATCGCCGCTTCAGGGTGCCGGCTCCCGCTCCCCATCGCCGGACCGCGCCATCAGCGGCAGGCTGAACCAGAAGGTCGCGCCCGCGCCGGGCGCGCTCTCCACACCCACCCGCCCGCCGTGCCGCTCGACGATGGCGCGGCAGAGGTAGAGGCCCAGCCCCAGGCCCTCGCTGGAGCCGCTGCGGTGCTCGGTCCCCGCCGGCCGATAGAAGCGCTCCCAGATGTCGTCCTGCTCGCCCGGTGGGATGCCCGGCCCGGCATCGCGCACCCATACCCGCGCGGTGCTCCCCTCCACTGTGACTCCGACGGTGACGGGCTCCGCCTCCGCCGAGAACTTGAGGGCGTTGTCCAGGTAGTGGTCCACGACCTGGGCCAGGCGGCGGGCGTCGGCGGTCACCGCCACCGGCCCTGCCGGCGCCTCCAGCCCGATGGTGCGCTCCGGGTCGAGCAGAACGCGCTCCTCGACGGCCTGGCGGACCAGCGCGATCAGGTCGAGTGGGGCGAGATGGAGTTGCAACTGGCCGGCCTGGGTGCGCGAGAGGTCCAGCAAATCGTCTACCAGGCCGGCCAGCACTCCGCTCTGGCGCCAGGCCCGCTCCAGGAAGGGGGCCAGACGGCCAGCGAGGACGGCGGTATCGCCATCCGGGGCGTCGCCGGCGGCACGCTCCAGGCGGCGCTGCATGACCTGCAAGCTGCCGCGCAGCCCGGTCAGCGGGGTCCGCAGCTCATGGCTGGCCAGGCCCAGGAATTCGTCCATGCGCCGGTTGGCCTCGCGCAGAGCCAGCGCGCCGGCCCGCGCCTCCTCGCGCTCGCGGATCAGGCGCTCGCGTTCGATGGTCAGCGCGGCGAGCCGCGCCACGGCCCCGGCCAGGGCCAGCTCGTCCGCCGTGTAGGTATGGCTTTCTGCGCCGTAATCCATCGAATAGAGGCCCACCAGATCGTCCCCGATGCACATCGGCGCCACCAGCAGGTGGCGGACGCCGTAGGGGTTGGCGTCCAGGGGCGGTTGCGTCATGTCCAGCACGAAGACCTCGCCGCCGCGGATGCGCTCGACGATGGCCGCCGTGAGCGGGTCCCGCGCCGCGAATAGCGAGACGCCGGCCGTGGACTCGCGCCAGAGGCGCTCCTCCTCGGGCGTGAGGCCCACCGCCGCCAGGGGCGTCTGGAGGCCGGTCCGGGGCTCGATCGCCACCATAGCCAGGCGCCGGCAGCCTAGCACGCGCCGGGTGAGGTCCACCAGCCGCTGGCCGATCGCCTCCACCCGTGTGGAGGGCCCGGCAGATCCCGTCTCCTCCGCCTCCTCCTCGGCGGAGGGCGCGACGAGCGTGCGTGCCATCTCCAGCAGCGCCTCCAGCGCCTCGCGCGTGTGCCGCTCCTGCGCCCGCCGGTCGGTGACGTCGCGTACCGCGCAGACCGCGCCCACGATGCGGCCCCCGGCATCGCGGATCGGCGCGCCGGCCACGTCCAGGTCCATCACCCGGCCGTCGCGGCGCCGCACCCGCAGCTCCACCGTGTCGGCCCCGGTGAGGGTCTGGCCGGCCAGGATGCGATAGAGCGGCCATTGGGGCTCGGCGAGCCTCCGGTCGTCGGCGTCGCGGACCTCCGTGCCGCCCGGCTCGTAGCGGGGCGGCGTGTCGAAGGCCAGCGGCGCGTCGAAAGCGAAGAGGCGGCGGGCCGCGGTGTTCATGTGCGTCGCGCGCCCGTCGTGGCCGAAGACAAAGACGGCGTCGGAGACGGCCTCGATGATCGCCTCGAACTGGCTCGCGCGGGCCGAAGCGGCCTGTTCGGCCCGGCGCAGGGCCGTGATGTCGTGCGCCACGGAGACCACACCCGCCACTTTGCCGTCCGGTCCCCGTAGCGGCGCCGCACTCGCCTCGATGTAGCGATCCTCGACCGTCCCCTGCCCCACGCGAAACTCGACGCCCACGACCGTCTCTCCGCGCAGGGCCCGCGGCACCGGCAACTGCTCGGGGTCCGGCGGCTCATCCCCGGCGGGCAGCAACTGGTAGGCAGCGAGAGACTCGACCGGCGATTCGCCACCACGCCCGGTCGGGAAGAAGCGCTGGGACGCTCGGTTGCGACGGACGATGGTGCCCGCCGCATCGTGCAAAGCGAGCGGGTCGGGTACTGCCTCGAAGATGGCGTCGAGCTGGGCCGCCTGGGCCGCCGCCTGAGACTCCAGACGCCGCTGCTCGCTGAGGTCGCGCAGCACTATCACGCCGCCGGTGAGACGGCCCGCCGCGTCGCGGAGCGGAGAGCCGGTCACAGCCAGCGGCCGCTCCCGCCCGTCGAGCGCGCGGACCAGTACCTCCTCCGCCGCCCCCGCGCCGATCACCTCGCCGTGCAACACGCGGTAGAGCGGCCAGCGTTCGACCGGCAGGGGCGGCCCATCCGGCGCGCGGATCGCCACCGCGTCGCCCGATTCCCAGGCCGGACGGTGGGGCAGAGGTCCGGCGTCGAGCGCCAGCAAGGCCCGCCCTGCCGCGTTCATGCGTGTGACGCGCCCCTCCAGATCGTAGACGAAGACGCCGTCCGCCAGGGCGTCGAAGACCGCCTCCAGGCGGCCATCGTCCCCATAGGACGCACCGGGAGACGCGCCCAGGTCGACGCAGAAGCCGGCCCACGCGCGTGGGGCGCCGGACGCTGCGATGGGGATCGCCCGCACCAGGCAGGAGCGATAGGTGCCGTCGGCGTGCCGCAGGCGGTAGGCGCTCTCGTAGCGGCTCCCCGCGGCCAGCGCTTCCGTCCACTCCCGGCGCACCCGCTCTCGATCGTCGGGGTGGACGACGGCTAGCCAGCCCCACCCCGCGGCCTCCGCCGGGCGCTGACCGGTGTATGGGCACCAGCCCTCCGCCGCGTCGACCAGGCCGTCGGCGGTCACCGTCCAGCGGAGGTGCCCGGCTTCCCGCGCCAGCCGGCGAGTGAGGCGGGCGGCCGGCGCACGCGGGACTAGCCGCCGGCGGCGCCCACCGGTCGCCGAGGACGGAGACCGGCCGCCCGCCGCCGGTCCGACGGCCACGCCATCGCGCGTGCTGTCCATCCTCCGCCTCCCTTCAGCGCACAGCCAGGGGCAGGCGTACGGTGAAGGTGGACCCTACGTCCTTCGCCCCGCTCACGTCCAGCACGCCATCGCCCGTGCTCATCACCGCTTGCCTTCCCGGCCCGCCCCTGCCCCGTCAGTTGGCACCTGGTCCATTGATATCACGGCTCCTATTGCTTATGCATAGAGTAACGCAACGGTGGTCGTGACCCTAGCGCGTGATCACCAGGTCGAGCTGATAGACCTGAAGACATCGATCGGGACATCGCGGTTGGAGGATATATGGACGAACGCTCCGCTTCAGATCCCGTAGAGCACCGGACAATGGCCATGGCCCGGTTCTCCCCTTTAGAAGCCACAGCAGTTGCAAGAATCGTGCCACGCCAAGAGGTGCCCCTGGCCCACGTCTAGCACTGGGACGCTCGGCCCCGGCTCCGCGCCTGCAACCCCTTTGAAGGCGGTCACCGGCACCACGCCGCCCACGGTGTTGCCGATCATGGCGGAAGGCCGTGCCATTCAAACTGCTAGACCCGCCGCAGGACGTGCAGCAGGTATTCTTTCCGGTTGAGGGGGTTGTGATCGGAGCGTGGCCGGGTCGGGATCGTGCCACGGACCGGTTCGTAGCGGTCGAAAGCGTATTCCAGCACGCCCTCGCCTCGCGTCAGCGCCAGCCGCTCGGTCAAGCTCGTCTTACCGGCATCGACATGCGCCAGGATGCCGAGATTCACGTAAGGCATGGCGCTACTCCAGGGCAACGGGATCGTCGGCGTGGTGCCACAAAGCCCGCATCTCCGCGCAGGTGGCCAACAGGTAGGCCAGGGTGCCCTCGGCTTCCACGCGGCCCTCCTTCAAAACGACGATGTGGTCGGCGCGACGCAGCGCGGCACGCCGGTGCGAGACGGCCAGACACGTCACGGCGCCACCCCCGAGCAGGCGCTCCCACATCAGACGCTCCGTCTCGACGTCCAGGGCGCTGGATAGGTCGTCGATCACCAGCAACTCTGCTCCCCGCGCCAACATGCGCGCGGCCGCCGTGCGCTGCACCTGGCCGCCGGAGAGCTTGACGCCGCGGGTGCCCACCGGCGTCTCCAGCCCCACCTCCAGGGCCTGCACGTCGTGCTCCAGCACGGCGCCCCGCACGGCGGCGGTCAGAACCGCGGGGTCGTCGGGCAGCCCCAGGAGGATGTTCTGCTTGAGCGTCTCGCTGAACAGCCGCGGCACCTGCGCCGTGTACGCCGCCCGGGGCGGCACCAGGAAGACGGCCGCGTCCTCCACGAGGTGGCCGTTCCAGCGGATCTCGCCCGCCTCGGGCGGCAGCAGGCCCAGCAGCACGCGCAGGAGCGTGGTCTTGCCCGCGCCGACGCGCCCCGTCACCACGGTCAGGGTGCCGCGCGGCAGGCGCAGGTCTACCCCCTCGACGCCGCGCCCCGACGCCGGGTGGCGATAGGTCAGCCCCCGTGCCTCCAGCAGGTCCAGCCGGTCGGCCGCACCAGGTGGCGGCACAGCGGGTAGGGGCCCGCGCAGGTGCAGCGGGGTTGGTGCCACCAGCGCAGCCGGCGGAACGCCCCCGAGCAGGACATCCATGCGGGCGAAGGCCACCACGGTCTGCGCGTAGTGGGCCAGGTACTGGCCGAGATCGTCGGCGAAATCGGCGATGACGCCCAGGTAGGAGACAAACAGCGCGAAGTCGCCCACCGTCAGGCTATGGTCGCGCAGGTTGCCGGCGGCCAGCAGCATGATCAGACCCGTGCCTATGCTCACCATGTTGGCCGTGATGGCGTTCAATGCCTGCGTCGCCACGCGATCGGCCAGCATGGCTCGGCGGCGCTGCTCGCCGAGCTGGCGGAAGCGGGCCACCGTCCGCTCTTCGGCCCCGGCGGCTTGCAGCGTCTGCACCGCCGCCACGATATCGCCGATGGCCCCGGTGACCTGGCTGGTGGCCTGGCTGCTGGCGGTGCGATAGCGGCCCAAGGTGCTGTTGGCCCGCCGCGCCACGGCCGCCACCACCAGCAGGGGCAGGATGGCTACCAGGGTGATGCGGGCGTCGATATGCAGGAGCACCAGGAACGCCACAACGGCAAAGAGGCCATGGACGGCGATCTCGTCGGTCCAATCCATGTTGTCCTCGGCCTCATAGGCATCGTCGCGGAAGCGGCTGATGGTCTCGCCAACCGAGTAGGGCAGGGCAGCGGCGCCCGGCCGGCGCAGGACGTGCCGCAGCAGGTTGCGGCGCAGCAGCCCGCTCATCGTGAAGCGCATGTTGATTTCCGTGAAGCCGGCGATGAGCCACAGGGCCGACTGGCCCATGGCGAGCACCACCAGCAGCCCGATCAGTCCCGTCGTGCCCACGGGCAGATGGGCGTGCCCGGTGAGCGTATCGAAGAAGGCGCGCGCGATCAGCCCCGGCAGCAGCGACGACATATCCATCACGCCCCACAACACGGCGTGGAGCAGGTAAAGGCGGGGCGCGTAGCGGGCCATCTGCACCATATAGCGCCAGGCCGGCAGCGGCCTCATGGGGCGACCTCCTCCGCGGCTAGCAAAGCGGCAAGGCGCCGAATCGGGAACGGCGTCATACGAAGACCTCCTCCGCGGCGAGCCGCAGCAGTCCGGCAAAGCGTGAGGTGGGGTCGGCGGCCAGGGCGATGCGCGGCCCGTACTCGCGCACCTGCCCGGCCTCCAGGACCAGGATGTCGTCGGCATAGGCGATGGTGGCCGGCCGGTGCGCCACGATGATGCCGGTCCGGCCTTCGAGCAGCCGGCCCAGCGCGGCGTGCAGCAGCCGCTCCGTGGCCGGGTCGAGGCGCGAGGACGGCTCGTCCAGGATCACCACGTCGGGATCGCGCAGCAAGATGCGCGCGCAGGCCAGCACCTGGGCCTGGCCGGCGGAGAGTCCGATCCCACCGGGTCCCAATGGGGTGTCCAGCCCGTGCGGCAGCTCGTGCAGCCAACCGGCCAGGCCCAGGCTGTCCAGCACGTCGCCGATCCGCTCATCCGGCACGCCGTCGTCGAAGAGGGTCAGGTTGTCGCGCACGCTGGCGCTGAAAAGGTGCACCTCCTGGGTGACCAGGCCGATGCGCGCGCGCACCGCCGCGAGGCGCACGGCCCGCAGATCCACGCCACCCAGGCGCACCACGCCGGCCAGGGGATCGTAGAAGCGCGCGAGCAGCCGCGTCAGCGTGGTCTTGCCGCTGCCGGTGCGCCCTACTATACCCAGCACGCGGCCGGGCTCCAGGCGCGCGCTGACGTCGCGCAGGACCAGAGCATCGTCCACGTAGCCAAAAGAGACGCCCTCCAGCTCCACCGCCAGTGAACCTGAGGGCAGCGCGAGACCCGGGCCATCGACCAGGCGCGGCGCCGTGCGCAGGAGCGACTCGACGCGGCCCATGCTGGCGTCCGCCTGTTGCATCTCCTGCACTTCCCTGCGGATTTGCTCGGTCGGCTGGCGCAGCATCTCGGTATACTGGAAGACCAGATAGACGGTGCCGATGGTCAGCGTGCCGGCCTTGAACAGCACGGCGCTCAGGGCAAAGGCGACCGCCGTGCCGAGAGCAATCAGCCCCTGAGTGGTGGCGAGCATGGCGTAACCCCTCATCTGCGCCTTGATGATCGCGGCCAGCCACGACCGCATCACCTCGGCGCAGCGGCGCAGCACAAATGCGGCCGCACCGCTGGAGCGGATATCCTCCAGGCCGGCCAGGTATTCGCCCAGGAAGCCATAGAAATCGGCGCTGGCCTGGCGCTCCGCGGCCCAGGAAGGCGTGGCAACGGCGCGGATGCGCAGCATGGCAATCAGGGCCAGCGCGACGAAAGCGCTCAGCCCCAGGCCGATGCGCCAGTCCACGTGATAGAGCAGGCCGAGCATACCGACCACCAGGAGGCCGTTGCCGAGCACATAGACCACAAAGCGTGAGAAGAAGCGGGCCAGGGTGGCCACGTCGCCGTCCACCCGCTCGATCAACTCGCCCGGCGTATGGGCCGTGTGAAAGGTGGCATCCAGCCGCAGCACGTGGGCGACCAGGTCGGCGCGCAGCGCGTTGGTGGCCGCCCAGCTCACGTTCTCGGCCACGTAGGTTTCGGCGACTGCGAGGCCCTGTCCTAGCAGGGCCAGGCCCATGGTCAGCAAGGCCAGGACCATCAGATCGTGCGGAGCTCCGCCGGAGGTGGCCCGGTCGATGAAGCGGCTCGCCACCAGCGGCGCGGCCACCCGCACGCCGATGGTCGCGCACAGGATCGCGGCCAGCAGGCCCATCCACGGCCAGTAGGGCCGAAGATAGCGGGCCAATAAACGCCAGTAGCGGTTCAGTGCTTGAAAACGGTGCATGGAATTCCTCGTCTTGCCGCGAACGGCAGGTCATTGGGTAGCCGGAGGGAAGCGAGGGGAAGTGGTGGATGTCGAGGCTACCCGAGGGTGCCGTTCCGGCTCACCTGCCGGTCACGAGGAGGCGCACCGAAAAGAAATGGCCGTGGGCGCGAGAGGTGCGCCCACGGCCATCGTTCATGGCACGATACGTGTACTCTCAGTCGGGCGCACGTCTCTCCCGACACGCCTGTGTCGGGAATAGCCCCAGCACCGTCCCGGTGGCCACGCAGCCAGGCAGATCCGCCATGCGGCACGCGGCATCACACCACGGTACTGTCGGGCTACTCATCGCTTGGTCCTCCCGAGAAAGAGTATTACGGTGGGTAGTGTAGCAAGGGCCTGGCCGGTTGTCAAACGCAGGCGCAGATGGGGTTGCCGCCCTCAACCTGCACGAAGTGGCCCGCCGGGTCGGCGTCAGCGCCCAGGCCCTCTACAAATACTTCCCCAGCAAGACCGGCCTCTACGATGCGCTCTACGCCCTCGCCGTGCGGCGCTATTTCGAGGGGATCGCACTGATCTGGCGTGAGACCCCGCCCACGTGGGACCGTGTGGCGGCCTGGTTCACCTATAACCTCACCTTCGCCCAGGAGCAGCCCGAGCTGTATCAGCTCTGGATGGAGCGGCCCGTCCCGGGCTTCGTCCCCTCCCCGCAGAGCCTGGCGGAAAACTATAAGGCCGCCCCGGCCCTGCACGCGGCCCTGGACGAACTCGTGGCGGCCGGTGTCATCCGCTCCGACGTTCCGTTGGACCGGCTGCGCGATCTGCTGATCGCGGTGCTGCACGGGGTGACGAGCATGCACCTGGCCAATGAGCCGGACCTCCCGGTGGGGAGCGGGCGGTTTGGCGGCTTGCTTCCCACCGTCATGACGGCGTTCGAGTCGGGTCTAGCTCCGCCTCGCGGCGCATCCTCTGCGGCCGGGCACGCGGAATCGGTGGGTCCGCACGAACCGGCAGGGGAGAGAGGGTGACGCCGGTCACAAGGCCTCATCGCTTGGCGCTATCCGCCCACGCGGCGGGAATGGACGTTGTCATGGCGTTGCGAAGCGCCAGAGTGAGGAGAGACACGAACGATGTTGTTGGGAGAAGAGCACAGAGGGGCACGAGCTAGCTATGTCGTTGAAGAGCAGGAGAGGGCAGGAGGACGACCCATGTCGTTGGAAGAAGAGAACAAGGCCATCGCGCGGCGGCATTTTGAGGAGCTATGGGCCAGGGGAGCACTCGCCGTCGCCGACGAAATCTATGCGCCAACGTGCATCGGTCACTGCGGCAACCAACCCGATCAGACCGACTATCCGGCGTCCGAGAAGCAGCTCATCCTGAGGGATCGCGCCTTCAGCCGCGAGGACCCCATCATCACGGTGGAGGATCAGATCGCCGAGCGGGACAGAGTGCTGACGCGCTGGACCTGCCGGGCCACCCATACTGAAGAGGTCATGGGCCTCCCGCCGACGGGGCGCGAGGTGCGCCTCACCGGCATGCACGTCCATCGCATCGCGGACGGCAAGATCGTCGAGGTGTGGGCGATCGACGACTTCTTCGGCTTGATGCAGCAACTTGGTGTCATCCCGGCGGGGCTGCTCGGTAGCGCGCCCTTGAGCGCAGGCACGCCCGCCGGTGTGCCACGCGAGGACGGCGAGACACGGCGGGGACTGCGCCCGTACTCCTGCCGTCGCGAGGAAGGCGACCCCCTGTGGTTCTTCGGCTCACGGACATGGATCAGGGCGAGCGGCGCGCAGACCGGTGGTGCCTATGCGCTCGTCGAGCATCTCATCCCACCCAGCGGTGAGAGCCCCTTCCACGTGCATCACGACGAAGACGAACACTACTATGTCGTCGAAGGCGAGATGACGTTCTACGTCGGCGATCAGCAGATCGCGGCGCCAGCCGGCACCCACGTCTTCGGGCCGCGCGAGATCCCGCACGGCTTCCGGGCCCAGGGAACGGCGCCTGCGCGACTGCTGCTCGAAGCCACGCCGGCGGGCTTCGGCCGCTTTGTCCTGGCGCTGAGCGAGCCCGCGCGGGGGAGTGGCTTCCCACCGCCAGGGCCACCGGACTTGGCGGTGCTGATGGCCACAGCGGCGGAGTATCACATGGAGATCCTGGGGCCGCTGCCCAGCTAAGCCTATGACTCTGCTGTCACTTCTTAGAGTAGTCACAGGTGCCCGATGTGGCAATCGGGCTGTCCGTTCATGCCCCACTATAGCATGGCAAGCTGGTTAGCCCCGAAGCGTATACTCTAGACACGGTGGCCGGTCGGCCTGACAGTGGGCCAGGCCGATCTCGCCGGCGCTATGGAGAGGAGATGGCATGGCCCTGCATCTCGCGCCCATCCCCGTGCATCAGATCGCGATGGTCGTGCGCGACCTCGAGGCCTGCATGGAAGAGTATCATAGGACCCTGGGCTGGGGCCCCTGGAACGTCTACGAGTACAGGCCGCCGCGCTTTCATCAGGCCATCTGGCATGGCCGGCCGGCCGGCTTCACCTATCTCGGCGCGGAAGCGAAGGTAGACACGGTCTGGATCGAGCTTCTCCAGCCGCTCGACGGGCCGAGCCTGTTCACAGACTGGCTTGATAGGCGTGGCGAGGGGCTGCACCATCTTGGCTATGGGGCTACCAGCAGAGACGGAGCCGATGCGATACGCCGCTCATACGAGCAGGCGGGCACCTCCGTGCTCTTCGAGGGCTGGATCGACCAGGTGTACTTCTACTATCTGGACACCAAACCCACCATCATCGAGGTCTGGGTCGGAGATCCCGAATCGGTCACAGCTAGCCGTACCTATCCGGCGTAGAGCGGCGGGATGTAGGACGCCGCGCCTCGCTTGCCTGACGGGCGCGACACGCACCATACTACCTGTGGCTCGCTCCGTCCGTCGAGGACCGTCGAATCGATACCCCGGACGAGGCCTGGCATCGGGTCATCGCCGTCAACTTGACCGGGGTCTTCTACTGCTGCCGGGCCGTGGCGCGGAGCATGGTGTCGCGGGGTTCCGGTGGTCGCATCGTCATCACCTCCAGCGTCGCCGGCAAGAGGGCCGAGCGCTTTCTGGCGGCCTACTCGGCCTCGAAGTTCGGGGTAATCGGCACCCCTGGCGCGCTTCGTGAGTGGCACGACCGTTAACGTCGACGGCGCGGAACTGCGTATTTGACACGCCGCCCGGAGGCGTGGCTATCTGTTTCTTCGGCGACGGCGCCTCCAATCAGGGCACCTTCCACGAGGGCCTGAACCTGGCCGCGATCTGGAAGCTGCCTGTCGTCTTCGTCTGCGAGAATAACGGCTACGCCGAGGCGACGCCGTTCGGCTACCACTGCAGCACCCCCGATGTTGCCAATCGCGCCAACGGCTACGACATTCCCGGAGTCGTGGTCGATGGGCTGGACGTGCTGGCGGCCTACGAGGCGGCCGGCGAGGCCATTGCGCGCGCCCGCCGCGGCGAGGGGCCGACCTTGATCGAGGCCAAGACGTGAAATGCTGGACAGAAACCCCTTGTACATACGCGCCGTCGATGATAGAGCTCCCGGGTTCGGAGGTCACCGATTGACTCGCCTAGGACGTACGCCTAGCGGCTTCACGAGGCGAAGTAGGAAGGCAGCCGCTCGCTGAGCGTGGTGAAGAGCAGCACCACCAGGAAGATCGCCAGGCCGGGGAAGGTGGAGTACCACCAGGCGCTGAGGAAGAATTGGCGGCCGGCGCCGATCATGGTGCCCCACTCGGGCGTCGGCGGCTGCGCGCCGAGCCCCAGGAAGCCCAGGCTGGCCGTGGTCACCAGCGCGGAGCCGAGATCCAGGCTGACCTGCACCACCAACGGCGCCAGGTAGTTCGGCAGCACGTGGCGGAACATCACGCGCAGGTCGTTCATGCCCAGCGCGTGGGCGGCCTCGATGTAGTCGCGTTGCTTGATCGAGAGCACCTGCCCCCGTATCAGGCGGGCATACCAGGGCCACCAGACCAGCGAGACGGCCAACAGCGCGTTGGTTAGGCCCGGTCCCAGCGCTGCGGTGATCGCCAGCGCCAGGATCAGCGACGGGAAGGCCAGGAACATGTCGGTGATGCGCATAATGATGGTGTCGACCCACCCGCCGTAGTAGCCGGCGACGGTTCCCACGGCGATGCCGATCAGCAGCGCGGAGACCAGGATCACGGCCGCGCTGAACAGCGAATAGGGCGTGCCGGCCAGCACCCGGCTGAACACGTCGCGCCCCAGGTCGTCGGTGCCGAACAGATGTGCCGCCGACGGCCCGCTCAGGCCGGGGCCGACGTAGAGCGCATCGGGCCCGTATGGGGCAATACGCGCGCCCAGGGCTGCGACGATCAGGATGGCCAGCAGCAGCAGCGACAGCAGCCAATCGCCCGGGTGCCGGCGCAAGCGCTGCGCGACCATGCGCCATGGTCCGGCCCCGGCCGCGGCGCCGATGGCGATAGGTTGATCGCCGTCCACGACGGCGCCGGCCGTCGCGTTCGCAAGCTCCGGCTCCTCCGCCAGCCTGATCGATCCGTCGTGCAGGTGCTTTTCCATGGCCACTTTCCAGCTCAGTTCCCTCACGCCACCGCCACGCGCGGATCGAGCACGCTGTACAGCAGGTCGACGCCGAGATTGACCAGCACATAGATCGCGGCGACCAGCAAGGTGATGCTCATGATGGCGTTGTAGTCGGAGGCGAGCACCGCGTTGAGCGTGTACAGGCCGATGCCGGGCCAGTTGAAGATCACCTCGACCAGGAAGGCGCCGCTGAGCAGAAAGCCGGTTTGCAGGCCCAGAACGGTGGTGATGGGCAGTAGGCTGTTGCGCACGGCGTGGACGATCACCACGCGCGAGCGGCGCAGCCCCTTGCTGCGCGCGGTGCGCACGTAGTCCATGCCCAGCGTTTCGAGCGTGCTGGTCCTGGTCAGCCGCGTGATCAGGGCCATCGACGGCAGAGAGAGGGCCACGCCGGGCAGGATCAGGTGCTGCACGGCGTTGGCGAAGAGCGGCAGATCGCCGTGCAGCAGACTGTCGATGGTGTAGAGGCCGGTCACGCGCGGCGGCGCGGCTAGCGAGGTATCGAGGCGCCCGTCGGCGGGTAGCCAGCCCAGGAGGCGGAAAAACACCAACTGGAAGAGCAGACCGGTCCAGAACAGCGGCATGGCGACGCCGCCGACGCAGAGCAGGCGCAGGGCGCGATCCAGGAGACTGCCGGAATAGACGGCCGACAGCACGCCCAGCGGGATGCCCAGCGCGACGATCAGGAACAGCGCGGCGCCGGTCAGCTCCACGGTCGCCGGGAAGTAGTCGCCGAAGTCGTCGCGCACGGGTCTGCGGCTGGTGAACGAGAACCCCAGGTCGCCGTGCAGCAGCCCGCCGATATAGCGCACGTACTGCGCCGGCAGCGGATCGTCGAGGCCCATGCTGCGCCGGATCGCCGCCACCTCTTCGGGCGCCGCGTGCGGCCCGACCATCAGGCGCGCCGGGTCCGCGGGGATCACGTGGGTGATCGTGAAGGTCACCAGGGAGATCCCCAGCAGCACGAAGACCAGCCAGATGAGACGCTTGACCAGGACCGTGCGCACCCGCGCCTCCCGCCGTCGCTCTGTTCCTGCTCGCCTATTTCTTACCCATCAACGCCAGCGGGAAGAAGGCCTTGGTGAGCAAGAAGCTGTATTGGTAGCCGGTAACATTCTTGCGCAGGGCGACGAGGTCGGCGTCCTGGATGCACCAGACGCTCGGCGAGTCGGCGGCCACGGTGTTGATGATGGGCTTGTAGGCGGCATAGCGCTTCTGATCGTCCACGATGGCCTTGGCCTTGTCCAGCATGGCCGAGACCTTGTCGTTCCTGTAGTAGCCGCTGTTGTCGAACGGGGCGTTACGGATATCGTAGGAGAGCGAGAGCGGCTCGAAGGCGTCGGCGTAGTCGGGTCCGAGGCCGCCGGTCTGCACCTGCGGGGCGGTCTTGGGGCTGTTGATGACCTGGAAGTAGGTCGAGTTGGGCATCTCGCGGATCGAGACCTTGACGCCGACCTGGCTCAGGCTGGCCTGCCAGAACTCCACCACCGAATTGCTGGGCGGCCAGTCGGACGAGGTCTGAATGTCCAGGGAGAACCCGTCGCCGTGGCCGGCCTGCTTCAGCAGTTGCTTGGCGGCGTTCAGGTCGTAGTTATAGTGAATAGAGGCCGGGGCGTAGCCCGCATAGCCCCGCGCGATCACGCTGTCCATGTGGAACGCATTGCCGCGCAACACGTCGTTGATGACGCGCTCGCAATCGAAGGTGTGCGCCAGGGCGCGGCGAACGCGCACGTCGTTCAGCGGCGCCTTGGTGACGTTGAACTTGAAGTTGCGCATGCGCGGCGACAGGTGGCGCGCGGTCACGATAATCGGGTTGCTCTGCAAGGCCTCGAAGTCGGGGCCGTTGATGCCCACCGAGGCATCCAGCTCGCCCTGTTCGAGCAGCAGGCGGTGCGTGGCGGAGTCCTTGATCCAGCGGATGATCACCGTGTCGGGGGCCGTGCTGCCGGCCGGCCAGCCGCGCCACCAGTGGGTGTTGCGCACCAGCGTGGCCTGATTACGCGCCTGGTCCCAACTGTCGAGCACGTAAGGACCCGAGCCGGCGGAGTGATTGTACAGCCAGGCCTGGCCGAAATCCTTGGCGTTCTTGCTGTGCTTCTTGACGAGGGTCGGATTGATGATGCCAGGACCCCACGGACTGGCCAACACGCGCAGGAAGGGGCCGAAGGGGTATTTCAGCTTGATGCGGATGTTGAGGTCGTCGAGAACATCGAGTTCCTTGATGGATTGGAAGAGGATGGCGGGGCCGAGGTTGAGGGTGCTGACGCGGTCGAAGGTAAACTTGACAGCCTCCGCCGTCAGCGGCGAGCCGTCGGCGAACTTGATGCCCTTCTGCAAACGGAAGGTGTAGGTCAGGCCATCGGAAGAACGGGTGTATGATTCCGCCAGGTCTTTCTCCAGGATGGACGAGGTGTCGCCGCGCCAGGCCTTCATCAGGCCTTCGTAGCAGGCGGGCGAGATGGTCGCCACGCCATAATCCCAGTTGACGCCGGGGTCCATGGTGGCCGAGGTCTCGGTGACGCCGAGCACCAGGGTGGTCTTTGACGACGCGTAGTGCCGCAACAGGGCCGGTGCCGCCAGCGCCGTCGGGCTCGTCATCAGGGACCCGGTCGCCGCGGCGCCGGAGAGGGCGGCACCGGCTTTCAGCAGGGTTTTCCTGCTGACGGTCGCGGCTACGTCGCTTTGTTGGGCTGTGCTGTCGCTCATTTCTGTACCTCCGGGTCCACTCATGCGCTTTGACGCTCAGGCATGCGGTAGTATACAATGGCCGCGCAAGGCGATTCAAACGGGCAGGCGCCCGCTCAAGCACGGGCGATGGGCTAGGACGTAGCCCGCTGCGATTGTCTAATTCACGCGCACTGCGTGCCGTCTGCCGGCGGTATGTCCGGTGCGGCTGATGCCGCCCAATTGTCGAGGAGATGGCTCATCATGGAACCGGTTGCGGCGGAGGCGCTCTACGATATCCGGGTCGTCAAGAATGTGCTCATCCCCATGTCGGACGGCGTGGCCCTGGCGGCCGACCTCGTCGTGCCGGACGGCCCCGGCCGTTTCCCCGCCGTCTTCGACTATTACCCGTATCGCAAGGATGATACCCAGGCCGATGGTCTGCGCCTGCACCGCTACCTGGCGCGGCATGGCTACGTGGCCCTCAAGATAGACGTGCGCGGCACGGGTGGCTCGGGCGGCACCGCGGCGGACGAGTACGTCTTGCGCGAACAGCTCGACGCGGTGGAGGCCGTCGACTGGATGGCGCGGCAACCGTGGTGCAACGGCAGGGTGGGTATGTTCGGCACCTCCTACGGCGGCTTCAACTCCATACAGGTCGCCATGCACCGGCCGCCGGCACTCAAGGCCATTTGCCCCATGTACTTCACGGATAATCGCTATACGGACGACTGCCACTACAAGGGCGGCGCGCTGCAAATGCTCTTCGATACCGGGACGTATGGCCTGTTCATGGTGGTCTTGAACGCCCTGCCGCCGTATCCCCAGCATGCGGGTGCCCGCTGGGCCGCCCTGTGGGAAGAGCACCTGACGAACGAGCCCTGGATGTTGCGGTGGCTGGAGAATCAGACCTACACCGAGCAGTGGCGCCATGGGTCGCTGTGCGAGGACTACGAGGCCATCGATTGCGCCGTTTTCATCATCGGTGGGTGGCGCGACGGCTATACCAACTGCAACCTGCGCACTTTCGAGCGCCTGCGCTGCCCCAAGAAGGCGCTGATCGGCCCCTGGTTGCATACGCATCCGGACAGAGGGATACCGGGCCCGCGCATCGACCACCTGCACGAGATGGTGCGCTTCTACGATTTCTGGTTGAAGGACGTGCAGAATGGCGTGATGGAGGAGCCGCCGATCACGCTCTACGTGCAGGAGTTCGACGAGCCGCGCGCCGACCGTGCGCACACCAGCGGCTACTGGCGCCACGAGCCCGGCTGGCCCCTGGCTCGGGCCCACGAGCAGACCCTGTTCCTGGCCGCCGGCGGCCAGCTCGCCGGCGCGGCGCCTGCCGAGGCGGGAGAAACGAGCTATCGTTACGTCGCCACGGCCGGCACCACCTTCGGCATGTTCTCGGCCTCGTCGCCCCATATCCTGCCGGTCGACCAGCGCCTGGAAGATGCCTTCTCGGCCAACTTCACATCGCCGGCCTTGAGCGAGGCGCTGGAGATACTGGGCTACCCGCGCGCCGTCCTGGCCATCGCGGCTACCGCCCGCGTGGCCACGGTGGTGGCGCGGCTGATCGACGTCGCGCCGGACGGCACCGCCGCTCTGGTCTGCAAGGGCGTGCTGAACCTGACACATCGGGACTCGCACACCGACCCGTCGCCGCTGGAGCCCGGACGGACATATACCGTAGAGGTGCCGCTCGACGCCACGAGCTGGGTCTTTGCGCCGGGCCATCGCATCCGCCTGGCGCTCTCGGGTGCCGATTTCCCCAACATCTGGCCATCGCCCGAACCGTACACGGCGACGGTGTACCTGGGTGGCGAGGCGGGCTCGCGCCTGGTGCTGCCGGCGCTCGGGCCGCAGGAGCCGCGGCTACCC
>Ga0209581_1002606_pt1 | contig 16888 bp, 14 predicted proteins | sample Coa_R2_FD_187160 | JGI IMG/M metagenome (GOLD analysis project Ga0209581, IMG submission 187160) | Surface soil microbial communities from Centralia Pennsylvania, which are recovering from an underground coalmine fire - Coalmine... | ecosystem: Environmental > Terrestrial > Soil > Unclassified ...
TCAGTGGGTAATCGGTGCCGTCACGCTCATTCTGCTTGCGATGGAAGCGCTCAATCGCGTCGATATCGGATGGGCATGCTGGGCGTAGAATGATCGGTTTCACTTGATAGCCCTTTTATCCGCTAAGCGGTTCAGCATAAGAAGGAACTCGTGAGCGATAGGCCACAAGCACACAACTGCAAAAATTATTACGAAAATTATCGAAATCACTTCTGTCTCCTCGCAGGCACCAGCATTCCCTGATGCAACTTATGTCCATCTGGAATGAGCGCATGAAGTGGACCTACTTTTACTGGAATATTGTGACGCTCCGCATATGCCAACACCGCCGCATGATTCTCGCGCAGCATGGCAAGCGCCTCATCCACAATCGCTTTCGGATCGATATGGCCTAAATCGTTCTTTGGATAAGCGCGTCCGCAGGTCGGGCAACCGTCGACTCCGAGCAGAATATGAATGTTATGCTCAGCACCCGTCACGCTATTGAAAAGATGGATGTTATGCGTGTGCGTTCGGCCATCTACATGGTCGTGATCATGACCCGGTTTCTTCTGCCACATTATGAATTCAGTCCTCCAGTCGTGCCGTCCGCATAGACAAACCTGCCGCCATTGCCGCCAATGCTGCGTCCGCCGCCGGTAGCGCCGGAAAACACGCCGCCGCTCACATTTACAGTGTCGCCGCTCGAATATCCGGCACCGGGATTGCCCGGAGCAATCGAGATAAGCTTACCGTTCTGAATCGTCTGCACACCCGGCGTGGCGCCGCTGCCACCGGTGGTGTTGATGCTCAGCGTAACCGGTCCCGTAAGGCCATTACCCTGACTCGTCACATTCCAACCGATAACCGCTCCACCGGTGCCGAGCACAAGAGAGACTGTTGGCAGCGTCACCGTGCCAGAGCCAACCACGCTGACGGTTCCCACGGGCGTCAAATGGTCAGCAAATACTTCGGGCAGCGTGCTTCTTACCTGATAATTCTGGCCGTCATAAGCTACTACTGGATTCGTATTGAAAGGCACTCCAATAACGGTTGCTGATGGCAGAATTGATTCCTGCGAACCTTTCACCGATGGATACATCGTGCCCGGACCGGCAGTGCCATATACGCGCACATTCGCGCTCGATCCGGCAGCCTTTGAATCCACATTGGCGTAATTCGTCTGATTCAGCGGCACGTTCGGCTCTGTCGCCGCAGAGCTTTGCAGGCCTGCCGCTACTGACCCGCTCTGGAATGTGTAACTATTCCAATTCTTTTTGTCGTAGCTTGATCTGAGGCGGAAATAAACATTCTGTCCGGGCGCGGATACCTGAAAATTGGTTGCCGTCGTTAATGGCAGCGTGGTGACGCCACTAGAAAAACTGGACGAGGTCGAGTATGAAACCTCATGCCACAGCGTCTTGTTGATACTCTGCGATGGATTCGTAATGCTGCCCGAAAAAGCTCCGTTCGAGCCCACTACACTCAAGGATGCCTGCGGAGGTGGCGCGCTGGCTCCGGACTGCGAATTGTTTACCGGATTCAGGAAGTTGGTTCCTGTTGCCTGATGCAGCGAGTCCAACTCGTCATACATTCCGAGCAGGGCATTCCGTATATCGACATCTTTGATGGCCTGTACCTGAGCCTTATTCAGAGCCATCAGCGATTCATCTCCTGCGTTGTGCGCGCGGCGAACATCGGGCTAACGAAAACCTGCGCGTACTTGATCGAGAACCATGCATCCGGAATGGCGCCGTTGGAGAATCTTGGGCGCCAGCGCTCATTCAGCCGCGATGGAGCCATGCGTGTTAATCCTTTGGTCGGCACGGTTTCAAGCAGCAATGGACGCAGGCGGACCAGCCATTTCGGAGGTTGTTCTCCGGGCTGCCAGTCCGTAATGCGATTTGCGCCAGCGATGAAATCCACAAACAACTGCCCATTGCCGCGCGTATTCAGATTGATGCCCTGCAACTTGCTAAGCGACATCATCTGCTGCACCGAAACACCCTCATACTGCGAATCAATGCCGGCGCTGTTGTCGTTGTAAACTCCCGGCGTGATGGCCTGAGCAGTCCCATCTGGCGATGATGAGGCATAGACAAATTGCGAAATGTACTGCCGCTGAATATCCTGATCCGTATCGACTGGCCCTTCAACCGGATTCGGCTCTCCGGTAATGGTGCGGTAGATTCTCATGCCCAAGAAGGCTGAGATATCATTCACGCTGTACTTGCGGCACTGCTCAATCGTGATTTCCTTGCCGGAATAACGGCTAAATAGCAGCGGATTGTTCCAGCCTTCCTCGTAATTCAGCGTTAGGTCTACATTCGGCACATTGCTGCCACCCACCGGGAATCCGAAATGAACCTCGTGCTGCTCAACATCAATGGCGCACCAGATTGTCTGCTGTGCCTGCCAGTTGATTGTGTTCCACCAGCGCGGCAACTCTTTTGATACCAACTCTGGATATGAATCTTCGTACTTATAAATCCCGCTCGAATGAACGAAGATCATGAATTGCCCGCATACATCAATGGCGCGTGGCCCGCATGGCCCCACTTTGGACCATCGCTGCGTGACTGACCACTTTGAGGGATCGCCGGTGTTCGGGGAGATGACGAATCCAGAGCGCTCACGCAGCGAATAGATCACGCCGCGGAACTCGCGCACACAAATAGCGCGCTCACCATCATCTGTTCCTACGGTAATGAGGCTGGTATCGCCGTAGTAGCTTTCAGGATCGGCGGCGAGTGAAACCCAATGGCTCGAATAGAATCCCGGTACGCCAGTCTGGAAAATCCTGTCTACGCTTGAGCAGTAGTAGATATCAACGCACTGCTGCGGCTGGATTACCCTGAACCGGTCTGTGATATCGACTGAGGCAATCAGATACTCATCTGTGAAATTAAATGTGGCGGATGTGGTTACGTTGTCTGGAATAACCGTGGCGGTCTGGAGCACCCCAGCCGATGTCTGCGTTTCTGGAATGTAATAGAACGGGCCAGCTGTGGTCCCATCCGCTGCCGCAAATCCGACAATGCGCGACTTGATATAGCTAGGCCCAACAGGGACATTAAATATTGAAAGTTCCCAGCCATTCTCATCCACATCATAGCCGATGACCGCAGCCTGCACAATTCCAGAGATGGTGTCGAACTGATCCTCAAAGGCGACCACCGCATAACGGAATCCCTGAGTGCCATTCGGCCCACCTGTCTCTGTATCCTTGGCGATGTTCCCAGCAGCTCCGGTTGTATTTTGCGTGGGCGGCGGACTTCCTGATGCCGAATTGGAAATTGTTGCAGTCTGGCCGGGCTGAAATGAGCCAAAGAGCGCAAATTGTGAGAATGGCGGAAACTCGCTGCCACCGAAGCTGGTTCCGGTCGGCACATCGCATTCGTAAATCCTCACGCCAGTCAGCGTGTATCCATCAAGTCCAGCAATATCTACAACGACCGCATCATCAAGCTGAGTATTGATAATGGAGTTGGCCGGTCCCGGTAGTGTCTCGCCATATTTGTTTGTGTAGGTCTGGAGCACATAGACATCGCGCCCGGCTGGGAATGTTCCCGCTCCGCTCGAGCGCGTGATTACCGGCTCTGTCGTCGGAGTAGGAATCATGCCGCCGGTGATACGCGCGCTGTTTACGGTAGGCTGAAAGATTCCAGATGCGGCGCTCGAGTTTATATTGACCGTCGTACCAAGTGCGAACGGCCCACCCGCCACCTGCTGATAGTCGGTTCCTGGAGGCGCTGGAGATCCTGTCGTTACGTCAGCTTCATAGACTTCGATTCCCGTCGGAATGTATTGCGCGGGTAATCCCTGAATCCAGCCAGCCAGAGAAGCTAGTGCTGGAAGCGGCACATTGATTTGATCGCTGACTGAGGTGTTTGTGAATTTGGCTGGAATCGAACCAATGCTCTCACCCTGGGCGTTGATAAAAGTAATGACTATGTAAACATCCCGACCGGCAGAAAATGCGCCTGAGCCGGGCGTATGGGTAAGCAGCGGTGAATTTGGCGCAGGCAGGCGATTCGCCAGTACGGGTGTATTTTCCTGCCAGATGGCCGTGCCATCGTTTACAGTCGCGCCCTCAGTAGTAGGCCATGTCGGCTGTACGGCGCCAGTCGTGCCCGCTTGAGTACAGCGGTAGAGATGGCCATTGCCGACTGCCACCGTCGAGCCGTTCTCGATCTGCGATGGAGTGGCGCATTCGCCTACAAGTACCTGAGTATTCGCGGTCCACCCAAATCCTAACGGCTTCATTCCATACGGCAGCAGTTGCTTGGTAAACAGGTCATAGACTGAGCAGTAGGATTTCGGCGTCATAAGGTCAGAGAACGCCATCCATGCGCGGTTATAGGCCTGTGTTCCGATCATGTGGGATTGAGTGGGGAGTGTAACGAGGCTTCCCTGAATGCGCGTCGTGCGTCCCGTGCCCACAGGATTCTCAATCTGGAGAAAGCCCGCGTAATCGAAGAGAATCGGGGCCTGGAAGTAACTTTGTCCCGCCGCCTCCGGCGTGTATGCGCACCCCAAGAGTCCTGTAATGGGGGATTGGTTGATACCTTGAATGGCGGTCTGGATGCCCCACCTTGTGCTTACCGAGGTGAGATCGAAGCGGACATTACGCGCCAATGACGCGCAACCCATCGGGATATTTGTGGGATCATCCTGGTCCACCCATCCAAGCCATCGGGAGTATTCCACTCCCGATGATCCCTGGAAGTTGGCCAACTAGAATCCCTGCAGGTCGTGGTCTACTTCGACAGTGATGAACGAGTTAGCTGGATACGCCCCGGCGAAAGGGGCTGCCCCGTTTGCAAATGACAGGTTGTACTGTCCGGGCGTGGCTGTCGGAGCCAGCGTAGCCACATATCCAGGGATTCCGCCGCCGCAGATGACAGGCGAAAGCGGTGATGCTCCGCTGGGACCGGTGATTGCCTGCGCCCCTGGATTGGAAGCCGCTGACGTGAGCGTCACTACCTCCGGAGCGGCATAGTTGCCCGACAGAGCGATGTTGAAGACGGATGTCTTGAAGTTGACACCATTCTTCTGATAGAGCACTGTGACCAGATTTGCCATGAAAATTCTCCTTTTTTAAACCAATTGGACGTAAAGCTTGTTCGACCGCCATTCCCAGCCTACCGAGCCTTGCAGGTTCCAACTGAATCCGTTATTCGCGCGGCCTCCACGATTCGCGCCGCCAACGCGGAATGTCAGATGTTGCTGCTGGCGAATAAGATCGGCGGCAATATTGTCGAGAGTTTCCGTGGCCTGCTCGCCATACTTCTGATACCAGCCATCGTTGGGCCGCTCTGCGCCAATCTGCGCCGCCACGCCCTGAGCCAGCGCCACGCCCATCATCGGATGTAATTCGACCGTATCCGAATCCTCGACCGGGCATTTCGGCTGGAAATCGCCGCGAATGCGGAGGTCATAATTCTGGTTTGATATCTGTTGCACCGTGTCGGGCAGGACGCCGAATTCGTTGGCAGGGCGATATTGATTTGCCGGCGCTCCAGCAGGTTTAAAGTCAACCAGCCGAGGTGTAACCAACCGCTGTAATGGATCAGGCGCGCCTTGAATAGCTGACGGTGTCAGCGCTGACGGATCTACGCCTACATTCACTCCGGGAATCAGCACAACATCCTCAATGTAGGGCGAGCATGATCCCTTGAGATAAAGCAGCTGCGCCTTCCAGACAACCTGTATCAGTGGGTTGAGGTAGCTGTCTGTAATCCAGTCGCGGTCGGGGTCTCCGACCAGCCCAGCTACCATCCCCACTACATCTGCACGAGTATCCATTTACTCGCCGCGCGCTTTCTTCCGCCGGGCTTCGATTTCTCGGACCTGCTTCCATTCATCCGTTGTCAGCGTGTCCATACGCACATGGTCAGCGCCAATCTCGCCATTCTTGAAAGCAATCAGCGGATGGCGCACATAACCGCACGAGCAGACGCCCGTCTTTGACACATACTGCTTGCCGCACTTCTCGCAGGAATCTTCAACGCGAATCTGCGTGTGGCGCCATACCGGAGCAGCATTGATCCACTTCCGGCGCAGTGCAAAGTCAGCCCACATGTGTTCTGTGCGCCCGATATTGCGCCGCTGAGCGTCGCCCTGATCGTAGTAGCCCTGAGCCACATGAATTTCAGTCAGTGCGCGCGTTCTCAACTGCTCGTCGGCGCTCAGGATAAGGTCGGCCAGCGGCTCCTCGCTGTAAACGAGGTATCTATCCTGCCCTTCATAGTGATATCGCGGCACACGAACGACTGCATTCTTGTCTTTCAGTGCCGAGGCGTCTCCCTCAAAGACAACGATGCCACCCTGCGCCACGCCTTCAAATCCCAGATCGGCGGAGTAGGACCGGTGAAACTCCATCAACTGCTCAATCGGCAGTATGGCTTTTACGTCCCATTCGGCCTTGATGCGCTTGTCCGACATTTCCGTGTTGCCCTTGTAAATCGGATAGGTCAGGACATTCGTCACCGTAAGATGCGCGAATTGCTGGCCTTCTTTTGCGCCTGGAATGGTGTAGTTAATCAGTCCGCTGTGTACTTGCAGGTCAAATGGGCTGAGATTGAGAATTGTGGCAGGCTTAATGCCGCCCTGCAGTTCAAGGGTGCGCAGCAATTTCTGCCGCTTGCCGATGCGTTCGCCGGCGGACTGCCCGACTACTGAATTTCGAATGGCTTCCGGCATAATCGCCGTTGCCGCTGGTGCTACGGTCTGTGTCGACATGATTTCTCCTTATGCGTGACTGGTGAATCCCTCGCGCTTCAGCAATTGATTGCGATAGGCGCTCAGTGCGGGGTTGTTCTTGATGAACTCGACATCGTTGAATGCGTATTCTGCTTCCTTTAGGAAGGCTTCATAGGTGGCCTGCTCGCGCTCCGCAGTGGCGCGGTCTGCATCAAGGCAGGTTTTCAGTAATTTCTCTTCGTCAAACTGGCCATGCAGGTGCGTTTTGTCGTTTTCCCATTTCGATATAGAGCGGCGCACCGCTTCAAGATTCGGTATCTGCTCCCATGGGCCATCCAGCATGAAATAGTGCCCACGCTCCGGATAGGGACCCATCATCGGCGTCTCATTGTCCTGCGACAGAGCTGCTTCCCATGCCTGGCGCGTACCGAGTGACGATGGGGGAAACCAGCGCTCAAGCACCCAACCTTTTACCGGATAGAGTGGCACCCAGAACATGCCGGTTTTGATTGAATCGGGGGCAATCTGCTGAAATTCAAGTTTGTAATCAATGCCGGTTGGGCGCGCCTGCTCTGCGCCGACGGCAAACTCTGTCCACATGCCGGCGCGCTGCACAAGATGATTTTGCGCGAGAATGATGCGCCAGTATGGATCGCCAAATTCATTCTTGCCGCCCCATGCTGTGAGTTTTTCGATTACATCAGGTGGTGTATCGCGGAGTGGATTGTTCATGATTATTTGTTGAAACTCATTTATACTTGTAGCCATGAAGACATGCGCTTGCGGATGTGGTCAGACTACTAATTCTAAGTACGTTCGCGGTCACCACTGGAAAGCCATACGTGAGGCGAATATGGAGCCTCCCAATCCTTCTGGTCTATGTGAATGCGGGTGTGGGGAAATGGCTCCGATTGCTCCATATACTTCCAAACACTATGGATGGGTGAAAGGGCAATATAAACGATTCATTGCTGGTCATCAGTGTGGCGGGCCGATGACTCCACCCAATCCATCTGGTCTGTGTTTTTGTGGATGTGGAAAGAACACTCCGATTGCTCGGCAAAGTGACCGTTCTAGTGGAAATGTCAAAGGTTATCCGACTAAGTACATTCATAACCACCACACGCGAGCTCATGGGCCTAGATATCTGATTAGAGATATGGGCTATAAAACTCCGTGCTGGATTTGGCAACTCTCTATCGATGAACATGGCTATGGGAAGGTGAGTGTTAAGAACAAGACGATGCATGCCCATCGTCAGTACTACACGGAATCGAAGGGTCGCATTCCAAAAGGCTATCAAGTTGATCATCTGTGTTTTGTTCCTGCGTGCGTTAATCCGGACCATCTAGAGGCCGTGCCGCCATCTGTAAATCAATGGCGTAGAAGGTATATAAAACTAACTCCAGACAAAATCCCAACCATTCTCCAAATAAGAAAATGGGGCGTATCTTATAAGGCGATTGCCGTCTTGCTTGGAGTTAAGCCAATAACTATCTACGCCATCTGTAAAGGCAAGAATTGGACGAGATTAGAACATGCTGATGAGTTCTAAGCTCGCCTATTCTCAGGAGTTAAACGAGCTCTGCCAGCCTAATCCGTAGACAACGCCAGAAGTCCACTGATTTCTGGAAGCGTAGTTCACAGCGTCATACAGCCATGCATCCTTGTAGGACGAGTAGGCCGAGCCGCTGGGCCGCTGGAACCAGATGCCGTTGATCTGCCCCGGAACAAACTGCGGCGCATCATTGAAGCGGCACCGGATCATGCTGGCGCGATCAAGGAAGTAGAGCTTATCAATCGCAGCAACCGTATCCAGAAGCCATTCCACTCCCGCAATCTTCTCCATCGTGAAGGTGTCGGGCACGCCATCAAACTTTGGTGCTTTGCCGGTTGGCATGGTCACCTGTTCGATTGCGAATCCGAGTTGGTTCCACGATGCGCGCTGGACGGGATGGCCATACCAGAAGTTCTTACTGCGGTCGCGGTTGTAGGTTTCCGTTCCCAGCGCCTGCTGCATGCGGGTCAGGAACGTCATCACAATGCCCAGCGTCAACAGCGAGTTGTTGGCGTTGTAGGCAGGTGACTGTGTGTAGGACAGGCTGCGGTCCATGCCCAGATATTCGCCAGTCGTATTCGGGCTAACGATGTACTGGAGGCCGTTGAAGAACAGCGGAGCGCCAGGCGCAACCGACTGCACCATAACGAAGTCGCCGGCCACAACTCCAGCCGGAACCGCGTCCACGGTGATCTGGTTGCCAACGCCAATGCCATTCGACTGCTTGTCCACCACCACGGCAGTCCCGCGCAGCGTAAAGTTTCCATCGCCAGACATAAACTGCACAACATCCTGAATGTCGATGGAGCGCGCGCCGAACGGAGCCGCTGCCAGCGTGATGGGGTTGGCCCCGCCGCCGGCATAGGTAGCAGCCACAGTCGCAATCTGGCCGGTGTTGTAGCCCTGAAGCGACTGGTTCCGCTTTTTGGGCAGCTTGGTGTGAGCATCGGCAACCAGCTTGGCTACCGGATTCACGGCAATCACATCCTTGCCGCTTGATCCGATGCGCATCTGCTGATCGGTTGCGGAAATGGCGACGCAGATTTCTACCGGCGTCATTACGCCTTCGTTGTAGGCTCCGCCAGTGCCGGTTGGGTAGTTTCCGCCGTCCGTGTTGAGCGCTCCGAAACTGCCGCCGTACTCGTACTGGAGCATGATGCGGAAGTACTGGAGCGAGGTGATGGTTTGCGGTCCCATGTCGCTGAAGCGCCGGTCCAACTCGGATTCCGAGTTCTCAATGACATCTTTGGGCGGCACCCAGGTCTGAAGCATGATGACCGAATCCGCTGATGCGGTCGCAAAATTTGGTGCGGGCACAGTGATTCTCCTTTGTGTGGATTCGGTGTCTGGTTACGCGCGTGGCCATATGCCATGCACGGCTTCATTGGCTGTGAAGAGTGCTCTTTGCGCATACTCCTGCGGCGTCAGCGAGCGCCGATTACGCTGATGGGTGCGGCAAAGATCTTCGGGGCCTTTAAGAAACTTAGCGGCGAGACTGCGACATCAACTGGCTCTGCCGCGTCATCGTGTATGACATTCTTTCGGCAGGGCTCATATTGTTCCAGCCCTTTACCTCTTTGGCCAACTGCTGTTCGGCCATGCGGTAGGCATCATCCGCCGTCATAATCTTCGGTTGCGGCGCACTGCCTCCTCTTACTTCTGGCTGCGCAGTTGTTGGGGGCGCAGGCGTGTTGGCCCTTGCCTGCATCTCTTTTCCGTAGGCCCGTACAATGCGTGTCACGATCTTGCGCAGGTTCCCATCGCGCTGCAGAAGCCCGTCATAAGCAGCTACGCGCTGTTGAATGTTCTCCGGCGTTGGCGGCAACAGTTCGAGTTGCAGGAATTGGTTGTAGGTATAGGAATCGCCCTTGATGAGCTTGTCGATTTCCTTGCCCACCTCCGCATAAAAGGCTGGCTGGTTCGTTCCTGGAATGGTTGTCTTCAGCATCCAGTCAGGAATGACGGCTCCAGCCTTGCGCAGCGCTTCGATGGTCTGGCCTACTTGATCGAATGTGCGCTTGACCGTCTCAGCCATGAACTTCTGATTGCCTTCTTTTCTGGCAGCCTCGCGCTGCTGTTTCGATTGCTGGCCATTCTGCGCTTTTAGCGCATCTTCGCGTTGCTTAACTTCGTCGTAGCGCTTTTGCAGGTCAGCCCTGACTTTTTCATCAGCAATGCTGGACAGGTCTGGAGCGCCAGCATCTTCAGATGGATGCAGGTCATCCTGCAGAATCTTGAGTGCCAGGCGCAGATCGTTATCACGCTCGCGCTCGGCATCCGATTTATATTGGTTCGCCTGCAGCCGTGCTTCGACATCGGCCAGCGTGTTGTTGGCATAGCGGTCAACGATGTGCTCGCCCAGCAAATAAAGATCGTCTCCATAAACAGGTTGCCCGCGCTCATCCACAACCTGCTTCCCATCCGGCCCCATAACGGCGAACTCCTGCATGAAGTCGTCGAATGCTGATGCCATTCCTTCCGGCGTGTCGGCCATCTGAAACTTGGTGCGCAATTGTATGGTGCGGCCTGCTGTCTGCTGCGCAAATTTGGCTGATTCAGCAGTAGGGAAGATGCCTTTGAACTGCGACAGTTCCGCATGTTCGCGCGCCATCTTGAAAAGCTGGTTTTTGGCGGCTGGATTGGCATCGAGTGCAGTTTTTAGTGCCTGATCACTGTTGATGATGTCGTTCAGGGCCTGCGGCGTCAGCGCTTGCGGCTCCTCAAGCGAAAACGGATCATCTTCGGTGGCAGCCTCTGGCTCCTGCTCTTCGGTCTTTTGCTCCGCAGGCTGCTCGGCTGGTTTGTCATCTACCTTCGGAGCATCAGGGCTCGGCTCGGCAGCATTTGGCTCCTCGAACTTGTAGTCCGGATTCGCCTGCTTGAATTCCGCCAGTTCCCGATTGTAGGCAACCTCCGCCATGTAGTAATCAGAGGCGTTTGCGTAGTCACCCGAATTCAGCGCTGCCGGCGGTTGCGGCCCGCTTGGCGTACTCGGGGTGGCGGGGGCAGCGCTTGCCGCCTGAGCAGGCGCTGCCGCTGGGGTGGGTGACGGTGCGGGGGTTGGTGCGGGACTCGGAGCAGCAGCAGCTGCGGGTGCTGTCGGGGTTGCTACGTCTGGCATATTTTCTCCAATAAAAATGGCCAGCGCTATGGCTGACCTGTTCGATATTCAAAAATGTTTATTGTTATTGCTGCTGTGCTTTCAGCGCTGCGTTTTCATCGCTCAACGCCTTGACCTGATCAGCAAGCTGCGCCTGAGTATCTTCATTCGCCTTGAGCGCTGTTTCGAGGTCTGCAATTTTCTTTTCGAGCGCTGCATGATTGACCACTGCGGCAGTCTGCAGATTTTCAATATCTGCCTCTGAGCCAACTAATTCTTTCCAGCCGTATGCCGCGCCTTCCCTAAATGGCTTTACGGCGAAAGCATATGCGCCGGTCTTATTGACAGCGCCCTGCATCACAAGCTGCGGACCGGCGTCGGGATCGGCATAGAGCAGCGCCAGCAACTCCTGATCACCATCCAGCGATGATTTCAGCACAATGGCTGGCAGTTCTTCGCCATTCCTTACATATGTTACTGGGTCGTTGAACTTTTTCATTGCTTTGATCTCCTATTTCGTGACTACTTTCGTAACCGTATCGACCAGTTCTTTTGAGGCACTCACCTGCCCGTTGATCATGTTCTTTGTTAGCGCTGGCGGCACATGCGATAGCTCATGCAGGTTGTCCACGGCATCCGCTGCCTGTTGTAGAAGGCGCGCTTCCATCGCCTGAATTGTCGGGTCTGAGTCTTTGCTGGGCGGCTGGGCTGCGCGCTGCGCATCGGCCTGCAATTTATTCATCACGCCCTGCACTTCTGACTGGTACTGCATGGCCAGCCGGTAATAAGCAACCACATTGGACCAGCCATCAGGATTCGAGTCTTTAACATCGCAATTTTCAGCGCAGAATTGCCGCACCGTATCGAGTAGCATGTTGTAATCTTCAACCCACTTATTTGGCGCGAGCGATGGCATCATCTTCGCCGTGCCATCGTCATCAATCTGTGGCTGACCATTCGGCCCAACTGCCGGAAGTGGCCCGGACTGGAGGAGCTTGCGAATATCCTGCAGCGTCTTTGAGCGCTGCGCAGAGCCTGGAGTCACTGAGCCCGGCATACCGACAATCTCTGCAGCCATCTCTTGATTGCTGGGAATATCGAACCATGCTTGGATAACCGGGTTGTCTTTCGCCATTTCCATCATATTTTCAACCCACTGGCGTTTCTGCGTCGGAGTCATAGGCAAACCTTCATCCGTATTCGCCTTTACACGGATGCGGCCCTGCATTTCATCAAGATGGACGTAGTTGTTGCGAAATTCAGACCCATTCTCCTCAATCACGCTCCATAGGCTGCCTGTGTACTGCATGTTCTTCTGCAGGCACTCGATTGCATTCTGTCCAGCCTCCGCGTGCTCGACTTTGATAAATCCGTAGATATCACCCAGCGCTCCCATAGCCTGGTCTAGCATTTGTTTCTGACCTTTGGCCGTTTCGACTCCCGCCTGCGTTCCAATCCCGCCGACCTGCGGTGGTACACCAGCAATCAACTGACAGTAATTGAACAGGCGGTCAAGGTAGCTGAAGAGGCCTGGGTCTAGCTTGAATTCGAAATGGAAGATGGCATTTCCAAGCGGCTGTTCAATGCCTGCGCCCTTCGTCGGCGTCGGATTCAGCACCCCGCCAGTCAGCGGCTTGCCGGAGAGTTGACGGATATCGATGCGGTTCGGATCAGCCAGCGTGATGCCCGTCGCACAACGCTCCATGTAGTCATCGAGAATGTTAGAGATGTTGTTGTAGCGCTCATTGAATGGAACCACGTTGTCGGCCACACTGGGCGGATAGAGACCGTATCCCTTATGCAGTTTGCAGGCTGACCATTCCTTTTCAAGTACTGATGCCCTAACATCGAGCACCAGATTCCCACACAATGACCACTTGCTTCCTTTCGGATAGAGCTTTTGCAACTTCTTCATGAGCGGGTCGTTGTCGGCCAGCCGGTAGTATGAATCAGGCTGAATCCAGACCTGCGTATAAGTGGCGCGTTGCGTGAAGATGTCAGCAGTGATGGTGTAATTTGCCGAGTAGACCAGAGTTCTTACCAGGCGCTCATATGTTGCATTGTCATTTGTTGCGCTCTCTGTGCCTTCACGGATCTCCTGAGCGCGTTTCGGGAAGTTTGCCCTGAGTTGCGCGGTGTCCACTTCCATCTCAAGAGCCAGTAATGGTGTCTCGCGGATGCAGTCCGCTGTTGGGTCGGTATCTACTTGCAGCGGCGAAAATACCGACCATTTCGGCAATCCGTTGGCGCGCTCTTTCGTGCCTGTAACCGCCGTCGCAGTGTCCAACTCACCTGGATAGAAGTCCTGCGGCCTGAGTTGTGAACTGCAATTCTGGCAGCGCATGTTATCTGGATTGTTGATATCCACCTGCGAGGCATCGGTGTCGGCTCCGCATGAAAGGCAGTGGAAATGGTCTCCAGACAACTGCACATTGATATCGCCGAACTCCGGCTCATCCTTATACCCCACCCATGAACCATCAATGACGAATCGCGTCCACTTGAAATACACGCCATATAGGTACAGGTACTGAGCCTCAAGGCCCAACATGCCCTTAATGTCGTTCGCCTCTTCGATGATGCTGACCGCCTCCTGCGAGGCTTTGGCCGTGGTCATGTCGGCCAGGTTCTCGGCATTCTGCGGAGTGATGACCACTGGCGGCACGGCGCTGGCTACGGCAGAGCAGAAGTTGCGCCGCATCATCTGCGTAATGTTGTTTACATACTTTTCGAGGTAGGAATAGTCCGTTTCCTGATTGTTCTGCCTGTACCAAGCGACCGCATCGAAGTAGGTTCTAGTTATCGGGTCCCATCCAAGCACCTGGCGCCCTTTGTCGAACTCGGCATTCTTCAACCAGTTCGGCATGCGCATGATGCGGTCAGTTGCCCATTGTGTCCGATAGGCATGGATGATCTGCGCAACAACAATCTGCTCTTCATCATTGGTCAGCCCGGATTCGCGCACGAGCTGCGACTTATCCAGATCGCTCGGATTCTCCGAACTATGCTGGAACTGCTCTGTTGGTTTTGCTTGTGCGTTCGGATTGAATTCGAGGAGGTTAGTGTTCATTTGCTACTTTGCGCAGTTGCGCGGCATCGATGCGTCCCTTTAATCCCGCCTCAGCCAGTTCTACCGGAATTGGCTTTCCATTCGGATCGAGGGCGCGTTTCTTCGCTTCTTTGTTGGCGGCTGCCGTAATCATGGCCAGCGTTGGCTTGTTAGGAATTGGTTGAACCTGCGACAAATCAGTGTTTTCATCAACCACTATCGACTGAGTTACCTGCTTTGGCGTGAGACCTAACAGTGAGTCTCTTTGCGCTTCTACCTTTTCCAGCCTTTCCTTCAATTCTTCGTAGCGCTCGCGACTAACCCAGGGAAACCTCATCCTCTTGCTCCGCGATTCGCGTTTGGAGATGAGAGTGTCAGTGCGATGGTCGTATTTGCCGGAATCGTGATACTCGGCGTCGTGTAGCCGCCTGAAATCACTGTTAACGCAATGGTGCCCGGCACAATGAACGTATTTGCTCCGTTCAGCGTGTACATCGTTCCCACAGCGTTGGATATGCCTGCGTTGTTGAAAGTAATCAGCCCAGTTGCCACGGGACTGGCAGTTGGATTGACGATTACAACTGCATCAGACTTAGCCGTGTAAAAAGCCGCAGCGCTCAGGCTTGCGAGTGTGCTTCCCGGCGACCATGACGCTGCGAGATTACCACCTGTCGCAAGATTCAGATACTCAGGCGCTCCAAAGAGCCGGTATGCATTGAACTGCGGGTATAGCTGAAATGCTGTGCCGGATGGAGGCGTCTGACAGTCCATCGCTCCATCCCACTGCCCAGCGATGCAGAAGCAGCCTGAGTTATAGCAGCTATTTGTGCCCTGATCGGTGAAGTAGAGATTCGCCTGATTCAGTCGTGCTGAGCCGGATGTTGCAATAGCATTCAGGTGATCGACCAGCGCAAGCGCATTCCACAATGGGCCGAAAGTGGGATCATTGCGGCAACAATCCAAAGCAAAGTTCGGGTTGTTGTTGAACTCAGTGAGCCATGATGGCGCAGCGGAGCCAGCGCCGGTAATCAGGCCGTCTATCGTCTTGTCATAGAATCCGATGCCTGCCGTTGTTGACTGCATCGCAGACAAGTAATTCGCCCATGATGTCTGAGCTCCCAGATAAAGGTGCCATGATACAAACTGAATGCCGGGCCATGCGCCGATAACGCCCGGTATCCATGTTGCAGCGTTTGGCCCGGGGCAGCAGAGAGCCGGACCGCCTACCAGCAGGGATGGATTCGCCGTCGCTACAGCAGGGCCAGCAGAGCCAATAAAGGACTCGTATGTGCTGAGGTTTGTGCCAGCGCCCGGGCACCAGTTCGATGTTCCATTGTCCGGCTCATTCCAGAGTTCAACTGCATAGACCGTACCGGGAAAATTCGCGGCTGCCTGCGACAAAAAGGCATTCACATAGCCTGCCCATGTTGAATTGTTGTTCGGTGGCGAGCAGGGAGCAGCGCCAAGCAGCGTATTCGAAAACTCGATATTGATAAGGACTTTCAGTTTCGCCGCAGCGAGCAGTGTAAGCTGAGCATTCGGAATCGACCATGAACAGTCTGTAGCAGGGTTGCCGCTTGATCCTGTGCAGTCCTGCGCGATGCTCACAAACAGCCGCGCATAATTCAATCCCGCTGCGGGAAGGATTACCAGAGGCGAAGCGCTTGAGATGCTGCCTACATTGGTTCCCAGAAATGTCTGCGGAATGACCGTGCCGCCCACACGATTGCCGAAGTCAGCCGTCACCTGCCCGAAAGCAGTAGCGGTCATCAAGAGAAACGCAAAAAGTTTATACCGCATCGCAGTTAAACCAGACCACATCGTTTGTGGCAAATGTGCCGCTGATGGTTACGGTTGTCGTGCTGGTAGGCACAATCCGCACTGCATCATTCGTCGTTGCGTCTACGGCATTGCAGACCCAGCCATGAGTCGCTGATGCGCCTGTGCCAAATGTCACTACTGTTGAGCAGGCCGTGTTCTGGCCGATGGTGATATGGCCGCCCGTTGAGCCTCCAGTCAGCGCTGATTCTGTGCATCCACCAGAAGTAGAGAAGATGCTCCCCTGCTTCTGAATCATTACATCGGAAAACTTGAATGTGACCGTGGCATCATTGACGACCAGCGTTCCACTGCTGGTATTGCAAGTCGTTCCCACCTGCATAACGCCCGCAGCGTTGCGGCTCAGAAACGTGTCATTGTTGATGGCCCAGCATCCGGCAGTGGATGCGATGTTTTGCTCGGTGCCGCTGAAAGTATTAGAGGCGTTGAGCAGGGCTAGATTTGCCGCATCCAGCCAAACGCATTGACTTTGATTTACGTTGTTGACCGTTGCTGGATTAGGGCAAACTAAAAACTCGCCTGTACCCGCGCTGGTTGGTGAAGACACAGGTCCTGCCAGAAAGTAGGCAGGGGTTCCACTCTGTGGGCCTATCCATCCAAAGTAGTTTGCGGGCGCTCCCGTTGGTAGAGTAATCGCTCCCGTTCCTACGCCATACAT
>Ga0209581_1002611_pt1 | contig 16867 bp, 10 predicted proteins | sample Coa_R2_FD_187160 | JGI IMG/M metagenome (GOLD analysis project Ga0209581, IMG submission 187160) | Surface soil microbial communities from Centralia Pennsylvania, which are recovering from an underground coalmine fire - Coalmine... | ecosystem: Environmental > Terrestrial > Soil > Unclassified ...
GGGAAGCCATGGAGCGAATTAAACAGTTTCGAGACCCTAATCTCTCCCTTTGGCAATCTGCCATTGACGAGGTGGTTGCTAAGAGAAGAGTTGGTGCACAGACCCAATTGGCTGCGGGTGCGAAGACTATGGGCAATCGGCCGGATATGAGCAATGAGGTAATAGATAGGGTGGCAGCCCTCTGTGACGCGGTTTATGGGGGCCAAACTATACCCGATATACCATCCCCTGGCCCTGCAATGTTCGGTGGAATGTTCAGCAATGTGCGATATTGCTCTCAGATTGCCTTTAAGCTGGCTCAGGCCGTTGTAAGTGGCAACAGAGGGGACGAAGAGCGATACAGAGAGCAATTGAGTAAATTCGGCGACTGTGACCCCCTCTATATGGAGGCCGTCTTAAGATACCAGGAATACTTTATCAAGGGGGGCAAGGCTATTCCGTACCGCCGACACGAGAATCTGAGCGATTTTGTTATAGACGGAAGGTTGCTGCCGGATGCAAAGATAGCCCTCATTGCCGATTTTGGCACTGGCCAGCAGACGGCAAGAAACATTCTCGAACAGATCGCAAGAAAGGACCCCGATGTGGTGATTCATCTTGGAGACATATACTATTCTGGAACTGAGTTCGAGAATGAGAACTACTTCTACAGACCGTGTCAAGATATTCTTGAGCTTTCAGAAACCGGACCAAAGCCTGACATATACACGCTCTCCGGCAATCACGACATGTACTCCGGTGGAGAGGGTTACTATAAGCTAATTGACTGGCTGGGTCAGCCCGCCAGCTACTTCTGTTTGAGAAACGATAACTGGCAGTTTCTGGCAATGGATACCGGACTTCACGCCTATATGCCTATTGGAGGGAAGCCGACATTCCTTGAGGATAGGGAGGTAGAATGGCTCAAGGATAAGGTTATGAACTCCGATGGCAGGAAGAGCATTCTCCTTTCTCATCATCAGCTCTATTCTGCATACGATGAGATTGGGGATGGCAGCCACTTCAATCAGAGGCTGTATGATCAAATATTGCCTATTTTGCCCGGAGTCTCAATGTGGTTTTGGGGTCATGAACACGATCTTGTGATATTCAAGAGATACATGGGTGTGCTAGGGCGGTGCATCGGTTGTGGAGCGTTTCCGGTTGGCATTGAAGAGATACCATCCAAGCCAAAGTTTCCGGATGTCCCTGTAGAAGGCGTTAGGCTGAGCAAAGGCCCTGGCTTGTATAATCATGGCTATGTGATTATAGAACTCGACGGCCCGAATGCTACGGTCTCTTATTATCAGGACAGCGACGAGAATACCCCGCTGTTTAAGGAGAATATTTAGCGAGAGTTCGACGAAGGAATTTAGTTGAGATTTTCTCCCCATTGAGGGGGAGGATTAAGGTGGGGGTTTTGCAATAAAAGAATTCATCTCCTTAGACGGGCAGCGAATTGAGGGGAGATTTCCACTAAGGTCTCTCTTCTACGGCGAAGGGGTGTTTGAGACCTTCAGGTGGAGGGCGGCTCCGCCGGCCTTTTGGGATAGGCATCTCCTGAGGATGAGAAATGGGGCAGAGGTCTTGGGGATTCCGTTTCCGGGGGTAGGGGATATGGAGCGGGCTGTTGAGAGAGCCGTATTAGATTCGCGAATCCCCGATGCCTATGTAAAAATCTGCCTCCTCTCTCAGGGGGCTTCTGCCTTCTATGAGAATCCGCGCGGTGCTTCAATCCTCGTTGTTGTTCGTCAATACGAGCCTTCTAAGGCGTTCATTAAAGCCCGCGCTTCTCCTTTTAGGCGCAGTTCTTCGTCCCCTATTTTGAAACTGAAGTCGTTAAATTATTTGGAAAACATAATTGCGAGGCGCGAGGCTATGGCACAGGGCTTTGATGAAGCCGTTTTTCTTAATGAAAGAGGGGAAATCACCGAAGGCAGCGCAAGCAATATCTTTTGGCTGAAAGACGGGATTCTCTTCACGCCCTCTCTTGAGTGCGGGCTTCTCCCTGGGGTTATACGGGGCGTTGTGATTGATATTGCCAAGGGAGTTGGGATTAGGGTTGAAGAGGGGCACTTTGATCTCGATAATTTAATGTCGTCTCAATGCGCGTTCTTTACCAATTCTCTAGTTGGTGCTGTCCCGGTCCCTTGGATTGATGAGTTTGAAATCCCGTCGGATTCCCAGGATTTTGAAAGAATTAAAGCTGTTCTTCTCGAAAGGCTCGTCTGGTAACCTGTGATTGGATCAGTTGCCCCGATACGCGAGACCCATTTTTCGGCTACAGATTTATGTACTGAGGAATGTCTTCACAGAATATAAAAGCGGATCCATTGACGGCGAGCTGTAAGACACCTTGACTTTAGTTTTTAAAATTGTAACAATCTTCTTGAATCAAATAAGCAAGCAACTGAAATTCCTTAATAAGGCGTCGCCATCATTCTTCAGAAATTTGAGATTCTGATTCAGTTATAAAAGCAACACGGGGTTATCAACAAATGGAGTGTCCGAATTGCAGGGTTGAAAACCCATCGGGATTCAGGTTCTGCGGGGCATGCGGTAAACCCCTTACAGGAGGAGCTTCAGAACCGGAGCGCCGCCAGATGACATTGATGTTTTGCGACCTAGTAGGCTCTACTGCTCTTTCGCAGAGCCTGGACCCTGAAGAACTCCATGAGCTTATGCGGGCATACCAACAGGTTTCATCGGATGTGATAAGCCGATTTGAAGGACATATTGCCCAGTACCTTGGAGACGGCCTTTTGGTCTATTTTGGTTATCCTATGGCCCATGAGGACGATGCCCAAAGGGCGGTGAGGGCAGGTCTGGAGATTGTGGGGGCAATTCATGAATTGCCTCTACGGAATACAGGGCTACAATCACCCATACAGGTACGCATAGGAATACACACGGGTGTGGTGGTGGTAGGAGAGATGGGAGGGGGGCAGAGGAGTGAGAGGCTCGCTTTGGGTGATACTCCAAACATAGCTTCTCGTGTGCAGAGCTTGGCTGAGCCGGATACGGTATTAATCAGTTCCGCAACACACCGTCTGGTGCAGGGGCACTTTGAGTGCAATGATATGGGAACGTATGAACTCAAGGGAGTATCATCTCCTATGCGGGTCTACAGGGTCATAGGAGAGAGCAGAGCAATGGGGAGGTTTGATTGGGGTGTGGGGATGGGCTTGACTCCTCTTGTAGGGAGAGAAAGGGAGGTAGAGGTCTTAGCCGGGCTATGGGAGGAGGTAAAAAGAGGAGAAGGTCGTGTGGTGTTGCTCAGCGGAGAGCCGGGTATCGGTAAATCTCGCCTCCTCCATGCGCTGAGGCAACGTGTGTCCAAAGAGGCTCATGTTTGGCTAAGGTGCCGGTGTTTGTCATATTACCAGAATAGCGCGCTTCATCCCGTGATTGACCTTATTGAGCGGGCACTTGATCTTAAAAGAGAAGACTCATCTGAGGAGAAGTTTAGCAAGCTAGAGAAGGCTATGGTAGGGGCACAGCATGCTGTGCCCCTACAGGAAGCGATCCCACTTTTTGGCTCACTGCTCTCTCTCCCGCTTCCTTATAGCTATGCCCCTCTGAACTTGACCCCGCAGAAGCAGAAGGAGAAAACGCTCGAAGCGCTGCTCGGCTGGCTTATAAAAATATCCGCGCATGAGCCTGTACTCTTTGTGGCGGAGGATGTTCACTGGATAGACCCCTCAAGCCTGGAGCTTTTGAGCCTTCTTATAGATTATAAGCCCGCGCCCCGAATCCTTGTGCTCGTCACATTTCGCCCCGACTTTAATCCTCCTTGGACAGGGCGTCTGCATATAACCAATATCACACTTGGCCGCCTGAATCGAAGAGATGCTGAGGTCATGATTGAAAATGTGGCAGGAAATAAGGCCCTTCCGTCCGATGTGGTTGAGCAGATTGTGTCAAAGACCGACGGGGTTCCGCTATTTGTGGAGGAATTGACGAAGATGGTGATCGAATCGGGGCTTTTAACTGAGGGAGAAGGAGGGTATGAGCTTACCTCCCCTCTGCCTACGCTTGTGGTTCCGGCTACGCTTCAGGATTCACTCATGGCAAGGCTTGACCGCCTGGCTACGGTTAAAGAGGTGGCGCAAATGGGTGCCACTCTGGGGAGGGAATTTACATATGAGTTGCTCAGTGCCGTATCTCCTCTTGATGAAGAGACCCTAAGGAGGGATTTGTCCCGGCTGGTGGAATCCGAGCTTCTGTATCAAAGCGGTATCGGAACTCAAACCAGGTATCTCTTTAAACACGCCCTTATCCGGGATGCGGCATATCAGTCATTGCTAAAGAGCAAAAGGCAGAAGTATCACCAGAGAATTGCCCAGGTTCTGGAAGATAAATTCCCGGAAACTGTCCAAACCCAGCCAGAACTCCTGGCATACCACTACACAGAGGGGGGATTCAAGGAGAAGGCGATCCTCTACTGGCAGAGAGCGGGCCAGAGGGCTATAGAACGCTCGGCCAATATAGAGGCTATAGCCCACCTTACGAAAGGGCTTGAGCTGCTCAAGTCCATGCCCGATACCCCAGAGCGCACGCAGAAGGAACTCGTGCTTCAGATGACCCTTGCTGTTCCACTTGTGATGACAAAGGGTCACGCGGCCCCGGAGGTAGAAAAAGCATATACAAGAGCACAGGAACTGTGTCGTCAGGTAGGGGAGACCCCTCAGCTCTTTATGGCTCTGTGGGGGCTGTGGAGGTTTTATGTGGTGAGGGCTGAATTCCAGATAGCGCGCGAACTGGCGGAGCAACTCTTTTCTGCAGCCAAGAGTATGGAAGACCCAGTGCTTCTCCTCCAAGCCCACCGCGTAATGGGGGTAACCTATTTCTTTATCGGAGAACAAGCCTCTGCCAGAGTATGTTTGGAAAGGGCGATCAGCCTCTATGATCCCCAGAAGCCCTATTTCTCCCTTTATGGGGATGATCCCGGTGTGGTCTGCCTGTCCTATGAGTCCTGGGTTCTCTGGTTGCTCGGCTATCCGGATCAGGCTCTGATGAGAATAGAGGAGGCTATTTCCCTTGCCCGGGGGCTTTCTCAACCCTTTAGCCTGGCATATGCCCTGGACTTTGCCGCCGTGCTCCACCATTTCCGCCGTGAGGGGGAATTGACAAGAGAAAGGGCGGAGGAGGTGATTTCACTCTCAACTGAGCAGGGGTTTGCACTTTACTTGGCGCATGGAACCATGCTGCGGGGCTGGGCGCTGGCAGAGGAGGGAAGAAGGGATGAGGGAATCGCCGAGATGCACCGGGGATGGGCGATCTGGCGGGCCACTGGAGCGGGGGTGGGTCAACCCTATTACCTTGCACGCTTGGCCGAGTTGTATGGCAATTTGGGGCACGTAGAGAAGGGGCTTGCCATACTGTCTGAGGCACTGGCAATAGAACAAAAGAGCGGGGATTGTGCCTGCGAGGCAGAGTTGTACCGGCTCAAAGGTGAGTTGCTGCTGATACAAGCGGGTAGAGGTGGCTCGCCAAACGTCCTTACTGAGGGATCGGTGTTATCGGAGGCCGAGGCATGTTTTCATAAGTCTATGGAAATTGCCCGAAATCAGAGCGCAAGGTCATGGGAGTTGCGTGCGGCAATGAGCCTGGGCCGCCTCTGGGAGAGGCAGGGGAGAAAGGAAGAAGCCCAAAGGATAGTTGCCGGGGTTCATGGCTGGTTTACGGAAGGGTTTGATACGAAGGACTTGAGAGAGGCAGAGGCGCTTTTAGAGGGATTGCTGTAACTTAACGTGAGTCCGATAAAGGAATTGAAAAAGAGAAAACCGATTGATATGGGAGGCGAACCCACGTTACCCGTCAAGTATGTTTCACGCCTGATTTTAGGGCTAAAACTGTGAAAAAATACTAAATTCAGAAACCCTCGTTTTTATGCTGCTTTTAAAACGGTTAAACCGCTTGAGTGTTCAAAATATACTGTAAATAAAAGCAGAATAGGCTGTGGATGATTTGTGGATAAAATTTAGAACTACAAATAATGCGTTTGTAACTACTCTAAAGAATTGAGTTTTATTTCGGAAAAGTTATCCACACCTGTGAAATTTTTATCCACAGCCTGTGGATGTTTCACGTGAAACATTTTCTAAGCCCCTATTTCCCAATGCAAAATTTGCTGAATATACGTCCAAGAATATCCTCTGTGGTAACTTCTCCCGTAATTTCTCCCAAAAAATCTAATGCAGACCTCAGATCAATGGCGAGAAATTCGGGGGATTCGCCCCTTTTCATAGCCTTCAGGAATGCAAGAAGGCTTTCCTTTGCCCTCTCGATTGCCACTTTGTGTCTGAGTTCGGTTATTATGATCTCATTTCCTTCCATACGGTCTCTTTTTCTTATAAGGACTTCGTAGATTTTGTCTTTGAGCTCCTCCATGCCAAAGCCCAACTTTGCTGATGTCCTTACAATTCTCCCTTCTGGCAGAATCCCGGCCAGACGCTCTTCGGACAATTTTTGGGGGAGGTCGGATTTATTTATAACCAAAATCCCCCTTTTGATATTTTGGCTTAGCGTAGGGACAGGTTTGAAACCTATCCCTACATGTTCACTCTCTTGAACCCTGTTTAGAACCTCAAAATCGTCCTCGTCCAATTCCGAGCTTCCATCCACAACAGCAATTATTAGCTCTGCCTCCTCCGCCTTCTTTTTGGCGAACTCTACGCCCACCCTTTCAACCTCGTCCGCCGTAGCCCTCAGCCCTGCGGTGTCTACAAGCCTGAGCGGTATTCCCTTTATGTCTATGGTCTCCTCTATAAAGTCCCTCGTCGTGCCGGGATAGGGGCTTACTATGGCTCTTTCCCTCATGATAAGCTGGTTGAGGAGGCTGGATTTTCCGACATTTGGCTTTCCCAGTATGGCAGTATAAACCCCGTGCTTAATGATCCGCCCCTCTTCATAGGTAGACAGAAGCCCATCCATTTCCTCTACAAGGCGGGCGAGGCGTTGTATCATCTCCTCTCTCACGAATTGGTCTATGTCCTCCTCTGGGAAATCTACATGCGCCTCTATCTCTGCCAGTGTGTCCATCAGGGTTTCTTTAAATTCATCAACCCTGCGTGAGAGAACACCCTCAAGCTGAAGCTCTGCCTGTCTCAGTCCCTCTTCTGTCTGCGCGTTTACAACATCCGCCACCGCCTCAGCCTGGGCGAGGTCCATCCTTCCGTTTAAAAATGCCCTCAATGTGAACTCACCGGGTCGGGCGGGTCTCGCTCCGTGTTTAAAAATGAGGCTGAGTATCCTCTTGGGAACTAAGTATCCGCCATGAGAATGAATCTCCACGACGTCCTCTCCTGTATATGAATGAGGGGATTTCATAAAGACGCAGAGGACTCTATCCAGTGTTTTCTCAGACTCAGGGTCGAATATATGACCCAAGTAAAGCCTGTGAGACTCCATCTCAGAGACTCCGCCCTTACCCTCTCTTTTAAACACCCTTTCAAGAATCTCTGTGGGTTTCTTCCCGCTGATTCTTATTATGGCAATCCCGCCTTCTCCGGGCGGCGTGGCAATCGCTGCGATTGTGTCCTCATCGGGAAGATAAACCTGGGGCATGTTCTTATTTTAACATATACTGAGTTGAATAGGCTTGAGCCGAATGGCTTCACGAACTTGATCGAGAAATTTTTGAGATGTTGTTCCATAATTTTTCCCACAACTGTTGACTTGAAGGGGCGTTTTTAACTATACTCTTAAACAAAAGAAATGAGGATAGGCTTATTCGCGTAACACGCCGAATAGAGTGTTTATACGAACTAAAGTTCGTATAAGTAATAGTTATCCGGACCTCCCGCTGACGGGGATTGCTGAAGGAGGAATCACATGGATGCCGTTGTGCTTCTACCCGGGCAGGGCGAACGCATCGAGGCCGGTGCAAGCACTGCTGTCATGAAAGCGACAGCGGAAACGACTGGTGGCGCGTTCTCGATATCGGAGGCGACGTTCCCGGCGGGCATGCAAGGACCACCGCCGCACGCGCACAACCACACAACAGACACTTTCTACGTGCTCGAAGGGACATTGCATGTGACGGTCGGCGATCGCGAGATTGACGCGCCTGCCGGAAGTTACATCCTGGTGCCGCCAGGCATCGTGCACACGTTCGCCAACACCAGTGACGCGCCGGTGCGCTTCCTCAATATCAACGCTCCTGGCGGGTGGGAGCACTACCTCCGCGATCTTGCCGCCGCTATGCGCTCAGGCACGATGCCGGGGACTCCAGCGTTCGCGCAGATCGTCGCGAAGTACGATTTCGTGGTCCCAGCATAGAGCTGGACCTGGCCAGATCAGAACGTCGGCCGTAACCGACGAGATGCCATGAGTACGTTCCCGAGGATTGCTTACCATGTGCAGGTTAGCCTTGAGCGTTCGCCGGACAACTCGCGGCTGCACCCGATGCTCGCTACGCTCGCACCGCTCAGCCGCCGCTCCGTTAGGCGGCGTTCGCTCATCAGTTCAAATGCGCTTATGGACACTGCATCCGCGATACCTTGACGCGAAAGGTTTGGTTGCTGCGTGGAGAGAGGCACTGCTCGCCCAGAAAGTCATTTCTGGCGCTACCAAGGGTTATCGTCATCATCCGCAGCTTGCTCGCTTTCAGGCGCAGACCGACCCGTGTGCCGCTATCGCCACGTTCCTCGTCGGCCTTGCGGACGAGGCGCAAAGTCGAGGCTACCGCTTCGATGCCGGCAAGATTTCACGTCGGAGATTCTCCGGGCATATTGCAGAGACGCGCGGACAATTGCTCTACGAGTGGGGACACTTGATGGCCAAGCTGCGCCTGCGAGCACCCCGGCTCGCGAGCCAGTTGCGTGGTGTCGCGATGCCAGAGCCGCATCCGTTATTTCGCATTGTGCCGGGCGACGTGCGAGATTGGGAACGAACATGATTGAGAGTTTGACCACGTCGTCTAACCATGCGCTGCAGCGAACCCGGCGGGAGCATCGTGGTTGCAATCGTTGCATCCCGTGCGCCGGGTCGCTGAGCTTGGGTCGTTAGACAGCTTGCACCTTTGCGGATATGATAAGGCATAGAAGACCTCATTTGGCTTAGATTTTAATTTGTATGTTCCTGTAACTGTCTAATTTCCTGTCAAATTCACGTTTAGCATTAAATCCCTCCGGCGAATCTGCCGGGGTTAAGGATGGAGTTGGGGTCAAAAAGGGATTTTATTTTTTTCATTACATTAATGGATGCTCCGACTTCACCCCATATATCTATCTGGGATTTTAAGGAGAGAGGAGCCTCTTGTATAACCAGATTGCCCTTTAGGGAAGTGACAAAATCACGAATCGAATTAATCGTCTCAACTATCGGTAAAATTTTCTCCTGTGTTAAGCCTGTTGAATCTATTTCTATAGAAATAATTAAAATCCCGCTCCCCGCTCTTGCCGATGCGTAAATCCTGAGTCCAGAGGTTTTGGATAATCCCTCTAATTTTTGAATGACACTTGGAACACCTGTAATAAGAACGCCCGCCTTGCAAACTACTCTATTCTCACCGCAGATTCTCCAGGGAAACTCCCTGATCTCATCCCAGAGAATTTCTTCAGTTTTGCCTTCAAATAAAACTCCTTCTCCATCTTTTTCTCTGCAAATATCCCTTACCTTGGAAATCTGATCCCTCACGGCTCTTTCTACGCTCTCTATTCTAACCGCAAGGGCATATTCCTCTTTCAAATTGAGATTTAGCCTATCAGATATAACATTTACAAGAGGAGGATTCAAAACCTCAAGACAACTTGGAACGAGGGGAGAGTTTAGTATTATAAGGACTGTTTCATGCAACGCCTCAAGGTTTGGAAAACTGATTAAGAGGGTCTCAGAGGCTTCTGGAATTGGATGGAGTCGGAATGCCCCCTCGACTATTATCCCAAGCGTGCCGAGTGAGCCTACATACAGCTTCGGGATGTCATAGCCAGCGACGTTTTTAACCACCTTTGCCCCGCCCTTTATGATAATTCCATCCGCGCGAATGACCTTGATTCCTATGAGGGACTCCCTTATTGTGCCGTATTTGAGCCTCATCGGACCGCTGTCGTTTGTGGCAATTATCCCTCCCAGTGTCGCTCCGCCCTCTATGTGAGGCGGGTCAATGGCTAAGAATTGGTTCTTCTCACTAAGAGCTTTTTGAAAATCCCTTAGAGAGATTCCGCACTCCGCAATCCCCACGAGGTCTGAGGGTTCATATTCAATGATGCGGTTAAGGCGCCGTGTGCAAATTACAATGTCTACTCTGTGCGGCTCTCTTCCAAAACCGATCTTTGTTCCCCCTCCCCAGGGAACGATTGACAGGGAATCGCGGGATGCCACCTTCATAATTTCGGAAATGTCTTCTATTGTCTGAGGAAACGCTACGATGTCTGGCCTTTTACCATCAACCGAATATCGCGAGAGTTCTGGCGATGAAGAGAGGGTGTTATTTTCACCTACGATATTGGTTATCTCTTTTATTGAGTCTTTCATATTTTTTCGTAGGGGCGATTCATGAATCGCCCCTACATTTCGTTGTTGTGGGTGGAATTGCAGGGGTAATTCATGAATTACCCCCTACATCAAAATCTCTCTCCCAGTCCCGATTTTTCAATCGGGTGCTCTTTATATGTTTGTCTGCCCGACTCCACGCAGGAGCGCGGTGTAGGGAATAGTTTCCCCGGATTGCAAAGCCCCTTAGGATCAAAGGCGCATCGGATTAGATACATGGTATCCAAGTCCTGGTCGCCAAACATGAGGGGCATGAATCGTTTTTTATCATACCCCACGCCGTGCTCACCAGTGATGCTACCCCCTGCATCAACGCAGACCCTCAGAATCTCGCCCGACAGTTCTTCCGCCTTCTCCAATTCCCCCTTTTTAGAAGCATCGTAAAGGATGAGTGGATGGAGGTTTCCGTCCCCTGCATGGAAGACGTTTGCCACGCGGAGTCCGTACATTGCGCTGAGTTTTTCAATCTCACCGAGAACGCTTGCGAGCTTGGTTCTCGGAATGACGCCATCCTGAACGTAGTAGTCGGGACTGATGCGCCCCATTGCCGCAAACGCGCTCTTTCTCCCCTTCCAGAATAGTGCCCGCTCATCGGCGTCTCTCGCGACTCTCACCTCTTTTGCCCTGTTTTCTTTGAGCACATCTATTACAAGAGGCATTTGCGCTTCAACCTCAGCACTTAGCCCGTCAAGCTCAATCAGGATTATAGCCCCTGCATCCTGCGGGTATCCCGGCTGAACGGCCTCCTCCACGGCGCGTATGCTCAGGTTGTCCATAATCTCCATCCCTGCCGGAATGATTCCCCTTGCGGTGATTCCCGATACGGCGGCTCCTGCGTCTTCAATTTTTTCAAACGCCCCAAGGATGGTTCTTATGGATTCGGGCTTTCTCAGGATTCTTAGGATCACCTTGGTTACAATCCCCAAAAGCCCCTCTGAGCCGACAAACAGCCCCACAAGGTCATATCCTGGATGGTCGAGGGCTTTTCCGCCAAATTCAACGATCTCCCCATCCGGGAGAACCACTTCGAGTCCGAGGACATGGTTGGTTGTAACTCCGTACTTTAGACAATGAACCCCGCCGGAATTTTCGGCGACATTCCCGCCAATTGTGCAGACAAGCTGGCTCGAGGGGTCGGGGGCATAGTAATATCCGCTCCTGCCCACCGCATTCGAGACCCAGAGGTTTACCACGCCCGGCTCTGCGACCACACGTTGATTTTGAATATCAATTTCTATTATGCGGTTCATACGCGAGAGCGAGATTAAAACGCCGTCCCCTGCGGGAAGCGCCCCGCCCGAAAGCCCTGTTCCGGCGCCCCTTGGCACGAATGGAACGTTTTCCCTGTTGCAGAGTTTAATAATGTCTGAGACCTCTTTTGCCGACCTGGGAAGAACCACGAAAATCGGTTTTATTCTGTATCCCGTAAGCCCATCGCACTCATAAGCAATGAGCTCTTCAGGCGATGATATAACTCCATCGGGGCCTAAAATTTGGAGTAATTCACCGGCAAAATCCCTTTTCCAATTTGATGATCTCGTTGGGGGTTTATTGGGCATGGTTCTTATACCAATTATAAATTCCTCTAGTGCAGGGACAGTCATTGCGAGGCGTTTTTACAGCCGAAGCAATCCCGCCCTTGAGATTGCTTTATTTCATTCGCAATGACAATTCATTTTTAATCCACATTTAATTTGCTTATTTGGTTGTAATACCAATTATATCACTTATGGGCGTGTTATCTCAATGTTTGCACCAATTTCATTATGAAATAGGACATATTTGTAGAGTAGTGAAAGCGACACGATTTTCGAAAAGATAGAGAAGGGCAGACACGGGCAGTCTGCCCTTATAATAGTTGCTAATCCATGTCACTGCTTGCGCACGATCAGAAGAAAACGGGGGAGAATTCTACTACGGCCTACTGCTCCCTCCAGTGACCAGCAATCCAGACCCAATCATGCCCATTCCACCCCCAGTGACTCGGCTCCCAGACTGCTCCGGCGTTAGGAGGCTCCATCCATTCTCCATGAACCCATGTCCACTGGTGTCCATTCCACTCCCAGTGGCTTGGGATCCAGACACTAGTCGTGGATGGTGGGATTCCATGCCCCTCCATGCTTGAGGGCGGTGCCGGCGGCAAAGGCGGCTCCTTTACCTCTTCAGGGTATTTGGTAACACTCCATTTCTGAGAAGGCTCGGATTCGGAATGCATAGGCATACCCAGCCTGATTAATGACAAGGCCCTGCCGTTGATTGCCCTGACTTCTACCCTGTATCCCGTTCTTATATCGCTCAGTTTATCTGGAGAGGCTGTAAATTCGTATTCCCTTTGTGTGCTATCGTCTCTTACCCTGAGTATTCCCTGATTAACTGAGGTAACCTCGCCTATAACTTCAGTTGGTGTGGTAGATACCTGGGTCTCAACTGGCGCAACGGCTACCTGCCTTGTCCGCTGCCTTATTTGAGTCCTTCCGGTCTCCGTAATGGAGGTTGCCCAGCCGCCTGCAACCCTTACAGCAACACTGTCGCCTACCTCTATTCCACTAAGTTGGCTATTTTTGGCTGCAACATTGAAGGTTTCACCATTAGGTTCTTCTAAGCTGATTATACCATTGTGAATACCTTCTACTCTGCCCGATATTGTGAATTCATCTTGTGCAAAGCACAGGCTGGGGATTGTGATAAGACTCAGTATAGCGGCAAGTGCGATTATATTTCTCATTTTCTTCGCCTCCTTTTTGTCCTATCTATATATAGAATAAATGATCTCAATTCAAAATGCTCTCTCTTTTTAGCATAAGGCGCCATATGCGGTTTGCACTTGCATGTAGTTGATTTTCAAAAACAAAATAGCTTTAGAAGTTGCGCCTATGCAAGCGGGAAGAGTAAAATTAGGTTTATATGCAGGGTATAAAATTCACCTTTAGTCGCCATACATTTAGTTGTTTTAACTTGAATACCTTTTCGGCAGTCCTATTACTCAGGGCTCGTCCTGCGTCGTTTAACCACTTCTGCGAGTAAATTATAGAATGAAACCAAGGAACTCGATATTTGCATGAACACGCTTCTGCCCATTACCACAACCTCTACTGGCGAACGTGCCCGAATGCTGGCATTGCGTGGTTTATTGTCAATGAGAGCCATCTCGCCAAAGAAATCTCCGGGACCGAGAACAGCCACGACTTCGGCTTGTTTCTCTTCATTACTGGACCGAAGTACCTCAACCTCGCCACTCTTGATTATGTAAAAGTTAATCCCCGGCTCCCCCTGGTGGAATATATAATCACCCGGCCGGTAGTACGCTCTAGAGACACGTTCAGTCTGATTAGTTTTGGGATATACCAGATCACGCGAGAAGACCAGCTCCCAGCCCCAATCGAACCCTACCTTGATGCGCCGAGACCATGACGGAAGCTTGAATAGATATACACTGCGCCAGAGAAACCACGCAAGAAACCCCGAAACGCGCATTCCCCATATCTCGGCCACAGCGTTATGTCCACCGATGGAGCACAGCTGTCCGATGGGCTTGAAATAAAAGGGGCGTGTCATCCGACCGTTTATCACGCGGTTGATGTTCTCTGCAACTTGTTGTCCCTGACGCTCAGCAAATTGACCCGTGGGGGGACTCGGCTTGTTATCATATGTATTAATAATATGTGCGCAATCACCTATAGCCCAGGCATTCTTAAAGCCACGGATACGCATGTCAGGTTCTGTAAGGAGCCGACCGCGTTCCTTGGGAATCTCCAGGCGCTCAATAATAGGAGACATAGTATTACCAACTGTGGAGACAACCGTTGCTCCACGGATGATCCGACCGTCTTTAAGCTCAACCCCCTCGGGAGTTACAAATGAAGAGGTGGTATTTAAAACCATTCTTATCCCGGCCTTTTCCATCTTTACTCGGACAAATTCACGGAGTTGGGGGCTGATTTCGGGGAGAAGCTGGTCATGTGAATGTATTATCGTGACCGTGATGTCGTCAGGGGAGATGTTCTCGAAGAGATGGTGGGTTCCACGGACCAGATCATTAATCTCTCCGGCGACCTCTACGCCGCTAAACCCTCCACCTATTACGATGAATGAGAGATACCAGCGCCTGCGCTCTGGGTCATCGCAGACCTCGGCTTTCTCCATCTGTTGCATTACATGGTACCGCAGGGCTATGGCATCGCCGACCGTCCTTAGCGGAAAGGCATGATCGGCCATTCCTGGAATCTGGTTCAGGTTAACAACTGTGCCGGCGGCAACAACTACATGGTCGTAGTACATTTGGCACAGCTTACCATCATCGCTCTCGTATTCGACAAGGCTGTCCGAGAGGGCGATTTTCTGAACCTCCTCTGTTCTGCAGTGTACCCCAGGCAACATCTGCCTTAGAGGTGCAGCTATGGCATCTGGATTAATTGAGGCCCCGACAACCTCGGCTAAAAGTGGTTGAAACACCATGTGGTTTTCACGGTTGAAGAGAACAATGTCAAGACCCTTGTGCGAAAGCCCCCTGCGCAGAATCTTCGCACACTTCACGCCGGCAAAACCACCCCCGATGATGACTATTCTTAAAGATGCCATTCCGGGAGACCCTTTGTTATGTGAATTTTCTTCCATAATGATTCAATTTACTTCCCTCTAAGGAACGGGTAGGAAAATACCCACTCACCAGCTTGTATGTGTTTTCCGAAATGACTTATCTTTCCTGGGTCTATTAAGGCCTGAAGACGAGAGGCTAAATGGTTGTATCTCCTATCGCTAGAACTTTGCTCCTTCAGGATTTATATGGTGACGGTCAGCGCATTTCATCTGCCTGCCCCAATCTGAAATTCAAACCTTATCCCATTTATGCGCGAACTTTTTGATAGTTATTTTCTCACAAGAAGGAATCTCGTGTCAAGCAGAGTTTTTAGTGGATAAATGATCTCAATGCAAGATGCCTTCTTTTTTAAGTTGTCGTTGACCCGGAAATTTGCGGCACCTTTATAAATAGGGTTTATTCTCATGGCTCTCTTGTATCTCGGAACAAATGATTAGAAGTCATTTCAAAACCTCCTAAGTATGTCACCCTGAGCAAAGGGAAGGGTCTCAAAACCGAGATTCTTCGCCACTTGCGTAGCTCAGAATGACAGCATACAGAGGTTCTGAAACAGGCTCTAGGTATTGTTATGACAGTTATTACTGAGCCGTCATTAAGAAATCGTGCAATTTCTGGAATGAGGGCCAATTATTTTGGTTATCAATATCGGCAACGTAAAGCTCAAAGTAGGTACACCCATATGTATTGTAGCCATACTCTATACCATCGGCAGGGGTGGCATTGGCAGTTTTACCAGTGTTGCTAACCCACGACTGAAGGGCTTGAAACATTATGAATGTGACATTCTTGGAAAAAAACAATGGAGGCGCGAAATCAGTTGAAGGATAGCCGGTAACCGCACCTGTGTTAAGGTCCTTACTGGCAGCGAGATTGTCCTCGAAAAATCCAACCCTGGGATTTTTTATGCCGTCAAATTCATTGAGAATAGTGACACTAATATCCTGCCATAGCACCGGCGATTGAGTGGAATCGGTAACATTCCACAACCCAACAGCAACAAACTTATTGGGGAACTCATCCACCTGGGCATGGAGGCTCTGGTTCACCGCGTCTGTAAGATTCTGGCGTGTATAGCCCGGTATATCGGCTATCTTCACTGACCTGTCCCTTATCTCTCCAAGCCCCGCAACCCCAAAATTGATATTTGCAAGCACAGGGTGGTCTCTGAGCGGGGTTAGATGTCCACCGGCTGCGGCACTGGGAACCAAGTGGTCTCCTAAAGCCTTCGTGAATGCTCTAAACCGATCAAGGAGAAACGGATCCCATGGAACCGCTCTGACAACAGAGGTTCCTGTCTTGGAATCTCTATCTATCCACGTTCTCACGCCGGGGGTGGCGGCGATGTAGCCCGGCTCGGCAGTCCCAGTGCCTCCCAGAAAAAGGGTTAATTTCTGTCCAATGGAATCCAATTTAGCTATGATATGGTCAATTGCCGAGAAATCATACACGCCCTCAGTTGTTTCAAAGTCCGCCCAACTCATCCTTAACACATACCCTGTAACAAACGGAAGCTCTCGAATATTGGCGTCATTGAAAGTACCTTTGTCACTATCGAGAATGTATATCCCGCGTGGCTTCTGAAAAGCGCCGGCCGACGGTAAGGGTGTAGGTGAAGGGGGTTTATTTTTTGCTCCGGGTCCTTTCCCTCCGCTGCTTCCTCCTCCACAGGCAAGGAGTAGTATCAATAAAAACAGCACCAGCGCTAGAGGGTTTTTTAAAACCATTTTATGCCTGAGCCTTTTGTATTCCTGAATTTGTGCTCTCGTTTCAATTTCACTGTCTGTATGCCATTTG
>Ga0209581_1002615_pt1 | contig 16865 bp, 13 predicted proteins | sample Coa_R2_FD_187160 | JGI IMG/M metagenome (GOLD analysis project Ga0209581, IMG submission 187160) | Surface soil microbial communities from Centralia Pennsylvania, which are recovering from an underground coalmine fire - Coalmine... | ecosystem: Environmental > Terrestrial > Soil > Unclassified ...
CGGCGCTCAGCGTGGCCGAGAACGTCTTCCTGGGCGTGGAGGGCCACCGCTTCGGCCTGCTGAAAGGAGACCTGCGGGAGCGTTTCGCCGCACTGCAGGCGGCTTCCGGCTTCGACCTGGACCCCGACGCGCGCGTGGACTCGCTGCGCATCGCCGACCAGCAGAAGGTGGAGATCCTGCGGGCGCTTGCGCGCGACGCCCGTCTCATCATCATGGACGAGCCGGCCTCATCACTGACGGCGGACGAGACCGCGAAGCTCCATGACGTGATGCACGCCCTGCAGCGGGCCGGCAGGACGATCATCTACGTCACCCACTTCCTCGACGCGGTGCTCGAACACTGCCATCGCGTCTCGGTGCTGCGGGATGGCAGGCTTATTCGCACGGCGTCAACCGACGGCGAGACAACCGATAGCCTGGTGGAGGCGATGCTGGGCCGCTCGATGGAGGTCGCCTTCCCGCCACTGCCACCCGCGCCCGCTCCCACCACGGCACCCGCGCTGGCGCTCAGAGATGTATGGAGCGGCAGCGCGGTGCGCGGGGTGTCCCTGGAGGTGCGGCCGGGCGAGATCGCCGGCCTGGCCGGGCTCGTCGGCAGCGGCCGCACCGAAGTGGCGCGCGTCATCTACGGGGCCGGCCGCCTCGACGCCGGAGAGATCCTGCTTGGGGGGCGCCCCTATCACCACCCGGCACCCCGCCGCTCGACGCGCATGAAGCTGGTGATGATCCCCGAGGACCGGCGCAGGCAGGGGCTAATTCTGACCCAACGCGTGGGCGAGAATGTCTCCCTGCCGCATCTCAGGAAGCTATCATGGGGCGGCTTCGTCTCCGGCGGTCGCGAACAGGCCCTGGCGCAGGTCATGATCCAACGCCTCGACATCAATCCCCCGCGCGCCGGCCATCCCGTTGCCACGCTCTCCGGCGGCAACCAGCAGAAGGTTCTGTTCGCGAAGTGGATGGTCGATAACCCACAGGTCATCTTGCTGGATGAGCCGACGCGCGGCGTCGACGTTGGGGCCAAGCAGCATATCTACCGGATCATCGTCGAGCTCGCGGCTGCGGGCGCCGCGATACTGTTGATCTCATCCGAGCTCGAGGAGGTCATGGGGCTCTGCCACCGCGTTTATCTGATCCGCGAGGGGCGTATCATCCAGGAGGTATCCCCAGCCCTGACCACGGTTGATGAGGTATTGTTTAGCCTGTTCGACACGCGCGAAAAGCCGGCCGATTCCGCCGGCACGGACCGACCAGCATGACCATGCAGACCGAGAGCCCCGGCTCGCCGGAGGGCACGACACCGCGCGAAGCGCCCGTCGTATCCCGCTTTGGCCTTGGCCGCGGCAGGCTGGATCGCGCCTCACTGCTGCTTCTCCTGCGCCAGTATGCCGTTCTGCTGATGTTGGTTATCCTCTTCATCGTCCTCTCCTTCGCCTCCAGCGCGTTTCTCAGTTGGCAGAATCTGCTCAATATCGTGAACGAGCAATCGTATCTGGCGATCGTGGCGGCAGCCGGCACCCTCGTGATCATCTCGGGCGGTTTCGACCTCTCGACGGGCGCCATCGCCCAGGTGGCGAACGTCTGCGCCGCCTGGATCGCCGTGCATTACAACTCTGCCCTCGGCCTGGCGGCGGCCCCGCTGATGGGTTTGGGGCTCGGGATCATCAACGGGATCATCATCACCCGCCTGCGCGTGCACTCTTTCCTGGCCACGCTTGCCTCCAGCCTGGTCTACAGCGGCCTGGCGCTGCTAATCACCAACGGCTTCCTCATCTCGGTCGACGACCCGTCTTTTACCGTGCTCGGGCAGGGCAGCATCGGCCCGATACCGATCGCCGTGGTGGTCTTCATCGCCTTCATCGCCCTGGCCATCCTGCTGCTCAATCGCACCGTGCTGGGACGCTACATCTTCGCGGTCGGCGGGAACAGGGAGGCCGCCGAGCTATCCGGGGTGCGCGTCGACCTCGTCACGACCGCGGCCTTCGCCTTCAGTGGCCTTGCTTCAGGGCTTGCCGCGGCAATTCTTGTCTCCCGCGTGGCCAGCGGCGAACCGCAAACCGGCTCGGACATCCCGCTCAACGCCATCGCCGCCGTCATCCTCGGCGGGACCAGCATCTATGGCGGCGAGGGCGCCGTCTGGCGGTCGGTGGCGGGCGTGTTCCTGCTGGCGTTGATCGACAACGGGTTCAACCTGCTCAGCGCCAACCCCTTCTACAAGTATCTGGTGACCGGTCTGGTTATTGTGTCGGCCGTGGCCCTGAGCGCCGCCGGCGGCCGAAGAAGATAGAGAATCTGGGAGCGACATGTCACGATATCGTACGTCTATGGACATCGGAGGGACCTTCACCGACTTTGTGGTCGTCGATCAGGATGCAAGGAAGGCGTTTACCGGCAAGAGCCTGTCGACGCCGCACGATCCGGCCGAGAGCGTCCTGTCCGGCCTGCGACAACTCATCCCACGGCCGGACGACATCACCTTCATCGTGCATGGCACTACGGTAGGCCTCAACGCTTTTCTAGAGCGCAAGGGCACGCGCGTGCTGTTGGTCACGACCGCCGGGCTGCGCGACTCCTATTCCATCGCGCGCGGCGACCGCAAAGAGCTCTATACGCTCAAGTACCATAAGCCGGAGCGCCTGGTGCCGCGCCGGGACGTGGTCGAGGTGCGCGAGCGCCTGCGCTGGGATGGCTCGGTGCATGAGCCGATACACGACGAAGATTTCGAGCCCATCATCGCCAAGATCCGCGCTGAAGGGATCGCCGCCGTTGCCGTCTGCTTCGTCCATGCCTACGTCAATCCGGAGCACGAACTGCGTGCACGCGAGATCCTGGTATCCGCGGTGCCGGGCCTCTCCGTCACGCTCTCGCACGAGGTGGCGCGCGAGTGGCGCGAGTACGAGCGTGCTTCGTCTGCGGTGCTCAATGCCTACGTGGCCCCCATCGTGGAGCGCTACCTGGCCAATCTGCAGAGCGGGATGAGCGATCTGGGCATCCAGGCTCGCCTCCACGTCATGCAATCGAATGGCGGAGTGATGACCGCCGCGGCCGCGCGGCAGCGACCGATTCAGACACTGCTTTCCGGCCCGGTTGGCGGCACCATCGGCGGCGCGGCCCTGTCCCGCATTACGGGGCGTCCTAATCTGCTGTGCGTGGACATGGGAGGGACATCGTTCGACATGAGCCTGATCGTGAACGGGCGGCCGAATGTGTCCTCCGAGACCGAACTGGAAGGGCTGCCGGTGCTGATGCCGCTGGTGGAGATCCACACCATCGGGGCCGGCGGAGGCTCGCTCGCCTGGCTGGAAGCCGGAGCGTTGCGGGTGGGGCCGCAGAGCGCCGGGGCCATGCCCGGACCGGCCTGCTATGGTCGCGGCGGCATGCGACCGACCGTCACCGATGCCAATCTGTTCCTGGGCCGCCTGGACCCCTCGTACTTCCTGGGCGGACGGATGGCGCTCGACACCGGGGCGGCAAAGCGGGTCATCCACGAGATGGCACAGCAGCTTGATCTCGACGACGTCACGTTTGCCGAGGGTATCCTGTCCATTATCAACGCCAAGATGGCCGATGCCATGCGCACGATCACCGTCAGGCAGGGTATCGATCCCCGCGATTTCTCGTTGGTGGCCTTCGGCGGCGCCGGGCCGATGCACGCGGTAGCCCTGGCCGAGGAGCTGGGGATCAGGGAGGTCATCGCCCCCTGGAGCCCCGGGACGTTCTCGGCCTGGGGCATGCTGCAGACCGACATCCGCCACGACCTGACGCAAGCCTTCTACCATCCCCTGGCCGAGGTCGGGCCGGAGCGCCTGCGGCAGGTGTTCGTCGATCTGGAAGAGCAAGGGCGCCATGCCCTGGGCGAGGAACATGTCCCGGACTCGCGGATGTACTTCCTGCGCTCGGCCGATATGCGCTACATCGGCCAGGAGTACTTCGTCAATGTGCCGGTCGGCCGCGAAGCGAGCATGGCAGAGATCGAGGCCACCTTCAATGAGAGCCATCACACGCGCTACGGACACTCCACGCCCGGTACGCCGGTGGAGTTCGTCAACCTGCGTGTCGCGGCCATGGGCATGCTCGAGCGCGAGACGGTGGGATTCGAGGCCCCGGAGGCGGGCCAGAACCCCGTCACGGGCGCCCGCCCGGCCATCTTTGGTGGCAGGACATACGAGACGACCATCCTGCTGCGCCAGCGGCTTGAGCCCGGCGCCCAGTTCCGCGGGCCCCTGGTGATCGAGGAGGACACCGCCACCACGGTCGTGCCTCCCGGCTACGAGGCTCGCGTCGACACGTTCGGTAATATCCTGATCAGGCCGGAGTGAACAATGACCACCACAGAGACCGCCGGCGCCTCAGCGCGCATCGACCCCATCACCACCGAGATCATCCGCAGCGCTTTCATCTCCTGTGCGCAAGACATGAACGCGACGCTCATCCGCAGCGCCTACACGCCGATCATCTACGAGGGCAAAGACTGCTCCGTGGCCGTGCTCGACGAGCACGGCGATGTGCTGGGGCAGTCGCTGGGGTTGCCGCTGTTTCTCGGCAACCTGGAGGTTTGCGTCAAGCTCGCGGCCGCCATGTTTGGCTGGGATGCCTTCAAGCCGGGCGATCTCTTCTACATGAACGACTCCTATATGACCGGCACGCACCTGAACGACGCCACTATCTTCGGCCCTATCCACTGGAATGGTCGCCTGGTGGGTTTCTCGGCGACGCGCGCCCACTGGCTCGACGTGGGCGCCAAGGACCCCGGCGGGCCGATGGACTCGCACGAGATTTACCAGGAGGGGGTGCGCTGGGCGCCGACGCGCATCTACGAGAACGGGCAGCCGCGGGAAGACGTGATCGACCTGTTGCGGCGCAACAGCAGGTTCGGCCCGCTCTTGATCGGCGACATGAATGCGCAGGTGGCCGCCTGCCGTACGGGCGAGACGAGGTTCCGCGCCATCCTCGATCGCTTTGGCTACGATACCTACCTGGCCGCGCGCGACGAGATCTTCCGACAATCCGAAGTGCTGGAGCGCGAGGCCGTGGCCGCGATCCCCGATGGGAGCTACGTCGCCGAGGGCAGCATCGACAACGACGGCCTTGGCAGCGGTCCGATCCCCGTCAAGGTGCGAGTGGATGTGGCGGGAGACGCCATGACCATCGACCTGGACGGCTCGTCCCCACAGGCCCGCGGTTCGGTCAATTGCGGCTTTGCGCAGACCATCTCCGCCTGCCGCGTCGCCTTCAAGTTGCTGGTCAATCCGCAGCGACCCGTCGACGGCGGGACCTTCAAGACCCTGACCGTCAAGGCGCCGCCCGCGTCGATCTTCCAGGCCCAGGAGCCCGCGGCCTGTCAGTGGTATTTCACGCCCCTGGGCCTGCTGATCGACCTCATCGTCACCGCCGTGGCGCCCGCCCTGCCCGCCGCCGCCGCCGGAGCCCACTACGGCGATTCCATGGTGATTTACTTCGCCGGCCTCGACCCGCGCCGCGACAACGCCCCCTTCCTCTCCATCGAACCGACGCCCGGCGGATGGGGGGCGTTCCAGGGCGGTGACGGCCAGGACGGCCTGATCAACAACGTGAACGGCGCCTTTAAGGATTTGCCGGTGGAGGTCTACGAGAGTAAGTATCCCATCATGCTTACGAGCTACGGTTTCCGGCCCGACACCGGCGGGCCGGGGCACTTCCGCGGTGGGTGCGGCCTCTACCGCGAGTACTACCTTGAGGTGCCCGCGGCGGCGTACTTCTGGTTCGACCGCTCGATCACGCCGGCCTGGGGGCTTTTCGGCGGCCGGGATGCCGTGGGGCCGGACATCGCTGTCAACCCGGGCCAGGCGGATGAGCGCCACCTGCTCAAAGCCAATGCGCTTCAACTGACGGCGGGTACCGTCGTCAGGACGCACACGGGCGGGGGCGGCGGATACGGGCCGCCGTGGCAGCGCACTATAGAGCGGGTTGTCGCAGATGTCGCGGACGGCTACGTCACCCGGCAAGGGGCGGAGCGCGATTACGGCGTTGTCTTGCGCGAAGATCTGTCGGTGGACGAGCAGGCAACGCAACGCCTGCGCCGGGAGATGGAAGCCGGCATGGACTGAGCCGCACCGCTATCCTGCATTAGTCACGCGGACGGCGGAGCAGCGGTCCCAGGCCGAGTCGTCCCGCCCTATCAGACGCCCAGGACTAATTCATGCTATACGATCTTGCCGGGGTTGAGGATGCCGTCGGGATCGAAGAGCGCCTTGAGCCGGCCCATCCAGGCCAGGGCCGCTCCATGTTCGGCGGCCATGTAGGGCCGCTTGGTCAAGCCGACGCCGTGCTCGCCGGTGGCCGTTCCGCCGAGCGCCAGGGCGCGCTCGACCAGGCGTGCGGAGAAGGCGTCGGCCAGGCCCCGCTCCTCTGCCGTGCAGGCAATCAGCGTATGCACGTTGCCGTCCCCGACATGGCCGGCCACGCCGCCCTCCAGGTTCATCTTGGCCAGCAGTTCCTGCGTGTAGGTCACCAACTCGGCGATATGCGAGAGCGGCACCGCCGTGTCGGTGATGACGTAGGTGCGGCCCGGATACAGGTGCCGGACCGCCCAGTACAACTGGTGCCGGGCCTCCCATTGCGCCGCGCGCTCTTCCTGCGTGCGCGCCACGTCGACCGCCGTCGCGCCGGTCGCCCGCGCCAGGTCCTCCGCGGTCCGCGATTCTTCCTCTATCGCCGCGGCGGTGGAGGAATGGAACTCTACGAAGAGCGTCGGGCTCTCGACATAGGATCGGCCGAGGTGCCGGTTGATGGCCCGCATGCTCAGGGAGTCGATCAGCTCCAGGCGAGCGACGGGCAGGGCGCTGGCCATGATGGCATAGGCGGCCTCTGCCGCCTCGACCACGCCGGGGAAGACCAGGCGCAGCGCGTGGATGTGCTCGGGGACGGGATGGAGGTTGAGCGTGAGGCGTGTGATGACGCCGAGCGTCCCGCCCGAGCCGATGAAGAGGTCCTTGAGGTCGTAGCCGCTGCTGGTCTTGCGCACGGGACGGCCAAGCTGGAGCACCTCGCCGTTGGCCAGGACGACCTCCAGCGCCGCCACGTTGGGGCGCATGCCGCCGTAGCGCACGGTGGTGGTGCCGCTGGCGTTGGTCGCCGCCATACCGCCGAGGGAGGCGTCTGCTCCCGGGTCCACCGGAAAGAACAGCCCATGGTCGCGCAGGGCGGCGTTGAGGGCCGTGCGCGTCAGGCCCGGTTCGACCATGACCAGGAAATCGGCCGGCCTGACCTTCAGGACGCGGTTCATGCGCGACAGGTCGAGGCTGACAGAAGGCCCCTGGGGGATCACCAGGCCTTCCAGGCTGGTGCCGGCGCTGAACGGTATCACCGCGATGCCGCCGGAACGCGCCCAGGCCAGCGTCTGTTGCACGTCGGCCACCGACTCGGCGAAGACCACGGCCAGCGGCGGATGGACCTCCGGATAGTTTTCGTCGCGCCCGTGCGCCTCGCACACCGACGGGTTGGTACTGACCTTATCGCCCAGTTGCTCTTTCAGTGCGGTAATCATGGCACCATCCGCTCACCTACGTCGGGTGCGCGATCCGTTCGAGGTGTTACGTTGCTCTCCGGCGACTTACCTGGACGAACGCCACCAGGCACGCAGGAGATAGCACAGGTTATCGGTGCCGTCCGGGACACCGGGCACGGCGGGCGCCATCAGGCGAATGGTGGGACCCTTGGTGCGGCGAATGCCCACCACGCGCCGGCCAAAAACATACCAATGCTTTTCGTCCACGGTGATAGCCACGATCTCGTCGCGGGGGATGCGAACGGTCGGCACCAGCGGAGCCAGCGAACGGATCAGCACCTTATCGGGGGTAAAGCCAAGCGCAGCGCGCGTGGCGATAGGTCCGTGCAGCACCAGGACCGGGAATCCGGTCACCGGGAGGTCGGCGGAACGCGCCACTACCCCCGACGCGACTGGACCGAAGGGCAGACCGGAGTCTGCCGGAGAGACGACCTCGATCACGGCTTGTCTCCTGGCTTTTAATACATAGCGTAGCACGACAGAGGCTATGCATACAGCCTTCTAGCATGGTATCAGAAATGCGGGTCCCGTGGTTGCATCTAAGGCGTTAGGCGCTAGGGAAACATGGTATCAGATATGTGGCGGCTGTGGTCGCGAGCGCCCGCGCTGTACGGCAGGCCGGTCCGTGCATAATCTATCTGCGTACGAAAGGAGTTCCCATGTCCGGTCAACCGTGTTGCCTGGAAGCGCAACAGCCCGTGCGCCTGAATTGGAAGGAACAGTTCCGGCTGCGTTCGTCGCTGCAGAAGACGCCGGACGGCGTGACGCTGATGGGCACCGAGGAGTGCCGCACATGCGGTGCCCTGTGGGCCTATGACGGGCGGGCGCCAGAGCTCGACGGCGGGCACGTCTACTGGTACACGCCGGCCACGCCGGCCATGATCGACCGCTGCGACGAGGTGGAGCGCGGCCTGGGCGGCCGCACGGACGGCGACGATCCGGAGGTCCGCCGCACGCTCGATGCCCTGGACGCCGAGCTCCGCGCCGCCCGCGGCAGCAGGCCATGGTTGCGCCTGGTCGACCAGGGTCCGAATGCCGAATGGGCCGCCGTCGGCAGTTGGGAGCAGCGACCGGCTTGAGCCGGGGAGGATGGCCAATGGGCGTCGGTAGAACCGCTGCCTAGCCGCTTTGGTGGTCGCCATCATCGCGCTATACTCAAGGCTGCGGTTGAGGTAGTCCTGGAGGACGTGATGGGTTCGTTCTTCCTTGGCATGGACCCCTACCTGGAGGATCCAGGAGGTTGGGCCGGTGTCCATGACGGCCTGATCGCTCGCCTGCGTACGGAGCTCAACCGGCAGTTGGGTCCAGACCTCGTCGCCGACGCCGGCACCAGCGAATACGTCGCGGCCGCCGACGAGCATCGCTGGATATTCCCCGATATCTATGTCATCGAGACTCAGCGTGATGAGCAAGCACGGCGTGGGCCACGCATGGCAGCTCCGGTGCAGGTCTTGCTCAACGTGCCGGAGACGGTCAGCCAGCAGCATATCCTGATTCGCGACCGGCAGACCCGGCGCGTCCTGACCATCATCGACATCCTCTCTCCGATCAACAAAGCGCCGGACACCACCCGCGCCCGTCAAGACTTCCTGACCAAGCGGCACGATGCAATGGCCTCGGCGACCAATTGGGTCGAGATTGACCCGCTGCGCGCCGGCGAGCGGCCGCCTGAGGCGCGTGGCATGGGCCCCTACTACGTGCTGAGTAAACGGGTCGGCGAGCCCAAAGCGGAGATATGGCCGATCGGCTTGCGGGAGCCTTTACCGCGGATCGGCATCCCGATCCGGGCCGACGTGGATGATATCGCCGTGGAGTTGCAGCCGCTTCTTGACCGAGTCTACGACGAAGGACGCTATGCCGATCTGATCGATTATGCGCAATCGCCGCCTGCGCCGGCGCTGCCGGGGGACGAGGCCCGCTGGGTCGCTGAACAGGTGGAGCGATGGCTGGCGGCGCGGAGTGCGTGATCTGTGCGCGCCTGCGGGACGGCAGGCAGCACGAAGGGTCCGTGGGCGGCTACCTCTATGAGGACGAGCATTGGTACGCCTACCATGCGCCGGTGCAAAGCGCCACGCTCGGACAGTTGTTCCTCATTTCGAAGCGCCATTTCCTCGACTTTGCCGAGATGACGTCTGCCGAGGCGGCGAGCTATGGCCTCGTATTGCGTACGCTGTATGCCGCCCTCAAACGGGTTGTCCAGGCGGAGCGCGTGTACGGCTACGTCGGCCTGGATGGCGTGCCGCATTTCCACGTGTGGCTGATCCCGCGCGGGTCCGACGCGGCGGCAAAGGGCTGGGCCTTCATCGCCGGGGACCGATCGTGCACGGAGGCGGACGCGCAAGCGGTGGTGGCCCAACTCCGCGACGAACTGCGCGGCACGGTGGGTGAGAGGAGATGACCGACAGGACAATTGAGCAACGCTTGAGGTTGTGGGCCGACGAATTGCGCGCTATTGCGAATGAGGGCTTGCACTTTGAGGGCCAATGTCCCTACAACTTATCCGGATGAGTCACTGCTTGCAAAGCGCGCGAGGCTTGTGTGCGGAATGAGCTGATCAAGCGTACGTAGAGTGAAGACTTTGCCGTTGACGCTCGTCAAGAGGCGGCGCATGTCCTCCCGGCGGATACCGAAGCCTCTACCATCAATGCATGCCACAACCTCGAAGCCAGGATAACCATTTGCGATCCGTGCACGGCTCAGCTCGGCAAGGTGGATGATGCGGGTGAACTTATCACGGGCCGTGCCATCGTCGTTGGTAATTTTCGCTTCGATGACCACTTGCGGGGCTAATTCATCGGGTATGATGAAGTCGGGCGCTTGATCAAAGCCGGGAACACGTTCTGCTCGCTTAGTCTTCCTGGTGGTGATATGAGCGGCATGGAGACGGGCCTCAACTTCACTCTCCAACTTCCCCTACCAGCTCGCGGACACGGCGTCACGGTGACTCGCAAATGGTCGTCCGAGATACCGTTCATAGAGCAGAACGGCATAGGGCACGTGAAGATCAGCGACCCGTTGAACCGACTCCAGGCCATAAGCGGTGTCCACCTTGTCGAGCCGGTGCACTATATCCAATGTGCCCGTCGGCGCACCTTCGGAGATGTAGGTACAAGCAACACGAACCATCGTTTGCAGCCGTGAGATGGTAGTGTCGCTGCGTGGAGACGTGAGGCGAGCGACAAAATCGCTCCGCTCTCGCGCACGTTGGTCCAGCGAACGTGCCGCCCCTTGATTCACGACGACCCCTGTATCCTTCGGCACCAGCGATGCCCATTCCCCAGGTGACATACCGAGAATAGCGCGCACAACTACTAACGCCAGGCTGTCCTCTCGCAGGGCTTGCCAAACGGTCTCAGGGGTGAACGAGCGAAATGCGTTCGTTGCGCGCTTCAAGACCTCATATGCTGCTTGAAATCGCGCATATGCAATGAATCCCCGATTGCGCGGCATAGTCAAGAAGGAGGATTCCAGGTTGGAGTACACCTGATCCACGAAGTAATCGAGGTGGCTCGCGAGATCGTCTGGACTGACTTCAAATGGCTGTGGCATGACGACCATCCCAGCTAGCGATCAACCTTGTGCTTGCCCGATGTGCTTCATCCAAGGCGCATTCCGGCATATAGCTCGGGATCATCGGACTGCGGCTGGCATCATTGCATCTTCGAAGAGAGGAAGTTGGTATCCTCTCTTAGCTGTGATGGATGCTACAACGCGCGAGGCGAGACCAGTTACATCATATTGGTCTGCCAGACCGCGTAAGTCGTCTTGCACACGCGCAAGACGCTGTGTTAGGAGAGCGGTCTTATCCCAATGACCATAAAGATGCTGAACACACAGTCGCGCGATATGTCCGCTTATCAGGCAGCGAGCATCACCCATGCTCACGCGCACTCCGCCCTCCGCAACACGACGACAGTTGTCGAGCAAGAGGTTTTCCAGCTCTCCTATCAAAGGCAGTGCGAGGGGTGGTGCAGCACACTCTCGGCGCGAGACAAATACCGAGTCGAGGATCGATGAACCAGTATTGTTGATATGCAACGACGCTTCCATCTCTGCTGCCGCCGGGAGCACAGCAGTGCAGTACAGGTCGGCGTCCAGCAGCGCCACCACGAGCGGAGCGTAAGCGCTGATGTCATTGTGATGATAAGTGAATACAAAGGGTGCCTTTGGCTTCAAAGCGGCAGCGAACAGCGCGAAGACCTGAGACAATCCCTGAGTGAAATGCTCCAGGCCACGTCCTATGGTCATATTGCCGGTCAGTTCGTCTAGCGCGTGTGTCGTGTGTGGCTCAAACTGAGGAAACACACCCCGTAAACCTTGACGCAGCCAGACGTAGCAGAAGTCCATCAATTCGGCGTATTGCACGTTGTCGTAATACGGAGGATCGGTGAAGACGCCATCGAGCGAAGCGACAGGCAACGCCATATCCGCGGCTGATCCGCAGACCAGGTAGGATTGGCGGGCGGGACCTTCGGGGAATGACAATACAGGTTGCGCTTCGATCCGTTCGCCACGGATGGGCATGAGATGTTTGGTCCTCCCTCGAAGGCGCGCTTCGAACGGTTGGCGGCAATACGCCTTGGCGCGTCTATATTTCTCGACGAAATGACGAAAGCCGCCAGATCCGACGCGCGGGATGCCGAGGAGATTGTTTTCGCATTGCACGAGACCAACGGGGAATCCATGCACAGAGAATACGTCCTGACACTTCAGGGCGTACGTGTCATATCGACATAGCATGTTCTGGTACCTGAGATTGTCCGAGAAGACAGTCAATAGAGCATGCCGAACGAACGTATCCGGCACGGACTGTATGTGTCCGAACAACAACCCGAGACCATAGAGTTGTCGTGTACTGAACATGTCGCGCCAGTATCGATATCCCCACCGATGGAGTCGGCCAGTCTCGTCTCCCGGCGGAATCTCCTCAGACGGTATCAGGAGATCGCCAGCCCGTTCCAAGGCTACGCTCGCCTCCGCCACATACTCGATATCAGCGGTGGAGGGCGTCTTGAAGAATCGTCCGGCGTGGTGAGGCTTGCAATGAGCGCAGTGATATTCTATGGCCCACATTCGATGTCGCGGCACTCCCCCGTTTGGCGCGGGATACTTGAATTCCTCATGGCAACGTTTGCAGCGTACGACACCCCGTCGCGCGGGCCCCTCCATCTGGACCCGCCCAGTACAGTGAGGGCAGGTGGCAGGCTCAGCGGCATGCGGCTGATAGTCCAACTCGACGAGTGCTGAGCACTCTGAGCACGCGAGAACGTGTTTAGGATGTCTAGTCGCCTCGGCAAGCAAGTAGCCAGGGAATAGGTCATTTACGAAGCCACACGCGGGGCACTCTTGGGTCTTGACCCAAATGAAGTACTTCACGTGGGCGTCGGCGCCGCATGACAAGCATTCGGTGCGGTACAGATGGCTGATGGTACTCTCAACAGTAGCGGATACCTGCTCGGCAGCAGCCACGAATGCCGCATCATCGAACGGGCCTAGTTCCTGCTGGACAATCCAGTGAGCCATCGGGTTGATGTCCGCACCGATTACATGGAAACCGAGCCGATTCGCCTCAATCAGCGGAGTGCCACCACCCATGAATGGATCAGCGATTACCCCCCGAAACTCATGAGCATGGTAGAATGCCGAATCAGGCGCCTTAGCACCATCAAACTCAGCCAGCAGGAGGTTCCGGAACAGCGTCCCCGGCCGTCGAGCGAACCACTTATGTACCCCGATGATGGGCCGATAGTTTTGCTGTATCTGCTTCTCCTTCAGTGCGAGAGCAGCAGCAAAGGCAGCGTCGAAGCGATCTTCCAGCGGCATGAACTATCCATTCTCCGCGACGTAGAGACGGAAGTAATGCAAACGTCCGGTCATATAATAGAAAGGCGGTGCTCGGCCGTTCCCCTTTCAGGAATGATACGGCATGGGTGGCGGCCACGGGCGCGGTATGCACATCTCCTTTGGAACCTTTGTACTAGAATAATGGACGATAGAGTCGGGTCTGTCAACCTCCGCAACCTCCGATGAGCTATCATCATTGGGAGAACACACACGGCATCGGGTAGTGTAGCAAAGGGGGAAAGGGCATGCAGACTGCCACGACGGGTCTGGACCTGCTGGCCGCCTATCGCACCATGTGGGCCTTCGAGGATCGCATCCAGGAGTTGTTCGTGCAGGGCGAGGTCTCGGGCACCACGCACCTCTGCCAGGGGCAGGAGGCCGTCTGTGTCGGCGTCGCCTCCGCCCTGCGCCGGGACGATTACATGACTTGCACCTACCGCGGCCACGGGCATGTGCTGGCCAAGGGCGCCGATCCCACCGCCTCGATGGCCGAGATCCTGGGCCGGTCCACCGGCCTGTGCCGCGGCCTGGGCGGCTCGATGCACCTGGCCGACGCCTCTTGTGGGGCGCTGGGGTCCTTCGCTATCGTCGGGGCGGGGCTGCCCATCGCGGTGGGGGCGGCCTGGTCGGCGCGGCTGCGCGGCACCGATCAGGTGGCGGTGGCCTGCTTCGGCGACGGGACGGCCAACATCGGCGCCTTCCACGAGGCGCTGAACCTGGCGGCCGTCTGGAGGCTGCCGGTGCTGTTCGTGTGCGAGAACAACCTATACGGCGAGTACACGCCGTTCGCGGATACCAGCCCGGTGGCCAACGTGGCCGACCGCGCCGCGGCCTACGCCATGCGGGCGGAGTGCATCGACGGCAACGACGTAGAGGTGGTCCACGCCAGCGCGGCGCGGGCGGTGGCGCGGGCGCGGGCCGGGGAGGGGCCGACGCTGCTGGAGTGCAAGACCTACCGGCAGCGGGGGCATTCGCGCACCGACCCGGGCGCCTACCGTCCGGCCGAGGAGGTCGCGCACTGGCTGAGCCGGGACCCCATCGTGCTGCTGCGGCAGCGCCTGCAGGAGGGCGGGCTACTGGATGAGCAGGCGGCCGCGCGGGTCGAGGAAGGGGCGCGGGCGCAGATCGATGCCGCCGTGGCCGCCGCGCGGGCGGCCGCGCCGCTGCCGCTGGGGGAGGTGGCGAGCTATGTCTACGCCTGAGGCGACCGCCACGGTGTCCTTCCGCGACGCCATCCGCGATGCCATGGCCGAAGAGATGCGGCGCGATGGGCGCGTGGTGGTGCTGGGCGAAGATGTCGCCGCGGCCGACGGCGTCTTCAAGGCCACCGCGGGTTTGCTGGCCGAGTTCGGCCCTACGCGGGTGTGGGATACCCCCATCTCCGAGCAGGCCATCATCGGCGCGGCGCTCGGCGCCGCCATCACCGGCATGCGCCCGATCGCCGAGCTGATGTTCATCGACTTCGCGCTGGTCACCATGGACGGCATCGCCAACGAGGTCGCCAAGTATCGCTTCATGAGCGGCGGCCAGTTCGCCGTGCCGCTGGTGATCCGGGGCGCCTGCGGCGGCGGCCTGGCCTTCGGCGCGCAGCACTCGCAGACCCTGGAGACGGCCTTCACCAGCATGCCCGGCCTCAAGGTCGTCGCACCGGCCACCCCGTCCGATGCCAAGGGCCTGCTCAAGGCGGCGATCCGCGACGATAATCCCGTCGTCTTCCTGGAGCACAAGGCGCTCTACACCAAGATCACGGAGCCCGTCGCGGCCGATAGCGAGCCGATCCCCCTGGGCTCCGCGGCGATTCGACGGCCCGGCCGCGATGTGACGATCGTGGCCACCATGCTGATGTTGCACTACGCGCTGGAAGCGGCGGCACAACTGGCCAACGACGGCATCGAGGCGGAGGTCGTCGATCCGCGCTCCCTGGTGCCGCTGGATAGCCAGACCATCTGCGACTCCGTGGCCAGGACCAACCGCCTGGTCATCGTCGAGGAGTCGCCGCGCACGGGCGGTTGGGGAGCCACGGTGGCCTCCATGGTGGGCGAACAGGCTTTCGACCAGCTCGACGCGCCGATCGCGCGCGTCTGCATCGAAGATGTCCCCCTGCCGTACAGCCCGCCGCTGGAGGCGGGCATCCTGCCCGACGCCGCCCGCATCGCCCGCACTGTGCGCGCCATGCTCGGACAGGGAGACGGACGGCGGTGAGCAGCGAACAGGGCGCTGGCGCGGCAAGCGGTAGCCGCTGGAGCTCCGCCCCTTTGCGCATCCGCGCCATCGAGACTATCGGCCTGCGCCTGCCGCTGCCGCGCGTCTTCCGCGGCAGCAAGTACCAGATGGATACCCGCTGCACCATCATCACGCGCGTCATCACCGAAGAGGGCATCGTCGGCGAGGCCTATAACGGCGACGAGGATGCGGCGCAGGGGACGATTCGCTCCATCATCCACCGGGAGCTGGAGCCCACGCTGGTCGGGCGCGACGCCTTCAACGTGGAGGGCTGTTGGGAGGCGATGCTGCCCGCCACCTTCGACATTCTGCGCGAGCGCAAGCTCTCGACCCAGGCCATTGCCTGCGTGGATAGCGCCATCTGGGATGCCGTGGGCAAGGCGCTGGGCATGCCGCTCTACCGGCTGTGGGGCGGCTATCGCGCCGCCCTGCCGCTGATCGCCATCGGCGGCTACTACTTTCGCAGCCACCAGGAGCTGGGCGAAGAGATGGAGTTTTATCGCGCGCAGGGTTTGGCCGGCTGCAAGTTCAAGGTGGGCGGCGCCACGCCGGAGGAGGACGCGGCGCGCTTCCGGGCCGCGCGCGAGGCCGCGGGACCGGATTTCGTCCTGATGGCCGACGCCAACCAGGGCTACACCTTGCAGGAGGCGCTGCAGTTCTGTCGCCTGGCCGGAGAGCTCGATATCCGCTGGTTCGAGGAGCCCTGCCGCTGGACCAACGACCGCCGGGCCATGCGCGACGTGCGCCTGATCACCGGCATCCCCGTGGCCGCCGGCCAGAGCGAGGTCTCACTGGCGGGGGCGCGCGACCTGATGATGGAGGGGGCCATCGACGTCTGCAACTTCGACGCCTCCTGGGCCATGGGGCCGACGGAATGGCGGCGCGTCGCCGCGCTGGCCGGCGCCTTCGGCGTGCAGATGGGGCATCACGAAGAGCCGCAGATCTCCGCCCATCTGCTGGCCGCGGTGCCGCGTGGCACCTACGTGGAGTGCTTCCATCCCGACCGCGATCCGCTCTTCTGGATGCTGATCGCCAACCGGCCGCCGATCCGCGATGGGTTGTATCCTGTACCCGATGGCCCTGGCTTTGGCATCGAGCTCGACCAGGCCTACATCGCGCGCTACCGCGTCTAACCTGGATTATTGATACCGCTGGCGAATTCGCTTGATCGCTTCGGACTACTACATCTCGGAACAACGCGGCTTGGCTAGCCGAACGGTGGCCGCGTGCAGAAGCGACTTTCACGGCACACTTT
>Ga0209581_1002620_pt1 | contig 16845 bp, 15 predicted proteins | sample Coa_R2_FD_187160 | JGI IMG/M metagenome (GOLD analysis project Ga0209581, IMG submission 187160) | Surface soil microbial communities from Centralia Pennsylvania, which are recovering from an underground coalmine fire - Coalmine... | ecosystem: Environmental > Terrestrial > Soil > Unclassified ...
GAACGCGAGGTCGCCCTGTCCGCCGAGCAGCAACGTTGGTCCCTGCGCGCGGGCTGCGGAGGGATTGAAGCGTCCCTCCTCCCAGATCAGGCGCAGCGCGGCAAGCTGTGCGGAGAGATGCCGGCCCCGCGCGTGATACTCCACGCCGGCGGCATCGTAATCCTCCCGGCGCGCCCCAACCGCCAGTCCCAGCACCAGGCGCCCATTGGAGAGCGCGTCCACGCTGGCGGCAGTCTTCGCCAGCAAGCTTGTGTTGCGCAGGGGCGCGATCACGATGGTCGTCGCCAGCAGAACGCGCCGGGTGACAGCCGCCGCTGCTGCCAGCATCGTCAGCGGCTCGTAGCTATCGTATACCAGGCGATCGAGCACGCCCAGGCTGGAGAAAGGTCCCTGATCGGCCAGGGCTGCCCACCGGATCAAAAGTTCTCCACCTGCGCCCGGCACCGTGCCGGGAAGTCCGACTCCGACTCGCATAAGAAACTCCGTCGTTCTGAGAATATGGTTCGGTCCTCTCAGTATGCCACATAGCGCCGGGCATGCTCAAGCCATAGTGAGATATTTCTTATTATTAGAAAATCCTTATAGTTATGGAATACGACAAAAGCAAAAACTCTCCCAAACATGCTATACTTGAGGGGAAGAACACCGGGCCAAACCCGACACATTATTTCTCTGGCAGAATGGAGGATGTACCTATGCCTGTCTCTGTCACCAACTCCCGCCTGATTTACGACGCCCTCAAGTCCTGCGATGTCAAGATCATCTCAGCCCTGCCGGAAACCTGGCTGGTTCACCTGATCCGCATGGCTGACGAAGATCCCGCCGTGACTCTGGTACGCCTGGCCAAAGAAGAGGAAGGAATTGGCATCTCCGCAGGAGCCCACCTGGCAGGCGTCAACTCGGCCCTGCTGATGCAGAATCACGGCTTCCTGGCGGCGATCAATCCAATTGTATCGCTGGCCCTGCTTTACAAAATTCCCCTGCTGATGCTGATCAGCTATCGTGGCCACTTTGGCGAAAAAGATCCCTGGCAGACTCAGGGCGGCCTGGCGACCGAACCGATCCTGCGTGCGCTGAACATTCCCATCTGGCACCTCACCAATCCCGCCGACGTGCAGCGGCGGATCAAAGATGCGCAAACGCTAGCGCACGCCTCGCTTCATCCGGTGGCCGTTCTCTTATCACGCGAACTGATGTGGGAGGACTGAGATGTTACGCACAGACGCTTTAGCAGCTATCTATCCCGACATCGAGGACAAGATCGTCGTGACCATCATGGGAGCGGTGGCTGCCGAACTCTACATGCTGGGGCATAAAGAGCACTTCTTCTACCTGGAGCATGCGATGGGCCTGGCGTCCTCAATGGGCCTGGGCATCGCCCTCGCCCTGCCCGAGCAGAAGGTCGTGGTTCTGGACGGCGATGGCTCGCTGCTCATGAACCTGGGCACGCTGAGCACGATGGCCCGCTACAAACCTGGCAACCTGCTGCACATCGTCTTCGACAACGAAAGCTTGCTCTCCGTCGGCGGCTTCCCAACGGCGACCAGCACGGGCACGGATCTCGCCGGCATCGCCCGCGCCTCCGGCGTCCCCGGCGTGATGGAGGTCCGCACGCTTGAGCAACTCAAGGAGGGCGTGCGCCACGCGCTGGTCGGTGAAACCCTCACGACTATTGTGGCCAAAGTTGAGGCCATCGGACCAAAATCGTTTCATATGGATCTGGGATTGCTGGAGAATCGCTTCCAGTTCAAACGTGCGCTTGAGCGCCTTCAGCAGAAAAAAGCCTGACTGTTCAGAAAGGAGTTGTCATCGTGGCCAACGTTCTGTCTCAACTTCTCGACGAGCTGCGTGCCGGCAGCCTGCGCGTGGTCGACCTGACTACGCCCCTGGGACCTGACACACCCGTGATTGATCTACCGCCGATATTTGCCCCCTCGCCGGGCCTGACGCTCACCGAAATCTCGCGCTACGACTCAAAAGGGCCGGCCTGGTATTGGAATATTCTCAATCTAGGAGAGCATACCGGCACGCACTTCGACGCCCCGATCCACTGGATCACCGGGCGCGACCTGCCCAACAACACCACCGACACTATCCCGGTCAGCAGGTTCATCGGCCCGGCCTGCGTGATCGATGTCACCGCCGAGGTGGAAAAATCCGAGGACTTCCTGCTGCAGATCGCCCACGTCGAGTCCTGGGAGAGCGAGCACGGACGCATTCCCGACGGCGCGTGGGTGCTGATTCGCTCCGGCTGGAGCAAACGCGTAGGACGTGAGGCTTTTCTAAACGTCGGAGCGGACGGCGCACACTCGCCGGGCTTTCATCCCTCCTGCTCAGCCTGGCTGGCCAGTGAGCGCGACATTCTGGGCGTCGGCGTCGAGACGGTTGGCACAGACGCGGGGCAGGCCGGCAGCTTCGACCCGGCATTCCCCAGCCACTCATACATGCATGGCGCGGGCCGCTTCGGCCTGACCAGCCTGATCAACCTCGATCAACTCCCGCCGACCGGTGCCCTCGTTATCGCCGCACCACTCAAAATTGTCGGCGGCTCCGGCAGTCCCTTGCGCGTGATCGCGATCACGTCATAGCTCTACGAGCAGACGAACCTGCTGGTCGCAAGCAGGTCACAGGGGAGCGCCGCCGAAGCTGATCTCGTCTCCATCAGGAGCACGATACGCGATTACCGATGCTCCGCAAGCCCCCACACGGCTCTGTGTCGTGGGGGGCTTGCGGGCGAAGAGGAAATGATCTATATTGCCCTCTTTTCACACGCGCTTTTTATACACCCTCATCGCAAAGATGTAGGCCACCAGCAGAATGCCGACGCACCATGCAAGCGCAACCCAAATGTCATTCGACACAGGCTGTCCATACAGCAGCGCACGGATCGTATTCACGATCGCCGTCACGGGCTGGTGCTCGGCAAAGGCCCGCACGACCGGGGGCATCGATCTGGTAGGCACGAACGCCGAACTGATAAAGGGCAGGAAGATCAGCGGATACGAAAAGGCCGAGGCCCCGTCTACCGATTTCGCGGTCAAGCCGGGAATCACCGCCACCCAGGTTAAAGCCAGCGTAAACAACGCGAGAATGCCGGCAACAGCCAGCCAGGGCAGGAGGCCCGCCGACGAACGAAAGCCCATAATCAACGCGACGAGAATGATGACCACGATCGAAATGGCGTTGGATACCAGCGAGGTCAGGACGTGCCCCCACAGCATAGTGGAAGGGGCAATCGGCATGGAGCGAAACCGCTCAATGATCCCTCGTTGCACATCGATAAACAAACGATAAGCTGTATAGGAGATCCCGCTCGCAATCGCAATCAGTAAGATCCCAGGTAGCAGGTAATTGACATAATTAGCTGTCCCGGCTTGAATTGCGCCGCCGAACACATACACGAACAGCAACATAAACGCAATAGGCATGATCGTGACCGTAATGATCGTATCCACGCTGCGGAAAATGTGGCGCATGGAACGACCAAGCATTACGCTCATATCGGCGAAAAAGTGTTTGTGTATCTTCTCCATTTGCTGGGAACCAGGAACCAGAGTTGTGACTTCCATTTTAGCGTGCCTCCTTTTTGCCAATGATGGCAAGAAAGATCTCCTCCAGGGTCGGTTGTTTTTCTACGTACTCCACCTGAGCAGGCGGAAACAGCTTTTTGAGATCCGCGAGCGTGCCGCTGGCGATAATCTTGCCCTCATGGAGAATGGCAATGCGATCAGCCAGTTGTTCCGCCTCGTCCAGGTACTGCGTGGTCAGGAAAACAGTCCTGCCCCCATCAGCCAGCTCCTTCACCACGTTCCACACCTCGATACGCGCCTCAGGGTCAAGCCCGGTGGTCGGTTCATCAAGGAACAGAATTGGCGGGGTTCCCACCAGGCTCATGGCGAGGTCCAGCCTGCGGCGCATCCCGCCTGAATACGTCGCCACACGGCGCGTGGCCGCATCGGTTAACCCGAAGCGGGTCAGCAACTCATCGGCAGTCTGGCGCGGCTGGTTGACGTGGCGGAGCCTGGCGATCATAATCAGATTTTCTTGCCCGGTCAACATCTCATCCACAGCGGCAAATTGTCCGGTCAGACTGATGGATTGTCGCACGTGGTCTGGCTGAGACGTCACGTCAAAGCCGTTGACGACGGCCGTCCCGCCGTCCTGTTTGAGCAGCGTGGTCAGGATTTTAATCAGCGTGGTTTTGCCCGCGCCATTGGAGCCTAGCAGAGCAAAAATGCTGCCCCGCTCCACGCTGAAATTCACGCCGTTCAGGACACTCAGCTTCTTGTAGGATTTCTGTATATCTTTTACCTGAATCGCGATACTTTGCAAAGTTTTTCTCCTTATGAGAGGACGGTCACTTTCGATACATCAACTCCCACACCTTTGAGGGCAGCATACGTTACCTTATCCATCATTGCGCCGTCAAAGTGAATGGATTGAAGGGCACGGTAATATTTCTTCGACAAGGTAAACCCCGGAAGGAAAGACACATTTTTGAGGGTCGCGCCCTGGAACGAAGCGTCAGCTAATGCCGTCTTGTTAAACCTGACGCCGACAAAGGTTTGCCCCCCCAATCTCTGTCCGCGCAGATCCGAATAGGTAAAGTCCACGCCGAGAAAGGTACAGTTTTCAAAGGTGGTTTTTCGCAGGTCGGTATATTTGAAATTGACATCAGTCAGCCTGATGCCGATGAATCGTGCTCCGACCAGCCCCGATGTGCTGAAGTTGGTGCGAACAAGAACAGATTCGCGGAAGCTCGCATCTGTCAGATCGAGTGCAGAAAAGTTGCAGTCTGTCAGATTTGCGCGGTCAAAAGTGGCTTCGCGGACGTCACTGCCTGAAAATGAACTGCCGGTCAAGTCTGCGCCTGTAAAGTCGGAGCCGCGCAACGCGCTTCCTCTAAAAATCCCTTTGCGCAGGCTAACGCCCGCAAAATCGCTCTCTGCCAGATTGGTCCCACTCAAGTTTAGTAACACCTGCCGCTCCAGCGCGCGGGAGAGGTTAGCGACCTCCAGGACAGTTTGCTCAATGTCGCCGATACTCTCGATGGTCATGGCCAGGGCGGTTTCGTCATCCTTGCCCTCGGCTTTGAGTTCACGGAAACGCTCCTGCAAATCGGAGAGCAGGTCCGCCTTTAATTCGGCAACGCTTTTGACCTCCTCGTAGGGAGCAAAAACGCCGTTGACATAGTTTGTTAATTGCTCATTCATAACCAACACCTTTCCTTTACAAGAGGTTATCCAGCACGCGCTTCGCGTACTCCCAGTTGCTTTTGTTGCGATCGTAGGTTGCTTTCCCTTTTTCCGTAATCCTGAAGTATTTCCTCCTTCCGCCTTGCGATTCATCGCCCCAATACCATTCGATATCACCGTCCATCTCAAGCCGCCGGACGCTGGAATACATGGTGGCTTCCTTTAATTCATATTCACCACCCGAGCGCTCGGCAATCAGCTTGACAATCTCATAGCCGTAGCGGTCAGCTTCCGATAAGAGCCGTAAAATCATCGTATCGGTATGTCCGCGCAGCAGATCGGAGGTAAGCTTGTTTTCACTCATATCATCACCTCGTAGTGAGATTATACATCATAGTACTATGATTGTCAAGGTACTATTTCAACGGATATACTTTGTTTGATAAAACAGATCTCTGTTCTTCCGTTGCCGTCCCTTGATTCGTATAGGAGAGGGCAAGGGCAAAGACCTGCTGGGAAAACGAGCGCCATATTGCTCTGGCAAGACCTCGGTCACTGGAACCTCGCACTACCCCATGAAGTGAGGCTGAGTGATGTGTTAGCCAGCAACGTTCTTTTTCCTTTCGCCTTCCTCTATACTAAGAAAAGAGACCTGGCGGTCTGTTATCTTGTGAAAGGAACGTCGTATGCTTCAAACCTACCTGACCACCGCCTGGCACCTGCGTTATCCAATTATCGGGGCTCCGATGGCTTACGTTGGGCGAGGACGCCTGGCTCACGCCGTCTCACAGGCCGGGGGACTTGGCATGATCGGCATTGGCAGTACCGAGTCTGTTGACTTTCTCCGGCAGGAGGTGGCCATCGCTCGGGGAAGCGACCTGGCGCGCTTCGGCATCGGAATGCACACCTGGGCGATCGAAAAACGCCCGGACCTGCTTGACGCGGCAATCGAGGCCAGACCATTTCTGATCTCCATCTCATTTGGTTCACCCGCCCCTTATGTCGAGAGGCTACACCGGCATGGTATTTTACTGGCCACACAGGTGAACACAAAGGAAGAGGCAGAGCAAGCAGCGCAGTGTGGTGTTGACCTGATTGTCGTCCAGGGAACCGAGGCCGGGGGACACGTCACCGGCCAGGTCAGCACCTTTCCCCTGCTTCAGACCGTCTTGGAGACGGTTCGCGTGCCCGTAGTGGCCGCGGGCGGCATCGCCTCGCCGCGCGGGGTGGCGGCAGTGCTGAGCGCCGGGGCCGAGGGAGCCTGGATCGGCACCGCCCTGCTGGCCTCGCTTGAAAGCGAGCACAGCGAGCAGGCCCGCGCGCGCATCATCCAGGCACGGGAGACCGACACCGTGCTTACCCGCGCCTTCGATGTGGCGCAGGGACTGGCCTGGCCGGAGCGGTATCCAGGCCGCGCGCTGCGTAATCACTTCACCGATCAGTGGCACACGCGTGTAGAGGCGCTCGCCCAGGACAGCGAAGCTCGTCAGCAATTGAAAGAAGCCATCGCCGCCAGAAATTACGAACTCGCCTTTATCTACGCCGGCGAAGCAGTAGGATTAGTGAAGCGGCAGCAGCCCGCCGCAGAAATTGTGCGGCACCTGGGCGAGGGAGCCGAAGAACTGCTGCGCAGCCGCTACTCCAGCCTGCTCGGCCAGGGATAAGCACCGGCAATTATCACAATCAGGAAAGAGCATTTCTATGCAAATCAGGCCCGTAGTAAACACCGAGCGCCACGATTCAGTCCTCGTTGTCACCATCAATCGGCCCGAGGTACGCAATGCCATCGATCGCGAGACGGCTGACGCGTTGGTAGCTGCCTTTGAAACGTTTGATGCCGACGATGAACTGGCAGTTGCGGTTCTCACCGGAGCGGGCGGCACCTTCTGCTCCGGGTTTGACCTGAAAGCATTCTCCGATCCAGAGCGAACGGTGCAGGTGACTGCTGAGGGAAGAGGTCCCCTGGGCATCACGCGCATGCTACTGAGCAAGCCGGTGATCGCAGCGGTAGAGGGATACGCAGTCGCCGGAGGATTTGAAGTGGCGCTCTGGTGCGACCTGCGCGTTGCCGCCGAAAATGCTGTCTTCGGCGTCTACAACCGCCGCTGGGGAGTTCCGCTGGTCGATGGGGGAACCATTCGTCTCCCCAGGCTGATCGGACACAGCCACGCGCTAGATTTGATCCTCACAGGCCGGGGAGTCTCAGGCGAGGAGGCGCGCCTGATGGGCCTGGCCAATCGCCTGGTTCCTCCAGGGGAAGCGTTATCCGCCGCGCTCGCGCTGGCCAACGAACTCGCCCGCTTTCCCCAGCAGAGCATGCGTTCGGATCGTCTTTCCTCCTACGAGCAATGGTCGCTCTCGCCAGAGGAGGCGTTTCGCTGTGAGGCCAGACATGGGATTGAGGTGATCAGGTCGGGGAGCGCGCAGGCCGGCGCACGTCGCTTTGCAGAAGGGCACGGGCGACATGGGAGTATGAGCGATCTCTGAAATATCAGAGTTCTGTTCTCCCCTTGCTTTCATATTTTTGAGAAAGGCCCTGGAAACAGAGAAATGTAAGCGTTTCCAGGGCCAGAATAAAGAGATCAGGCGTTTCGCATGAAATCATGCAGGTGATATACATTGAGAGCATGGCCGTCTGGATCTCTGGCGCTAAAGTTGAGGCCCGCCCCCATATCACTAATCTCCGTCAGGCCCGTCACATTCTTCGCTTTCCAGTCCTGCCAGGCGCTCTGAATATCCTCAACCTCGAAACTAATCTCCACGCCACCCGGCGTGGACGGCGTGCCCGCGGGAAGTTGATCGAAGCTCCGCAGGGCAATTGCTGGACCACCTGCCAGTTGCCCCAGGGCAAACTCCTCGTTGGAAAATTCCGGCTGCAACTGGAAGCCCAGCACGTCTGTATAGAATTTCGTAGACTGCGCGACGTCGCGTACAAAAAGACTGAGCATCCCTATTTTGTAAGACATAGTGCCTCTCCTTCTCTCCTTCTTTGTTTGTGCCAGCACAACTCTGCTGGTACGGAGTGTGCAGGATCAATATACACCCGCCAGGAGGAAAAAACTTCTCCTGACTTGCTCTCCTCAGCAGGCGAGCTAGCGAACATATCCCTCCTCGACCAGCGCTCTGGCTGCTGCGGAGAAGTCGCCAGCATGCTCTAATATGGCGTAGGCGGTAAATTTCGTATACCCGCGTTCTGGCTCAAAGCTGGTCGCGGTTGAGAAGACATAGAGCAGGTCATTGCCGGCGTAATTGGTCGTGGCGCTGATCCCCGGCCCCTTCTTGCCAGGACGACGCCACTGGCCCACCCCATTGACTTGCCGCACCAGCCTCCAGCCATGAGGACAGAGGATCTCCTCCCAGCGGGCCGACTGGTTGAAGAGGTCGCCCGGGCGCGTACCCTGCCCCTCGACGAATCCGCCAGGAGCCACCACATAGCTTGCCCGCTCCTCGCGTATCCTGGCCGGCGTCTCGTCAAAGGACCGGCCAAGAGCAAGCAGCAGGCTCCGCTCCTGTGGAGTGATGGTCGCGATCTGCATCACTCCGCCGGAAAGAAGCCGGTAGGGCCTGCCGCTGGGATGGACGCGTCCCCCTGAGGGAGCGATAATGAGCATCCCGCCGTTCCCACGCGTCTCAATCAAGGTCTGATAGCCCTGCTCACTCGCCAGGGGTCGGCGCGCCAGCGTCTGGTTACGGCCAACCCCCTCGCAGCGGTAGAGCAGGTGGCGTCCACCATCGGGCGTGGCCTCCAGATAGCCGGCGACGATGCGCTCATAGAGAGGGCGCAGGACGGGATCATCCCGAATGCGCTCAAGCCATGCCTGATAGGTTTCCCGGCTATCGATATCCAGCGCCTCCAGCCCTCCGCTGATATCGCCGGTGACGACCGCCAGGCCATACGCTGCCCGGTAAAACCACTGACGAATCTCGCCCGGCGTCGTTCGGCGCTGCTGATAGATTTTCCACCCCTTCAGAGCCGGGCACTTGCTTCCATCTGTCCGGATAGGAAGCACATTGATACCCGCCTGATAGCAACTCAGGGCAGTCTGATAGAGTTCTGAAAGCTCCTCTGGAGGCCGCTGCTGCATATCCTGTTGTCTCCTCAACTCCACCGGGGTGGGTTGCCAGCCTGCGCGCATAGTCTGTTCACCTCTTTACCATTCCTCCAGGGCGCTGAGAAAATGGTCAACGCAGGAAATCTTCCCGGAAAGACCGCATGCCTGCTAATCATGGAACGAATATTCTATATATTTTGGAGACAGAGGTTGGTGGTCCTGCAACGTCAATCCCTTTCTGGGAGGAAATGTGTCATGCGGGTTTTCTTCAGGAGAATGCAGTCAACACTTCACATGTTTATAAGTATTGCGGTCTAACGATCAATGACGGTCACAATTCCACTTCCTTATCACATTATCTATGTACTTTTATTTCTCGATATGCTATACTGCTGCTGAGATTTCCTGGCAGCAGAGGACGTAAGAATCCAGGAAATCTGTTGGCAAGGGCTGTCAGAAGGCGGTACTTAGTATTCTCTGAGAGGTGTTTCATGTCACAAAACGCTACACCACAATCCAGCCAGCCACCAAAGATTTGCCTGGACCCTGCAGACCTGGACTTTGGGACGATGGAGCCAGACGCCAGTCAGACCCTGCAAACATCGATTCGCAACTGTGGGGGTCAACAACTACAATGGTCAACTGATGGTGGCGGATTGGAATTAGATGTGAAAGCGGGAACACTAGATAGTAACCAATCCCAGCCAATCAAGGTGACGCTGAACACCGGCTCCGTGAAGCTAAACCCGGGACCCAATCGGCGGCTGGTTCACTTTAACAGCTCTGACGGTAGCTCTATGAATTTGAAAGTCACAGTGAAGAAGAGGTGGAGATGGCCGGTGTGGACAGGATTTGGCAGAAAGACCTTCTGGGACTGGTTGCAGTTACTTGCTGCGCTGGCTATTCCGATCGTCATTGCTGCAGGGACAACATGGTTTAGCTATCAGCAGAATCAGGTAAGTCTGCAGATTGCCCAGGATCAGCAACGAGAAGCCGCGATCAAGAGCTACCTTGATAGCATGTCAACGCTGCTCGAAAATCCTGATCTGCGCGACTCGCAGAAAGGCGTGGAAGTCAGAAGTCTTGCCCGAGCCCAAACGCTGGCAATACTCAGGGAACTAGGTACGGACGGAGTTCGTAAAGCTGTTGTGATCCATTTTCTGCACGATTCCGGCCTCCTCGTTAGAGATCCTTTTCCGATTGTCAGCCTGGCCGGGGCCGATTTAAGCAGAGCGGAACTGCGCAATGTTGATCTAGGCGGAGCTGACCTGGCGGGAGCCAATCTGACGAGGACCAATCTGACCAATGCCTATCTGATCGGAGCGTATCTGAGTCAGGCTCGACTCAACGGAGCGAACCTGACTGGAGCCAGGCTGGACTATACGTCACTCACCGGGGCAGACCTGAGTTGCGCTGATCCGGGAACCTGCACCAATCTGACCGGAGCAGATCTGGGCGGCGCAGATCTGACCGGAGCGAATTTGAACGGAGCTATCTTTAAACAGACAGACATTAGCGGAACAAACCCACAGAATATGTTCACCCGGTGGTTAAAGAACGGAGGAGTAATCACCACAGCCTGGAAAGTCATTCGAGAAGATACCAATACACTGCTGATCGCCTACAACGAAGGCTCCCTGCTCCCTCCCTATGGTCGGCTCGATCTCAACACCAGTAAATTGCAGCTCAACTATGGGCCACTGGGAAACTGGGGTACTTCGATCGTCCTGTTTCCGGCGTTATGGAGCAAAACATCCTGTCCAAGCGATTATTGCGAGACTGCCCCTGTTACGAGCTATTCCAGCGACAGCAATCTTTCAGACCCCACCTCGTTCCAAATCTCAGTACGTGGTACAATCGCAGGTCTCCAGATTGGAGTGGAGTTGACGTTCTACCAGCCAAAGCAAAATTCTATCTCGGTCGGGATTGCCGTGCAGGCTTCCAGCCCAACGCCTGTCGGGCTGGACCAGGAAACCGCTTCTGGCGCTCTCCTCCAAAACGAAGCATTTAAACCGGTTATACTCCGCGCAATGTACGATACACCCGATCAATGGAGTGTGCAGAAAGCGGCTCTGGGGAATCAGTTGCCGGCCCCGCTCTCTCAAAACGAGCGGACTACATCGACAAACGTTTCTACATTTGAACTGGTTGGAGGCACATCCGGCTCTGTCACCAATGCACCTACGATAGCAGTCACACTCACTGACCCGGGAGCAGCGGTCACGTTGGAGGTGAAACCAGGCAGCGCCCCGGGCGTTGACAATGTGAGCATGTGGGCTGGAGTTGATAGACTGTTGGGTGGGTGGAGCTACAAAGTAGTGGCCTCAATGCCATCAATAACCTTGAGCGCCTCAGCCATGCAGGAAAAATATCATCTGTTGGCAAGCCTTTCTCCGGTACTCGACGATCCTCTCACCAATAATACAGCAGGTAATCATTGGGACGAAAATGCAGACTGCCGTTTCGTGCAAGGAGCTTATCAGGTTGATGGGGGAGAGCAGCATGTTCTGATACCTCCCGATGGAGATATTTTTTATACTACCTGCGCCGCCCAGACAACTTACTTCAGTGACTTTGCCTATCAGATACAGATGGAATTTACGAAGAGTGGCTGCGCCGGTCTCATCTTCCGTGCGGACCTCCCTCATGACTCCTATGACATTTTCAAGATTTGCAATGACGGGAGCTATTCCTACACCTACCCGGAGTCCACTCCCGAAGGTCTGCAGTTTATTGATGGCCCTGGCGGTACGAGTGCTGCGTTTCGTACACAATTGAATCAGAGCAATACTATCACAGCCATTGCTATAGGTAATTCCATTGGTTTTTTTGTTAATCAGCAGTATCTCATGACGGTTGATGATCAATCCGGTTCGAGCCAGGGTCAGATAGGAGTGATTGTATATAACCCCTCTCCTGTCAATACCGCCGAGGTTGTCTATAGCAACGCGACGGTATGGGATGTATCGGCAAATACAACATCCCAACGTCAGGGAAATAGCATAACAAACACCTGGAGCGTCAGTAAAAACGGCGCTGTTCTCCAGATTGGCTATGGCAGCGGGACAAACTTTCCTCAGTATGCAGCCCTCGATCTCAGCAGCGGTTACTTTCGTATGGTGTACAGTACAACGTCGCAGTGGGGAGCATCTCTTCTCTTACTGCCTGCCCTCTGGAGTAATGCGTCGTGCCCGACAGATTATTGCCAGGGCGCACCAATCAGCGCGACCTGGCAGACGGCAGGCGCCAATCTGAAGCTTTCCATTCAGGGAACGATCGCCACATTACAGGTCGTCTCCACCGTCACACTCATGCCTCCCGCGAACAACATCTTCGTTGCTCAAGTCTCAACGACGGTTACAGGGACCGTCACATTAGACCAACGCCCAGGAGAAGCATTCAAGCCGGTAATGCTCTCCTCAATGCACATCTCATCAACTCAATGGGATTCACAGGCGGCCTTCATCGGCACCCAAACCTACAGCTTTCCCTCGAGTGGGTGGATCATTCAGCCCCCTCTCACTGCTCAAACCTTCGGCCTGCAAGGTGGAACAAGTACCTGGAAAACGAACGCTCCTACCATCGAGGTGAACCTGGACCAGGGGAGGCAGATAACGGGATGGGTTACACAGAGCAGCGATCCAAACGGCGACAATGTGGGATTCTGGTGTGCAACGGATAACGTGCTGCCTTCGTGGAGCTTTAAGGTGATAGCGAAAGCAAGCTAAGATTCCTAAAAAAAAGTGCAATGCGCTCGATGAAGACAGGGATCTGGGAAAACGATCGGTCGTATCGGAACTCATCAACCAGGCGCTCGGACACACTGCACCTGATGTCGAGTGCCTTCCGCAACAATCCGCCAGAACCGTTTTCCCTGTTGTTCCAGACACAATGTGTCCCTGCGCACTCTATTCAGAGGCAGATGGTCAGCCCGCATGACGGAAGCCGGCGGCCTTCATCGTCAGCGGCTGACCCTCGTCCTGCATGCCAACCTCGACCACCTCTGCGACGACCAGCGTAGAGTCGCCGGCCTCGACGGTATGCCTGACCTCGCAGGCTACCCAGGCCAGCGCGTCGCGCAGGATGGGCGCGCCGCCGGGACCAGGCGTATATGCCACGCCGGCCAGCTTTTCAGGATGCTTGAGCGCGGATTTCCCCAACTGGCCGGCCAGCTCGCGATCGCCCTCGCGATAGACGTTGATGATGAACTTGCGGCTACGCAGGATCATAGGGAGCGACTTGGTGTTGTTCTCGATGGAGACCGCGACCAGCGGCGGCTCGAACGAAACCTGGCTGAGCCAGTTGGCGGTAAAGGCGTTCACCTCACCCTCGTTCGCGCATGAGACGGCATAGAGACCATAGGTAAAGGTCCGCAAAACCTGCTTTTTGAGTTGTGGGTCCAGCATGGCGGAAACATCCTCTTTCTGGGAATATTTGCTCTTTCACGATGGAAATCGTAACGGCGGCAGAAAATACCACTTTCCATTGTACTCGCGAAAAAAACCAGGCGCAAAGCAAAGAGCCAGAAGGAGGAGGGTCTCTCAGCACGCCTCTGTCACGCCTATAGTTTCCACACCTGGACCGTTCCGTCCGCGCTGGAGGAGGCGAGCAGGCTGCCATCGGGAGACCAGGCGACATCGAAGATGATATCGCTATGGCCCTGGTATTGCCAGAGCGTCTGTCCGCTCGCGGCGTCCCACACATGAACGACTTTTGCATCTCCACCCGAGGCGATATACTTGCCGTCGGGGGACCAGGCCAGCGCATACGCCTCATTCTGGTCGCCCTCAGCCGTATAGCTCAACACGGTCTGACCCGTCGCGGCATCCCATACTTTTACTGTATTGCCCGACGTTACCGGACCCGCTGCGCCAGCCGAGCCCGTTCCCGAAACCACGCGTTTACTATCAGGGGACCAGGCGACTGACCAGACGGGAGCGCCATTGCCTTTATACGTTACCTGAAGTTTGCCGGTCGAGGCATCCAGAACCTGGACGGTCCCATCATAGACCGCCGCAGCGATCCGCTTGCCATCGGGCGACCAGGCTACGCGCTGGACCGCAGCGGTAGCGGTATAGCTCGCCTGCAATTTCCCTGTCGCGACGTTCCAGATATCGACCGTATTATCTTGATCGCCAGAAGCGACGTACTTTCCATCGGGCGACCACGCAATTCCTTCAATAAAGCCAACCTGGTGGCTATATGTCGCCAGTTTCTTTCCATGCGTGGCGTCAAGGATCACCACCGAGCCGTCAGAGGCACCGCCGGCAACCTTCTGGCCGTCGGGAGACCAGGCGACCGCGAAGGCGTAGCGCCCGATAGCGGTGTTCCAGAGCGCCTTGCCGGTCTTCGCGTTCCAGACCTGCACGGTACCGTCGTTGCCACAGGAGGCTATGCGCGTGCTATCGGGCGACCAGGAGATGTCTATCACCGGGCCGCTATGCCCCTTATAGGTCGTCAGCGCGCTAGAGATCACCGGCACCGCAGGAGTTGGCGAGGGCGTCGCCGTCGGAGTCGATGCCTGGGGCGTCGCGGAACCCGGCGAAGCTGTCGATCCACAGGCGGTTAGCCAGAGGGCGAGCGAGATAAGCAGGCAGATTGTAGGGAACAGGCGAGGCCGGGGACGACGAAAAATATCAGAGGTATTGCTACATGTTCGCTGCATACGCGTTCCTTTCCTTCTCAAGCTGGCAGGAGAACTCAGTAGGCTCAGCATAGCATGAGGGAAAGGGCTCGTCATTCGCCAAAAGACGTATTTCTATGGGATGATGTTCAAGTTTCGGGCCCGCGCCACCGCAGCGGTGCGATTATGCACATCCAGCCGCAGATAAATATGTTCCAGGTGCTTTTTGACGGTAGCCGTGGTAATCACCAGTCGCCCGGCAATTTCCCGATTCGAGAGACCTTCGGCAACAAACTGGAGCACCTCCCGTTCCCGTGCGCTCAACAGCTCCGTCTCCTCGGAAACCGTCTGCGGGAGAAGCAGACCACGTTCTAACAATCGCTGTTCGAGCACCCGATTCACCCGGGCGAAATTGGGAAAGCTGAGCTGGCTCTCCAGTTCGCGCATATGCGGGATGAGGCGGCGCACCTCATCGAACCAGCCCATCCGGCAGGCAAACACCCCCTGGTCGATCAGCAGGATTGCAAACGTATACTGATCGCCGCACGCCTGGGCGAGCGCGAGCGCAGCCTCGGTAGAACGCTGCGCCTGCAGATACTGTCCCTGAGTGCGTGCCAGTTCCGCTTGCACAACGAGCAGGAAGAGTTGACGAGCAGCGGAGGAGGGCTCGCAGGAGAGACGAGGAACGAGCAGGCGCAGGCAGTCGCTAAAATCCGCGCCGGCCCTTTGCATATCGCCCATAAAACGCGCGTAGAGACCCCTGACAAAGAGTGCGACCGCCAGGCTGTCGGGGTTCTCGCTTGCGTGCGGGGTATGATAGAAGGTATCGATAAAGTGCTGGGCCGCGGCAGAATTTCCGAGAATATCGGCGACCTGGGCAAAGCTATACAGGGGCTCCCACAGACCCGGAGGAGGGCCTGCCGCTTCGATGTGGTAGAGGCCGGTGTACCAGAGGCGATGGCCGAGTTGATAATTGCCGGAAATAAACGTCAACGCGCCAAGCCGATTAAGAAGCGAGGCAAAGCGCTGCCTGTCGCGGATGCGCCGGCTGGCGACGACGCCCAGTTGAAGCAGGTGTCTTGCCTCCGCCAGGTCGCGGCGTCCGCTTGCCGGATAGGCCAGCGCACTCGCCAGGCGGGCAACAACCTCGTATGCTCCTTGCCGCCAGGCTTGGTGCAGGAGATCCGCAAGCAAGTCCCAACCCTGGTTCAGAAATACCAGGTTGCCCCGATAGTATTCGGCATAGGCCAGCGCGTAGTCCTGAAGATTGCGGGTAGCAGGCCACACGGCCTCCGGCAGGAGCAACTCCAGGTTCGCACGCTGCGCATCCTGCTCGCACACGGTCAACTGCGAGCAGTCCCTCCCATTGCAGGGAATCGATGGAATACGAGCCGGCGAAACTGCCACGTCCTGGCCTCCTTTACAGAATTTGCCCGCCTGGGCGCATGGTGTTGCGCCTCCTGGAAAATATACGCCGGCTACCGCGCTTCTACTCACACAACAGAGCGTTCTGCTTGCAAGACGCCCAGGCAATAGAAGAAAATTGCTCGGTTGTTCAACAAAAGAGAGAGCGAGGACGCAGGAATCCTATGCTCGCCTGCTTTGAGCCTTGAATCACTCGATAAATAAGTCGTAATACGACACAAATAAGTCTTTCAGTAATAATGCCTATTTAACAGCAATGAGAGAAAAAACTATTCTTTTTTGGCGCTTCTTCTGGTACAATAAAGGAGATTTAGATCAAGATCATCTCCAAGAGAATTTTCCTCTGAATCGATCCACCATAACAGGCACTTCTGGCCACCGAGTAAAGCGAAAAAACTGTAGACCAACCCGATTGAACGCTACATATCTTTCATTGTCTTCTATTGGAAAGGAGGGGGTATGAGTACCCTGGAACACTTTCCCCATATCAATCAACTCTCGTCTCCCACGCTGGACGGACGCCCGGATGAGAACGCCATGCTCAACTGCG
>Ga0209581_1002622_pt1 | contig 16839 bp, 21 predicted proteins | sample Coa_R2_FD_187160 | JGI IMG/M metagenome (GOLD analysis project Ga0209581, IMG submission 187160) | Surface soil microbial communities from Centralia Pennsylvania, which are recovering from an underground coalmine fire - Coalmine... | ecosystem: Environmental > Terrestrial > Soil > Unclassified ...
CTTCTCGATGAGGACATCGAGGGAAATCCGATCTGCGTCGCAGGACATTGCTACGGCTGCACGGCAGGTCAAGGATCGAGCTGCGGCGGCGCATTGAAAGAGGCAGCCGAATGAACGGTCTGGCGCAAACCGTTCTTGCCCATGTCCAGGCGAAAGGCGCAGGCCGTATTTGCCCGCGTGACTACATTTACGAGCCCTCTGTCCTGGCGCGCCCGGCGGACTTCGTCGTCGATACGCTCTACGCGGTCGGCGGACTCTACGGCAACACGGAAGCCCTCAAAACCGTCAACCGTCTCGCCGCCATTGAAGGTGCGACGCTTGTATTCAACGGCGATTTCCATTGGTTCGATGCCGAGAAGCAATGGTTCGCCGAGATCGAACGCGCGGTGGCGCCGCACCGCGCGCTGCGCGGCAATGTGGAGACTGAGATTTCGCGCGTCGACGATATCGGCGCCGGTTGCGGCTGCGCCTACCCGGAGCGCGTCACCGAGGCCGTCGTACGCCGCTCCAACACGATCCTCGCGCGGTTAGGGGCGTTGGCCCCGGGCGCCGCTCGCACCCGCATGCGCATCTTGCCGATGCATCTGGTGATTCAAATCGGCGGTTTGCGCGTGGCCGTCGTTCACGGCGATGCGCGCTCTCTGGCGGGTTGGCATTTCGCCCGCGAAGGCTTGGACGATCCCGGCGGGCGGTCGTGGCTTGAGGACGTGCGCGCTGCATCCAATATCGACATTTTCGCGTGCACGCATACGTGCGATGCGGCACTGCGCGATTTCAGGCTACCCTCCGGTCGTATGACCGTCATCAACAATGGCGCCGCCGGAATGCCGAATTTCAAAGGCATGCGTTTCGGCGTGATCACGCGCATCGCCGTCACGCCCTCTCCGCACCGAACGCTCTATGGCGTGCGCCGCGACGGCATCCACATCGATGCGCTCGCCATCGACTACGACCACGAGGCGTTCGTCGCCCGATTTTTACAGTCCTGGCCGGCCGGCTCGCCTGCCTACGACTCTTATTATCGCCGCATTGTTGACGGTCCCGACGCAACTCTCGCCCAGGCCGCACCGCGATGACACTCTCGATCATCATGCCCGTCCTCAACGAGGCGGCCTGTATCGGAACGACCTTGCGCGCACTCAGCCCATTGCGCACGCGCGGCGCCGAGGTGATCGTCGTCGATGGCGGCAGTCGTGACGGTACGGCCGAGCTTGCGCGTTCGCTCGCCGACCGTGTTTTGGCCGCCCCGCGCGGCCGCGCCAAGCAGATGAATGCCGGGGCCGCCGCAGCCAAAGGCGATGCCTTTCTGTTTCTTCACGCCGACACGCGGCTGCCGGACAACGCCGATATGTCGATCCTCGCCGCGTTGGCGACGCGGCCATGGGGACGCTTCGACGTTCGTTTTGACAGCGGCGGCTGGCTGCGTGTCGTCGCCCTAGCCATGAACCTGCGCTCGCGGCTGACTGGCATCGCGACCGGCGATCAGGCCATGTTCGTGGGCCGGAAAGCCTTTATTGAGGCCGGCGGCTTTGTGCCTATCCCGCTGATGGAAGATATTGCGCTCTCGGCGCGGCTGAGACGGATTGGCCGTCCGTACTGTATCTCCACGCCCGTGACCACCTCCGCTCGCCGGTGGCGCAAAAATGGGGTCGGGCGCACCATCCTGCTGATGTGGCAGTTGCGCCTGCGCTACTTCTTCGGAGCCGATCCGGCACGGCTGGCTCGCACGTATGGCTATGACGGTTAGCATTGCGATCCTGGCGAAGGCGCCGATCCCGGGGTTCGCCAAGACGCGATTGATCCCGGCAATCGGAGCGCCTGCCGCCGCGACGGTGCAGGAGCGGCTGACCGAGCAGACGGTTGCGACTGCATGCGCCGCCGGTCTCGGTAAAGTGACGTTATGGTGCGCACCCGACCCGACGCACGCCTCGTTCCGTGGCCTGGCGGCACGCTTTCCCGTCGTCCTCGCGCAACAGCCCAGCGGCGACCTCGGCGTCCGGATGCTGGCGACCTTCGCCAATGGACCGACACTCGCGACCGGGACCGATTGCCCGCCGCTCACGGTAGCGCACCTGCAGCGGGCCGCCGCCACCCTCGCGCAGGCCGACATTGTTGTTATTCCGGCCGAGGACGGGGGCTACGTGCTGATCGGCGCACAAGCGGCGCATGCGTCGCTGTTTGACTGCATTGCGTGGGGAACAGACAGGGTGCTGGCGGAGACGCGAGCGCGCGCCGCGAGCGCCGGCCTCAGCCTTGCCGCACTCGACCCACTCTGGGACGTCGATAGCGAGGAAGATCTCGTCCGCATGGAACGCGAGCGGCCGATGCTCGCGCTATAGCCTGATCATGATCAAGCCGCAGACGATGAGGACCGCTGCAGCGACGCGCACGGTGCGCAGCGGTTCCTTCAGTACCGCGACGGCGATTACCGCTCCGAACAGCACGCTGGTCTCGCGCAGAGAGGCGACGATGGCGATCGGCGCCAGCGTCATCGCCCACAGCGCAATCGCATAAGAGGCGGCCTGCAGTGCGCCGCCGATGAACCCACGCAACCAGAAGGCACGCATGGCCTTGAGCACGTTACCGCCTTCGCGCCACAGCGCATAAGGCGGCAACACCAGTGCAATGCCGACGAACAAAAGCATGACATAGGATTGCGGGTTGAGCGACAGGCGCGCGCCAATGCCGTCCACAACAGTGTAAGTGCAGATGGTGAGCGCGGTGAGCAGTGCAAAGCCGATCGCGCGCCGGTCGACGTGGGTGAGGTCGCGACCGCCGCGCGCCGACAGCAACAACACGCCGAAAGCAAGCGTCGCGATGCCGATCCAGCTCAGAAGGCTCAACTGCTCGCCGACGAGGATGAGACTCGCCACTGCCGTCATCAGCGGTGCCGCGCCGCGCGCGATTGGATAGACCTGCCCGAGATCGCCGCTACGGTAGCCCTCTACGAGCGCGGCAAAATAAAACAGATGAATTATGATCGAAACGACAATCCAGGGCCACGCGGCCGCGGCGGGCAGGCCGACCAGGGGTAGATAAGCGAGCGCAACCAAGCCTGAGCCGATGGAAATCAGCGTCGTGGTCGACAGCGGGTCGAGGCCCACCTTGATCAGCGCGTTCCAGCCGGCATGGCACAGCGCAGCGAAAAGAACGGCCAGAAAGACGAGATTTGTCAATTCACGCCTTCGCGGCCGCCGGCGCCCAGAGCTTTGGGCCCGCCCGCTCGTATTGCACCGGTCGCGGCACATCGGCTCCGAGAGCCTTGGCTGCATGCCAGCCCCAATGCGGATCGTCCAGGAAGCCGCGCGCGAGCGACACCATGTCCGCCTGGCCGTTGGCGACGATGTCCTCCGCCTGCTGCGGCGAGACGATGAGGCCGACGGTGCGCGTTGGAATGCCCGCCTCCTTCTTCACGCGCGCGGCGATCGGCACGTTGTAGCCGGGCGTAGTGGGATTGCGCGTATCGGCGGTGACGCCACCGGAGGAAATGCAGATGAAGTCGATACCTTCGTTCTTTAGCGCTTTGGCAATTGCGACGGCATCGTCGGACGTCAGCCCATCGGGCCGCCAGTCGCTGCCGGTGATGCGCACGCCAAGAGCCACATCCTTGGGCGCCACCGCACGCACGGCGCGCGCAATCGACAAGGGAAATCGCATGCGATTTTCGAACGAGCCGCCATATTGATCGCTGCGCTTGTTCGACACCGGTGACATAAAGCCATGGGCGAGATACCCATGCGCCATATGGAGCTCGATCTCGTCAAAGCCGATGCGCAGCGCGCGATTGACGGAAGAAACGAAGGCCTGCCGCACGCGCTCCATATCGGCTTCTGTGACCTCGCGCGGCGTATGCCAATTCGGCCCAAACGGAATGGGCGATGCGGCGATGGTCGGCCACGGATCGGCATGCGGCGGAAGCGGTCCCCCGCCCTGCCACGGTTTGAGCGCCGAACCTTTGCGGCCGGAATGCGCGATTTGAATGCCCCATTTGGCGGACCCAGCCCGCCGGGCCGAGAGCATCACTCGCGCGAGCGCCGCCTCGTTATCGTCGTTGTAGAGGCCGAGACAGCCATGGGTAATGCGGCCGTGGCGCTCGACATGCGTGGCCTCTACGATGACCAGCGAAGCGCCGGAATTTGCCAGCATGCCCAAATGCATCAAGTGCCAATCATTGGCGCAGCCGTCGTCAGCCGAGTACTGGCACATTGGCGAGACGATCAGACGATTGGCAAGCTCGAGGCCAGCGACTTTATAGGGCGAGAACAAAGCACTCATGGAACGCAGTCCAACTCACTGTCCAGGTTGCTGGATCGAATTCAGATAGACGATGATGGCGCCGACGTCATCGGCGTCGAATGAGAATTCGGGCATATCGGGATGACCGGACATGATGCCCTCGCCGAGCGCCTCTTCCAGCGACGTGATCGGGTAACGTTGGCCAAGTGTGCGAAAAGGCGGGGCGTCCTTGTGGGGACTGTCTCCGGTTCTACCGATCGCGTGACAGCTCGAACAATCGCGCGCAAGCAGCTGTTCGCCTCGCTTGAGTTGCGCGTCCTCTGCAGCCAAGACCGAAGGCGCCAAGCCGCCGAGCGTGCAAGCGGCGGCCAGAAGGAGCGTTCGTCCGGTCATGCTGCGAACAAAAAATCGTCGCTGTCGTCATCGACCGGCGGCGGACTGCCGGCGAGTTTGGACCAAATCTTTGCCGCCTTGATCACATCCAGCATGTGACGCGCAAACAATTCGCGTGATGCATAATAGTGCGTCCAGCGGCCGCTGCGATAAAGTTCATTGTAGTAGAGCAGACGCCGGTCGGCGAGTGCATGCCATTTGCGCGCGACGAGATCGAAGCGGGCGGTGCCCGATGGCTGCGCCATAAAAAAGGTCCGTTGCGGAAACGCACTGAGACGCCGACGCAAGGACTGTGGATAACTCCTGCCGTCTAAGCTGATTCGCCAGCAAATTCAAAGGAGATGTTCCCAGGCTGCCCCTGGACGGGCTAGGGCGTAAACTTCTTAGCCAGAGCGTCGGCGTTGCGCGCCAGCAGTCCAACGTCCGCACCTACCGCCACGAACAAATAACCCCACTCGATATAACGGCGGGCCTCTTCTTCGTTACCGGTGAGAATGCCGGCCGGCTTGCCGAGCTTTTTGAGCCGCGTCACGGCATCCTGCATGGCTTTCTGCACCTCCGGGTGCTGCGGGTTGCCGAGATGGCCCAGCGAGGCCGCGAGATCGGAGGGCCCGATAAAGACGCCGTCTACGCCCTCAACGCTGGCAATGGCTTCGAGCTGATCGAGAGCCGTGCGCGTTTCGACCTGCACGAGGACGCAGATCTCGGCGTTGGCTTTGCCAAGGTAACCGGGCGTGCGGCCGTAGCGGCTGGCGCGCGCAGCGACCGACACGCCGCGAACACCCTGCGGCGGATAGCGCGTCGAGGCAACGGCACGGCGCGCCTCCTCTGGATTCTGCACATAGGGAAACAGCAGCGTCTGCGCGCCGATGTCGAGTGCACGTTTGACCAAAACGGCATCGTTCCACGCCGGCCGAATGATCGGCGTCGCCGTGCCGCGCTGGACGGCCTGCAATTGTCCAAGCAGATCGGGGATTTCGTTAGGCGAATGCTCGGTGTCGAGCAGTATCCAGTCGAAACCAGAGTCGGAAATGATCTCGGCAACGATATTGCTGCACAGGCTTGACCACAGGCCGATCTGCAGCTTGCCGGTGGCGATAGCGTGCTTGAAGGCGTTGCGCTGGAATTCGATGCTCATGATGCTGCTCACACGAACTGAATAGCGATGCCGCCGAGGGGCCCGTAATCGGCGTGAATGGTGTCGCCCTTGGCTGCAAAGACCACGCGGGTGAAAGAACCCGCGAGAACGATGTGCCCAGGCTCGAGCGCGGTGCCCATCTGGCCGAGCTTGTTGGCGAGCCATGCCACGCCGAGCGCCGGATGGCCGAGGACGCCGGCGGCAAGTCCCGTCTCTTCGATTTCGGAATTCTTGTACATGATGCCGCCCACCCAACGCAGGTCGATGTCCATGGGGCGGACGGGGCGGCCGCCCATGGCGATGCCGGCGGCGGCGCCGTTGTCGGCGACGGTGTCGACGATTTTGCGTGGATCGACGATGCGGGCGTCGACGATCTCCATCGCCGGCACGACGTACTCGGTTGCGCGCAGCACGTCCGTTAACCCCACGCCGGGGCCCAACAGACGCTTGCCGAGAATGAATGCCAACTCGACCTCCACGCGCGGCTTGCAATAGTTCGCGTGCGGCACCTTGGCGCTGTCGCCGATCATCTGATCGTCGAGAATATAGCCGTAATCTGGCTCGTCGATCATCGAGGAGCGCTGCATCGCCTTGGAGGTGAGGCCGACCTTGTGGCCGATGACCTTACGCCCCTGTGCGACGCGCCGCTTCATCACCTCGGTGGAGATCGCATAGCTGTCCTCGATGGTGATGGCGGGAAAGGTGATATGCAGCTGGGTCGCCTGCTTACGGTCATGCGCCGCCTGCATGAGAATGTCGGCAGCCTTCCGGCGCTCAGCCTCGGACAGCATTGGCGAAATTCCCCCGCTCGATAGCGAAAGGACATTAGCGAGGAAGCCGCCACTGCGGCAACTCGATCCGCACCAGTCCCATATTGCGGGACTATTCCCCCGCCACATGGCAGACCTGCCCTCGCCCGCGCGCGTCGCCCGGGAATTTTCCGCCGCCGGCGTTGTTGTGACCCGGGTGCGCCGTCGCTGGCGCACTCGGACTGAGAAACACTAATGGAGAATGAGACATGCTGGGATTAGGGCGGCTCCTTGGTCTCGTGACTTTGGTTTACCTGACGCCGCTGCATGCAAGCGGCGCAGACCTATCCAACCTTATTCCCATGCTCAAGCAAGGCGGCTACATCCTCGTGCTCCGTCACGGTGCGACCGACGAGAGCCAAAAGGACGTCTATCCATTCGTTTTCGACGACATGAAGAGGCAACGTCAGTTAAGCGACCAAGGGAGGAAAGTGGCACGCGACATCGGTGCAGCCACCACGACGTTGGGCGTTTCAATCGGGCAAATCTATTCAAGCAAGCTCAACCGGGCGATTGAAACGGCCTCATTGATTTCCGACGCACCGATAAAGCAGGTGGACGAACTCACCGACAGCAGCGCGGGCCGCGCGTCAGCGATGGCCAATCCAAGCGGCGCCAATGCAGCGCTCGGCAGTGCGGTGCGGACCCTTGCCAACAAACCTCCGGCACCCGGCACCAGTACCCTGCTGGTCACGCATAAAACGAACATTGCCGACGCATTCGGCAAAGAATTCGCCGATGTGAAGGAGGCGGAGACGCTGATCTATCGGCCAAACCCTTCCGGCGCTCCGGTCTTGGTCGGACGCGTGCAGGCGAGCGAGTGGATTGCGCAAGCCGGAAAACAAAATCGTGACGCGCGATCTCCGTGACGCGGGCTGAGAATCAGCACGCACATCTCAGCCCGTTTCCGATCCCAGTTTGCGATTGATGAACGACAGGAGCTTGACCATCGGGCCGCGCAGGAACGGCACATCGATCGCCAGTAGTGCAAGGCCCGGTAAAATCAACCAGATGCCGAGGCCGGGCACCAACGGACCGGCAACGCCCGCAAGCAAGAACAGAACCGCAAGCGGCACGCGAATCCAGAACGCGCGCGGATAGCGGGTTTTTTCCAACCAGCGTACCCCCCACTCGGGGAGATGTTCTTCCAGGTGATCGAGCTCGCGCTTGAGGTCGTCTTTGTCGCCCATGCTTCTCAAGCATTTGCCGCCGACTGTAGTTCCCCACTACTTGCGGCCCTTGCGCCGATCTTTGATACGTTCGATCTTGCCGTTGGTGAAGCGTAGCGCACGGGCGAGCGGGTCCTGCATGACCGGGACGTCGACGGCGAGCAGCGCCAAACCGATCGGCAGCATCCAGAGGCCAAGGCCGGGCACGACGCTCAAGACGCCGCCAGCGGTCAGCGCTACCCCAGCGGGCGCGCGCACCCAGAACGCCTTGGGCTGGCGTAGGCGATCGAGATTACGGCTTGCCCATTCGGGGACGTGCTCTTGGAGCCGATCGAGCTCGGCATCGAAGTTGGGCTTGGTCATGGCAATTCAAGCGGCTGGTCGGGACAGTCGTTCCTTAATGCTTCAATTTGCTGTCGACCTTGAAGCTCGCTTGCGTCTTTTTCTTGATCTCGTCCACCGTCACACCGGGCGCGACCTCGATCAATGTCATACCGCCGGCTTTGCGGTCGATATTGAAGACGCCGAGATCGGTGATCACCATATCGACAACACCGGCGCCTGTGAGCGGCAAACTGCATTTGTGCAGCAGCTTGGGTTCGTCCTTGGCGGTATGCTCCATGATCACCACCACTTTTTTGACGCCAGCGACCAGATCCATGGCACCGCCCATGCCTTTCACCATCTTGCCCGGAATCATCCAATTGGCGAGGTCGCCATTTTCAGCCACCTGCATGGCGCCGAGCATGGCGATGTCGATGTGGCCGCCGCGGATCATGGCGAAGCTGTCGGCCGATGAGAAGTAGCTCGTGGTCGGAAGTTCGGTGACGGTCTGCTTGCCTGCATTGATGAGGTCTGGGTCTTCGTCGCCCTCGTAGGGGAACGGACCAAATCCGAGCATGCCGTTCTCGCTTTGCAGCTGCACGGTCATGCCGTCGGGAATGTAATTCGATACCAGCGTCGGGATGCCAATGCCGAGATTGACGTAAAAGCCATCGCGCAATTCCTTGGCAGCGCGTTCGGCCATCTGTTCGCGAGTCCAAGGCATTAGACTTCTCCTCCGGTGCCGGCCGCCGCTACGCGCTTGCGCACGGTACGCTGCTCGATGTGTTTGACCGCGTTGGGCACGTGCACGATGCGTTTGATGTATACGCCTGGCGTAATGATGTGATCGGGGTTGATCTCGCCAGGCTGCACGAGGTGCTCGACCTCGGCGACGGTCACCTTGCCGGCGGTCGCCATCATCGGATTGAAGTTGCGCGCGGTTTTGCGGTAGACGAGATTGCCTTCCGTATCACCCATCCAGGCGTGCACGATCGACAGGTCGGCGACGATACCCCTTTCCATAATGTAGCGCTCGCCATCGAATTCGCGCTCCTCCTTGCCCTTTGCAATGTCGGTGCCGGCACCCGTACGCGTGAAGAACGCTGGAATGCCCGCGCCGCCTGCGCGGATACGTTCGGCGAGAGTCCCCTGCGGATTGAATTCGATTTCCAGTTCGCCGGCGAGATACTGCTGGGCGAAGAGCTTGTTCTCACCCACGTAGGATGAGATCATCTTCTTGACCTGCTTGGTGTCGAGCAGCAGGCCGAGCCCGGCGCCGTCGACACCGGCATTGTTAGACACAACGGTGAGGTTTTTCACGCCAGACTCACGGATTGCCCTGATCAGCGTCTCGGGGATGCCACACAAGCCGAAGCCGCCGGCACAGATCAACATGCCGTCCTTGAGCAGGCCGGCGAGCGCCGCGTTGGCATCGGGATAGACTTTCTTCATGGGACTTGACTGCTCCGCTCTCAGCAAGGCTGTTAAGGGTCACCAAACATCATTCTGAAGCGGATTTGCAAGCCTATTGCGGCTTCGGCGGCGTCACGTCGGTGACCGGGTTCTTCGGCGGCGTGATGTCCGTGACCGGGTTGCGCGGCCTTTGCGGCGCTTGGGCCTGACTGGGCATACCCGCCGGCTCCGCCTGCTGCGCCTGCTCGGCGTTCAGCGTGGTCGGCAACGGCAGATGATGCGGGTAGTAGCTCCAGAACACAAAAATTACCGCGAAGAAAATTGCCGACAGCAATGCGGCCATTCCGCGGTGCTGAAACGATAACACATCAGCAACGAACGTGGTGACGAAGACGAATACCGCCAGCACCGCGACATAGAGCCAGTTCACATTCACCCAGTCGATCGGAATGTCCGCCATGATCCCTTCCCGCCTCAGGCAAGGATAGTAGCGCAGACCCGTATCGCGGGCCAACGGCGATGTTTGCCGGCGCGGTGTTTCCATCTATACATGCGGCCCCATGCCGCAAGTGCTCATTCTCACCGAAATCGAGGAATCGATGAAGGCCCGCTACAAAGCGCGGCTTCTCGAACTGTTCCCGCAACTGACCATCGACACGGTCGGTCACCACAGCAAGGTTGATCCCTACATTGCTGAGGTCGACATCCTGTTGTGCTTTTCGCCGCCGATGGCCGACCATGTCGTGCGCGATGCTCCCAAGCTGAGATGGATCCAGGCGCTCGGCACCGGCGTCGACAACATTATCGATCTGCCCTCCCTCGACCCTGAAGTATTGGTCACCAACATACGCGGCATTCACGGCACGCCCATGTCGGAGGCGACCGTCGCCTACATGCTGTCGCTTGTGCGCGACATGCCGCGCACGGTCCATGTCCAAGACTCACGCAAATGGCAGCGCTGGCCGGCGGGGTTGCTTGCGGGCAAAACGGTCGGCCTTCTCGGCGTCGGATTAATTTCGGAACATCTCGCGCCGATGCTCAAGGCCTTCGACATGACAGTCGTCGGCATCACCTCCGCGCCACGCCAAGCCAAGGGCTTCGACCGCATGGTACATCGCGACGATCTGTTCAAGGTTGCGCGCGAGCTCGATTTTTTGGTGGTGATGATCCCGCTCAGCGCCGAGACCCGCAACATTATCGGCGAGAAGCTGCTCGCCGCCATGAAGCCGTCGGCCTATATCGTCAATATGGCGCGCGGTGGTGTTGTCGACGAGACAGCTTTGATGAAGGCACTCGAGGCCGAGCAGATCGCAGGCGCTGCGCTCGACGTTTATGCGCAGGAGCCGCTGCCGCCCGATAGCCCGCTGTGGACGACCAAAAATTTGACCTGCTTCCCGCATCAGGGCGGTTATTCGGAGGGTTATGAGGATCGCGCCATGCCCACCATTGCCGCCAATATGGCGAAGTTTCTCGCCGGCGATCTGAAGTCTATGATCAACATCGTCAAGCGTCCCGCCTCATGGGGGTAGCGATGGCTTTGTCCGAACGGCTTAACACGCCGATTTCCACGGCCGAACTGGAACGTCGCTGGAAGGCGACGCGTGCGGCGATGGCGCGCGAGAACATCGACGTGCTGCTGATGCAGAATAACAACGATCACATGGGCGGCTACGTGCGCTGGTTCACCGATATGCCGGCGACCAACGGCTATCCCAACACAGTCATTTTCCCGCGCGAGGACGAAATGACTGTTGTCTGCCAGGGACCGTTCGGCGGCGGCGAGACTACGGCGCAGGGCGACGTCAACTGGCGCGGCGTGAAAAAGATTCTCACAACGCCGAGCTATGCCTCCGCCCATTACACCAAAGATTACGACCCCGAGCTTGCCGCAACGGCGCTCAAGCCGTTCGCTAGCGCCACTATCGGCACCGTCGGCACTTACCAGATGTCCTACGCCCTGCTTGACTACATCAAGCGCGCGTTTCCCAACGCACGTTATGTCGACGCCTCCGATCTCGTCGACCGCATCAAGGTGATCAAGAGCCCGGAGGAGATGGAGCTCGTCAAGCGCACGGCGGCGATGCAGGATGGCGCTATGGCTGCTGCTTTCGCGGCGGTGACGCCGGGCATGCGCGACACCGAGGTCGCCGCCATTGCCCAGCAGTACAGCGTCTCGCATGGCAGCGAGAACGGCATCTACCTCTGCGCTTCGATGCCGCTCGGCACACCGTCCAAATTCGCCAACAAGCACTTGCAGAACCGGGTCATCCAGAAAGGCGATCAGATCGCACTGCTGGTGGAGGATAACGGCCCTGGCGGCATGTACACCGAGCTCGGCCGCTCCTGTGTTGTCGGGGCCAAGGTGCCGCAGGCGATGAAAGACGAGCTTGCGTTTTGCAAAGAGGCTCGCAAATTCACACTCGATCTGCTTAAGCCAGGCACGCCATGCAAGGACGTCTGGAATGCGTTCAACGAGTTCATGCGCAAGAACGGCCGCCCCGAAGAAGCCCGCCTTTATTGCCACGGCCAGGGTTACGATCTGGTCGAACGGCCGCTGGTGCGCAGCGACGAGCCGATGACCATCGAGAAGGACATGAACATCGTGGTGCATCCCACCTACATCCATGACGGCTATCTGAACTGGTTGTGTGACAATTACCTCATCGGTGGCAACGGGCCGGGCGACCGCCTGCATCAGTTTCCCGAAGAAGTCGTCGAAGTCGGTTGAGGTTTAGTCATGCCGGACATCAAACTCATCAATCCCGACACACTCGGCAAGCCGCTCGGCCAGTACTCGCATATGACGCGCGTCAAGGCCTCGGAATTTCTCTTCATCGCCGGACAAGTGGGTGTGCACAAGGACGGCAAGCTTGCCGGCGAGGACTTTGCGGCGCAATGCGGGCAGGCCTTCGCCAATATCGAGGCGGCGCTGAAATCGCAAGGCGCCGGCTGGGGCAATATCGTCGAGTTCACCACGTATCTCGTGCACTCGCAGGACATTGCGAAATTCATGACGTGGCGGCTGGCGAACTTCCCGAAAATGTTTGCGAACGGCGCCTATCCGCCGAACACGCTGTTGATGATTGATCGGCTTGTGCAGGAGCAATTCCTGATCGAGGTATCGGCGGTAGCGGCGTTGTAATTGTCTTTGCTCGTGTCCGCGGATGCGGACATCCGGTTTGCCAAGCAGCGCTGGGTGTGCGCTTGCGCGGCTGCGAACGGATAGGCTTTATTCGACAAACGTGCCGGTGTGCCGTTCGGCGGCGTATTTGGTGAGCGCCGCGAAGCGGTAGAGCGCGTGCATGAACTTGCCGTAGGGTAGGCTCGCGAACAGCCCCAGCACGACGCCCAGATGCAGGGCGAGCAGCATGCCCATCGCGCCGGTGTCGCGTAGGATGAGCAGCAACAATCCCGTCGCACTGGTCAGCACCAGCATGACGATGAAGGTGGTGTTGAGGCCGCGGCGGCCCACGTCGGTCAGCGTGGGATTGCGCCGGCGCTGCAGCACGAAGAGTCCGATGGGGCCGACAATCAGGCCTATGCCACCGATGGTGCCGAGCAGGACAGGCAGGCTGAGCACGGGATAAGGTGCGTACCAGCCGAAATTATAGTGATAGATGGTGCCGACGCAGGTGGCGGCGAAGCAGAGCAGGAAGCCGTAGAAGGTGAGATGGTGATAAATCCGCCGCGCGGGCGACGGCTCGTCCGTCTCGCTGCCGCAGCCACCTCCCCCGCCGTGCAGATAGGTGAGATGCACGCTATCCACGATGGCGCGGCCGATTGCGCCGAGGCCAACCGGTTGATCCCCAGAAATGTCACGCCAGAAGGCCCGCAGGCTAAACCACCAAACGCACAGGATAGACAAGGCCGCGGCGCCGAAGATCGCTACCATGGCCTCGTGTGGCATCACCTTGTAGAAATCGCCGGCGTTGGCCGACCACAGCGCGGCCGGGTTCGCCAGTCCCACGAAGCCGATGATGAAGGCGGCGATGCTTGCGGCGCAGGCGAGCGCGATCACCAGGACATTGCGCTCGAACACGCCCGCGAGCGCGCGGGGCCAGACATAAGCATCATAAGTGTCATTGCGCAGCCTGGCGAGCGTCGCCGGGATGTTGACATTGAATTCGTGCGGCGGCGAGTACTGGCAGTCGGGAAAACAGGCACCGCATTGGTGGCAAAGATTGGCAAGATAGTTGAGATCGCCGGCTGCGAAGGTACGACGCATCTCCATGGCCGGAAAAACGGCGCACAGCCCCTCGCAATATCGGCATGCATTGCACACCGTCATCAGCCGCGCCGCCTCGCGCAGATTGTCAGTTGCGAGCATGTGCCGCGGCCCCCTGCCCGGCGAGGCGGCCGAACACCGCGCCAATGGTCATGCCGATGCCGGCGAGATAGCCTTTGCCGAGCACGTTGCCCGCCATGATCTCGCCCGCCGCGAACATGTTAGCGGCACTTGTGCCATCGTTCATCAGCATGCGCGAGTCCTCGTTCACCTTGACGCCGAGATAGGTGAAAGTGATGCCCGGCCGCAGCGGATAGCCGTAGAACGGCGGCGAGTCGAGCCGGCGCGCCCAGTGTGATTTCGGAATGGCGAGACCGTCGGTGCGGCAATTGTCCAACGCGGTATGATTGAAGGTGCCCGGGCGCACGGCAGCATTGAACTCCTCGACGGTTTTTTCGAGCGCACTCGGATCGAGCGACAGCTTGGCAGCGAGCGCAGCGATGCTTGGTGCCTCAACGGCCGGAAAAATCGACGGCATGAACAGACGGATCGATTTGGCGTCGACGATGGAATAGGCGATCTGGCCCGGCTGCTGCGCCACCAAGCGGCCCCAGATGGCGTAGCGCTTCGGCCAAGTTTCCTCGCCTTCGTCGTAGAAGCGCTGCGCATCCTTGTTGACGACGATGCCGAAGATGACGCTGTCCAGCCGCGTCGCGATGCCGCCGTCGAATTTCGGCGCGCGCGCGTCGATCGCCACGGCGTGGCACTGGGTGGGATCGCCGACTGCCGCAACACCTTGATCGAGCAGCATCTTCAACACGTCACCGCGATTATAGGGAGTGCCGCGGATGAGGAAATTGTCGGCCGACGCCCCCCAGTACTGCTTTAGCCATTCGATATTGGCCTCAAAGCCGCCGGCTGCGGCTACCAGCGCGCGGCCGCGCACGCTGTGCGCGCGGCCTTGGTGTTTGACCGCAGCCGACATGAAGTAGCCGTTGTCCACCGTGAGCCCGGTGACCGGCGTGTCGTATAAGCAGACCACCCCGAGCGCCTGCGCCCGCCGGTACAGCGAATTGAGCATGCCGCGGCCGCCGCCAAGAAAGAACGCATTGGTCTTGCCCAGCGAGAGCGTGCCGCCGAGCGGCGGCTGGAACCGCACACCTTGCTCGTCCATCCACGGCAGCAGCTCCGTCGAGCGACCGACCGCGAGTTCGGCGAGGGCTTTATCGGTCTGGCCCCCGGTGACGCGATAAAGGTCATCGAGGAATTCATCTTGCGCGTAAGGCCCGGCCATGGTCGGCGCGGTGCCATCGTGAGCGCAGCGCAAATTGCGGGTATGGCGCGTGTTGCCGCCGCGGTAGAACTCCGGCGCGGCCTCGAGCACGATCACGCGGCAGCCGGCACGCGCGGCCGTAATAGCGGCGCAGAGCGCGGCGTTGCCGCCGCCCACCACGACAACATCGAAAGGTTCGTTGAAATCGACGGATGCCATTTCGTAGCATTCACTGCGGAATAGCCGCGGCCCAACCTATAGCAGCGTGATCGGCACCCGTCACGACGCCGCGTCTTGTCGCCAGTGCGGTAGCGCCCCTAGACTGCTGCCATCACGGGGAGAGACAATGAAGTTCGCGCATTTCTCCCACATCTGGGGCAAGCCCGGCTACACGGCGCATCAGCGCTACGAAGAATTGTGGCGCGAGCTGCAGCTCTGCGACGCGCTGGGTTACGACTACGCATTTTGCGTCGAGCACCATTTCCGGCCTGACGAAAGCTGGATATCGTCGCCAAGCTTATTTGCTGTCGGCGCCGGCGCACGCACTAAGCGCCTGCGCATCGGACCGATGGGTTATATCGTGCCGCTTTATCATCCGCTGCGGCTCGCCGAGGAGATCGCCATTGTTGATCAAATGCTGGGCGGCCGCATGGAATGCGGCCTGGTGCCCGGCATTAACGCCGACTATTTCCGGCCCTTTGGCCTTGACTATGACCTGCGCAAGACGCCGACGCTCGAATTCGTCGCCTATCTGCGCGCGGCCTACGGCGAAACGCAACCGTTCACGTTCGACGGCGAGAATTTTCATACTGCGGAGCCGACGCGGCTCGCCGTGCAGCCGCTGCAAAAGCCGTATCCACCACTGTGGATGATGTCACGCGATCCGCGGACGCTCGAATTTTGCGCGGTCAATGGCATCAACCCCGGCTATTTTCTGATCTACCCACGCGGCGACGCGGCGCCGCGGTACCGTGTATTTCTGGAGAACTGGAGAAATGCGGGTTGGCCGCGGAAACCGCAGATTGCCTATTGTACGCTGGTCTACGTCGACGAGAGCGACGAAAAAGCGCGAGAGGTGGCGCTCGCACCGGCCGCGCGTGCCTACGAGGGCTTTCTCCCGCCCGCGAAACCGGGTGAAAGCTTCGAGGAGCGCGTGCGCGAGCATGCAAAGAAGTTCATCGGGCGCGGCGAGCCGGGCGCATCCGAGATCATGCGCAACATCTTCGATGCCGACTACCTGATGAAGAACGACCTTGTTTTCATTGGCTCACCCGAAACGGTGGCGGAGAGGTTGCGCGCAGCTGCGCAGTCCGGCGTGTTCAATGTGTTCTTGGGCGAATTCAATTTTTCCGATCTGCCCGAAGACAATGTCATGCAGTCAATCCGGCTGTTCGGCGAACAAGTAATGCCGAAACTGCGGGAGTACGAACCGTTTTGATTATCTGCAGCGCGTAATCGCCGGCGGCATGTTTGCAGACCCGTGCACTAATGCTCGGGTTTCGGCCGCCATTCCGCCGCGCGTTTGTCGGCCTCCGCGATTTGCTCCCGACTCATCGAGGCCGCGAGCTGCTGCTTCGCTTCGGCGGCCGCTTTGACGCCGCGATCCGCAGCAAGGCTGTAAAGCATACGCGCGGTGACCAGATCCGCAGGCGTGCTCTCTCCTTTGGCGTACATGGCTGCAAGGTTGTAGATAGCGGTTGCGTTTCCTTGATTGGCTGCCCGGCGGTACCATTTGAAGGCCTCCGCCCGATCGGCCGCGACTCCTAAGCCCTTGAAGTACATGACTCCGACGCTGAACTGCGCCTTGGCTTCGCCCTGTTCGGCGGCCTTGCGATGCCATTTCATTGCCTCGGCGTAAT
>Ga0209581_1002628_pt1 | contig 16806 bp, 13 predicted proteins | sample Coa_R2_FD_187160 | JGI IMG/M metagenome (GOLD analysis project Ga0209581, IMG submission 187160) | Surface soil microbial communities from Centralia Pennsylvania, which are recovering from an underground coalmine fire - Coalmine... | ecosystem: Environmental > Terrestrial > Soil > Unclassified ...
ACGCCTTCGTGCGCGGCGAGCACCTGCCCGTCCTCAACCACCTCTGGGTCAAAAGCTACGTCTTCCTCTCGTTCGCGGCCTGAGCGGACGACTCACGCACGGACGATTAATCAAACGCCGACGCAAAGCTATTCGTGCTCAGGCGCGGTCGCGGCGTCCGCAAGGCGCAGCGCGCGCCAGGGAGATTCGCCAAGCTCGCCGCCGGATTCGTCGAGCGCCACGACGCGCCAACGCAGCGCCAAGACACCCGCGCGCTCGCGAAGCCACGGAGGCGCGCGGTAAGTTCCGACGCCGGACGGAATCAGCGCGGAGAGTACGGACTTGCCCGCGCCGTCTGCGAGTTCGAGCCGGTAGAGTGCGCTTCCCTCCCTCTCCATCCAAGCGAAGTTAATCGCCTCGCCCTTCGAGAAGACGCGCCCTTCAGCCGGGGCCAACTGAACGACGGGCGCGGAAGACACCGAACCGCCCGCGCCGACGAAGTAGTGAAGGACCGGGAGCGGGAAGCCCGCGACCGCGCCGGAACTGACGAGTCCTTGTCCGGTGCCCGCGACCGAGAGGTCTGACTCGCCCGCCTCGTCGTCCGACGCCTCGACGCGCAGGAGCAGAAGGTACTCGCCCGCGACGCGCGTCGGTAGCTGCGAAGAGTCGGGGCCTTCGAGCGTGTACTTGCCGCCCGGAGGCAGGAAGACGTTGAAGCGAGACAACTGCGTGTAGCGCCTTTGTGTTCCGCGCTGCTCGACCGGAAGCGACGCCTCGGTCAGAAGGTCGCGCGCTTCGGGCTGGTCTTCGCCCGGCTGGACGACCTCCCAGCGCCCTTTGAGTCTTCCCGAACCTGTGTAGTTGATCTCGGCCTTGACGCGCGGCAGCTTCTCGCCTTCCTTCGCAAACAGTATCGGCTTGTCAACGCCCGCGAAGCCGAGCCGCACGTCCGTGAGCGAGAAAGGACTGCCGGACATCCCGCCCGTCATGCGGCAGGTGACGACGACGAACTCGTCCGGGCCGCCGACGGTGCTGACGAAGCGGCGCACGAAGAAGAAGCTCGACTGCGCGCCCGCGGCGGCGGCCTCATACGCACGGCGCGCGACCGAGGCCGGAAGCGTCATGATGTCCGTGTAGCCGCGCGTGCCGCTCTGCGTCGTGCGGTCGTAGCGCGCGGGGATGACTCCGAAGACGGTCGCGGGGTTGCACTTGAAACCGATGTCGGGCGCGGCTGGCATCAGCTCGCCGCACCACGTCGCCTCGGCGGGAACCTGATTGTTGAGATTGCCGAAGGTGAGGAAGGCGACGACCGGCGTCTGCGTGCTGACGTTGACGCCGTCGGGGCTGACTTTGATCTGCGCCCGCGCCTGTGCGGCTGCGAAGACACAGATGGCGGCGCACGCGACGGCGCGAATGAGTGAAGCACGCGGGGCGTCGAGGGCGAAGCGTCGAACGGCTGCAAGGTTGCGAGTTGTTTGTGAATTCGTCATGGGTCTCGCGCTCAGAAGAAGGTGAAGTTCAGACCGGCGTTGACGGCCTGAAACTTGGTCAGCGTGTTGAAGCCTGTGAGCAGGTCGCGCGCGAGGCCGTAGCGGTTCTCGTAGCGCAGGAAGAACTGTCCCTGCACCTTCCTGAAGCGATCCTTCTCAAGCGCGAGGAAGCGCCACGCGAACTGCGCGTCGAAGTCCGCGTCGCGCCGGTGGCTCAGGCCGAAGCGGTCGCCCGCGCCCGTCGTCGAGCCGTTGAAGGCCCACGTCATCGTCTTCCGTATCCGCCACGTGATGTTAGTGCCGAGCCGCAAGGTCGTGTTGAGCGCGTTCTGCTCGAAGTTGCTCGTGCGCTCGGCGCTCACGTCGAAGTTGAGGTCGAGCGTCTTCAGCGGACTCGTCCCGACGGTCACGCCGTTGACCTCGTCGAGCAAGTCCGCGCGCTCGCGCGTGAGCTGCCGGTTGTCCTGGAACGAGTAGTTGAAGTGGTACGAGAGCCGGAGTCTCTGCGAGAACTGCCAGTCGGCGGCGAAGATTTGACTCGTGCTGATCTGGTTCGGTATCTGTGAAAGCGAGTTGAAGTCGCCGCCCACGGGGACGAAGGCCGCGAGCTGGTGCGTGCGGTCGAAGCTGAAGGCGAGGCGCGGGAGCCACTTCGACGGCTTCGACGATTTGCCGACGAGCGACGACGCGGGCGCGGCGACAGAGAATGCCTGCCGTCGCGTGAGCGTCTTCAGAATCGAGCGGATGCCGGCGAGGTTGTCGCTCGCGCGCGTCTCGCCCGCCGTGAAGTTGATGTCGCCGAAGCTGCCCGTCACGTCCAACTGGTTGTTGAGTCGGTCGGCCTGCGCGAAGGCCGCGATGCTGCGGAAGAGCGGGTCAACCTTCTCGTGGCGGAAGGCGAGCGAGAGGCTGAGCGGCCTCGTCTTCGTCAGCTTCAGCCCGCGAAGCAGATCGTAATTTATGTCGAGGAAGTGCGCGCTGCGCGTGACGGGGCGGACGGCGACGACGTTGCGGCCCTGATAGAGCAGAGGGTCTGCGGGGTTCGTGAACCAACTGCGCGTGAAGCCGGCGTCGAAGCGGAAGCGCCCGGCCTTGTCCGAGCCTGTCAGTCGCACGCTCTCGCCGCGACTCTTCTCTGCGTCGTTGACGTTCTGCTGGTTGAAGCTCGTGCGCGGAAGCAGCGAGCCTTTGAGCGCGCTCACTTCCAAGCGGAGACCGCCCGGCCTCTTCGGCAGGAACTCGAATCCGATTGTGCCGGTGAAGAGTTGGTGCTCGGTGTTGCTCAGGCCGAAGAAGTTGTTGAAGCCGACGATGCTCGTGCCGTTCAAAGCCGCCGCAGAGATGTCGAGCCGCTTGGTCAGCGGGAGCGTGAACGAGATGCCGCGGCTCGAAAAGTGGTCAATGAGGTGGTGGCTGCTGCCGAACGAGACATGGCCGACGCTCAGCTTGAGCTTGTGGAACTGGTACTGCATCAGGTAGCTCGAAAGGTCAACCTGCATCGCGTTCTTGCCGAGGTCGGAGAAGCGCAGCGCCTCGTTCTGCACGGACGAGCCGGCGAGGTCGAACTCGTTCTGCACCGTGAGGCCGCCGTTCTTGTAGTTGCCGCGTAAGGAAGCCTGCACGCCCACGTCGGTGAAGTTGATCCGGTCGGGCCGGCTCGACTGCGGGAAGAAGAGGACGACCGACTGCGCCTTGACGTTGACCGAGACGCTCGGCAGGAATTCCATCTGCTCCGGCTTCTTCTGCCGCGCCGGCGCGGGCGTCTGCGGCGCTGGCGTCGGTGCTGGCGCTGGCGCGAGCGCCCGCCCGTCCGTCCCGCCGCCCAAATCTTGCGCGCCGGGCTGCGCCACTTGCGCGCTGGCGTTCGTCAACTGCGCGCCGTCTTTCGTCTCCGGCGCGGCGGCGCTCGCGTCGTGCGCGCCCGTTCTCTTCTCTTCGGGGCGCGGCGGCTTCGGCTCTTCGACGACGAGCGGCAGGCGCGCGACCTCCGTCCAAACGTCGTCCGCCGAGACGAGATAGACGACGACGCTCGTCTCCCCGACGGGCAGACGCACGGCGCGCGGGCTGTACGTCAAGCGCTCGCCGTCCTTCGCGCAGAGCGCCGTCACGTCCGTCTCGCCGACGAAGATTGCGAGCCGCCCCTCGCCCGCCGCGAGCGCGCGCGTCGTCCGCAGTTCGAGCTGCGAGGTCGGCGTCACGGGCTGCCTCTCCGAGAAGTTCGCCGTGACGCGCAGCGGCTCGCCCTGCGCCGCAGCGCGCCGCGGCAAACGCCCCGACCACAACAGACTCAACGCAGCCAGCGCGATCAGGATTTGAAACGTCAGGCCGCGCCTCGACTTCTCACCCCTGACCTTAACGCTGATGTAACGATTAACTTTCATCGTCGTCTCGCGTCTGTCCACAGTCCCTGTCCCGCGCCTCAGTCGTGAGGCGGGAAGCCGGGCCGGACGTTCGGTTGCGGCATAATCAACGGGAGCGGGAATTTATAAAATGCGTTCTTCCACGGGCTGGCCGCGTCAACGAAGTCGTCCACCTCCGGCCCTTCAATCACGATGTCGCCGATGGTCACGGTCGGAGATGGAGGAGGATTATTAGGAAGACAAAAACCTTTCCCGTCATTATGTGTACCTTGCGGGCAACAGGAGGGCAGTTCTGTGACGTGGCCCTTCAGGAGGAAGCTGTTCGCGCCGTGGAATTTCACGTCGCCGCCGGAGGCGTTGACCGTCTTGATGCGCCAGAACCTGTTGAGCTGCCGCCCGCCGAACAGCTCGTACTCGAACCTCGTCTCGCAGGTCGGTTTAGTGGCAGCAAGCATTGACCCCGGCGAGGATATCGGCCCAATACCGGGAACGTTTGTTGGAGGGGGAGAAGGAGGACAGGCCAGCGCCGCGCCTGTAATTGACGCGAAGCCTCCCGATATATCCTCGCTGCCGCCGCCGCCGGAGCCGCCGGTGCAAGGTTGGAAAAAAGTTCTGGGGAAGGTGAACCCCTGCGACGCAGCATACTGAATCAGCGGGTGCGTGTGGTCTGCGGCGGCGTGGACTGTGTAATCCCTGAGCACAGGCTCAAGCGTGATCGTGTCGCTCGCCACGTCCGAGCCTCCGTCGAGGGTATTGACTTGGAGCAGGACGCGGCGGTCGCCGTAGCGCTGGCCGAAGTCGTTGTGCAGACCGAGTTCCAGAGTCAAGGGAGCCGGCACCGTCCCCACCGAAGGATGCACGGGTTGCCAGGGCGCGGCCTCGATGCTCGTCAGAGGCTCGTTCAATCCGGCCTCCCGCACGCGGTACTCTTTAATACTCACCGAGGCCGGATGGCTCGTCCCGTTTATAACCTCCACCAGATTGAAGGTCAGGTTCACCGTTCTGTCCTTCGTCGTCTCCGCGCCGTTATTGATCTTAAGGGTCAACTCAAGACGCACCTGCGCCGCGGCGCTGACGGCGGGCGTCTTGCCGGAGGACGCCGTGTCAGCCGACGAGACGACCAACAACAGGCCGACCGCGAGCGCGACCGGAGCGGCCAACTGTTTTCTGGAAGCGTCTGAGATGAATCTCTTCATGGCTCTCGTCCTCTCCTCGCAGTAACGCATGACGCGGGACACTAACTTGCGGGGCAGCCTTCTCTGTTCATTTCTCAGGGATGTGGCGGGAAGCCGGGGCGCGTCCCCGGCGGGGGCATGGTCAGGCGGAGCGGACTCACAAAAGCGTTCTCCCACGGGTTGGCCGCGCTCACGAAGTCGTCAACCTCCGGCCCTTCAATCACGATGTCGCCGATGCTTACGCTGGGATCGTCATTGATAGGTACGCATTGGCTATTCACAGCCTGTGTACCTGACGGGCAGTCGTTGCAGGCAGGCGGCGCCATGACGTGCCCCTTGAGGAGGAAACTATTTGTGCCGTGGAATTTAATGTCGCCGCCCGAGGCGCTGACCGACTTGATGTGCCAGAACTTGTTGAGCTGCCGCCCGCCGAACAGCTCGTACTCGAACCTCGTCTCGCATTGCGGGTCAGAGCGAGCGACATCGTTGCTGGATGATGAACCCGGCGGGCAGGGTAGCGCCCCGCCTGAAATGACTGCGAAGCCTGAAGAGATATCCGCGGGGCTGCTACCGCCGTGGCCGCCGGTGCAAGCTTGGAAGAAAGTCCGCGCAAACGTAAACCCCTGCGACGCCGCGTACTGAATGAGCGGGTGCGTGTGGTCTGCGTTGGCATGAATCGTGTAATCCCTGAGCACAGGCTCAAGCGTGATCGTGTCGCTCGCCACGTCCGAGGTTAACCCGTCGGCTGACTTGACCTGCAACAGGACGCGGCGGTCGCCGTAGCGCTGGCCGGTGTCGTCGCGCTCGGGCAATCCCATCGGCGGTATGGAAACATTGAAGGGCTGCCAGGGCGATGCCTCGATGCTTTTCAAAGGCTCGTTCAGCCCGACCCCGCGCACGCGGTACTGTGTGATGGTTGCGGCGCGACGAATCCCGTTCAAAACTTCTATCGCGTCGAAGTTCAGACTTATCAAATGGCCCTTCGTCGTGTCCGCGCCGTTATTGATCTTGAGGGTAAGCTCCAGGTGCGCCGACACTCCCACTCCTGTGCCTTCCGGCGGCGACACGCAGGGCGCGGACGTTTTCGGGCTGTTCGGCAACTCGACGTTCGTCGTTTCAAACCGGACGCTTATCGTGTGAGAGTGAGTATCTTTCAGCGCCGGCGGGGTCGGGATTTGGAAGCCGTGCAGTCCGTTGTCTCCCAGAAATTGTGCGATGTCGGAACGCGAGAGGTTAGCCAGTACGGTCGTTACGAGCGTCTGGCCGTCGTAGATGCTTACTTTGATCGGGGTGTTCGGGCGGTTCCTGTCGGCGGCCCAGCCCTCGATCTCGTTGCAGTCGGCCACTTCGAGAAAGCCCGCGTAACTCGGATCGGCCACGCGCGTCCGCGCGGCGCAGACGTGACAGGCCAGCAGCAGAACGACAAGAGCAACACATCCCTTCATGGTCTCACTCCTTGCCACACACTCTGTTCGCGCGCCGCGACTCAGAGCCAAAGCGATTAAGGCGCGCGGGGCGTTCAGCGTTCAGCACTTGGCCGGGTTAGCTGTTCGTCTCACAGTTTCTCTCTCGTCGCCGACGCCGACGCGCCCGCGAGCAGGACGAAGGCCAGCGACAGGCCGAAGGTCGTCAAACTATTTCTCTTCACCGCTTCCCTCTTCATCGCTCCCCTCCTGACTTTCCGACTCGGAAATTCCGCCGAGCGCCGCGGCGTCCGCATCTGACTGCGGCGCGTCGCCGCGGGGCGCGTCCTGCGTCGCGGGCTGGCCGTCTTCGGCGCGGCGGATGACCCAGACCTCGCGCTTCTCGGTGGTGATGACCGTTCTCTTTTTCATCCGCCTCCTCGCGCGCCCGCCGCGCGGCGCGAGGGCAAACCGTTCGGGGCGCAAAAAAATTTTCATTGCCGGGTGCCGCGGGCTTGGCCTAGAATTCACCAACGAACGGTTGAGCGCCGCGAACTTCTCTCCCCCGCGCCGATGCCGGTGTACTTACAGCGACACGGCGCAGAAAGTCCTTAAAGTCCGGCTAAATTCTTCTAAAGGGATTTCTAAATACCGCCATGCGCCGCGAGGTCAGGCACTTCTACGAGTTCGGCCCGTTCCGCCTCGACGCGGAACGCCACCGCCTTCTGCGCGGCGGAGAACTCGTGCCGCTCGCGCCGAAGGACTTGGAGACGCTGCTCGTGCTCGTCCGGCGCGCGGGCGAGATGTTGGAGCGCGAAGAGTTGATGAGCGCGGTCTGGGCCGGCAGCTTCGTCGAGGACGCGAACCTCACCGTCGCCGTCTCGCACCTGCGGAAGGCGCTCGGCCAGGACGGCGGCGAGTACATCGAGACGATCCCGCGCGTCGGCTACCGCTTCGTCGCCGACGTGCGCGAGGTGCGCGAGGAGCCTGCGCCGTCGCCCGCCGCGCTCGTCGTCGAAAAGCACACGCTCTCGCAGACGGTCATCGAAGAAGAGTTCGTCCAGGACGAGCCGGGCGAGGCCGCGCTCGCGGCGAGTGCCGCGGTCGAGCCGGTCGCGGGCGTCGTCGCCCCGCCCGTCGCCTCGGCGAAGGCGTTGCCGTCGGCAAGCGCGTCCCCGACCGCGAACCCTCCGAAGAGAATTGTCGCGAGAGTCGCGGCGGTCGCGGCGGTCGTGGCGCTCGCCGTCGCAGGCGTGTTCGCCTACCGCGACTACAACTCCGAGCGGCGACCGCTCACGGTCGGGTCGGTGCGCTCGGTCGCCGTCCTGCCGCTGCGCGCGCTCAACGCGCCCGAAGAGGACGCCTACCTCGGCCTCGGCATCGCCGACAATCTCGTCTCGCGGCTCGGCGGCCAGCGCCGTCTCGTCGTCCGGCCCCTGAGCGCGGTGGCGAAGTACGACGGCAACAACGGAGAGGCCGCCGAGGTCGCACGCTCGTTGCGGGTTGACGCGGTGCTCGAAGGGAATTTCCAACGAGTCGGCGACCGCGTGCGTGTCTTCGTCCAACTCGTCAGCGCGCGGGACAGCGCGGTGCTGTGGGCGCGCACCTTCGACCAGAAACTCTCCGACGCGCTCGCGCTTCAGGACGCCATCGCCGAGCAGACCGCCGTCGCGCTCGTCCCCGATTTAACCGGCGACGAGCGGCGGCAACTCGCCAGACGCCCGACCGAGAACGCCGAGGCATACGCGCTCTACCTGAAGGGGCGATACTTCTGGAACAAGCGCGGCGACAACACCACGAAGGCAATCGAATACTTCCGTCAGGCCGTCGCGCTCGACCCGAACTTCGCGGCGGCTTACGTCGGACTCGCCGAGTGCTACGGGACGCAAAGCGCGCCCGCGACCGAGGCGGAAGACGCAGTGCGCCGCGCGCTCGCGCTCGACGACACGCTGGCCGAGGCGCACGCCTCGCTCGGCTTCATCGAGATGTTCCAGCACTGGGACTGGGCGGGCGCGGAGACGGAGCTTCGACGCGCAATCGAACTCAACCCCAACGACGCGACCGCGCACCAGTGGTACGCGACACGTCTTGAGCTTGAGCGCAGGTTCCCCGAAGCCGAGCGCGAGTTGCAAAAGGCGCTTGAGATTGACCCGCTGTCGCTCCCGATCAACTCAGACCTCTGCGAGCTTAAGTTCTTCGAGCGCGACTACGACTCGGCCATCGCGCAGTGTCAGAGGACGCTTGAGTTCGACCCGACGTTCGTCAACGCGCGGCTGACGCTCGCCGAGATTTACGTGCAGAAGGGCGCGGAGGGCGCGCCGATGGACGAGTACTTCAACTTCAGGCTCAGGGACATCCCCGCCCCGGTGCAGAAGGACGACGGCGAGTTGAAGGCTTACAACTCCGGCGGACTGCAAGGTCTTCTGCGCGGGCAGCTCGAAGGCGTGTTGCGGCTCGGCGAAGACCAACAGGGCTTCGAGTTCGAGGCGCGCCGATACGCCCAACTGGGCGACAAAGAAGAAGCGTTGCGCCGCCTCGGCATGGCTTACGAGCGCCACGCCTTCATGCTCCCCTTCGTCAACGCCGTGCCGGCCTACGACGGCCTCCGCTCCGACCCGCGCTTCGCCGACATCGTCCGCCGCGTCGGCCTCCCGCAGCCTTAGTCTTTATCCCTCCTTCAAACGCCGTCGCGAAGAAAAAGCCCACGCTTTTATCACTCGTTTGACAGACAAATCGGAAGGTAGTACGACAACCTTACGCGACAGACTCGGTGTAGCGGCGGGGCGCGTCGAAGGCTCGGCGTTCGCGCGCCGCCGCACCGTCGAAGCGAAAAAGGAGAAGTGCATCAAGCAATGATACCGACACGCGGATACGCTACCACTGGGCCGAAGGCAGGACTCGCGCCCTTCGACTTCGAGCGGCGAGACGTTGGGCCGCGCGACGTGCTCATCGAAATTCTCTACTGCGGCGTCTGCCACTCAGACATTCACCAGGCGCGCGACGAGTGGGGCGAGTCAATCTACCCGATGGTTCCCGGCCACGAGATCGTCGGGCGCGTGGCGAAGGTCGGCGGCGAGGTCGCGCGCTTCCGCGAAGGCGACCTCGCGGGCGTCGGCTGCTTCGTTGACTCGTGCCGCGTCTGCGAAAACTGCCGCGAGGGCGAGGAGCAGTATTGCTCGAATCACCTCGTCGCGACCTACAACGGGACTGAACGCGACGAGAAGACGCCGACCTACGGCGGCTACTCTTCGCAGATCGTCGTTGACGAGAGCTACACGCTGAAGGTCTCGCCCGACCTCCCGCCCGCCGAGGTCGCGCCGCTCCTCTGCGCTGGCATCACGACCTACTCGCCGCTCAAGCACTTCGGCGTCCGCGAGGGGCAGCGCGTCGGCGTCGTGGGCTTGGGCGGCCTCGGCCACATGGGCGTGAAGCTCGCCGCCTCGTTCGGCGCGGAGGTGACGGTCTTCAGCACCTCGAAGGAGAAGGAGCAGGACGCGCGCAAGCTCGGCGCGCACAAGTTCGTCGTCACCAGAGACCCGCAGAACCTCGACGCAATCGCCTCGACGTTCGACCTCATCCTCGACACCGTCTCCGCGCCGCACGACCTGAACATCTACCTGAACCTCCTGCGCCGGGACGGCACGCTGGTGCTGGTCGGCCTGCCGGAGAAGCCTCTGGCGGTTGACGCCTTCTCGATTGTCGCGAACAGGCGCAGGCTCGCCGGCTCCATGATCGGCGGCATCCGCGAGACGCAGGAGATGCTCGACTACTGCGCCGAGAAGCGCATCACCTCCGACGTGGAGGTCATCCCCATCGAGCGCATCGAAGAGGCATACGACCGCACGGTCAAGGGCGACGTGCGATACCGCTTCGTCATAGACATGAAGACGCTGTGAGCGAAGACACGCGGCAAGAACGCGAGAAGGAAAAGACGGCGATGGAGAAACGAAGGCTCGGAAATTCAGAACTCGAAATAGCGCCGCTCGCTTTCGGCGGCAACGTCTTCGGCTGGACGGCGGACGAGCAAACATCGTTCGGGCTGCTCGACGCGTTCGCCGCCGCGGGCTTTAACCTGATCGACACGGCGGACGTTTATTCGGCGTGGGCGCCCGGCAACAAGGGCGGCGAGTCGGAGACGATCATCGGCAAGTGGCTCAAGCGCAGCGGCAGACGCAAAGACGTGATCGTCGCCACGAAGGTCGGCATGGAGATGGGCGGCAGGAAAGGCTTGTCGAAGTCACACATCATACGGTCGGCGGAAGACTCTCTGCGCCGCTTGCAGACCGACTACATCGACCTCTACCAGTCGCACCAGGACGACCCCGACACGCCTGTCGAAGAGACGCTCGAAGCCTACGCCGAGCTTATCCGGCAGGGCAAAGTCCGCGTCATCGGCGCGTCGAACTTCAGCGCCGCGCGGCTCGACGAAGCGCTTCTCGCGAGCGAGCGCGGGGGCCTGCCGCGCTACGAGAGCCTTCAGCCACTCTACAACCTCTACGACCGCGAGCCGTTCGAGGCCGAGCTTGAGCCGCTGTGCGCCGAGAAGAACGTCGGCGTCATCAGCTACTACTCGCTCGCGAGCGGCTTCCTGTCGGGCAAGTACCGCTCGGAAGCCGACCTCGGCAAGAGCGCCCGCGGAGGCGGCGTGAAGAAGTACTTGGGCGAGCGCGGCTTCCGCATACTCCGCGCGCTCGACGAAGTCGCCGCACGCGAAGATTCGACCCCCGCGCGCGTCGCCGTCGCGTGGCTCATCGCGCGGCCCGCGGTCACCGCGCCGATTGCCAGCGCCACGAGCGTCGAACAACTCGACGACTTGGTCGAGGCCACCAGACTCGAACTCGACGCGGACTCGCTGCGCCAACTCGACGAGGCGAGCGCGTGGCAGAAGACTGCCGCCGCGTAACTCACGTCAGGAGCCGCGCCGCGAGAAGTGTCCGAACCGAACACGTCAAACATCACAGCGCGGCTCGACCGCCTGCCCGCGGGCCGCGAGCTTTGGCGTCTCGTCGTGCTGATCTCGCTCGGCGCGTGCTTTGAATTCTACGACCTGCTTCAGACCGCGTACCTCACGCCCGGACTCGTCCGCGACCGGATATTCAAAGACGCGTCGCACGGACTCTTCGGCCTGACGGATCAGGCCCTTTTCGCTTCCGTCACCTTCGCCGGACTCTTCGTCGGCACGATTCTCTTCGCTCCCGTCGCCGACCGCTTCGGTCGCCGGACGATCTTCACGCTCTCGCTCCTCTGGTACACGGCGGCGAGCGTCGGCATGGGGTTGCAGAGCACGGCGCTCGGCGTTGACCTGTGGCGCTTCGTCGGCGGCGTCGGCATCGGCGTCGAGATCGTGACCATTGACGCCTACGTCTCGGAGCTTGCGCCGAAGCGCGTGCGCGGGCGCGCGTTCGCCGTCAGCCAGTCCGTACAGTTCCTCGCCGTGCCCGTGCTGGCGTTCGCGTCGTGGGCGCTCGTGCCGCGCGCGCCGCTCGGCTTCGCGGGCTGGCGCTGGGTAGTCTTCCTCGGCTCGACGGGCGCGGTCGCGGTCTGGCTCATCAGGCGTCGCCTGCCGGAGTCGCCGCGCTGGCTCGCACGGCACGGTCGCGCAGAAGAGGCCGAGCGCGTCGTCGCGCAGATTGAGGCGCGCGTCGAAGAGAGACTGGGGCGCAAACTGTCGGAGCCGGAGGCGGACAAGTTTGAAGGGCGCATCAGCGTCGAAGGGCACGCCGCTGATGCCTCGGCAAAAATCTGGAGTCCGGCGTTTCGCGGGCGAACGTTGATGCTCGTCGTCTTCAACTTCTTCCAGACCATCGGATTCTACGGCTTCGGCAACTGGGTTCCGACGCTCATCGCGGCGCAGGGCGCGACCGTCACGCGCAGCCTCGAATACTCCGCCGTCATCGCCGTCGCCTACCCCGTCGGCCCGCTGCTCTGCACAGCTATCGCCGACAGAGTCGAGCGCAAGTGGCAGATCATCACGGCGGCAATCGTGACGGCGACGTTCGGCCTGCTGTTCGCGAGGCAGGCCGCCCCGCTCGCGCTGATTCTGTGCGGCGTCGTCATCACGCTCTCGAACAATCTTCTCTCCTACTCGTACCACGCCTATCAGTCCGAGCTTTACCCGACGAGCATTCGCGCGCGCGCCGTCGGCTTCGTCTATTCGTGGAGCCGTCTCTCGACCGCGCTCACGAGCCTTCTGATCGGTTTCTTCCTCGCCGACTTCGGGACGAAGGGCGTCTTCGCCTTCATCGCGGGCAGCATGGCGGTCTGCGTGATTCTCATCGGCCTGTTCGGCCCGCGCACGCGCGGACTCGCGCTCGAAGAGATTTCGGGATGAGTCGCGAACCCTGTGTGCGTCTTCACAACCCGGACGGAGGCGCCAGCGCTTCGCCTCCGCGCGAATGCCGGACGCAGAGGATCAGGCAGGCGGAGGCGAGCGCGGAGCACGCGAGGTAGATGACGCCGGGGAAGAAAGAGCCTGTGCGCTTCGTCAGGTAGCCGACGACGTAAGGGCCGACGAAGCCGCCGAGGTTGCCGACGGAGTTGATGAGTCCGACGGCGACCGCCGCCGCCGACTCCGTCAGGAACGCGGTCGGCAGCGACCAGAAGCTCGGCAGGTAGCCGTACAGCCCCGCGCACGCGACGCAGAACATGGCGACGGCCAATCCCACCCTTTGACTGACGACAGCGCTCGACACGAGTCCGAGGCAGACCGCGAACAGAGAGACAGCCGCGTGCCAGCGCCGCTCGTCAGTCCGGTCTGAAGACCAGCCGACGAAGAGCATCGCCGCAAGCCCCGCGCAGTAAGGCAGCGAGGCCACGAACGTGACGGGCAGGTTCGAGAGTCCCGACAAGCCCTTCACGATGGTCGGCAGCCAGAAGTTGATCCCGTACACGCTCGTCAAAGAGCAGAAGTAGGCGAGCGCCAGCAGCAAGACGTTCCTGTGCCGCAGAGCCTCAAGGACGCTGTAAGTCCGCACGGCCTTGCGCGCCTGCTTCTCGCGCTCAAGCTCACGCGTGATCCACTCGCGCTCCCCGGCGTCGAGCCACCCGGCCTCGCGCGGCCAGTCGGTCAGGTAGTAAACGGTCGCGACGCCGAAGACGAGCGCCGGCACGCCTTCGAGGATGAAGACCCAGCGCCAGCCCTCAAGGCCGAGCCAGTGCACGCCGAGAATCAGGCCCGACACGGGAGAACCGAAGATGTTGGCGACGGGGATGGCGACCATGAACATCGCCACGGCCTTGGCCCTGTCCCGCTGCCGGAACCAGTGGCTGAGATAGACGATGACGCCCGGAAAGAACCCCGCCTCCGCCGCGCCGAGGATGAAGCGCGCGACGTAGAACTGCGTCGGCGTTCTGATGAAGCCGGTCAGGACGGCGAGCAGCCCCCACGAGATGATGATGCGCGCGAGCCACAGCCGCGCGCTCCAATTCTCGACGAGCAGCGTGCCCGGTATCTCAAGCAGAAAATAACCGATGAAGAAAATCCCGGCGCCGAGTCCCTGTGCTTCCGCGTCCAGGCCTATCTCTTTGGGCATCCCCAACACGGCATAGCCGACGTTGACGCGGTCAATGAAGGCGATAACGAACAGGCAGATGAGAAACGGCATCAGCCGCCGCGTGATGCGCCGCCGCGCGCGCTCGGCGACCGCGCTGTCGGGCACGGGTTGCTCTGCGGTAATCACCGGAAGCGTCGGCACGTCTCAGACCTTTGTGCGATGTAACGTCACGACCGGGTGGCCGTGTGACAGAAGGCGCGGGGTAAGAAAGCTAACACGCCGAGGATACAGGAAGGCGTCTGCGGGCGTGAAGCGACGCGGACTCGTTCGGCGGCGAGTTCGTCACCCGCGCGAGCCTCGCACGCTCGCGCCCGCGGGACGAAAAATCACTTCTCCCTCTCAAGCCCCGTCGTGTGTTCGCGCGCTTCGGTGGCGCGGCCCTCCGCCGACTCGGAAGTGGGGCGCTCGCCCTGCACGCGCCCGCCGCGGCGTCCGAGGAGGAGCATCACCACGCCGAAGACGAGCATGACGAGTCCCCACCAGAGGTTGACGTTGACGCCGAGCGCGCGCTCGTACAGACGCTCGTCGCCGCCGGTCGCCAGTCCGTAGATCGCGAGGAGCAGGCCGGCGACCGTGAACATTCCGCCAATCGGCAAACGTATGTCGAGTCCCACGACGCTTCCCTCCCTTCCTCAGAAGAAGATGATGTTGAGCACGACCGTCAGCGCGAGCACCGCGACGGCGAGCGCCGCGGGGCGCTTGTACCAGACGGTCTCGGTCTCTTCGGGTTTGGGCGTCAGCGAATAGACCAGTCCGCGCAGCTCGTCATGCGCGCGCGGCCTCGTCAGAAGGCTGACGATAATCGTCACGGCGAAGCAGGTGACGAACGCCGAGATCGCCGTCCAGAAGGTCTGCCCCAACTCGCTCGGATACGTCGTGACGACTCCGAGGAAGCCGCCCTTGATGCCTGCAACAGCGCCGCGCGGGAGCGTCAGCCCGTGATGCAGAGCCGCGGCGAGCGTGCCCGTGACGAGTCCGAGGAATGCGCCGTGGCCCGTCGTCCGACGCCAGAACATTCCGAGCGCGAAGGTCGCAAAGAGCGGCGCGTTGACGAAGGCGAAGACGAGTTGGAGCAAGTCCATGATGTTGTTGAACGACGCCGCGACGTAGGCCGCCGCGACCGAGAGCGCGACGCCGACGACGGTCGCCGCGCGCCCCATCTGAAGGTAGTGATGGTCGGTGTCGCCCTTGTGGATGTAGCTCTGGTAGATGTCGTAAGTCCAGACCGTGTTGAAGGCCGTGACGTTGCCGGCCATGCCCGACATGAACGAGGCGAGCAGCGCCGTCAGTCCGAGTCCGAGCATCCCCGACGGGAAATAGTGGACGAGCATCATCGGCGTGGCGAGGTCGTAGTCGAGGACGAGGTTGCCGCGGCTGTCGCGCGTCGGCCTGCCCGTCTCCACGTCGTACTTCGGCGGGATGATTCCCTGCCCGACCGTGTTCGTCGAGGCGTCTTCTTTCGGCGCGGGCGCAGCCGCCGCGACCTGCGCGATGTTCTGCCGCTCGGCGGCGCGGACGGGCGCGGCGGCGCGCTGGCCGGCGGCGAGCGCGATCATGCCCGGAAGGATGACGAGGAACGGGAAGAACATCTTGGGCACGGCGGCGATGAGCGGCGTCTTGCGCGCGGCGTCCTCCGAATCCGCCGCCATCGCGCGCTGCACGACGAGGAAGTCGGTGCACCAGTAGCCGAACGACAGGACGAAGCCGAGGCCCATCACGAGGCCGAACCACTCGACGCCGATGGGGTTGTGCGCGGGCGAGTCCATGAAGCGCCAAGACTCGGTGAGCGCGGTCGGCGCGAAGCCGCTCGACGTTGCGACGACAGCGAGCTTCGCCTTCAAACCCGTCCAGCCTCCAACGTCTCGCAGGCCGAGGAAGACGAGCGGCGCGAACCCGAAGACGATGAGGAAGAATTGCAGGACTTCGTTGTAGATGGCCGAGGTCAGCCCGCCGAGAAAGATGTAGCCGAGGACGATGAGCGCCGAGACGATCATGCTGAAGTTGAAGTCCCAGCCCAGAAGCAGGTTGAAGAGCTTGCCCATCGCGTACATCGAGATGCCCGAAGAGAAGACGGTCATCACGGCGAACGAGAAGGCGTTCAAGGCACGCGTCTTCTCGTCGAAGCGGAGTTTCAAATACTCCGGCACCGAGCGCGCGCGCGAGCCGTAGTAGAAGGGCATCATGAAGATGCCGACGAAGACCATCGCGGGGATCGCGCCGATCCAGTAGAAGTGGCTCGTCGCGATGCCGTACTTCGCGCCCGACGCGCCCATGCCGATGACCTCCTGCGCGCCGAGGTTCGCCGAGATGAAGGCGAGTCCCGTGATCCAAGCGGGTATCGAGCGCCCCGACAGGAAGAAGTCCGTGCTCGTCTTCATGTAGCGCTTGAGCGCGAACCCGATGCCGAGGACGAAGACGAAGTAGATGACCATCAACGCGTAGTCAATCCAGACGAGGCCGGTCGCGTGTGTCATTTGCAATCCCCCGATTCGGTTGAATGTCGAAGCAGCGGTCTAAGTCCAAATCCGAGTCGTGCGCGCGGACAAGTAATCGCGTCGCACGTGTCAGCAACCTACGACTTCGTCGTGCCGCGTCGTGCGACAGTCCGCCGCTCCCGCTCACTCGATTTCACGAGAACGCCGTGAGACCAAAGTGCGTGGCCGAGCTTCAAAAGAGAGACTCCCGCTTCTGCGCGCGTCAGTCTCAGTGCATTAGACTTTGTAATGCGGCCTATTAAATCAAATCTCGCCGGATTTAACAATTTCGACACTCGCCGCCGTTAGAATCCCAAGTGTCTGCTGGCGGACGCTGCCGCTCAATCGTGAGGGCATTAAGACATGGAGGTA
>Ga0209581_1002629_pt1 | contig 16801 bp, 18 predicted proteins | sample Coa_R2_FD_187160 | JGI IMG/M metagenome (GOLD analysis project Ga0209581, IMG submission 187160) | Surface soil microbial communities from Centralia Pennsylvania, which are recovering from an underground coalmine fire - Coalmine... | ecosystem: Environmental > Terrestrial > Soil > Unclassified ...
TTCGTCTCGGTCGAGGGCAATATCGGGTGGATCGGCTATTTCCTGGAAAAAATGGACCGCACCTACAAGCGCCATCGCCACTGGACCAAACTTGATCTTCCGCTGCTGCCCAGCGAATACTTCCACCGCCAGGTCTATGCAACATTCATAGAGGATCCAATCGGAGTGAAAATCGCCGAGGAGATTGGTGCGGACAACCTGATGTGGTCGTCGGACTATCCACATACCGACACCACCTGGCCCAATTCCCGCCAATACGTCGAGGATACGTTCAGGGGCGTCAGGGAGGAGACCAGGCGGAAAATCGTGGCCGGCAATGCGGTCCGGCTGTATGGATTGAATTAGGGTGAGAAGCTGCTGCCCCCCTTGGTCATCCTGAACCAGGTGAGGGGTCTCGCGCAGTCTGCCGCGCGTAATCAAAACCTGCGTGGTTTGACGCGCGCGAAGGACCGCGTGAGATCCTTCGCTCCGGCCGCCTTCGCTCAGGATGACTAGGATGCTTATTACGGGTGAAGCTGACCAAGCTATCGGAGAAAATCAAATATCGTTGCAGGCGACCCACCGCAGTGGGTTTTCCATATGAACTTTAGTCATTTGAAACACTGAGTATTGTACGATTGGAGAGCGCAATGGCCGGATTTCTATCCCACGTTAAGGTCCTGGAGTTGGGCGACGAGAAGGGTGAGTTCTGCGGCAAGCTGTTTGCCGGAGCGGGCGCCGACGTAATCAAGGTGGAGCCGCCGGGCGGCTCGAGCACGCGTTCAATCGGTCCGTTCTACCACGACGAGCCCCATCCCGAGCGCAGCCTGTACTTCTGGCATTTCAACTTCGGCAAGCGCGGTGTCACGCTCGACATCAACGCCGCCGAGGGGCGCGAACTGCTGCGCGGCCTGCTCGCACAGACCACGGTGGTGATCGACAGCCTGCCGCTGGACACCATGGAGAACCTGGGCTTTGACTGGGAGGCGCTGCAAAAGCTCAATCCGGGCCTGGTCTATGTGCGCATCACGCCCTTTGGCCGCAGCGGTCCCTGGCGCGACTACAAGGCCAACGATCTCATACACATGGCGCTGGGCGGCGAGATGATGCATTGCGGATACGACCCCAGGCCCGACCTGACCTACGACACGCCGCCGATCTCGCCGCAGATGTGGCATTCCTATCATATCGCGGGCAACCAGGCCTTTATCGCGGCGCTCGGTGCGCTGTTCGCGCGCGGCAAGACCGGCTGCGGCGACTATATCGACCTGCCGATTCATCAGGCGATTAGCTGCTGCACCGAGCACGACGTCGAATGCTTCCTGTTCACCGGCCGGCCCTACCTGCGCCTGACCGGACGGCATGCGCGGCCCGAACCCGACGCGCCCACGCAGTACAAGACCAAAGACGGCCGCTATCATTGCATAATCGCCAATCCATTTGCGGGCGGCTTCGAGGCGATAGTCGAGTTGCTGACGCGCAAAGGTTTCGCCGACGATCTGGGCAGCGACAAATACAAGGACCCTGAAAGCCGCAGGAACCGCGAATTCCACCATCATTTCTACGCCCAGGTCGGCAAGTGCGTCGCCGCCTCCAATCTGGAGGAGACCTGGCACGAGGCCCAGGACCTTGGCATCCCCTGGGTGCCGGTGCGCAAGCCCGAGGAGAATCTTGACGACCCGCAATGGCGCACGCGCCAGACTTTCGGCGAAGTCGAGCATCCGGAACTGGGCCGCAGCTTCACCTATCCGCGCTCGCCGATGCTGTCGGAGGAATGCCCGTGGCGCACCGGCCCGCGCGCGCCGCTGATCGGCGAGCACAACGAGGCCGTGTTCGGTGGGATTTTGGGCAAGGGCGCCGCGGAACTCAAGCGGCTGCGCGAGTGCGGAGTCATCTGAGCGGCGAGTCCACACCGCACACAGCGAAAACAAGGAGAAGAATTATGCGACCGTTGGAAGGTGTGAGAATCGCGGATTTGAGCTGGCTGATGGCAGGGGCGGGCGGGCTGAAGCTGATGTCGGCGCTGGGCGCGGAGGTAATCCGCATCGAATACCAGGGGCGGATGGACTGGCTGCGGTTTCACGCGCAGACGCCGATTCCCTATCGCCAGCCCGACCGTGCGCCGCTCAACCCGCAAAGTCCCAACCGCTCGGGCTACTTCAACGCGATCAACGCCGGCAAGTACGGCATCAGCCTCAACGTCAAGCATCCCGAGGGGCGCAAGCTGTTCCTGCGCCTGGTCGCAATCAGCGACATCGTGGTGGAGTCGTTCACGGCGGAGACGATGGACAAACTGGGGCTGGGCTACGAGGTGCTCAAGTCGGTCAAACCCGACATCATCTACTACCAGCAGCCGGGATGGGGCAAGAAGGGCCCTTACGTGAAGTACGCGTCCTATGGTCCGATCGCGCAGGGTGTGTCGGGACTGACCGAGCAATCGGGGCTGCCCGAGCCGCATCCGCCCGCGGGATGGGGCTTTTCCTACATGGACTGGAGCGGCGCGTACTACTGCGCGATCGGGATGCTGCTGGCGCTCAACTACAAGCAGGCCACCGGCAAGGGTCAGTATATCGACGGCTCGCAGATCGAGCCCGCCATTTACATGACCGGCACGGCGATTCTCGACTACTTGGCCAACGGACGCCATTGGCAGCGCACCGGCAACCGCTCGCCGTACCGGCCGGCGGCGCCGCACGGCGCGTATCGATGCGCGGGGCCGGGGGCGGACCGGTGGATTGCGATCGCCGTCACCAATGAGGACGAATGGCGCGCGCTGGTGCGCGAGATGGGCAATCCGGGATGGGCGTCGGAGGTGAAGTTCGCGACGATGGCGGCGCGAATTGCGAATCACGACGAGCTGGATCGGCTGATGGAAGCGTGGACCAGGGAGCAGGACGGCTACGCGATACAGGAGCGGTTGCAGAAGGCGGGCGTGCCGGCGGGAGTTTGTCAAAGGGCGCAGGATCGGCTCGAACTCGACCCGCAGCTAAAGCATCTTAACTGGATGATCACGCTGCCGCACAGCGAGGTCGGTCCCTGGCCGCATCGCGACATCGCCTGGCACTTCGCCAACCTGCAGTCCGATCAGGGCGGACCCACGCGCCGCTCCGCCCCCTGCTACGGCGAGGACAACGACTACGTCTATGGCGAACTGCTCAAGCTGACCAAGGCCGAGCAGGAACGCCTGCGCCAGGCGGGTGTGATTTAGGCGGCGATCGCAGGAATATCCGACCTGGAAGCGGCAAGCTTCGGAAGCTTGACGCCAGGGTTTGCTATCGCCAACATAGGAAGCTTGAAACGTCGGTCTGCGAATTATTTCGCCGACGGCAGGTAATGGAGCGCGGTGAAGTGAAGCGGCTGGTGGCCCTTGGTTTTGTGCTGGCGTTGATGGCCGCTGCGGCGGCGGCCGGGTATGGCCAGCAGACGCTGGGGCCGCCGGTTTTGGACATGCGTCAGCTCTACCAGGTGGTCGGCTACATCTACGACCTCGACCCCGACCTGTTGGCCGCGATTGCGACGGCCGAATCCAACAACAACCCCCAGGCGGTTTCACCCAAGGGCGCCCAGGGCCTGATGCAACTGATGCCGGACACGGCGCGCCGTTATCGCGTCGACCATCCCTTCGATCCGGTGGAAAACGTGCTGGGCGCAGCGCGGTTTCTGGCCGGGCTGCGGGCGTGGTCGCGCCTGCAGGCCCCCTACGGCGAGGTCGATCTGCCTGCCGTGATCGCGGCTTACAATGCGGGGACTGGCGCGGTGGAAAAATACCGCGGGATTCCACCCTACGAGGAAACCCAGGCCTACGTGCGCAAAGTGCTCTGGCTGTACCTGCTCGGTCAGCCGCCGCCGCATCGACTAAACCCGATGCAGACCTCGGGACATGCGACCTATGAAGCCAGCCCGCCGCGGTTGCCGGCGTCCGCTGCCGAGCGCCGTGCGGCCGCCGCCGCGCCGCCAAAGCCGCAATCCCGTTCGATCTTCGATCAGTTGGCCGAAATCAGACGCGGGCGCGAGCGCGCCAAAGCCAAGGAGACCGCCGAGCGCGCCGAACTGCACATCAACAATTAGTGCCGATCACCCTTGATGGCGCCAGCGTGCGGAGAGGTTACAGCGAGATGACTTTTCCGTGACCTGCTAGTCGTCGGAAAAGTCCGGCGGCGGGCCGTGGGGCTGTGTCGGCGCGACAGCCGGTTGCGCGTCGTGCATAAAAAGCGCAGGCAGGTCAGGCGGCACTTCAGGTGCTCCGCCCTGCGGGGACCCGGCGGCCGCTTTGGGCGGCAGCGCGGGCAGCGGAGTGAGCGCTATGTTGACGCGATCAGCGGACAGTTGGCGTGCGGCGCCGTCGGAGGCGTCGATCGCCATCCCGACCACGCCGCCGGCCAGCAGGTTGCCCAAAATCCATCCCGATACGCCCGACGTCAGGGTCTCGGTGGTGTCCTGGTAGCCTGGCTTGTGGAAGACCAGCTTGTGCGCGCTGCCGCGAGACAGGTCCACTGCGGAAGGTGTAATGACACGCTGGGAATCGTCGATCGCGACTTCCGCGCCGCTGGGAGTGGAATCGATCTGAACGCGCTCGGTGGTGCCGTGGACGATTGTCGCGCAGCCGGCGCACTGCACCGCGGCGCAGGCCAGCGCCAGCGCAGCGATATTTCTGACCATCGCCGGTTCCCCCCTTGAATTTCGTCCGAGCCAATCTGTTTTTAGCCGATTTGCCCCTTTGCGCGCAAGCTTGGGCTCAGTTATCCACCGGCAGCTCCAGGTATTCGTGGTAGATGAAATCGCGATGCTCGTAGAGCAGGGGCGAGGCCGCCTGGGCGACAGCCGGATCGCGATTGGTGTACGTTTCGCGAAACTGCGGTGTCATCGGGCACAACTCGTCGGGCAGCGGGTTGATAATCGCGCAAAAGGCCGCCCAGTAGATGTCCAACGCGCTCAGCCGCGCGCCGATGAAATAGCGGCTGCCGCGGCGATGCTGTTGCTCCAGCCGCGCCGAGAGTCCGCGCAGGATTTCCACTACCCGCGCCCGGGCGTCCTCTATGCGCGCCGCATCGTAGCCGTACTTGGGCGCCAGCGCCCGCGTCAAGGCGAGCGCGTCTTGACTGACGCCGGGCGCGGTCAGCGCCGAGTGGAACAGCAGCAGCCGTTTGCACCATGCAAAACCGTTCTCGCCGCACAACTCGTTGGCGTAGCCGAACATCGCGACGCGATCGGCCGCCGATTGGGGAATTAGCGCCGGTTGCGGAGCGAGCCGCTCCGCCAGGTAGAGCTGTTCAATCCAGGTCGAGCGCGGACGCTCATCGTTGTAGATGGCGACCGGCGCGCTGTCTTGCGCGGTCCATTCGCGCAGCGCCGGATCGCCGCCCATCTTCTGACGCACCGGAATATAAGGAATCTTCTTGACGTAGAAAATTCCCTTGGCGGCTTCACTCCATGGTCCCGGGACACCCGGCGACAGCACCAGGCGCAGCCCCGCCATGGTGCGCGCATCTTCGACTTCAACGTATTTGGGCATCGCGGGGTGCTCGTGCGGAGATGCTACAAAACCCCGCCCTCTATGCGCAGCCGGGCGATTTCTTCGCTACTGTAGCCAAGCAGCCCGGTCAGCACCTCCTCGGTGTGCTCGCCGATTGCCGGGCCGCCGTAGTAGTTGGGTTTGAAGCCGGAAAACGTCACGGGTAGCGTTGGAATCAACCGGCGTCCGACTTCCTTGTGGTCCAACTCGACGTTCATGCCCGATTCGACCATCGCCGGATCGGCCATTATCTCGGCGGTGTTGTACATCGGACCGGCGGCGAGACCGCGCGCGCGCAGGAGCGCGACCAGTTGGTCGCGATCGAATTGGCGCGTCAGTGCGCCGATCTCGCGCTCCAGCGCATCGACGTTTTCGAGCCGCGCCGCCATCGTCCCAAAACGCGCCTCCGAGGCCATCGCCGGCGCGCCCAGCACTTCGCACAGACTTGCGAACTCGGCGTCCGAAACGGTCACGATCGCCAGCCAGCGATCGTCGCCTGCGGCGGGAAACGCGCCGTGCGGCGCGAGGTCCGGGTCGCGATTTCCGATGCGGCCGTGCTCGCGCCCGTTGAGGAAGAAATCCATCATCGCCTCGGGCAGCATCCCTGTGACCATCTCGGCGATCGACAGATCGATGTACTGGCCTTCGCCGGTGCGGTCGCGATAATGCAGTGCCGCCAGCGCGCCCATCACCATCACCACACCCACCACGAAATCCGGCCAGGTGCCGCCGATTCCGCACGGTTCGCCGCCCGGATAGCCGGTCAGGTGCGAGATGCCCGAGAAGCCCAGGCTGTTGGGGCCGTAGCCGATCGCACCGGCCAGCGGGCCGGTCTGGCCCAGCGGCGTTCCCGACATCATTATGATGTCAGGCTTGACGGCGCGCAGATTGTCATAGTTCAGGCCGAACCTGGTCATCACGCCGGCGCCGAAGTTCTCGAACACGATGTCGCTGCGCGCGACCAGCCGGCGCGCCACCTCGGCGCCGCCCCTGGTGGTGAGGTCCAGCGCGATGCTGCGTTTGGAGAAGTTGATCGAATGAAACAGGCCGCTGCGGTTGATGCCGGGGGTGCCGTCGGTGGCGCCCAGGAAGCGGACCAGATCAGGCCGCTTGGGACTTTCAATGCGAATCACATCGGCGCCCAGCGCACCCAGCCAACTGGTGGTGTGGGGCACCGCGAAGATCCATCCGAAATCCGCAATCCTGACTCCGGCCAGCGGAAGTTCGTTCATGCTAAATCACTCCCTGCGCTTGCAGTGTGCCGAGTTCCGCGCGGCTTATCCCCAGCCGCTCGCCGAGGATCATCGCGTTGTGCTCGCCCAGGCGCGGCGCCGGCCGCCTGACGGCGGCGGGCGTGCGGCCCATCCGGTACGGCGCTCCTGGCATCTTGAAATGTCCGGCTACCGGGTGGTCGCATTGCTGGAAGAAATCACGCGCCTGGTATTGGCGATTTTCGGCCACCTCGCGCACGTCGTAGACCGGAAAGCAGGGCACGCCCTGCGCCTGCGCGCGCTGGAAGATCTCCTCCTTGGTGTATTCCATGAACCAACCGGTGAGCATCGCATCCAGTGCGTCGGAATTCTTGAGCCGCTCGGTCTCGGTGGCGAAAATCGGCTCCTTGGCCCATTCCGGATTGCCCAGCATCCGCACCGCTCCGTCCCAGAAATTGCCGGGGCTGCTGCGAAACGTGATGTACCCGTCGCGGCAGGGATAGATCCATCCGGCGTTGGTCTTGCGCCGCACGAACAGCCGCCGATGCATCCCGGCGCGCGGCGAATCGTGCGACAGTTCGCCCACGTTGATGCGGATCGTGCTGACCATCGCCAACCACTGGCTGACGTCGATATGCTGGCCCTTGCCGCTGCGCTTGCGCCCCTCCACCGCCACCATCGCGGCCGCGGCGGCGGTATAGCCGGTCATGTAATCGGCCTGGCGCTCGGCGGCCTTGAGCGGCGGATTATTGGGCGGATCGACCACCTGGTTGAAGGGCGTCTCGTAGCCCACGCCGCTCATCTGGGTTGCCACCAGGTCGCCGCCGCGAAAATCGCGGTAGCGCGAAGCGGTGCCGAAAAAGGTCGTCGACACCACTACCAGGCGCGGGAATCGATCGCACAGCGTACGCCATCCCAGCCCCAGGCGCTCGCACAGCGCGGGCGGATTGGGATTGAAGAGCACGTCGGCACCCTCCAGGATGCGCATCAGCAGCTCGTGCCCGCGCTGCTGTTGGATATCGAGCGTGACGCTGAGCTTGTTGCAATCGAGAAAAAGATGCAGCGCGCGCGTCTCCGATGCGGGACCGCTTTGCCCGCAGGGCCCGAAGCGGCGGTCCTGCGCGCCGATGCGCGGCGGCTCGATCTTGATCACCTCGGCGCCCAACTCCGCCATCGTCTTGCCCGCCATCGAGGCGGCGAAAAACGGCATCGCGTCGAGCATCGGCAACTCCACCACTTTAAGATCGTCGAGCGCAGCCGGACCTTGGTTGGTGTTGTCCACTTGGTGCTTCCTCGTGCTCCTGGCAATGGGCGACGGCGCGCTTGAAGTGCGCGCCTCAACCTTCACTGGGAATGATGGGCGGAATCCCGGTATGCGCCGTCTGGCCGCCGTCGGCCACATAGGCCGAACCGGTGACGAACGCCGCCAGGTCGGAGGCGAGGAACAGGACGACATTGGCGATGTCCTCGGGACGCCCCAGTCGGCCCAGCGGAATCCGGCTTTCGATGCGCTTGCGCATTTCGGGGTCGCGCCCCGCGCCGCCGATCAGCGGCGTGTCGATCACGCCCGGGCATACGCAATTGGCGCGGATGCCGTAGGGGCCGTACTCCAGCGCGAAGGCGCGGGTCAGGTTGATAAGCCCGGCCTTGATGGTGTTGTAGGCGGCCACGCCGTAGTCGGCCTGGATGCCAGAAATCGACGCGGTGTTCACGATCGCGCCCGAGCGCTGCTCGCGCATCGCCGGCACGGCGTACTTCATGCCGCGAAAGCAGGCGGTCAGGCCCACGTTAAGCGTATGCTCCCACGCCTCGTCGCGGACCTCGCCGACCCGCGACGGGCGCCATCCGGGCGGCATCGCAAATGCGTTGTTGTGCAGGAAGTCCAGGCGTCCGAACCTGCTGCGGGCAAGGTCGATGGCGGCCTGGATGTCGGCGGGCTGGCTGACGTCAGTGCGAATCGCGACCGCCCTGCCGCCCGCCGCCGCGATCTCCGAGGCCACCTGGTTGGCCGCCTCCTCGTTGTAATCCGCGATCACGACCGTTCCGCCGCGCTGTGCAAACCCAATCGCGGTGGCGCGGCCGATTCCCGATCCGCTGCCGGTGACCACGCCGACCTTGCCGTCAAATCGCATCCTACGAACCTCCTCAATTCCCTTTGCGCCCGCTTCTCAGGACCCCGAAGCCTTCAGTTGATCCACCACCAGGCTTACAAGCTCTTTCCTTCTCTTCAAACTCTCGCGAAAGTCCTGCGAGTCAGTGTCAACGATCTCCATGCGCAGGTCCGAAAGATAATCCTCCAATATTGCTGACAGTTCCTGGGCCTGTTGCGCGGACAGTTCGATTCTTACCATGGGCGCCCTCCTTGCCGGCCTTGCCAGCCGGCTGCTACTCAGCCCTTCCCCCGCAATCGTTCCATAACATAGACGGTCCACGGCGGTCATCCCCAAGTGCCTGCCCGACCCCGCCCATATCGCCGTTGACGCCCGCAGAGCGGTAGATTAGACGGCAGGGCAGGGACCGCGAACACCAAGGAGGCAATGATCATATGTCCCTGGCAGACAAGACCGTCGTGATTATCGGCGGCAGTTCCGGGATGGGTCTGGCAGCGGCGAAAGCGGCTTTGGCTGAAGGCGCTGCAGTCGTTATCACGGGGCGGTCGGAAGAGCGCCTGCGCAGCGCGCGCGAGGCGCTGGGCAGCGCGGTGCGTACGGTGGCGCTCGACGCTGCCGACGAGGCCGGGACGCGCCGGCTGTTCGAGGAGTTGGGGCGCGTCGACCACGTGTTCTTCACCGCGGCGACGCTCAGTTTCGATCCGCGCCTGGCTGGGGACAGTGCTGCGGTCCGGGCGGCGATCGATACGCGTTTTTGGGGCGCCTATTATGCCGCCAAATATGCTGCTCCCAGGATGCCGCCGGATGGATCGATCACCCTGACCACCGGAACCGCCGCGCTCAAGCCGATTCCCGGCGGCGCCGTGGTGTCCGCCTCCTGCGGCGCGGTGGAAGCGCTGGCGCGCGCGCTTGCGCTTGAACTGGCGCCGATTCGCGTCAACGCACTGCGCCCCGGACTGATCGATACTCCGCTGCACGAAAAGCTGGCGGGCAGCCCCGAGCGCGCCGCCAGGCGCATCGCCCAGGGCGCCGCGCACCTGCCGCTCAAGCGCGCCGGGACAGCCGAGGATATCGCGCAAGCGGCGCTGTTCCTGATGCAAAACCGCTTCACCACGGGCGTTACCCTGACCGTCGACGGCGGCCATCTGCTGGTGTAACCGCCATCAACCGCCTTGGCCGTCAGACGCGGCCCGTCGGTGAGTTGGCGCTGGCAAGTCCCAGGGACGCGGCACATCCGCCTATCGCGTCCACGCTAGCCAGCGGCGGAACAGGCTGGCGAGCCGCGGCGTCAGCCGCGATCGATTATAGGCATCGGCGATCTTTCTGATCGCCTCGGCCTGCGTGGGATACGGATGGATGGTCCGGGCGATCGTGCCCAGGCCGATTCCGCCGGTCATCGCCAGCGTCAATTCGGAGATCATTTCGCCGGCGTGCCGGGCCACAATCGTCGCTCCCACAATCCGATCGCTGCCCTGCATTACATGGATCTTAACGAAGCCTGCGGTTTCGCCGTCGAGCACGGCGCGATCGACGTCGGCCAGCGGTTGTACGAAAGTTCTGATTCGGCCGCGCCGGCGGGCCTGCTCTTCGGTAAGTCCCACCTGCGCAATCTCGGGGTCGGTGTAGGTACACCACGGGACGATCAGCGTGCCTGCGCGCTGACGGCCCCTGAACAGGGCGTTGCGAATCACGATCCGCGCGGTCGCATCGGCGACGTGGGTAAAGCGATACGCCGAAGCGACGTCGCCGGCCGCGTAAATCCGCGGATTGGTGGTTTGCAGCCGATCGTTTACCTTGATACCGGTACGGCGATCGTACTGGACGCCGGCCGCCTCCAGATCGAGTCCCTCGACCGCGGGAGTTCGGCCGGCCGCGACCAGGATCTCGTCGCCCTCGATTTCAGACATGGCTGCGTCACGCTCAAGCCGCACCCGCTTGCCGCCTGCGCCCGGCGTAACTTCCACTATTTTCACGCCTTCGCAAATTTCGCAGCCGTCGCGCGCCAGCGCGTCCCTGACGATCGCGGCCGCGTCGCGGCCCTCCTGGGGCAGAATGCCGGGTGCGGCTTCGAGCAAGGCCACCTGCGCGCCGAAGCGGGCAAAGGCCTGCGCCAGTTCGCATCCAACCGGGCCGGCGCCGATTACAATCAGGCGGCGCGGCAACTTGGTCAACGAGAAGACCGTCTCGTTGGTCAGATAACTCGCTTTATCGAGGCCCGGTATTGGCGGCGCCGCGGGGCGGGTGCCGGTCGCGATTGCGGCGTGCGCAAAGTACAGCGTATGGCCTGCGACCGCCACGCTGTCGCGGCCGCAAAAGCGTGCCGCGCCGATGAACACGTCCACGCCCATGGCCCGATAGCGCGACGCCGAATCTTTGGCGCTGAGCTGCGCGCGCAGCCGCCGCATCCGCTCCATCACAGCGGCAAAATCCACCTCGGTACCCGCCGGCGGCGCCGCACCAAACGCAGCGGCGCCTCGCGCGTCGGCGATTGCGCGCGCACAGCGCAGCAGGGCCTTGGAGGGTACGCAGCCGAAGTTGAGGCAATCGCCCCCCATCAGCTCGCCTTCGATCAATGCCACTTTCGCGCCCAGGCCGGCGGCGCCCGCCGCGACGATCAAGCCGGCTGTTCCTGCGCCGACCACAACCATGTTGTAGCGCGGCGCCGGCTGCGGATTGACCCAGCCGGGCGGATGTACGTTGTCAAGCAGCGTTTGATTGTGAACGTCGGCGGGAGCGATTGATGGCGCCGCTGCGGGCTGCGTCACGCTGACCCTCCTTCAACGCCGGTCTTTTCGCGCAGCGCGCGCCCGGCCACGTAGGTGACGTACAGCGCGACCGCGACCGAAGCGGCAAAGCCGGCCACCTCGAACGCCCAGTGTGCGGCGGTGCGCTTGACCGGACGGCTGCCGATCATGGCGATATCGCCGGCCAGCGAGCCCAGGTATACGTACATCACGATTCCCGGGATCATCCCCAGCCAGGTGGCGAAGAAATAATCGCGCAATCTGATGTCGGTCAGCCCGAACGCATAGTTGAGCAGATTGAAGGGAAAGAGTGGAGACAGCCGCGCCAGCCCCACGATTTTCCAGCCCTCGCGGGCCACGGCGCGGTCGATCGCCTGGAACTTCGGATTGCCCTCAAGGCGCGCGGCGACCCATTCGCGGGCCGCGTAACGGCCGACCACAAACGCGCAGGTCGCGCCCAGCGTGGCGCCGATCGACACGTAGATCGATCCGGCCACCACGCCGAAGATGGTTCCGGCGCCGATGCTCAGAATAACGCCGGGCAAGAACAGGACGGGCGCGACGATATAGATGCCGATAAAGATCAGCGGACCGGCGGGCCCCAGCCCGCCGATCCAGCGCAAGACGCCGCGCAGCAGGTCTTCGGCGACGAACAGCTTGACCGCAAGGAAGGCAGCGAAAACGCCCGCGCCGATCAGCAGGTTAGCGCTCAAAAGCCGCCGCCAACCCTTGCGCGGCGAACTGGGCACACCGCTCAGCGCGGAACAATCGGCCAAGGCGTCATCCGCCTTTCGGCGCGCCCAACAGTTTTGCGGCGGCGCGCGCCATATGCAGTTCTTCGTCGAGCGGAATTACCCAGATTTCCACTTTGGAGTCGGCGGCGCTGATGCGGGATTCGCGCCCGCTGCCGGCGCGGTTGGCTTCGCTGTCGATCGCGATGCCGAAGTTGTCGAGCCCTTCGCAAATGCGTTGGCGGGCAAGGTCGGAATGCTCGCCGATGCCGGCGCCGAAGACGATCGCGTCGGCCCGGCCCAGCACCGCCAGGTAGGCGCCGATGTACTTGCGCACCCGGTAACAGAACAGCTCGATCGCCAAGGCGGCGTTTTGATCGCCGCGCACCGCCGCCGCCTGCACTTCGCGCAGGTCCAACGATATTCCCGATACTCCCAGCAATCCCGAGCGGGTATTGAGGATGTGCTCGACGGCGGCGGGCGACAGCCCCTCGCGCGCGGCCAGCACGCCCGGGATGGCGGGGTCGATGTCGCCGCAGCGCGTCGCCATCATCAGGCCCTCCAGCGGCGTCAGGCCCATCGAGGTGTCCACCGAGCGCCCTTTGGCGATCGCGGTAATCGAGCACCCGGCGCCTAGTTGCAGGGTGATCAAATCCAGTTCGGACGCGGGCTTGCCGGCAAGTTCGGCGTAACGCTCCATCATGTAGGAGTGGCCGATACCGTGAAAGCCGAAGCGGCGGATACCGTGGCGTGACGCCAGCTCCTTGGGAATCGCATAGGTCCAGGCGCGGGGCGGAAGGCTGTGATGGAACGCGGTGTCGGCCATTACTACTTCCGGTACGCCGGGCAGCATCCCGCTGACGGCGCGGATGGTGGCCAGCGCGGGCGGATTGTGCAGCGGCGCGAAGATCGAGGCTTTCTCGATTGCATCCAGCACCGCGTCATCGACCAGCGTGGGCTGCGCGATCGCGGCACCGCCATGCACGATTCGATGCACCACCGCGCCCAGCGCGTCGAGGTAATCGCCCCTAAGCGAGCGCATCCAGTCCAGCACGTGGCGGGCGGCGGCCTGATGACTGTGCTGCGCCACTTCGCCCCGCGCCGCGATACTGCCGTCGCGCCAGTACGTATACTGCGCCTGCGTCCCGATATTTTCGACCAGACCGCGTAGATGGCTGTGGCCGCGCGCGCCGCCGTCAACTTCGATCAGCTCGAATTTCAGCGATGAGCTGCCGCAGTTGAAAACCAGCACGCGCATGGCTGAGGCGGCCTCGACCCGGCCTGCTACACCCGGCAGAGCAGACCGCCGTCGATCGCCACCGACTGGCCGGTGACATAGGCGGCGGCCGGGCTGACCAGGTACAGCAGCGCGCCGCCCAGTTCCTCGGGCTTGAGCAGGCGCTGCTCGGGCAGATATTTCACCAGGGTCTGGGCGAACTCCTCGTCCTTGACGGCCGGACTGCGCTCGTCTTCCACCCATCCCATCTCGATCGCGTTGACGCGTACCCCCTTGCGGGCCCACTCCAGCGCCAGGCTGCGGGTCAGGCTGAGCACGGCGGCCTGCGCGGCCGCATACAGGCTGCCGTTGGGTACCCCGCGCTCGGCCATGATCGAGGTGAGATTGACGATCACGCCGCCGCCATGCTGCACCATCGAGCGCCCCGCCTCCTGACACGCCATCCACACCGTCTTGAAGTTGTTCTCGAGCACCTTTTCGAACGCGGTGTCGTCGCTCGCCTCCGCCGGCGCGAAAAACGGCACGTCCAGCGCATTGACCGCGATGTCCAGCGAGCCGAGCTGTTTGACCGTCAGATCCACGCAGGCGCTCAGGTCGGCGCGCGTGATGGCGCTTTGGATCTTCACCGCTGCCTTGCGGCCAAGCGCACCAATCTTTTTGGCCAACTCCTTGAGCGCGTCGCCGGTTCCCGGCTCCTGCGAGGCCAGCATCACGTTGGCGCCGGCCTCGGCCAGAATCTGCGCGGCGGCCGCCCCCAGCGGCAGTTCGGCGCCGATCACCAGCGCCGCCTTGCCTTCGATCGAGAAATCCTTGAGAGCTTCATTAAGCGCCATGTTCAGGCCTCTGCCGTTTCGGTCAGGCGCGGAAAGACGCCGGTGGGAGTGATGCCGCCGGCCAGCCCGCCGCCGTCGATGGTGATGAACGCGCCGTTTAGGTGGTTGGAAGCGTTTGAGGCCAAAAACAGGGCCAGCGGACCCAGTTCGGCGTCGCGCCCGATGCGGCCGATGGGGATGAACTTGCCGCCCTGGAAGTACTGGGCCGCGCCCTCGAAGATGCCCGGCACTATACAATTGGCATAGATATTCTTCTTCGCGTAGGTGACCGCTAGCGAGCGCGTGAGCTGCAGTACCGCGCCCTTGGCGCAGGCGTAAGCGAAGACGTTCTTGCCGCCGCGCAGACCCCATCCCGACGCGATATTGATGATCTTGCCGCCTTGCTGCTCGAGCATCTGCGTGATCACCGCGCGGCAGCAGTAGAACTGGCCGGTCAGGTTGGTGTCGATGCCTTCGCGCCATTCCTCGTCGGTCAGTTCATGCAGCCGCTTGCCCATCCCTTTGTGGTAGCCGCCGGCGTTGTTGACCAGGATGTCGATGCGGCCGAACTCCTTGATGGCGGCCGCTGCCATCGCATTGACCTGCTCCGAACGCGTCACGTCGGTTTGCGCGATCAGGCATTTGCGCCCGGTCTGCCTGACCTGCTCGGCGGTCTGCTCCAGTTCTGCCAGCGTGCGCGCGGCCGCCACCACGTCGGCGCCCGCCTGCGCGAACCGCACCGCCATCGCGCGGCCCAGCCCGCGCCCCGCGCCGGTGATAATCGCGACCTTACCGTCCAGCTTGAAGCTGTCCAGGATCATGTTTCCTCCTGACTAATCGGCTCTTTGCAAGCCCAGGCCATGCTAGTAGCATAGCGCGCTGGAACGGAAGAAGAGCCATACTCGCCTTCTGAATCCGCCCGGCTGGGTTTCGGGCAAAAGGACGGTCGCCCCGATGTCGTCAACCAAGGTGGTCGTGTTCAGCGACTTTGTCTGTCCCTTTTGTTACATCGGACTGCATACTCTGCGCAGCCTCAAGCCCGAATTCGGCTTCGAGATCCAATGGCGCGGCTTTCAGATCCATCCGGAATGGCCCGCAGAAGGGATGCCCGCCGAGCACTACTACCGCGCTATGGGTGAGGAGCGGCGCAAGGCGGCCTGGGAGATGATTGAGTCGATGGCGGCACGGGCGGGACTGCAGATGCGGCCGCCGTCGGTGCTGGCCAATTCCTACCTCGCGCTGGCGGCGCAGGAATTCGCGGTCGAGCACGGGGGCGCCGACGCATTCGAGGAACGGGTCTACCGGGCCTATTTCCACGACCAGGCCAATATCGGCGAGCGCGGCGTGCTGCTGGACCTGGCGCGCGAGGTGGGGCTGGATGCAGCGGCGCTTGACCAGGCGCTGCAAGAGGATCGCTATGCGCTGCGTCTTAAGAACACTGCGCTGGTGGCGCATCAGCGCGGTATCGGCGGTGTGCCCACCTTTATCATCGGCGGCTATCCGCTGGTCGGCGCGCAGGAGGCCGACGTGATGCGCCAGGTGCTGCAGCGTGCGATCGAAATCGGCGCCTAGCCAGGACCCGGAGGGCCGATGGCCCGCGGTCTGGCCATGATGATATGCTCGAAGATGGAAGTGGCGGCCAGTTCTTCACAACCCGTTTGCCTTGATCTGAGAGGCGTCAAATGCCCGCTTAACTGGGCGCGCGCCAAGGTGCGGCTGGAGCAGATGCATCGTCACCAAGTACTCGAACTCATACTTGACGATCCGCGCGGGGTGCGCGACATTCCAACTGCGGCGGAGGCCGAAGGCTACGCGGTGCTGGAATGCAGGAAGCTGAACGGGGCCTGGCGGATGCGCATCGAGCGCTGAAGTTCTTCGGTCCCGTAGGAGTGCCGGAGAGGACAAGTAAGGTGGCGGACAAGACTGCTGAGGACAATCCCACCGCCGGCGGCAAGGTGCTCCCGTTCCGGCGCCGTATGCGTGCACAGCCCCGTCCGCGCCGCCGCGGCCCGCGTGGCGTCAAGCCGCCGACGGAACTCACCTCCAGCGTCAGGCTGATCCTAAGCCGGCTCGGCCTGTGCGGCGCCGATTGAGCGCAATCGGCGGGAACCGGAATTTTTCTCGTAAAGCACTCCAGCGCCTTTCACTACCTTTTGCCTGGAGTTTTGACGCCGGACTCAGGCGCCGGTGCCGTGGCGCAGCAGGCGGCCTGAGCTGGCACCGGTTGATTGGCCGTCCACCAAGGTTACTTCGCCGTTGACCAGGATGTAGCGGTAGCCTTCGGCGCGGCGCACGCGGCGCCATTCTCCGGCCGGCATATCGTGGGCGATTTCCTGCGGCAGCAGCTTCAGTCCCTCGTAATCATAGACCACGATATCGGCCGCATAGCCGGGGCGCAGAATGCCGCGATCGGTGAATCCCGCCGCATACGCGGGCAGCGCGCTCAGCTTCCAGTGCGCTTCCT
>Ga0209581_1002632_pt1 | contig 16780 bp, 8 predicted proteins | sample Coa_R2_FD_187160 | JGI IMG/M metagenome (GOLD analysis project Ga0209581, IMG submission 187160) | Surface soil microbial communities from Centralia Pennsylvania, which are recovering from an underground coalmine fire - Coalmine... | ecosystem: Environmental > Terrestrial > Soil > Unclassified ...
TCACTCCAGGTTGCGCCGCCATCGGTAGTACGAAACAGGCCGCTGCTCGAAGGCGCTGTCGGACCGTCGCCGCCCGAGCGATACTCCCAGCCTTTGCGTCGGAAATCCCACAGCGCCGCAAAAAGGGTGTCTGGATTGGTTGGGTCCATGGCGATGTCTGAACAGCCGGTGGAGAGATTTCCGCCTTTGAGAATCAATTGCCATGTTTTGCCGCCGTCGGTGGTTTTGTACAGGCCGCGCTCGGGGGAATCGCTCCAGAGGGGGCCGGGAACGGCTACATAAACGGTGTCGCTGTTTCTGGGATCCACCACGATTGCCGAGATGCGCTCCGATTTGTCCAGGCCGGTATGCGACCAGGTCTCGCCGCCGTCGGTTGATTTGTAGATGCCGTCGCCAATCGAGACGCTGTTGCGCGTCCACGATTCCCCCGTGCCGACCCACACGTTCTTCGAGTTCTTCGGGTCAATTGCGATGGCGCCGATGGATTGCACCGGCTGTTCGTCAAACACGGGTCGGTATCGCGTTCCGTTGTCGTCGGATTTCCACACACCGCCGCTGGCGGCGCCGACAAACAGCGTGATCCTCCCCGTCGGCTCGCGCACTCCCGCAATGGCTGAGACGCGTCCGCTCATTCTGGCCGAACCGATGTTGCGAGCGCCCAGGCCGGAGATGGTGGCGGAGTTAAACGGCGCATCTTCACCGCGGCAGGGAGCCAGGCAAAAGAAGAGCGCCAAAGACGACGCGAGCAGAGAGCGCGCCGCGGGACGCTGGAAGTTTGCGGCGCTGGCGCGTCGATTTCGCGCAGGCTTGCAGGCGTTCTGTGAATCGTTGCGGGGCTTGCTCATCGATGCGGCAATTACGATCAATTATTTGGAAGTCGGGAAATGGAAGATGGCGTCATCCACCGGCACGTTGGCTTCGACCTTGTCGATAATAATGCGTTCTTTATCCGGAGAACCTTTGCGCCCAATTTCGATGGAAGTTGGAACGAATACGTCCCCGGCTTTTTCGTAATCGCCCAGGTCGGTCTCCACTTCCTCCTGCGCGCCGTGTCGCAGTCGCTGCGTCACGATGCGGATCTCGAGAAAGTGATTGGGATCCAGATAGACATAGCTGACGTCGCCGTTCTTGCGAACGACCTTCAGCTTGTGAGCCGCCGTTCCATCGACGTCCTCCGTCCCGAGGTACTCGACGGCGCTGCCTTTCTCTTTCCAATCAACCAGCGGGCCGTCGAAGTCCGCGTCTTCTGCCAAAGCTTTAACGTCGTCGGCCGACATGCGCTCGGGATCTTTGCGCCCGAAAAATGGCGAGACGCGCCAGCCGTCTTTCCCGTCGTAGGCTTCGATCTGCGTCATTCCCTGCAACGATGCTTCGGTGCGCACCTCGTCGGGTCGCTTCTTGATTTGGGTGAAGGCCAACTGAATTTGCCCTTCCTGGATTAGTAACTTGCCTGTTAACCGCAGCGTTTGCAGACTGCGCAGCGCCGCAGCGCCGCCCTTGGACTCGATGTTCTTTGCAACCAGCTCGTCAACCCCGAACGGTTTTGCCGCTTCATTCTGCGCCAACATCGCCGTGGCAATGAGCGCCGCCGCAATCGTGAAAAATTTTGTGAGACCAGCCTGCATGCGAAGTGGACAACAGTCAGACAACACAACGCCGCAAACATTCAAAAAATAATGAATGTGTCGTCTCGCCGTTAGCCGGGGAAAAATTCCGCCGTTCCGTCGTTTGCAGAAGAGAAGTTTTTCCAATCAGGATTGGCGATTAAAATCTCGCCAGGAAAAGAGATCACAGTCCCGTGTCATCATCCAAAAAAAACAAGCGCGGCTCGACGGCGGCCAGACGGCCGATTACGCAGACGTCTGCTCGAAGGAACCGAAGCCATAAATCTGGCGCGCAAACGCCGATTGTCGGGCTCGCCCCTTCTGTTTTACCAAGCCCGTGGCAGTTCAACGTCGGAATTTTCTGTTTGCTGGTTGCGGCGACCGCCGTCCTTTACGCTGGCGACCTGGGTCTCGGCTTTTTCCGAATCGATGATCCGCAGTATGTGGCTTCCAACGTGCGGATTCAGGGGATTACATGGGAGCATCTGAGCCAGATTTTTTCGAAGCCGTACTATCTCAATTATTCCCCTCTGCATTTGCTTTCTTACATGCTCGATCACGCCATCGGAGGCTTGAACGCCCGGGCTTTCCATTTATCGAGCAATCTCTGGGCGGGCATTGTAGCCGGTTTGGTTTATCTGGTTGCGCTCGCGCTCACTCAGCGGCGTGCAATCGCAGTGGCTGCTGGCGTTTTATTTGTAGCGCATCCGGCGCACGTGGAAGCTGTGGCATGGATATCGAGCCGCAAGGATTTGGTCGCTGCCGCCTTTGCGCTGCCTTCTTTCCTTGCATATCTGAAGTACCGGCGGCAAGGCGCGCTCGCATGGTATGTCGTTTCGCTGTTTATGTTTGTCTGCGCGTTGCTGGGCAAACTTTCGGTAGCTGCTTTCTCCGCGGTGCTGCTCAGCGTGAACCTGTTTATGGAAAGGCGCCCCTTCAGGGATTCGATTCTCGATAAGATCCCCTTTTTGCTTGCCGCTGCCGCAGTAGCGATGCCGGTGCAGCACGCCCAGCCCGGCACAGGAGTGCAGCCGGACGCGAGTATGCGAGCGCAAGCCTTGCTCCAGGGCGTCTGGCTGTTAAGCGGGCTTGGAACTTATGTTCTGTATCGAGTACCGCCCGCCAATGGCAGCCTGCCGGCGCAAATCGTGGGGGCGATAACTTTTGCACTGGCATTCCTGTTGCCATTGCTGCTTCGCAAGCGTTATCCCCTGGCCACTGTGTTAATCTACTGGATGCTGTTTACCTATCTGCCGACGCAAATCCTACCGTTCGCCTACCCAGTAACTGATCGCTACCTGTTTCTGCCGTCTGCAGGCGCAGCCATCCTGATCGCATGCCTGTTGTTTAAGGCAACGGATCATTTGCCAAAGTGGAACCTTGTTGCTGCCGTGGCCCTTGTTACTGTTGTTAGCCTGGTTTGGCTCAAGAAAACTGTCGATTACCTGTCGGAATGGCAGGATCCCAGATCGGTTTGGTTTGCAGCCACACGCAAATCTCAGGATTTCCATGTTTATTACGAACTTGGCTGGGAGTATCTGGACAAGGCCAGAAGGTTCGAAGCCGGAAGGAAACGACATGACTTACCGATCGATGAAGCTCGACGCTACGCGTCAGCCGTCTGGAAAAATGATTCGCGGCTGACCGCGTTGCTGACCGAGCTATCAGACCAGCAGCGCAATGGGCCTGTTGAGAAAGCGTTCAGAGATTATCTTTACGCCCAGGCGGCGGCGAATTTCGATCAAGCCCTCGCACGAAAAGGCGATCATGTGGCGCCCAACCTTTTCCTGAGTCGCGGCCTGCTCTTTACGGAGAAAGGGGACCTTAACTCAGCAAAGACCGAGTTTCTGGCTGCCGTGGACGATGTTTCAGCTCTGCAATCGTCCGATACGCGGCTGGAAGCGCTGGTTTCCGCTCACTACAATCTGGCGGTGGTGGAACAGCGGCTGGGCCATTTGAAGGAGGCCTTGTCCTGGATCACTCAGGCGGAGGCAGAACAGGAACAACTCGGCAGAACCGTGGTTCCCGAACTAATTGAAGGTCGCAAGAAACTCGAGTCAATGGCCGAGCAGGCTCAGTAGATTTCATTGGCGAAATAGTCAAACGCATCGCCAGGCTTTCTTGTGGGCTCGGGATTGCCTTTCGGCTGGGTCTGTTTCTCTAACGAATCCAAAGGCGCCAGACTTTCGCTGTAAAGACAGCGAAGTCTCAATTGCCTTTCGGCTGGGTCTGTTTCTCTAACTGACACCGGATAAAAAAGAACGGGATCATTCAACTTTAAGGTCTCAATTGCCTTTCGGCTGGGTCTGTTTCTCTAACGCAATGAGGCCACGTCGCAGAGCGCCAGTCCTCGCCGACGGTCTCAATTGCCTTTCGGCTGGGTCTGTTTCTCTAACGCCGGCAGATTGCGCGCGACCGAGTTTCCTCGGTCGCGCTCGTCTCAATTGCCTTTCGGCTGGGTCTGTTTCTCTAACTGCCTGATCCCGCCGTGGCTGCTAGCCAGGCGGCAGCAGGTCTCAATTGCCTTTCGGCTGGGTCTGTTTCTCTAACACACGATAGCACGGTGTCGGACGACTGGCGCGTCCGGTCTCAATTGCCTTTCGGCTGGGTCTGTTTCTCTAACCCCGCGGCCTGCGAGCTTGAGCACAGGCCGGGCTCGTCTCAATTGCCTTTCGGCTGGGTCTGTTTCTCTAACGATTCACATTCGTGCGAGGGGCTGGACTGTAGGGAAATTGTCTCAATTGCCTTTCGGCTGGGTCTGTTTCTCTAACAACTGGCTGCTGCGGCGGGCAAAGCATCGGCAGGCGGCGAAAGTCTCAATTGCCTTTCGGCTGGGTCTGTTTCTCTAACAAGTCGCTGGCCGTGGAGGTAGGTTAATCTGCCTCGTCCCGGTCTCAATTGCCTTTCGGCTGGGTCTGTTTCTCTAACGCGGCTGCTGAGGCTGAGGACTGATTGAGGCTGTTTGTCTCAATTGCCTTTCGGCTGGGTCTGTTTCTCTAACTGGTGGCCATCCTCGTCACCCTTCGCAGATGAGAGAACAATGGTCTCAATTGCCTTTCGGCTGGGTCTGTTTCTCTAACATGGTGAATCTGGCCCGGAAATACCGGGCCGAAGGCGGGGGTCTCAATTGCCTTTCGGCTGGGTCTGTTTCTCTAACTCCAGCAATCGCTCGCCGGCTCTCCGATCTCGAGCACGACGTCTCAATTGCCTTTCGGCTGGGTCTGTTTCTCTAACGATGGAGACGCCGAGGTATCTGCGAAACCGGGAAGCGGTCTCAATTGCCTTTCGGCTGGGTCTGTTTCTCTAACCCCGCGGCCTGCGAGCTTGAGCACAGGCCGGGCTCGTCTCAATTGCCTTTCGGCTGGGTCTGTTTCTCTAACGAGCCAGTTTGCCGGGGAGCATTTCGCACAATTTGAGGTCTCAATTGCCTTTCGGCTGGGTCTGTTTCTCTAACCTCAGAAGGGGCGATCTACGATATAAACGCGCAGGTCGTCTCAATTGCCTTTCGGCTGGGTCTGTTTCTCTAACTGGGCTAGGCTGTGAAGCTCGCCCCTTCGAGGGCGGTCTCAATTGCCTTTCGGCTGGGTCTGTTTCTCTAACGCCCAAGAAATGTTCTCCATTACGCCGCAAACGGTAATTAGTCTCAATTGCCTTTCGGCTGGGTCTGTTTCTCTAACGAGGCGGAGGCGGTGGCGGTGGCGGAGGCGGTGGCGCAGCGTCTCAATTGCCTTTCGGCTGGGTCTGTTTCTCTAACCCTCGGCGCGCAAGAGGGACGCATGCGACGTCTCCAGGCAGTCTCAATTGCCTTTCGGCTGGGTCTGTTTCTCTAACACCGCGACCCACAGAGCGCTCCGCAACGCGCGCCCGCCGTTCGTCTCAATTGCCTTTCGGCTGGGTCTGTTTCTCTAACGTGGGAATCCTACCCACCCACGCAGCGCGAAATCGCGCAGTCTCAATTGCCTTTCGGCTGGGTCTGTTTCTCTAACTCCCGATCTCGTTTTGGCTGGAGAAGGAGCTGCTGAGCAGGTCTCAATTGCCTTTCGGCTGGGTCTGTTTCTCTAACAACTCCGAGCCGCCCCGCGCCTCAGTGGCACCGGCGAGTGGGTCTCAATTGCCTTTCGGCTGGGTCTGTTTCTCTAACGTGAATAGACGTAACACAAGTATATGGACGCAATGCAGCGTCTCAATTGCCTTTCGGCTGGGTCTGTTTCTCTAACGGCATAGAAAAACGAGAAAGGAGGTGAGAAGGAAAATGACGTCTCAATTGCCTTTCGGCTGGGTCTGTTTCTCTAACTCTCCACGCAGGTCGCCCTCCGTGAGGGCAGGCTGCGGTCTCAATTGCCTTTCGGCTGGGTCTGTTTCTCTAACCAGAATCGAGATAGCAGGGCGGCGGGGCAGACTGATAGTGTCTCAATTGCCTTTCGGCTGGGTCTGTTTCTCTAACCGCCAGAATACGCGGCTGGCGCTGGCGATCCGCTTTCTGTCTCAATTGCCTTTCGGCTGGGTCTGTTTCTCTAACGAATGGAATTTTGCCGATAAACGCAAGGACGCGTGGGGTTGTCTCAATTGCCTTTCGGCTGGGTCTGTTTCTCTAACCGTGCGCGACGTAGCGCACGAGTGGCAGGCGCGCGTCCCGTCTCAATTGCCTTTCGGCTGGGTCTGTTTCTCTAACAAACCAAGGCATGCAAATGCAAGGCAATAATGGCCGCCGTCTCAATTGCCTTTCGGCTGGGTCTGTTTCTCTAACATCGAGATCGCTGGCCGAGGCGGAAGACTTGTGTGCTTGGTCTCAATTGCCTTTCGGCTGGGTCTGTTTCTCTAACTCGGGGCAGATCGGGCTGGCAGATCGGGGCAGATCGGGGTCTCAATTGCCTTTCGGCTGGGTCTGTTTCTCTAACCACCTTTACATTTCGCCCAGGATGGCCCAGCCAATCCCGCGGTCTCAATTGCCTTTCGGCTGGGTCTGTTTCTCTAACGGGTTATGCGACTTCCAATCGTGCGCCAGTAACGCGCGTCTCAATTGCCTTTCGGCTGGGTCTGTTTCTCTAACAAGCAGATTCCGGTCTGCGATTCACGTGCGGGAAGCTGACGTCTCAATTGCCTTTCGGCTGGGTCTGTTTCTCTAACGTGGCCGGACGACCTAGAGATCGAGCCGCTGCGCTCGATGTCTCAATTGCCTTTCGGCTGGGTCTGTTTCTCTAACGCGCAGCCTTGCCAGATCGCGCAAACGGTGTGGTGGTCTCAATTGCCTTTCGGCTGGGTCTGTTTCTCTAACAACGAACGAAACAGTCGAAAAAGTAATTGATGCCCTTGCGCGTCTCAATTGCCTTTCGGCTGGGTCTGTTTCTCTAACGGCCTTTAATTTCGCTTGACATTTCGGCCAGATTTACGCGTCTCAATTGCCTTTCGGCTGGGTCTGTTTCTCTAACCGGCCAGAATGTTATCGACATGCTTGCGGCGGCAGTAGCCGCCGTCTCAATTGCCTTTCGGCTGGGTCTGTTTCTCTAACGGCAGCAGTAGCCGCAAAGAAAGGATCACTCAGTGATCTAGTCTCAATTGCCTTTCGGCTGGGTCTGTTTCTCTAACAGCGTTTTACGATCGCCTAGTCTCAGCACGCCCGAAGTCTCAATTGCCTTTCGGCTGGGTCTGTTTCTCTAACGAAAGCCGCCTGACGGCTGACCAAAGAGCGCGCCCGAGGAAGTCTCAATTGCCTTTCGGCTGGGTCTGTTTCTCTAACGCCGACCACTCCGGCGATGTGGCGCCCGGGGATTCCGTTGTCTCAATTGCCTTTCGGCTGGGTCTGTTTCTCTAACCCCCGAGGCCCTGGCTGGGGCCATCGGGGCGCATCTGGTGTCTCAATTGCCTTTCGGCTGGGTCTGTTTCTCTAACAACCACAAAAGGCGTTTTGATCGGGTGGGGCAAAAAGTCTCAATTGCCTTTCGGCTGGGTCTGTTTCTCTAACCGGGAGGCACGGCGGGAAAATTCGTCTAACACGCCCGGGTCTCAATTGCCTTTCGGCTGGGTCTGTTTCTCTAACTTACAACAAAAAATATAGCCTATCCGTCGAGGAGTGCGGTCTCAATTGCCTTTCGGCTGGGTCTGTTTCTCTAACTACTGGCGCACGATTGGAAGTCGCATAACCCATCGCACGGCGTCTCAATTGCCTTTCGGCTGGGTCTGTTTCTCTAACGTGCGATAAGATCGCGCTCTTCGAGGCAGGGAGGCTCGGCGTCTCAATTGCCTTTCGGCTGGGTCTGTTTCTCTAACCATTTCCAGAGCAAAGGGAACGTGACGCGGAAGAGTGAAAGTCTCAATTGCCTTTCGGCTGGGTCTGTTTCTCTAACCGGGATTACCGCAACGCAGCCGCGTGGCTCAGGCAGGCGGTCTCAATTGCCTTTCGGCTGGGTCTGTTTCTCTAACGGCTGGACTGCGCGAAGGAATGGCAGAGGCGCAACAGCTCGTCTCAATTGCCTTTCGGCTGGGTCTGTTTCTCTAACTAGCGGAGTCACGGCGTGGTTGGTCGCAGGACCAGTGCGCCGTCTCAATTGCCTTTCGGCTGGGTCTGTTTCTCTAACACCGGTCATTTGATGATTGGTGCAGGCGCAGAACTAGGTCTCAATTGCCTTTCGGCTGGGTCTGTTTCTCTAACGCATCGCGCCGGCTGATGGCGCAGCTGGACTGGGGATGGCGTCTCAATTGCCTTTCGGCTGGGTCTGTTTCTCTAACGAGCACAAAAACCGCAGAAAAAAATAATGCGGCCCCACGTCTCAATTGCCTTTCGGCTGGGTCTGTTTCTCTAACAAGTCTATCTCCCGGAGATGCGGACGTGCCCGCTAATCGTCTCAATTGCCTTTCGGCTGGGTCTGTTTCTCTAACGGCAGCCATCGGGTACACGGCAAACGTCGGATGGAACAAGTCTCAATTGCCTTTCGGCTGGGTCTGTTTCTCTAACGCTCAGGCGATGCTGCAAGAAGTTCGGGATCGGGACACAGTCTCAATTGCCTTTCGGCTGGGTCTGTTTCTCTAACTCGTGGTCGGCCAAAGAAGATTGAGCAGCCCGAGAGGCGTCTCAATTGCCTTTCGGCTGGGTCTGTTTCTCTAACACTCTGAACATGGCGCAACACCTAACTCGCAAGCGCTAGGTCTCAATTGCCTTTCGGCTGGGTCTGTTTCTCTAACGGCGAAGTGAGCGGCACGACTGGCGTCATGGCCTTCACGTTGGTCTCAATTGCCTTTCGGCTGGGTCTGTTTCTCTAACGGAGTTATGCACGAAGGTGCAGAGCGCGCGGTGCAAAACGTCTCAATTGCCTTTCGGCTGGGTCTGTTTCTCTAACACCAGATCGGGAGGCTGGCGTAGTGCGCTGGTTGCCGAGGTCTCAATTGCCTTTCGGCTGGGTCTGTTTCTCTAACACCAGATCGGGAGGCTGGCGTAGTGCGCTGGTTGCCGAGGTCTCAATTGCCTTTCGGCTGGGTCTGTTTCTCTAACGGGATAGCAACGGAACCGCTGGGAGCCGGTTCCGGCGTCTCAATTGCCTTTCGGCTGGGTCTGTTTCTCTAACACCCAAGATTGCCGGAGGATCAGCGCGCGGCTGATACGAGTCTCAATTGCCTTTCGGCTGGGTCTGTTTCTCTAACGCGTTTGCGCGTTGGGAAAAGCAAAAGCGCGAGCGTATGTCTCAATTGCCTTTCGGCTGGGTCTGTTTCTCTAACGTCCGTAGAGGACGCCCGGCATCCGCACCCAGTCCACGGGCCAGGTCTCAATTGCCTTTCGGCTGGGTCTGTTTCTCTAACCGAAACCGCCGAGACCATCAATGTAATTGACGGAGAACGTCTCAATTGCCTTTCGGCTGGGTCTGTTTCTCTAACCAGAACGCGCAATTCAAAACGGAGACTGGTTCTCCGTGTCTCAATTGCCTTTCGGCTGGGTCTGTTTCTCTAACCTGATCGACGCTCTCATGGCACGAGAGCGCGAGAGCCGGGTCTCAATTGCCTTTCGGCTGGGTCTGTTTCTCTAACATCTGCAAACCGCGATGCAAAACTACGGAACGTATCTCCAGGTCTCAATTGCCTTTCGGCTGGGTCTGTTTCTCTAACGCCAATCCCGACTATTGGCCAACGCGGCGTGCGCATGCAGGTCTCAATTGCCTTTCGGCTGGGTCTGTTTCTCTAACCCGGCGGAACTCACCGGATGCCAGCGCTCCGGTGGTGCAGGTCTCAATTGCCTTTCGGCTGGGTCTGTTTCTCTAACGGGATAATCCTGATGCAGTGGATCAACCTGGTCGCGATCGTCTCAATTGCCTTTCGGCTGGGTCTGTTTCTCTAACGATCACCATTCGGCCGGGAGGGAAATTCGTTTCCCTAAGGTCTCAATTGCCTTTCGGCTGGGTCTGTTTCTCTAACCCGGCGCGCACTGCGCAAATTGCGCGCGGGGAGGCAAAATGTCTCAATTGCCTTTCGGCTGGGTCTGTTTCTCTAACGCGAAGCTGCTGACCGACATTCGTTCAGAAGAAGACGTGGTCTCAATTGCCTTTCGGCTGGGTCTGTTTCTCTAACGCGCAATCTAATTGCGAAAGTCGGGGGAGCGGTGGCGTCTCAATTGCCTTTCGGCTGGGTCTGTTTCTCTAACCAGCAGCAGCCCGAATGAACCTACTTTTAGGCATAAGGAATGTCTCAATTGCCTTTCGGCTGGGTCTGTTTCTCTAACCATCAAGAAGAAAAAGAATGTCCTATGTGTGAAACAATGTCTCAATTGCCTTTCGGCTGGGTCTGTTTCTCTAACAAGGCAAAAGCAATTTGGTTCAGTCGGCACAAGCCGACGTCTCAATTGCCTTTCGGCTGGGTCTGTTTCTCTAACTGTCACCGCGTAAGTGATTATTTGGCAAGGGCAAAATACCGGGAGCGGTCGGGAGTGGGGGAGGTCGGGGGGGAAATGGCGGTTGGATTTGTAGCAGCGAAGAGGGGAGATGGAGCAGAACGTTCTGGTTGCTGGATATTTAGGCAATGCGGGCGGCAGGGTGCGCTCTGGCTGTATTTTGAGGTGCCGCCCTGGGCAATTGAATTTATCAGAAAACATAGGCGACGACTTTTTGTTGGTGGTTTTGGGTGCCGGCATCGCGAATGTCGCGGGCGCATGCAGCGCAGATTTTGTAGGCGACGAGGCGGTCTTGGGTCGGGTCGATGGCGCCGAGCAATTGGTTCCAGAAGCGGTCGAACACATCGGCCTCGAGGCGACATTCGAAGACGGAATACTGGACACGGAGGCCGTAGTCTTCGCAAATGGAGGCGACCTGCCGGAGGCGGCGATCGTCGGTGATATCGTAAGCGACGACGGTTAGCATCTGGCGTTGTCCGCAGGGATGACCTCGGAACTCGCTGGGGCTTGGTTTGAGAGAGAAGGCGTTTTCCCACCAGCCCATGGGGATGGCATGGCCGGGAGCGGGTTCCTTAAGGGCGTTGCGCTCCCAGGCGACGAGCGCCTGGCGCCAGTCCGTGGGATCGGACTGCTCAGAAGGCTGTTCAGATTCATGGCGCATTTTGAAGGATGCAGGCTGAAGGATGTCGGTTCAATTCATCAAGAACGGCTCGAAGGGTTCGCCTTCGACGATAGCTTTTTTGACTGCGCGGCACTGCTGGCGGAGCTCCTGCCTGAGGGTGGTGCGCCTCCCATGTTGTTCGCTGGTGAATTCGCGATCCATGCGGCGTTCGTAAGCGACGAAGAAGCGTCTGCGTCCTTCAGTGTTGAGATAAACGCCGGCATTTTTTGCTTCGAAGTGTGTTTGGGGATTGAGCACGCCGTGGGTTAAAAGGTCCAGCGCCATCGCGTCGGCCAGGGGTGCGCGAAAGGGTTCGATAATGTCCAGGGCGAGCGAAGGCCGCCGCTCTGCTGGCTCGTGGAAAAAACCAATGGCAGGGTCGAGGCCGATGGCGTGAAGGAAGGCTTCGGTTTCGACGGTCAGGAGGGTGTAGGCATAGGAGAGGATGGCGTTTGGAGGGTTCAGCGGGGGCCTGCGGGAACGTGACTCAAATGGAATTTCTTTTGGGAAAAAGGTCGCGTAACATTCGAAGTAACGACCGGCGGATGTGCCTTCGTATCCGCGCAGCGTCTGGATTGTCTGGGCGGTGCGGCAGCTTTCGGCGAGATTGGCCAGCGCCAAAAGGTGTGGGGTGATCTCGAGTTCCTTACGGTTGGCGGCGAGCCTTTGGAGCACGCGCCGGCTGTTGAGGATCTTGGCTTCGACCCAGTTGATGGCAAGAGCGAGGGCAAAGGTGGGATCGTGGGCGCGCTGATACTGCTCCATGCGGGCGGTGGAGTTCGGTGCCGGCGGGAGGCAGAGTCCCAGGATGCGATCGTTATTGGAGGTCAACACCAGCGGAATTTCGCGGCGCAGAAGCTCTCCGATGGCAGAGAGAGTAATGTGCGCGCTTTCATTCATAATGACCTGCTCGACGTCGATAAGCGGAATGTCGCGAATGAGCGGCTGATCAGCGGCCGAGACTGGCGGTGCCTCGATGCGCAGCCGTTCGCTGACCAGTGAGGCGCGCGTGCCAGGGGTGGTGATAAAAAGCGAAGGCATGGGCAATCAAGCATCGGGAGTGACGAGCCTGCGCGGCGGCCGCGCTGCGGGCGCAGTCGATGCTGCCGATTGTGAAACGAGGATGAAACTGCGCTTCCTTTCCATCTCTCTCAGCGCGCACTTTCGTCCTCGGGGGCGCCGGGAAGCTGCAAGGGTTTGATTTCCGGAAGGGCTGCGCGCCCGATGAAGCCCTGGAGCGAACCGTAGATCGCGGCTGTGCTGCCGATTGCGCGATGCAGCTGTTGTTCACGCTTTTTCCACTGTCGCTCCATGGCTCTTTTTTCTGCATCGAGATCCTCCTTGAGTTCTATCCAGCTTTCCACAATGGCCTGGACCGTGTGGCGAAATTCGACGCTGCACAGATAATCGTACATGAGACTCATCTTATCGTCTCGCCCTTTCTGTGCCCTTCGGGCCTGGCCGAGTTCCAACAGGCCCTGCCGCAGCGCCGTGGCCAGGCCGATGGCCATGCTCAGCCGGCTCACCCAAATTCCGTCGATCAGATCAAAAAACTGAACGTTTCCGGGAAGGGCCTCTGCGACAATCACCGCAACCTCCGCGGCGCGGGCGCGCTGATCGGCTTTGAGCTTCGCGATCCAGTCGTTGCTCCAATGGCGGGCCCGCTTCGTTTCCCAGATGATTCTGCCACACGCTTCGCCAGAAGAGGTGCGGACCTGTTGAAGAATATCGGCGCCGCGCACGCCTTTGGATACGGGCTGAATTTCGTCGTGCGGGAAATGCTTGCGCAGAAAATCCTCCAGCTCCAGTTCCAGCACTTCGCCCTGGAGCTGCTGGGAGCCTTGCTCGGCTTTTTGCTTCAGTTCGCTGATCTGCTTTTGGAGGTCTCCGATCAGTTTGTCCTTCTCGGCGATGCGCAGCCGTTCCTGCTCGGCGGCCTGCTGGCGCGCCACAGCGCGGATTTTGTCGCGTTCCTCGTCGAGTTTGCGCGCTACTTCCAATTCCAGTGTCTGCTGTTTTTCTTCCAGTTCACGCTGTTTCCTGCGCATCGCCAGCTCGACCTTCTGCGCTTCAAGGAGCTTCTGAGCTTTTTCCTGAAGTTGTAACTGGAGTTCAGCCAGCCGCGCCGCAACGGATTGTTCGGCTTGCTGTTTCAGCTCGGTTTCGCGGCGGGCGAACTCCGTTTCCACGCGCCGCTCGATTTCCTCATTCAGCGCTTTCTCTTTCTGGCGCAGCGCTGCTAGGCGGGCCTGGAATTCTTTGGCAACGCTTTCGCGCACCTGGCGCGTCACGGCTTCTTCGAGCGCGATTTCAGCTCCACAAGCGGGGCAGCGAATGGCGGCAGCCACTGGAGCCTGTTCGTGCGCGCAGGCGGTCACGTTATCTGGAAGAGCTTCTGCGTTCATGGTTCGGATTATGGCTCAAGCCGCGCCGCCTCGCCGCGTCTGGGACGTTCCAAAACGTCGGCAGGCGGTTTGGTCCCGTGCATGACGTGACGCCGAGCTGTAGGACAAAGGCTGTCCGCCCCCGCGAAAAAAGTTCTGACGCAAAACTTAATTCTGAATGCGAATCCGGGCTGGCGACAGGTCAATGCCGAAGCGTCCCTTGCGTGGAAGGAACAGATCCGCCTCCGCGGCGCCGAAACCGTGTTTGAGCAGCTTGCTGCGGATGCCGTCTCGGATTTTGCGCAGGATCACGTCATCATTTTCCGCGACGGCCTGGTTCAAGCTATCAAGAGGCAATCGCCCGCGCCAGTCGGCGAAATTGTTTGCCGGGCATTGTCGGCGCAAGGTGTGGCAGAAATCGCGGAACGGCTCGAGCGCTTCGAGGTATTTGGCAAATGGCGGCGCGCCATCGGTCGCTCGCTTGGCGAGAAAGAGCATTGCGGCCTGCTCCATGGGAGTAAGATCAATGGGGTTGCCGTTGATCTCGATGAGCGGCTGGGAGCGGCTAATGAGCAGCCGCACGCTCTCGACCAGCTGGCGACGCACGTCCCGCCTGCAGCGATCAACCAGGCGCAGGAAACCGCCCGGCAAACGCCCAAGTTCTTCGCGAAACAAGTTTCGCAATGGGACAAACGGCACATCCGCCAGATCGATGCGCGCCTTGATGGCCGGCAGCTTTTCGCCGTCGGGCGTGAGCAGCTTTGCGGCGGGCTGTGTCGGGAAATAAAACCTCGGCCTCAACCGCACGTCGTCGTAAGGTTCGCTCACGAGCACGTGAGTCAGCCGATCGGTCTCCCGGCCGATCAGGGAGAGACAAGCATAAAGAAGCGTGCCCATGGTTTTGCGGCCACCGGCGATGGAGCAGATCAGGCTTACATCCGGGTTCTCGGTGAAAGAGCGAAGCTGGCAGAGCAGAAAATCGGCAGCGGCTTCGTTGTCGGCGGGCGTGCGGATGTCTTCCAGTTCCACCGAGCGGCCGTGGGCATCGCCGCGGGTGAAGACGCGAATATCGTCAGCGGTGGTGCCGAAGCGCAGGGGCTTCACAGATGAACGCGGATGGACACGGATTTTCGGAGCGAGAGCGGCGCGGAGTTTGTCCCAGATGCCGGTGTCAAACAACTCGCGCTGAATGGCAGCGCGTCCGGCGACGGTGGTGACGACGATGATACGGTCGGGGAAGACGGCGGGTTTTTCGTGCGCGAGCGCCCAGACCGTTTCGGTGATAACTGCCGGTGACATGCCGGTGACGGCAAACAAAACCGTTTCGGATTTTTGATTTCGGATTTCGGATTTCGTCTGGCGTTTCATGGGGCAGGTCGGGGGCGAGGTTGAGGGTCATTTGCGGAAGTGGTGCTTCAGCGAAGTGACCGACTCGGCCGAGGCCGGTGTATTGGGGTGCAGAATAGCGGTGATTTCCTCGCGCAACGCGTGCGTTTGGCGGCAATTTTCGATGAGGTGAACGTGGTTGCGCCGGGCAAACTCGCGGACTTCGGGAGAGAGCGCCGCGCGGCGGACGCAGATGGTTTCACCGAGCAGTCCGCCAATCTCGCGGGCGGCGAGCAGGTCTTCCTTGATGACTTTGGTGTCGCTGATGGAAAGCTGATCACGAAGGCGTTCGAAGAGTTCGTCGAACTGTTGGCGATCAGCCGGGGTGTGCGGCTGGCTGATCCGGCGCAGGCCGTCGGCAAGGTCGGTCACGGGTTTGCGGTCTTTGCAGTCCACCACCCAGAGTTTGCCGGCGAAGTTGAAGAACAGGTCCAACTCGGCGTGAGGGAGGCGGGCGCTGACACCGGGAGCGGAATGCACCTTGAGCCGGAGGGAACGTCGCACCTGCTGCACGCCGAGCCGGAGCAACGCGGCGGCAACGGCCAATTCCAGCCCGTCGCCTTGGTTTTGCTCGCGATTGCCAGCGCCGGTGATTGTGAGCCAGCGCTCGATTTGTTCGGCTGTCAACGAGGGGAGCTGTTTCCAAAAATCAGCATCCCGCACGGCCCGAGCGGCTGAATTCAGCTCGATGCGCTGGCCTTCGCGGTCCACCTCAGAGGCGTCGAGTTGGCAACGTAACAACGGCAGGGAGTCGAGCGCATCTGTGAGATGACCGTCCACGCATTCGTTGCGTGTGAGCACATCGCCGTCCCGCGGCTCGAACCAGGTGAGTTGATTTCGGCGTTCGAGATAAAGGGCGCGCACGCCGCGTTTAGCGGCCCAGCGGAAGGCGGCGGTGGCCATGAGTTTGTTGCCGCCGGTGAAATTGACGATACAGTCGGAGGGCAATAATTGCCGGTTGGTTTGCAGCTCATCGAGTTGTGTTTCGATGGTGGAGAAATCCGAATCGGAAACGCAAACCAGAGACGTGTTACCTTTGGCTACCAAATTGGATTGATCGAAGAATCGCTTGAGTCGTTGGGCGGGCGTTCGCGATTCCGCGGCGTTTTCGCTGTGAAGCAGAAAGAGCCGCTGCGGTTTGAGGTGGGCCACCAGCAACACATGAGGCCAGATTTGCCTGGAGGCCAGGGACAACAGGTTCACGGAATGTTTAAGCGCTGTGTGAATCGTTGAATTAATTCGGTGCGATGTTTGGGCGTGACAAACGCCGCATCCAGCGCATTTCGCTGCAGCCGCAGCACGTCCAGCCGACTCAGCTGCGGACAGAGCCGGGCGGCCAGCAGCAAATTATCGGTGAGCGACGCGCCCGAGATCCCAATGTTGTCGGTGTTCACTGTGACCCGCACGCCGTCGCAAAGATAATCGTACAACGGATAGGGAAGACGGTCGCTGTTTTTTTCTGGTTCCAAGCGGTAGCCGCGAATCTGGTAATTGGCATAGGGACACATCTCAACGGCAATGCCGCGCTCAGCGACCGAATGCAGCAGATCGCGGGAGTCGCGTAAGTCCAGGGCGTGGCCGAGGCGGCGTGCGTTGAGGTCGAACACCGCGCGCCAGATAGCTTCCGCATCGTCATTTTCGCCAGCGTGCACGGTCACCGCCAGGCCGCACCGATGCACGGGGGTGAATTCTTCCCGGAAATAATGCGCGCGTGTGGTAGGCTCTTCGTATCCGGCAAGATCGACTCCCACAACGCGGCATTGCTCATCGCCGGTCCAGTGTTCGGCGGCTGCCACTGCCAGGGACAGATGCCGGGCGATGTGGGCCCGGTAATCGCCCGCGGCACGACGAGTGGCAATAAGAATGAGGTTTA
>Ga0209581_1002633_pt1 | contig 16779 bp, 25 predicted proteins | sample Coa_R2_FD_187160 | JGI IMG/M metagenome (GOLD analysis project Ga0209581, IMG submission 187160) | Surface soil microbial communities from Centralia Pennsylvania, which are recovering from an underground coalmine fire - Coalmine... | ecosystem: Environmental > Terrestrial > Soil > Unclassified ...
GAATCCGGCAGCCGGTTGGTGGGCGCCGATCTCGGGCTGGTCTTATCCTCCGTGGTGGTGGTTCGCTCTCAGTCGCCGACGCGCTCACCGGCCGGCGGAGCGCCGCGAGCGGATCATCAGCGAGCGGAACTTCGACCTCCCCGCCGCCACCCGATACCACCACCGTCGCGATCCCGGGGCCGCGAGGGCCCGTGAGCGCCGGCATCACCACCGATTGCACGCCCCGACCCGGCGACACGGTGATCCCGGGCATCGGCTTCTACCTGCTCTGGCGACCGCAGGGAACCGGCGCGCTGGGTGAGATCAACGGCCAGCTTCTAGGGCCGTGCCCAGGGTCACCGCCTAAGGGCGGAGGCGGAGGGCCAGCTCACCGCGCCTGGCTCGGCTGAGCGGTAGGTGATCCCAGTCGATATCCTGTAGCCGCGGTACGGCGCAGTCCGTACCGCGATCGCCCAGCACGTGTCGCGAAACGATCCTCCCCTAGCGGGGAGGCACGCCATCGGCAACCTCGGTTCTTCCGGCGCGTGATTCCCGCGTGATTCAAGGTCCCCGGACTCACGCACGAATCACGCACGAATCACGCAGAAGGGGTCGGAAGGATCGACCAGCAGCATCCGCCGGCCCTGGGCCGCTGAGACGGCCGCTAGGTCCCGCGGTCCCGGCTCTCAACGCGCCAGCGTAGGGCCGCGCCCGGCCGGCATCCTCTCCGCCCGGGCGGTGGCGGCCCGGTGGCCGGTGCCCGGGTGCCGGCAGAGGATGATGGTTGCGGCGGTCGGACTCGAACCGACCATCTCCGGGTTATGAGCCCGGACTAGCACCCGTGCGCGCCGCGCTCTGATCCTACCGTTCCCCGAGCGCCAGCTCCACTGGATGCGGATTCCAGTCGCTGCACGAGTACAACCGCCGGCGGTGCCGCTGCAGCCCCCCCAGGGGTACGAGCGGCGCGTACGCGCCGAGGTCCTGCACCCAGGGTCGGCCGGAGCGTTCGTGCCAGGTTGCGAACGCCTGCCTGACCTCGTGGACCGCCTGGGCCCGATCGATCTCGCGAACCCGACACAGGTGCTCCAGGAGGCCGTCGATCCAGTCGGGGCGTGCCCGGTTGGGGTGGAGGACCAGGTGGCAGCGATGGCAGGCGGGGACCAGGTCGGTCAACCTCTGCACGCCTGGCCGGCTGAAAGGGGCCGCCGGTGGTGGGTCTGGGAAGCGCCACGATCCGCCGGGCAGCTCCGGCGGATCGTCATCGTAGGCCCACACCTCGTGGACGAGGAGCGAGTTCGGGTGCTCGCCGCAGTAGGCACAGTGACCGTCGTACCTGCCGCTGGCCTCGGCGCGCAGCCGCTCCCAAGCCCGCCTCGGGAGCCCGTTGGACAGCGAGAGCATGGTGAGCGGGATCGGCACCAACTCGGGCTCCAGCGGCAGGAGAGCTGGGATCTTCCTCCCGCAACGATGGCAGCGGCCTTCCATCAGCTCATCGTAAGCGGTGGCCCGTGGCCGTCCCGAAGGGACCCCTTGCGGAGATTGCGGCTCAGCCGCGGCCTGCGAGTTCCGCGAGGGTGTCCGGATCGGCACCCCCCTTCCGGAGCGCTGCGGAGAAGTCGGCCTGTCGGACCTTCAGCCGCCGGGCCCCCTCCCGGCGGGTGAGGACGCCTCTCAGCACGAGATCTCGAACCTCAGGCCATCGCCGGTGAGCCTCGACCGGGGGCCGGCGGGGGCGGCCGATCTGTCGCCCGTCCGCCCGCGCCCGCTCCATCCCTGCCCGAGTCCGCTCCGCGAGGATGCCTTTCTCCAGCTGCGCCCAAGCGATGGTGATGTGGTACAGCGCTTCGCCCATGGGGCTCGTGGTGTCGATCCACGGCTCCATCAGCGAACGCAGGCCACAGCCGCAGTGTCGAAGTTGCTCCAGGGTCGAGGCCCCGTCCAAGACCGACCGGAACGCCCGGTCCAAGCGCCAGACCAGGATGAGATCAACCTGTCGCCGCTGGGCCAGCTCCAGAAGCCGGCGCCATTCCTTCCTGCCGCGGAGGTCGGTCGCGCTCGCCCGATCCACGAACTCGCCTACGACCCGCTCCCCCGCCACGTGCTGGCGAAGCTGGCGAAGCTGGGTTTCCGGGTCCTGATCCTTGTCCCGGGTCGAGACCCGGGCGTAGAGCGCGACCCGCACCACGCCGCCGGGAAGGCGCATCACCACCGCTCCAGGCGCCTCCTGAGGCGCCGGCTGACCGCCTTCGCCTCGACCTCCCGGCCGGCCTGCGCCAGCTCGTGGATCTGGCGTTGGATCGAGAGGATCGCCCTCGCGAACTTGCGCGCCGCTTCCATCTCGCGGTGGGTGATCTGCCAGTAAGTGCACCAGCGCTCGACCTCGGCGCCATACACCGGTTCCCACGCGAGGCACACGAGCTTGGCCGCCAGGATGCGGACCAGCTCGCGGCGCCGGCCGAGTCGGTCCCGGGGCGCGTCCTCAACCCTCACGGTCCCTCCTCCGTTGCGTGATTCATGCGTGATTCGTGCGTGACTCCGGTGGCCTTGAATCACGCGGGATCACGCGCTGGAAGCCTCATCGGCTACCTCCCGCCGTCGCCGTCGGCGACGGAACGCAGACAGTGGTCGCGGGCGAGAGCGGTGCTCGCGGCGGCCGCCCGGGCGGGTTCGCCCAGAGCGTCACCGCCACCAGGGCGGCCAGAGCCGCCCAGCCCCACACCTCCCCGAGACGGGACGGGCTCTCGCCGGTCCCGCGCAGGTTCAGGTTCAGCCGCGCCATCAGCTCGCCCCCTCCGCCGTGATCGCCCGCCGGATTACCGCCTCCACTTGCTCTTTCGCCTCCTGATAGGCCCGACCACCTGGCCGGACCCCATAGACGGCGCCAACGATCTCGGCGATGCCGCGGCCCTGGCGGAAGAGCGCCAGCACCTCCGGAGCCGCGTCCGAGGCGCGTCCAGACCGCGTCCGAGGCGCATCCAGACCAGGTGTCATGGCCCCCTCGTCCCGAATTCGGACGCGGGTCGGACGAGGGTCGGACGAGGCCCGCAGGAGGCCCACCACCTCTTCCGGCTCGACGCGGGGCACGCGCACCCGGCGCACACCTTCCGGTGTGCCCACCACGTAGGCCACGCCAGGGGGCAGATTCAGCACGTCGGCGGGGACCGCCTCACCGCGGAGGCCGGTAAGCACCCGGGCCTCTTCCGGCCGCGTGCGGTGCACCACGGCTGTGGGCATCGGGTTCCGGACGAAGCTTCCCCCCACCGTCGCCGCCGTCCACGTCTGGGCGGCCAGGATGGCCGTCACAGCGTACTTCTGACCCTCGCTGACCAGCTCGCCCAGGCGTCGGGCCAGCGGGTCGGCCAGCTCGCCTCGCATGAGCGAGGTCCACTCGTCGATCACCACCGCGAGCGGACGCCATTCCCGGGCCGCGCCCAGGGCACAGAGACGCTTCCTTCGACCGAGTTCGTCGTGGGCGTGCTCGACCAGTCCCAGGATGGCGCGCGGCTCCGAGACCACCTCGAGGTGACCTCGGAGAGGTTCGAGGCGTCGGGCCAGGGAACGTCGTGCTCCAGCGTGGGGGTCACCGAGCAGGACCTCGCCTCCACGAAGAACGTGCTGGGCGACCAGCGAGGCCACGGTGTTGCTCTTGCCGGACCCCGGCCGACCGCCGACCCCGACTGAAGTCCACTCCCCCTCGATCACGACTGGCTCACGTCCGAGGTCATCGTCGGGGAGACCCAGCACGAGCCCGGGCGCCGACAGCACGTCCCTCAGGTTCGGTGCGCTGACGGCTGCTGCCGCCGGCGGCCCGGGCTGCGTGCCGCTCACCGTGAGCCGTGGCGCGTAGTGCGGCGCGTAGTGCTCCGGCCACGTACTGGCGGCCCGGGTCAACTCGACGTCGAACACGCGATGGGCCAACTCCCGATCCTTGAGCGGCACCTCCAAGTGGGGCGGACCGACCCTGGTGTGACGCCTCCACCCCCACGATATGGCCGCCCCGCCGAGCGCCAGCACGAGCAGGACCGGCAGCGCGACCAGCAGGCCGAGCCAGGTCACGCCGGCCGCCGTCCAGAGGCCGGCCATGGCGTCCGGCGCCGGTTGCGGCAGAACCCGAGGCGTCGGCGGACGCAGGGCCGGCGTGGCGTGCACCGCAACCGCATGGGCGGGCGCCGACGCCGGCGCGTGCCCGCCGGTGAGCACCACGATCGCCACCAGCACCACCAGGGCGGCCCCGCCGAGGACTAGATCCAGGCGCTTGCTCACCGGCGCCCCCCAGTGCAGCCCTGGCCGGCCCTCGACTCTCGCCGGCCGCGGCGCTCCCGCTCGCGAAGCGAGCTGCCTCGCCGGCTCATGACCGCGCCTCCTCTCCGCGCCGCTCGACTTCGACCCGGATCGCCTCGCCGTTCACCTGACCTCCTCCTCCGCCAGCACCCGGGGCCGGCGCGCCTCGGTGAGCAACCGATGCGCGTGTCCCCGTGAGACCCCGAGTCGCCGCGCCACCTCCGCGGCGGTGACGTCTGGGTGGCTCCGAAGGAGACGGTTCAGGCGACGGCGGGTGTCTCCGGTCACGCGCCGCCGCCGCGTCTCCCCGCGTGTCCTGCGGACCGTCTCATCGGCCGTCTCATCGGCCGTCTCATCCAGCGCGACCAGGACGGTCTCGCCCGGGCGCCCATGGACGATCACATGCGCGACCAGGAGGACCACCACCGGCACCACGCCATGCATGGCCCCGCCGAGCGGGTCAGTGCGATCAGCGACGGCGTTCGCGGCCACCGCGACCGCGGACGCGAGCGCGAAGACCGTCCACGCCTCGACCGTGTACCAGCCGCGCCGGACTTGGCCGAGATGCAGGCGCAGCACCATGGCGAGCGCGGCGGCGTCGGCGATGCCCGGCCAGAGCCAAGCCTCCCAGACGGAGAACCCGTGCTGGCCGGCCAAGTCGGCTTGCGTGGCATAGGAGACGGCGAAGCCGGCCAGGGCGATGATGACGGCGAAGGCGTCGGTCAGGCGTCTCATCGGACCCCCTCTCCGGCCGCCCAGGCCAGAGCGACCATCGCCAGCCCCGCAGCCGCGATCGCGGCGAGGGTCCACGCGCCGGTCAGGAGACCCCACACGCCAACGGCCGGCAGCGCTACGGCCAGCCAGCGGCCGGGCCCGGTCCCTCGCAGCGTGTCCACGGGATCGATCTCGCGCCGGGTCGCCGCACGCATGGCTCGGAGCAACTGCCAGCTCAGCCAGATCACCACGCTGCCGATGGCAATCGTGGTCAACACGCTCACCGGTCCCTCGCCTCCCGCTGAGTGTCGGGCCAGTCCGAGGCCAGCGGGTCCCGGCACTGGTCGCACACACCGCCCGGCGTCAGCACCGGCTCAGAGCCGCAGTTGGCGCACCGCCAGGTTGCGACCGGGATCACGGTCGCGCCCTCCGGTGCGGCGGCACGCGCCACCAGGCCACCAAGGCCAGCGACGAAGCACCATGGCTCGCCCCCGGACTGCCGGGACCGCACCGCCCTGGCCACGAGCCGCTCCAGACACGCGGCGTGCAGCCGGTCCCCGGCCTGATGGAGCGCCTCGACGGCGGCACCGAGAGCCTCCATGTCCGCTCGATCGAGGTCGACGGTTCCCATGCTCTGCCCTCCGACTAGACGATGCCAGTTCATGACGTCAAGACATCTTACGCCAGACATGGCATCCTGAACGCGTAATGTCAGGACGTTCGTCTACCCTCGGCGTGTGAACCGCATCCAGGCGTTGCGACTGGAGAAGGCGAAGCTGGCTCCCTCCGCCTTCAGTCAGGAAGCCCTCGCGCGACGCCTCGGCGTCAGTGCGAGGACCGTCGCCCGCTGGGAAGCCGGGGAGTCGAAGCCCCGCAAGCGCCACGCCCGCGCTCTCGCCCGGGAGCTTGGCGTCGACGTGGACGATCTCGGCCTGGAGGGAGGTCGGGTCGAGGACTGACCGACCCATGGCCAGCCCCTACACGATCAGGCGGAGGTGTTCGCCCGAGTTGCCCCGAATCCCGCCGGGGCTACTCCTGCAAACACGCTCCATGAGCGCGACGACCTCGGCCTCGTAGCCCTTGGCCGGCGTGTACCCCACGATCTCACCCTCCCGGACATGCAGCTCGTCGAACAGGCAGGCCAGGAGGTCTCGCCGAGCCCGAGCGTCCCCCCGATCCCAGGCATCGAGCACGCCCCGGAAGTGGACCCTTGGCCCCGGCGCCTCGGCCTCCCGCTCGATCTCCTGCCTCAGCGCCTCCAGGCGCTCCCGCTCGGCCAGCAGGCGTTCCTCCGACCACCACCCCCGCACGAACGCTTCGGTGGCCCGCTCCAGGGCCGCGTCGATCTGGCGCAGGGCATCCGGAGCCGGCCGACGCGAAGCGGCCGGCGGCATCCGCTCCAGGGCTTCGGTGAAGTCCTCGGGCTGCATCGCCTCAAGCGCGACGAAGATCTCTCGCGCCTGCGGTAGGAGATCGTCCTCGCGGACGCTCCGGCCTCCCGAGCACGGCTCGGCGAGGTCGGTCCGGCGGCAGTAGTACCGCCTCCGACCACGGACGAAGTGGCCGTGGAGCCGGCCCCCACACACGCACCGGAGCAGGCCCTGGAAGACGTAGTCCCGGTGCTTGCGGCCACCCCAACCAGGGTGGCGACCGAGGCGGCGCCGGCATGCCTCGAAGGTCTCCCGGTCGACCAGGGCCGGCCAGCAGGCCGCGATCGGCTCACCCTCTCGCCGCCTCCGGTTGACGTAGGTGATCCCGATGTACGCCTCGTTCGCCACCAACTGGGTGATGGTGTCCGCCCGCCAGCCGCCCTTGAAGCTGGGAGGGATCGCCCCCTCCGCGTTCAGCCGGCGGGCCAGCTCCCGGGAGCTGTACCGCCCAGAGGCGTACTCGGTGAAGACCCGGCGCACGATCGGCGCCACGTCCTCGTCGATGGTGACCGTGCCATCGCGGTGCCGGCGGTACCCGGCAGGCACCGCGCCGACCATCTCGCCGCGGGTAGCCGCCCAGCGCTTCGCCTCCCGGATCTTCTCCCCGGTCATCCGCCGCTCCAGCTCGTGCGCAGCGGCCAGGGTGGTGTAGGTGAAGCCGCCAACTGCTGAGCGGTCGAAGCGGCCATGGACGAAGACCACCTCCACCTCGCGGTGTTCGGCGAGGAAGGCGTAGAACTCCAGGGCGTCGCGGGTCGAGCGGAAGGCCCGGCTCTGGTCGTAGGCTGCGACCACGGCCACCCCTCCCCGCTTGAGCCGCTCCATCAGGGCCAGGAAGCCCCGGCGACCACGGAGCGACCCGCCGCTCACGTCGAGGTCGCGGTAGACCTCCACCTCGTCGCAGGAGGCGACCGCGGGGAGGGATCGGCAGGTTTCCTCCTGGACCTCCGGCGAGACCGTCCGTTCGTACGCCTTGTGGCGACTCTGGCGGATGTAGATCAGAGCGGCGGCCATCGGTGCTCTGCCGGCGGGTACCGTTCTAAGAGCTTGCGGACGAGCTGGCGGCTGGTGGCGAGTTCGTCCACCACCTCCCGGATGACCTTCTCCCTGGTCGGCTCCGGATCCGGAGCGCGGGGCCGCTTCTCGAACCGGTCCGTGACCTCCTGATCGATGATCCGACCCTGCCACAGCTCGCGGGCCACCTCATGCACATCCTCAACCATGACGCCGAGCTGGAGAGCGGTTTTGACCTCCAATGCCGAATACACGTAGCTAGCCCGCCCAACCGTCTTCACCCACCATGGCGGGGAGCCGTGGACCTCGGGGTCTAGACCGAGTTGGTCGTTCGGACCAATGAGGCCGGGATCGAGTGGCTGACCGCCCGACAGTACGCGCTTGACCGTTCCCACGGACTGTTCTGGCCCCTCGGGGCCAGCGAGGCGAACGGCGTCGGCGTCGGCGGGGCGAATCAGATCGGCGAGGCGCACGTTGAAGACCTCCGCCAGGAAGATCGCCTCGTCCAGCGTGATGTACCGACGACGGCCTGATTCCAGCTCCGTCACATGCGAACGACCCCAGGACAGACCCAGCTCGTTGACGGCTGCGGTCAGATCGGCCTGAGACCAGCCCCGAGCCGTACGCAAGGTGCGAATGCTCGCGGCGAGCGCAGATACCAGGGCACGAGCTTCCACGATCAGTAGTGTACCAGGGCGTTCCTGGTTTACTTGGCCCTCATCCCTCCAGCCTGGTCGGATACGTTTCAATCGTGGAAAATCCTGTATCATCTGGGCCATGGACAGAAGCCCCGTCGAATCCAGGGTCGCCCCCGAACTGCTCACGATCGTGGACGCGGCGGCGGCACTGAGCTGCTCCCCTGCGCACGTGCGCCGCTGCATCAAGACCGGCTCTATCCGAGTGGTCCGTCTCGGCCGGGCCGTTCGGGTCCCCAGGGAGGAAATCAGGCGTTTCATCCAGCAGCTCCAACGGGAAGCGGCTCGACGATGACCGGCCAGCTGAGTCCGCTGTGGAGCGCCCTGGCCCGCATCCTGGCCGATGCCGAGGCCCGTCTCGCCGAGGCGAAGACGCCGGTCGAGCCCGAAGGTCTGGCGCAGCTGGAGCGGGAGACCACGGAGGTCCAGCGTTGATGGGCACTCCGGCCACGGGTCGGCGGCCCGGCCAGCACGGTGACTCGACGCAGTCGGCCGAGCGGATGCTGCGGGTTGCTCGCCTGCGCGAGGACGGGTGGAGGGTGTCCCAGATTGCCCGAGAGCTGGGCATCTCCGAGGGAACCGTCCGCTACTACCTACGGCGGCGTCGGACGGAGCGGTTCTTCCAGCGCGTGACTCCCGCGAGATTCATGCGTGATTCAAGGTCGCGGGAATCACGCGGAAATCACGCGGGAATCACGCAGAAGGGGCAGGTACTCAGATTGCCGCCAGGAGTGGACGCCGGATGAGGGTCAAGTACACCTGCCTGCACTGCGGAGGACGGGTCGCCCGCAAGACTCGCCGGGGCATCTGGTCGAGCTGCCCGGTCTGCGGCCGTCTGAACCTCACTCCCGGATTGAGCCGGGCGGCCCGCCGGCGGAGGCCGGCCCAGATCGTGACCGAGGTCTCGGCCGAGCAGCTCGCCTTGTTCGGCACGGTCGGCTACGCCCTGACCGAGCAGGTTGGCGGCGTGGCAGGAGTCCAGAGACGATGAGGCCGCCCGCAGAGCAGGCGGCCCAGCTCGCCTCCAGGGTAACGCAATTCGATTGCAAAACGCCAGGGGGCTTGAAATGAGCGCCACTCCGAGCCGGCGCAGACGGGCCGATACGAGCACTTTCCCTGGTGAGGGCGTGGCGCGACTCGTGGACACCGGGGCGGAGGCGGCCGTTCTCGGGGGCCTCCTGTTGAAGCCCGCGCTGATCGACCAGGTGAGGGAGGGACTTCGGCCCGAGGACTTCTCCCGGGAGCCTCACGCCGGGATCTATCAGGCGATCCTGACTGTGCACGGCCGCGGAGAGCCAGTCGATCAGCTGACCGTGGCGGCCGAGCTGGAGGCAGTGGGCATCCTCTGCCAGATCGGTGGCCAGACGCGGTTAGCCGAGCTCCAGGAACCAGAGATCGTCCCGGTTGCGGAGCATGCCACCCACTACGCCCGGCGCGTTGCGGCCCTCGCGAGACGCCGCCGGGAGGTGGCCGAGCTGCAAGCGAAGGCGGCCGCACTCCTCGTGGAGCCGTTGGACCCAGAGGTCGCGGGCCCTCCGCCCGGTGTGCTGTTGACCGAGGTCACGCCGGAGAAGGTCGACTGGCTCTGGGAGGGGCGCATTCCCCTGGGGAAGCTGACCATCATCGACGGCGACCCGGGGCTTGGGAAGTCGCTCATGCTGACCGACTTGGCCGCCCGGGTCACCCGCGGGCGGGAGATGCCCGACGGCAGCCCAGGGTTGGGCGAGCCGGCCGGGGTGGTGATCCTGACCGCCGAGGATGGCCTCGCGGACACGGTGCTCCCGCGCCTGCTGGCCGCCGGGGGCGATCCTGCCCGAGTCAGAGCCCTCCCGACCGTCGGCGTCGGCGAGACGGAACACGAACCCGTATTGCCGGACGACCTGGAGGCCCTCGATCAGGCCATCCAGGATGTCGACGCCAAGTTGGTGGTCATCGACCCGCTGATGGCCTACCTCGGATCGGACGTCAACTCTCACAACGATCAGGACGTACGTCGAGTGCTGCGCCAGCTGGCCCGGCTGGCAGAGCGCACCGGGGCCGCGATCTCGATCATCCGTCACCTCAACAAGGCCACTGGAATCTCGGCCATCTACCGAGGCGGAGGCTCGATCGGGATCATCGGTGCCGCTCGATCCGGGCTCCTGGTGGCGAGGGACAAGGACGACCCTGAGGGAAAGCGCCGCGTCCTGGTTGCCATCAAGTCCAACTTGACCGAGGAACCGGTGGCGCTCGGCTACCAGATCGTCTCCACGACGACCTGGGCCAACACCAACACCGTCATCCCCGGCGTACCGGTAATCGATTGGCTAGGTCCGGTCGAGGCCACGGCCGACGCCCTGCTGGGGACAGACGACGGGCGGGAGGCGAAGAGCGCCAAGAACGCCACGAAGGACGCCTTGGCGTCCTTGCTCGCGGAAGGCGAGATGGAGGCGGACGAAGTCCGACGGGACCTTCGCGAGTTGGTCGGGGCTTCCGATCGAACGATCGATCGGGCCAAGGCGGAACTTGGCGTGAGATCGGTGAAGCGGGTCGAGAAGGGTCGAGCGCGCTGGTACTGGAGCCTAGCCAAGGACGCCAAGGACGCCAGCAAGGACGCCAGCAAGGACGCCAGCAAGGACGCCAGCAAGGACGCCAAGGACGCCAATGGAATCCCCGCTTCCGAATTGAAGGACGCCAAGGACGCCAAGAACGCAAGAACGCCAAGCGGAGAACTCGAAGGACGCCGGGTTGGCGATGTTGGCGATGTTGGCGATGTTGGCGTCCTTCAATTCGAATCCGGTCCGGGGGCTGGCGTTCTTGCCCCGGGGGCTGGCGTCCTTGACCGCCCCGCCGACCAGGGGGCCGAGGGCCGGGAGGTGTTCGAGCTGTGACGTCCTCAGCCCTGATCGAGCGACTCCGGGCCGAGAACGTCCGGCTCCAGCTCAAGGGCGACCGGCTCCTGATCGACGCTCCGGCCGGGACGATGACCCCGGAACTCCGCCGGGCGCTTCAGGAGGTTCGGGACGATCTCATCCGACATCTCCGGCTCGAGGCCGCCGGCCGGGAGATCCTGGCCGCGCTCGCGGCCCGCGGCATCACGGTCGCCCTCGGGGGCGACGGCGTGCCCCGGGCGCGTCCGGGCCGTCTGGTCGATGAGGTTGATCGGGTGATCCTCGCGGCCCACCGAGACGCAGTGATAGCCGCGCTCACGGCGCCGGAGCCAGAGCCAGACGCCGATCCGGAGCCAGCGGGGTGGCACGACCCATGCCCCACGTGCGGGAGCCGGGGGCCGTGCCGCCGGCGGGAGCCGCTCCCCGCCGGCGGATGGGGCTGCGCCGACGCCGCGCCATTGCTCGGGGCGGGGGAGGGGTCCGCCCCGCGGCCGGCTCTCGATCCCACGAAGTTGGTCTGCTGGGATCTCACTGCCGGCCTTCCGCCCCGGCGAGCCTCCGGGGAGATACCGGAGAGCCTGACCCGCCACGTGCGCCCCCGGGGGCGCGTGCTGACGGAACTTTGGGCCGAGTTGGATTCAGCCGGGACGGCACTCAGCGTCGGCCCAGACGGACGTCTGCTGGTGTGGGGGCCGCGATCGGCGGCCGAACTCGCACAGCGGGTTGCGGCGGTCCGGCCCGCGATCCGCGCGTTGCTCGCCGGAGAGCCGCTCCATGCCTGCCCGCGCCACCTGCTGCAGCCGCTCGACGCCGAAGGCCGCTGCGCGGCGTGCGGCGACCGGTCCGCGGAGCCGTGCCCGTGGTGAGCGACCGGACACCGTCTGACGCTGACCACCTGGAGATCCTGCGCCGCAATCGCCTGGGGTCGGTCCTCCGGCTGCGGAGGGCCCACGCTCGATGGCTGAACCGGCTGATCGTGGCGATCGTCGCCAGCGCCCCATCTCTGGCCCAGGAGGCGTGGTGGCGGATGGAGTCGCTGGAGCTGATCGAGCGTCTCAGCGACGCCGAGTATCGCGAGGACCAAGAGGCGATCGTCGCCCTGGCGACCCTGCTGCACAAGCGCCGTCGGAGCCGGCGGGCAGCGTGATGATCTCGGACTGGACCCCGCTGGAGCGATGGGCGCTGGCCGAGGATCTGGCCACCCCGCGGACCCTGATCGAGGTTCGTCGGAGGGTGGCTGATGGCGGATGGGCCGATCTCCGCTCGGCAGAACTGGCCGCCGGCCGGGAGATCCTCGCTGAGCTGCGCGGGCGCGGACTCCGGCTTCGGCTCGACGAAGATGGCCGGCCGTGCGTCGGCCCGCGCGAGCGGGTGAGGCCGGAGGATCTGGAGCTGCTGCGCGCGGAGCGTGCGGCCGTGCTGGCCGCCCTTCGTCACGAGCACGAACAGGAGGAAGGCCGATGAGCGACAAGACGCTTCTGGTTCTGGTCCCCGTCGACTGCCGGCCGTCGCGGTCGGCGCGCACACGGCGGGTGATCGCCGCGCTCCGGGCGCGGGGCTGGTCGCCGGTCACACTGGGAGACGTTGTCCCCAAGCGGCACCGGCGCACGCTGGTCGCCGAGGATCTGGTCGGCCGGGCGATCCGGCAGGCGGGGCGAGTGGTGGTGTTGCCGCGCCCCGACGGATCGATCGGTCGGGGCACCGTCCGCGACATCCGTCTGGCCGTCAGCCTGCGCGTGCCCGTCACGGTGTTCGGTCCGAACGGCCGGTCCCTGCCGGTCGAGCGGGCGGGCTTGGTGGTGGCGGGGGAGGACCCGCGGTTCGCCGGCCGGTTCCGCTGCTACGAGCAGGCGCCGTCGGAGACCCCGGCGTGACCCGCCCGCTGGAGGCCACGATCCAACTCGGTCTCCCGGAGGTGGCCCAGATCTGCGCCTGCGGGTGCGGGGAGCCGGTCCCGCGCCGGCTCGGCCCCGGCCGTCCTGCCCGCTACGCCTCGGGCGCCTGCCGCGTGCGAGCGCTGAGGTCCCGGATCGTCCAGTCTGTAACGAAATCCGCCGAGAGCGGCTCTGGGGCCCGGGGCGGCGCCGGAGGATCTGAGGCGGCCACGGACACGGCCCCGCCCCTTTCCGCGCCTCCTGGCCCGGAGCCAGCCGCTCCAGCGGCCGGGTCCGTCCGAGATCCTCGGCCGGAGCATGAGCGATGGATCACCTGCCCGGTGTGCTCCGAGGGTCGACACGAGAGCCGGGCCGGCTGCTGGATGGGGGCCCGGCGTGAGGTCTACGTCAGCCGCTTCGTCGGCCCCCAGTGCCCGTGCTGCGGCTGGGAGGGCAGGTGAGGCCGAGCTATCCCGACTGGCGGCCGCTGATCCGGGCCGCCGTCGCCCAGGGATGGCGACTGGGCCGGCGCACGCGCCATGGGCTGCGGCTGCTGGCACCGGACGGACGCACTACGGTCAGCCTGCCGGGGACGCCCGGCGACTGGCGGGCGTGGAGGAACGCGGTGGCCGCCCTCCGACGGGCGGGGCTGGAACTCGGGAGGCGGTAAGGTGTCGCCGGGGAACCAGCCGGCCGGGGGCCCCTCGGCCGGCCCTGCCACCGATCTGGTCCACCACGTCTTCCACCTCCAGGTGGAGGACGAGGACGGCGAGCCGGCCGGCACCGTGGCGGTCGGGGTGGTGATCGTGGCCTCCAGCGGCCAGGGCCTCGATGCTCTTGAGACCTTCCGTCGGGATGGACTCCTGGAGGCCGTGGCGACGGAGTTGCTGCGGGAGGCCGAGCGGGAGCGTGCTCATGGCCGCCGCCCGGGCCATCCTAGGTGGCGGAAGTACGGCTCGAACTGAAGGTTCGAACCGAATCTGGCCATCCTGGGTTGCGGATTGGATTGGTGGCGGATTCGAATTGCGGCGCGGGACCGTGCCGATCCGAACCGCCAACTGGATGGCGGTGGGGAACTCGGCCGCAGCCCCTCACCGTTCAGCGCAGCAACCCCACCGTTGGGATGCCGCTGAGAAGTTCGGGGAGGTTCCGGAGAGTTCCGGAAGGAAGGAACTTTCCGAACTCTCCGGCGCCTGCCGGATTCCTTGCCGGATTGCGGCGACGGCCTGCCGGATTCAGCGTCGCCCAATTCCGGCGAGGCCGATCCGGCTGCCGGATTCCGATCGGCCGGCTACCCTCACTCCATGACCGGCCCCAAGGCCCTCCCTCCGCCCGCCTCCGAGGACATGGATCTCCTGCGATTCCTGGCCGGTGGCGTCTCACCAGCCGAGGCGGTGCGCGCACTCGGCCGGCCGGAGCGAACGGTACGGGCCGAGTTCGCCCGCCTGGAGGAGGCGGGGCTGGCCCGCCGGGTGGGGCGGGGACCGGCCACCCGTTGGGAGACGACGGGGGCGGCTCTGGCCGGGCTGGTGACGCCCGAGACCGTCCCGGGGCCGCCCGATCTGGGGGCCTGGATCGCGCGCTGGCCGACTGCGGCCCACCAGGCCGCCATGCGCCTCCTCATCACCGGCACCATCGCCCGCTGGCACCTGGGCAGCGTCCTGCGGACCGGATGGGGCGGTCTGCTGATCGTCGGACCGACCAGGACGGGCAAGACTACCCTGGCCACGGCCGCCGCGCGCGTGCTGGGGCTGGACCCGCTCGGCGTGGTCCGGCGGTTGGGAGAGACCGCCCCCGGCGAGCTTCTGGGGCGGCGTCGGCCGGGCCGGAGGTGGACGTTCGAGGCCAGCCCGTTGGTCGGCCAGCCACTTCTGGTCCTGGACGAATGGCAGCGGGCTTCGCCGGACCTCCGCCGTGAGGCGAGCCACCTGTTGCTAGGGCAGACTGAGGTTCAGGTGGAAGGCCAGACCGTCCTGGTCCGCCCGCTGGTGGTGCTGATCGCAAACCTGGTGCCGACCGACCTCGCCGAAGAGGTTCGTCGGCGTTCGCCGACGATGGACACGGCGCGGCTGGAGGCCCAGTTGACCGACGTGGACCTCTTCGTCCGGCGGCTGGAGGCGGGATCGTGGCCGAGGGTGGACCTGGAGGCCACCAGGCCCTCGCTGGACCACCTGCCCGAACCCGCCTGGACCGCCGGGCGGTCGGTCCTGAAGAACGGCCTCACGTCCGCCGGCTGGAGGCTCTGTGATCCGGAAGCCTGGCTCAGGCCGGCCCTTGGACGCCTGGCCCTTGATCCGATGCTGGACCCGGCGGAAGCGGCGGTGGCGACTGCGCTCGACTGTCTGGCGCTGCTGGCGACCGTCCCCGGGGCGGTGGATGGAGAGCGGATCGGGGCCGTGGCTTCCCGGGGCGGGCCGGAGGTCCTGGCCAGCGCTGAGGCGGTCGAACGGGCGCTGGCCGCCGGGCGATCCGCTCGCGAGCGCGTCCAGTCGGACGCCGTCCGCGCCGATCTGGCCCTCGCCGAGACGCGCGAGTACTACCGGGCCACGATCGAGCAGGGTCTGCGGGAGGCGGAGCCCTTCCGCACGCCGGAGGCGCGCGGGATGAGGGCGGCGGCCCGGCGGGCCCTGGATCAGCTCGGCGAGGCTCGGTCCATGGAACGCCTCCAGGCCGTCTGGGGAGGCGGAGCCCAGGAGGTGGCGGAGGCTCTGAACCGACTGGCCAGCCGTCGGCGCGAAGCCCGAACTGAGGCGGAGGCTCTGGCGAAGGTCCTGGAGGGCCGTCTCGCCGAGGTCGGACGTCCTCGGCCAGGGCAGGAGGCCGCTGAAGTCGCACGCGCCCGGGGGCTGCTGCAGCGGCTCCGAAGGGTGCGCGACCCTGAAGAACTGGAGCGCGACCGGGATGCCCTCCAGCGCGCCCTCGCGGCCCTGGATGGCGTCTTGGCTGACCGTCGCGCCGTGGCCCTAGCCCGAGATCAGGAGGCGCGCCAGCGCGAGTGGCAGCGCGAGGAAGAGGTGCGGCGTCGAGCCATGGTCCGGCAGCTCCGGGCCTTGGTCGCCCAGCTAGACCGGCTGGCGAGCCGGCCGCTGATCTGGGAGCACGAGATCGCGACTGGCCTCGTCGCCTTAGGTCTGCTCCAGCGTCAGACCCGCGAACGGCTGGAGTCCCGGCGGTCGTGGTGGACTGGTCGCACGGAGCTGCGCCGGGTCGAAGAGCCGGTCTGGATCGCGGCCGACCCGTGGTGGTCTGGGAGTGAGGTCCCTCAGCGAGGGCTTCGGGTCCATGCCGCTTCCCTGTGGTTCCAGGCGGCCACCGAGCTGGAGTCGACGGGCGCCAAGGTTCCGCCGCCGTCGGCCGGCATGCGCGCCTGGCTTGCCGAGCGTGCTCGGCAGCTCAGCGCGCCTGGCTAGTCCTCGTCCTCTGCCTCGACCTCGGCCGACTGCCGGCGCGAACGTGGCAGGCGGCCGGCATGGCGCACGGCCCGATGGAGCCGCCGAAGCCGCTCGCGCCTGTCCTCATCGGCATCCTGTCCCAAGTCGAGAAGGCAACTCTCAAGCTCTCGCTCGACCAGCAGCTCGGCCGCCGCGGTGATGGCGGCCTGGACGGCGAGGATCTGTTGAAGCGCTTCGTCGCAATACGCACCGCCCTCGACCAGCCCGCGAACGTGTCGAAGGTGACCCTCGGCGCGAGCTAGACGGGCGGCGACGGAATCGGCCATATCCTCTTGCTGGGGAGGAGGATACAGCCGTCACACGCGCGCATGCGAGACTGGTCGATCTCTCTCCGAATCCATCGAGGCCAGCTAGGCTGATCGGAATCCGGCAGCCGGTTGGTGGGCGCCGATCTCGGGCTGGTCTTATCCTCCGTGGTGGTGGTTCGCTCTCAGTCGCCGACGCGCTCACCGGCCGGCGGAGCGCCGCGA
>Ga0209581_1002634_pt1 | contig 16776 bp, 19 predicted proteins | sample Coa_R2_FD_187160 | JGI IMG/M metagenome (GOLD analysis project Ga0209581, IMG submission 187160) | Surface soil microbial communities from Centralia Pennsylvania, which are recovering from an underground coalmine fire - Coalmine... | ecosystem: Environmental > Terrestrial > Soil > Unclassified ...
ACCATCCCCGAATTTATGGGAGGGGATCTTCACATATCAGAGATATACCTGAGAAGGGCTATAAGGCTTGATCCGCATCTTACGGTCTTAAAGATTCACCTTGCAAGGAATCTAATAAAGCAAAAGAGATATGACGAGGCAAAAGAAACACTGGAAGAGGTAATACAAGAGAAAAACCCCACAGTCTACGCAGATTGGTACTTCAATAATGAAATGGCAAAAAACATGATTGCCCAGATAGAAAAAGAAAGGCTAAGAACACCGCTTCCTAGTTCGGTGCTTCAAAGATGGTAGAATCCTCTATCATTCTATAGACGTGATAAAGGCCGGTGGTGCAGAATGGTAGGTTATACTGCAATCCTTTCCAAGCGTTGATTCCGCTTCGGTTATTGCCTCCTCAACCGTACCAAACGGCTCGAAACCTACACGCCTTGCGGCATCGAAATCCTTTGCACCCGCCAGAAAAACCCCGCCAAGGTGGCGCAGGGGAAATGCTCCCTGACCCCAGAGTATAAGAGGATGAACCCCGTGGAATCCATACGCATAGCGATACTTATGTATGTATTCAGGACGGTGGGCAAAGTCCTCGGCATAGAGGTCCCATATATCATAGGGGTCTTGGGTGTTCGGAAGCACCCGGTTAAAAAACTCAATATAAGATGGATGGTTCATCTCATGAAACTCTGCCAGGCACGGGTTTACAAAAATCGCAATCCCACCCTCTCGAACTAGTGGCTTGTTATGGTAGAGTCCAAAGGCATAAGAGAGGGACTGGTTCCTCACCAGAACGGGATTAATCTTAGAGAGGTTCGCATAGTAAGACTGATTTGGAATGCCGTATATGGCAACGTCCGTCTGCTTATGGAGCGAGACCACCTGCTGTTTATAAAGCACATCGAGCGTTTTTTCGTGCACATCGGGGATATTCCCCGCAAATACAGCTATGGGTTCCTGCGGTTGAGCGGTGTTGAGAACGGATTCAATTGTAAAGATTCGCCTTCCGTACCCGGCTAGCTCTCTTTCAATAACAGCTCCCATTTCCCATATAAGCTTCTGGAAAGACGATCTCTTCGCATCCATTACGGACTTGCCGCTTGCCCCTCTAAATGGCCTATGGTGCTGACGTATGCTGCGATAGCTGCTGAGTCCGACAACAATGGATTTCCACCCCCCGTGAAACGGAAGGCTTGTAATATTCACATAGAAAACCTGGTCTGATTCCATAACCGCCCTATTTACCTCAACCTCAAACCCCCTCTCCGTTTCGCCTACAAGAACGAGATTCTCCCTGTCCTCCGCGTCATGGCAGTAGAGGTGATTGGGGCCAAATGCAAGGGGAATTTTAGTGCCCAAAATAGTTGACAACTCCCCGTTTGTAAACTTGCGGTGAAGCGCATTCGCACAAATCAGCCTAATATTGCCCTTCCTCACTCCGGCTTTTTCCAGCTCATCGAGAAGAACGGTGATAGCTACCTCTCTAAAGTCCGGTTTCTTCATGGGTATTTGAGGGATCACGGGGTCATCAAAGGCAATGGTGACCCTCGATTTGGAATTCACCAACTTAGAGATCGGATCATGGGCAATAGGGGAATAAAGTGCATTCCGAATGGCTTCTTCTGTATCTTTCAACGGCGCGAGTGGAGGGGGCGGCTCTAAGGTCTGAGTTCTCTCCGGAAGGGCAGCGGTGATGAATCCGTCTCCATAAGCGATCCTTGAGTCTGCCATAACTCACCTCCTAAGAATCTACACTCAACAATTTTCATACAGGGAATGCCGGTAGTCAATAGGAAGCGACCACGTTACCAAAAATGGACGCGATTATTTTAGGTATACCATACAAATCAAACAAACTCATGGTGCATTATTACCCAATTTATATGAAACCCTAACGCCGAAAGACTGGTTAATATAAACAAAAAAAATAGGACTTAGGAGACTAACATGAAAGCGGTATTTCCCTTATTCGGTCTGCTAGCATTTATCTTTTTAACCCACTGCGTTGAGCCCCCACCCCCACCTCCGGAATACGCGCCTGTATCTTATCCCGATATTCATGAGCGGATCGCTGGACTTCAACACAGGATTGATAACGGTTTGGCAACGGGGACATTGACCGATGAAGAGGCCTCTAAGCTACAGTTCAGACTTGATAAGATCAAGCTGAGTATGGAAAAATTGGAGACACAGGGAGTTAGAAGGCCGGAGGAACTAGCACGACTCAATAATAAACTCGATGCCCTAGAAAATGATATTTACAAGCTAAAGCACAATCCGAGAAGAGAGTATTAAGCCACCTGTAGAGGCACGCTGATAAGGACAGCTAATTCCAGCACCGGCGGACAGTATCAATCCGGGCCGGTGTAGCGCTTCTCGATCTTAGCCTTAATCAAGGCTCTGCTCTCCTCAGGAGAAATATCGGCCATTTTTTCTATGATTTCTACTTCACGCGCAAGGCTTTCATCCTTGATTGACTCACGGAACCAGTGGGAGTAATCACCCCGGCGGAGGTGGTACATCCAGGTTTCATCATCAACCCCATCGGCTAGTTGAATGAAGAGCATTAGATTCTGGGCACGCAGGTTGAGCCTCCCCTCCGGCCCCCGGAAGTAAAAGCTCTTATCGGGACCCAGCTCCCCCTCGGCGTATTTGCGAAGGTGACGGCGACGCTCCATACGCGGGGGAATGCTCCGCAACAGGAATGGGTCTGCCTCCAGTCGCCTCCACCAGGCTATAACCTCGCCCGGCTTGAGCTTCAATTGAGGGACCGAAGGTGGATTTTCGCCAAGGTTCTGGCTGAATATGCGAATAGTCTGCTCTGGAGACTCTCCCACGGCTATTACCACATCAACCGATGACAGAATGACAGGAGAGACGTGGTCGGGATGGACAGTTATGAACATCATTCCATGCAGCTCCTTAGGAACCGTTGCAGGAGCAGGAGCCCAGGATGAGGGAAGCAGGTGGTGCGCCTCGTCTATTACTATCCAGTGCGGCCGCCCGGTCTGAGCGCGCAATTCAAGAAGGGCAGGTAAAAGGCTCTCGAAGAACGAGGGCCGGTCTCCAATGGGAATTCCAACGAGGTTTATAACCCCATTTTGATCCGGTTTCTCAAGCAATTTAACCACCTCATCTATAACCGGCGCCTGTCTGCCGCTACCCAGCACAACTCCTCCCTCGAAATTTTGATAGTCCCCCTCCGGGTCTATAATACAAAACTGGTATCCATGTTCGGCAAGGCACTCCAAGAAGCCGGTTGCGAATGTTGATTTTCCGCTCCCCGAAGTACCGCAAAGGAGGACGCTCACACCATAAGGCTTAATACGCACCTCATGTCCGTCCTCGCGCGTGCCAAGTGGGATTTCGTGCCTTTCAAGATGAGACTCAAGGCTACTTAGGTCAGAACTAATGAGTTTTTCAATAAGCTCCCTGACACCGGCGCCATTTTCCGAGGTTGTAACTGAATCCGCGTGCTCCTTGACCATAGGGAGGGCATTGGCAACTGCTATAGAGCATTCACACAAGCTGAGAAAGGCATGGTCGTTCTCGGCATCACCAACGCCAACAACGTTGTGCGGGGAGAGGCCAATCTCATTCAGAGCCGCGCTGAGTCCGGAGGCCTTATTCACTCCGGAGGGCAGCACCATCACAGCCCCCTTGTTGAATATGACCTGCATTTCAACCCCCAAGCTGCGTATGGCCTCAAGCACTGTGGTCTCATGCGGTTCCCACGTAGAGACAATTACGCGTCCAACAGAGAGCGGGGTGACACCACGTTCCCTAAGCACCCCGATAAACTCTTCTGGCGGCCTCCCGCACAGGAGCTTCTCCTCATGTGTGGCTGGCCGATAGAGCAATGCCCCATTCTCGGCCACAACCCGCTCGAAGAGGTTCAGGGGCGGGAAAACGCGTATGAGATCATCCAATTCACGGCCTGTGACAAGAATCAATTTCCGACCCGAGCCTTTCAGACGCTCAAGCTCCGTCAATGTCTCTTCGCTCACCCGACCATCCGAAGCCAGTGTCCCATCATAATCACATACAAGCGCATAGTATCGCATTTAAATTCCATTCATACCGCTCTTTAGTTTTAAAGAGCATGTTGAATCTCCTTGAAGGGATGGCGATACTAAACCACTATTGTGGTATAAACGCGGCTTTGATACCACTTCTATAGGCGGCTCGGGCGGAGGCGGTTCTATGGGCGGTTCAGGTGGAGATGGCGGAGGCGGCTCTATAGGCGGTTTAGGCGGTTCGAGCAGGAACTGTCGTTTGTATTTGCCTTCTGCTATTTCTTTTAGTGCTATAAGCATAAGAGCCTCCAAGTGATCCACTCACTAATGGGATAGTGGATAATCCGGTTGTGCGATCCACCTCTTTTATCTTTTTGAAAGGTTGCTATAGGATCTATATCTATAGATAAGTTTACCAACGAAAAAAGCGATAGTGTATTTTAATTTGAAATTTCTTCTATCCTGATGTCCAGCCGATACCTGCGGACTTCCTTTTGAAGCGGGCAATGCCAACTGTTGTAAATCTCCAATGCTGGTATTTCTTGTGCGGATTTACACAGTCCGTATAGTGTATTACTGCACAGAGATTCATGTGCTTTTGTTTTTTCTTCAATAACTTTCATATATAACCTCTCACAAACACTAACAATTTGGCAAAGATAACCCACTGGTATAAAGATTGCAAATAACTCATCTATAGGTTGAAAAAATGAAATGTAGGGACGAGGTTCTAATCTCAATGGTCTCTACCAATCTCATGGAATTTACAAAGGTAAGGAGGTAATAGCTATGGAAACGAGATGTACCGTGTGCCAAAACCACGTATCCGAGCAAAATGTAGTCATCCAGGAGCACAATGGAGAGAAATACTACTTTTGCTCCGATGACTGCAGAGTCGAGTTTCTAAAGGACCCAAGTAAATATGAGGATTACCGCCCCTCAATAGAAGGGGCAGACGATATCGAAACGCTAATGTGTGCGAGGTGCGGGAGCCTGGTATCTGAGGAAGACGCCACAAAACAAGAGTATAAAGAAGAGGAAGGACAATATGAAAAGTACTACTTCTGCTCTGATGAGTGCAGAATTGAATTCATAAAAGAACCGCACAAATACACAGGGCGCTCCGGCAAGCACATCTCAGCCTAAACTCGTCCAGTCCAAAACAGTTTCCCAGGTAAAGGAAATGAAGAAATCAATGGTGCATGAACGGAGGTATTAATAAAATGAAGAAGATTATCTTAGCCCTGGGTGTTCTGAGTCTAGCGGGTCTCATGAGCTGTGTATCTGAACCGCCAACACCGCCGCCGGTAGTCATACAGAGACCCGCCGATTTGGCCGCCGAGAGCATTTTCAACTCCTATGTCACAGACCCGACAACCGGCCAGTCCAGGCCAGTTATAGTGGGTATTGTGCGCAATGTCGGAGAGTCGCCTTTTGTCGGAAGTCGAGCCGTTACGCTTATTGCCACTACAGTAGTCAATGGGGTTCCGGTTACGGAACAACTCGCAAGCAGCGCTATAACGAATCTCTCCCCCGGCGGAACCTTTCAGATAATAGGCAATCCCCCTCAATCCCTTAACCCAACGACTCAGTACACGTTATCCATAAGCCCCGGAGACAGCAACGCAACAAACGATACATATGTATTGAACTCCGCTACAGTCCAGAGGTATTAGTTTTTCGGGCAAAGAGCACTCCCAGCAAAAGAGAGAGTAGAGAAGACAAAGGGCAAACTTTAAGGGTTTGCCCCCTAGATGCTGCGTACTTACCAACCCACAAAATTGTGTTGTATAATGAAGAAAAAGGGATGGAGATAGAAATGGCAAAGACCTTTGCAAACCCATTAGTTCTAAAAACGGACACGAAAATCAGAGCCGATAAGATTCTTGAGGGGATTGAAATACTGAGATTTCAGGGACTCGTTCCCGACTCGATAAAGTTCAGCATGGTGGAGAAATGCCCCCAGTGCTCCCAAGAGGCATGGGGGCTTTTCCTTACGGAAGAGGCGGGAACCAAATTAGAGTCGGAAGAGCCGCTTGGAATCTGTCTTCAGTGTGGCGCCACCATATACATTGATAAAGAGGGAAGCCCAAAATCACACGTTCTGAGCAGCCAAGACCTTTTAAGGGGCATGGGAATCGGCAAGGGTAAGTGATTGTTTATGCCCTGCGCGTTAAAATTAGCAAGGGCGCAATATGAATCGCGCCCCCCAGATCATTTTATCACTCGCCTTGATTGCGGTAGGAACCCATTATTTCAAATGTCTATTTCCACCAGACCGCCAGAGACTCGATAAGATCAGTTCGCGAATAAATATGAGTTCCTTTGGCAACTTATCATACAGCTTTATAAACAGTTCCTCGTGAGAAAGTATTTCTTCTTTCCATACCTCGCGATCTACATTCATCAGTTCTCTAAATTTTTCTCGACTGAATTCCAACCCACGCCAGTCAATATCCTCGTATTGAGGTACGCGCCCGATGGGGTTTTCGACGCTATAAGCACGACCATTAGCACGGTCAACAATCCACTTCAGCACGCGCATATTCTCCCTGTATCCGGGCCATATAAATTTCCCGTTCTCATCCTTGCGAAACCAGTTGACTCCAAAAATCGGCGGTGGATTAGGAATTCTCCGTCCAAAATCCAGCCAGTAATTAAAATAGTCGGCCATGTGATAGCCGCAAAAAGGCAACATTGCAAATGGGTCGCGCCGGACTTCCCCAACCTTACCTGTAGCCGCGGCGGTTGTCTCTGAACCCATAGTCGCTGCAAGGTACACCCCGTAGTTCCAGTTTGGCGCCTCGTATACGAGAGGAACGACGCTGCTTCGCCTTCCGCCAAAAACAAAGGCCTTCACCGGCACCCCGTCAGGATTTTCCCAATCCGGGTCAATGGAAGGACATTGACTGACAGGAACAGTGAATCTAGCATTGGGATGAGCAGCAGGTCTTCCACACCCCGGCGTCCAGGGGTTGCCCTGCCAATCAATTAATTCAGGTGGAGGCTCGGTCATGCCTTCCCACCACACATCACCATCGGGTGTTAGAGCCACGTTCGTGAATATGGAATTTCGGCTTATAGCAGCCATGGCGTTTGGATTTGTTTTCTCCGATGTGCCTGGGGCAACGCCAAAAATCCCGGCCTCCGGATTAATCGCATAGAGCTTGCCGTCTTTGCCCGGCTTAATCCAGGCAATATCCTCTCCCACTGTGGTAACCTTCCACCCTTTGAATGCATCAGGCGGAATAAGCATGGCAAGATTGGTCTTCCCGCACGCGCTGGGAAATGCGGCGGTTATATAACTCTTTTCCCCCTGAGGCGATTCCACACCCAAGATGAGCATGTGCTCAGCAAGCCAACCCTCTTTCCTGGCAATGACGGAGGCGATTCTCAATGCTAGACATTTCTTACCGAGTAGTGCATTGCCGCCATAGCCGCTCCCGTAAGACCAGATGGAATGCTCTTCCGGGAAATGGACAATGTACTTAGTTTCATTGCATGGCCAAGAGACATCCTTCTGTCCCGGCCCAAGTGGCATACCAACCGAGTGAAGACAGGGCACGAATTCCCCTTCTCCAAGCACATCGAGCACGGCGCTTCCCATACGGGTCATGATCCTCATGCTCGCGACAACGTAAGGCGAATCGGTGAGCTGCACCCCGATATGGGCTATATGCGAGCCTAGCGGACCCATACTAAATGGAATGACATACATCGTTCGGCCCCGCATGGAGCCATTAAAAAGATCCAGCAATATCTCCTTCATTTCGTCTGGTGCCATCCAGTTATTTGTGGGACCTGCATCGCTTTTATTGACACTGCAGATGAAAGTACGGCCTTCTACACGCGCCACGTCGCTGGGGTCAGAGCGCACCAGGTAACTGTTAGGCCGCTTCTCTTCATTTAACTTGATGGCAGTGCCCGACCTTAGCATTATGTTGAACATATCGTCATATTCCTTTTGCGAACCGTCGCACCAGTGGACTTTGTCGGGTTTGCAAAGGGCGACCATTTCCTGAATCCAGTTCTGCAGCTTTTTATTTTTTACGTGGTTTGGAAAATCCATAATGCCTCCGTTCCTCCTTTTTACCTTAGGGTTTATTGAAAGTTCGATTGCCCTCTTTTTATATTATGGTTTATTGAAGAGAAATGTATACCACCTAATTAAACTCCGTAGTTCTATTTAAATCTCATCGAAAACGGGGTTACTGAGCTAAGGGGATGGCTCCTAATACCTCTATCCCTCCAGCATGGAAAAGATTTGAACCCGCTCCCAGAACAGTCCCCCCTCTCAAGTAGGTTTTCTTGCTACGAGGAGACACAAGCACAGGTAGAATCCCCGCCTCCCCACCGTGACATGATGGATAGAAGAAGCCGAGAAGCATCAAAGCCTTTATCCCTATGCGCATATAGTTGATTTCCTCATTAAAGTTTACCTTAAAAGAATCCAAGTTCGAGTCAATTATAAAACCATTCACCACATTAGCCGCGTTTGGATAGAACCTTAATGATTCGGCTATAGTAGAATGGCAGGAACATACGCGAGACTCAGGGCTTTTTCTCCCATATTCTCTTTATTAACTCCCCGCGCTTTATTACCCCTCTTTCTTCAAGAAGGTCTACAAGGGTGAGTATTGTTCTTTTAATCTCCTCCTCTGTCATCAGGTCAACAGCCCCATCAAACGGTTCAATTCCAGTACTGTAGTGACGCTCCAGCGCCATTTCAATATCCGATTCAAGGGCAAACGCAATCTGGATCGGGAGACCAGTAATAAACGAGACTATATCTGCAATTTCTAGATTAGTGGGATCGCAAGTCGCGATAGTTAACGCCGTTCTCCCTAAATCACTCTCTAATCCTACGGGAATTACCTTGAGTTTGTGAGCCGTTTCAGCAGGAATTAACTTAACAGTATCCATGTCAATCTCAGTCGTCGAGAGGTCTAATACGGGTATATCAAGCTGCCTTGCAAGAAACTCCTTGAGTTTAGATTCAGAAATATAGCCAAGCCCAACTAAAATATTCCCTACTCTCCCTCCGATTGACTTTTGACGCTCAAGGGCTTCCCATAGCTGATCCTTTGTTACTATACCAGATTCCACCAAAAGCTCACCAAGGAGCTTTCTTTTAATCGGGCTTGGTACCTTTTCCAATGTTTTCCTCCTATTCCGGAAGTGATCCTTTTCCCCTAGCTAATTATCCTTATAAGAATAGACCCTTTGTGTAATAATCACAATAATCCATATATAATTGTTGCAGAAATCCTAATCTATTCTATATTAGCTATATAATGACGGAGGAAGGCAAATGAGATTTTTTTCAACCGTAGCGCTCATTATCTCTCTTGTTTCCCTTGGACTTGCCTTCAATGGAATGAAACGCTTAAACGATGTTAAAAAGGGCTTCCAAAGAACAATGAGCGAGCTATCAGAGGTAAGGGATGAATTTGCCGCGCATCAGCAGAGTCAGTGGCCCAAGTTCTACGAAGTAAACGGCAAGCTGCTTTTCAAACCGGGAGGAAACAGGCTCATAATAGACCACGAAGAGATCCCCAATGTAATGCCGGCAATGATTATGAGCTACGAGGTAGAAGACCCCAAGCAGATCGAGAGACTGGAGCCGGGCGACAGGGTTCATTTCAGATTGAAAGAAACGGCGGATAAGCTCTTTATAGTAAATATAGAGAAGGCGAAATAGCTCGCACTACTTACAGTTGCCTCTTTTGTTTTTACGAGCCTCTCAATATGCCACCACCAATGGGAGGGCGGAACCCCGGCACGTTTACGCATCTCATCGAGGTCGGCTACTTGGATAACACTTTTATAAAACTTATCTAAGTTAGACAGGAATAAACTATCGGCCTTCTCAAGCTCCGCCTTTTCCTCCTTGGTCAGCTTATCCTCAAACTCAGCAATAGCGCTTCTGGCATCAAGGAGTTCTGATACCTCAAAACCGCTTACAGTGGGATAGCTAACGCCTACGATGAAGCTTTTTAATAAATCCTTTTTCATTCCAATATCTCCCCAATCTTTCCTATATGTAGAAAACCCCTCTTATTATATGTTAGACAAAGTTTATATGTAATCATTTATTTTCCTCAAAGGATTGTCGTATAAAAGATTTAGCCACTTCTAATTTTTCGAGACTATCAATTCCAATCTCAACATCACCAACCCCCCAGTGTCCTATATTAGAAACATCGCGAACATAGTCAGGCGGACTTTTTAAGCGTAAATAGTTCAACTTTAACCAAATGCGAAGACCACCCTTCTGGATGTGAACACAACAAAAGGTTGCCTTACCGCTCCTATAGCTCATATATTTGGCAAGATGTTTCCTTTGAATGGTAGCTGGGTCTAGCTCCCTGCAAAACTTATCAAGAGTTCGAAATAATTCTATGACCTCTCGTGGTTTTCCTTTTACGTGATACTCTTCACTATAGTCTTTTTCTCTTTGAAGTTTTATTCCATGCTCTTTAGATTCTGCATCACCATGATAAGTTTGAGGTATCTCAATCTCTGATGATTGAGTCCACAGCCTTCTGAGAGCAGTTTTTACTTGTATCGGCTTAATGGATTCGTCTCCTATAGCTGAGCGTATGATTTTGATCAGATTGGCTGGAGGATCTAGAAAAAGTTTATCCAAAGCTTTTCTAATCTTTCCCATAGTAAAAACTTGCTCACCAATCTCGTCGAGTACACCCCGTGCCATCGCATCTCGGCAGAAACGGGAGAATTGGTCGGCAATTTGTTGAACCGACTTGCCCTCAGATTCCCTTGGATCTATCGAGACCTCAAAAAGCAACTTATCTGGAGCCTGCGCCTTCTCTGTACTTCGATAAACCTTGTAATTTACCCCATTAGTGAGAATACACCATTCAACACCAGCGTTTGCGGCATAGCCAACTACCTGCGTAATAGCCTTCACATCCGTGAGCGGATCATTCAACGGTTTAGCTTCTATAAATAGGACTGGTTTGCGATTCACCTTAGTTACATAATCAACTGATTTTCCATCAATTGTCGGATATTCAAGCTGAACTTCATCAGGATCTCTTACATCCCAACCAAGAACTTCTAATAATGGATCTATGAATATTGTCCGTGTTGGATACTCTTTTAGGTTTTCTTTTCGGTGTCTGTCCAATTTCGAGCGGAGTTGCTCAATGCAAGAAACTATGTCTTTCATTTCTTATCGACGCATTTCCATATCTAGTAAAAACTCGTTTAGTGAAAGACTAAATCATAGTAATATTAAACTCTTACATTCACAGCTATTATACCAATGAAGCTTATTTATACACAAGCCCCTAATTTATATATCATCTCACCTAAAATACGGAATCACTTCCTCTGTAAGGACCTTATAGCTCCAGTCGCGGTCGGCACTGAAGTTATGGATTAGAAAATGATTCACACCGGCATCAATATATTCCTCTATCCTCTTTATGCAATCATGAGCGGTGCCTGAGAGTGTGAAATCAAACACGGCTTCCTTTGAGAACAGATTGCCTTGCTCTATGATTTTTTGTTTCTCTCTCTCATCCGTTGTAATGACATTCATATAACCGAAGCCCTCATATTCTTCGGGGAGTTTAATGCCGTATGCCTCTTCATAAATCTCAGACCAGATTATCGTGTGTCTCAGATGCTCCACAGCCCTAAAAGCCTCATCTTTGCTATTGGCAATTGATGTAAAGAGGTATTGGCATTTGTCAAAATTCTCTAAACTCTTTCCAGAATCCGTTCTCCATTTTTCTACCTGTTTCCTCTTCCCAGCAAAGAGAAAGGGAGGCTGAGGGAGGGTTATCCAGCCGTCTCCAATCTCGGCGGCAACGCGAAGGCTCCTTGAACGGTGTGCGGCTATGTATATTGGAACCTTTCCTCTAATCGGCTTTGCGCCCAAAACAGCCTTTCGGAATTGGAAGAACTCGCCATCAAAATCAAAAGGCTCAGGGCTTTCCCAGAGCCTTCTTATGAGTTTTACTGATTCAACCATCCGCGAAAGGGGGCGATTCCACTTTATCCCATAGGGGTCAAGGTTCATCGCCTCACCGATACCCAGACCGAGTATGAACCTTCCATTTGTCAGATGGTCGAGAGTAGTGAGGCGCTGCGCGAGCACTGCGGGATGTAATTTATGAGCATCTGAAAACGAGCCCATAGAGATTTTGTTTGTGATGACGCTTGCCGCCGCAATCGTTGACAGAACATCAAACGCAACGGGCCTCATAAAAACCATGTGGTCGCCGGCCCAGAAGCTGTCAAACCCGGAATCCTCAGCGCGTTTTATGAAATCGAGAACCCTCCTCGGTTCCTCGCCAGCCGGTGCGACGATGCCGAATTTTAGTTTAGTCATAACAAATTATGTTCCCCCAGAATTGTCATTGCGCGGAGTGAAACGACGAAGCAATCTCAAACAGGATTGCTTCGGGACTTCGTTCCTCGCAATGACAGGCCTTCTTTGGTTATTAGTCCTTACACACCAACTATTTTGTGAATTCAAAATTGACTTCGGTAGATTTGCCCGCCGCAACCTCCACATCCTTTGTAACCTCTCCCAGAGCCGCGTGCCATGCCTTTAGTTTGTATTTACCCGGCGGGATATCGGTTAGAGTAAATGAACCGTCCGCGCCAGTAACTGTAATATAAGGGTGGTCTGATACGTAAACATACCCGTTCATCCACTTGTGCGTATTGCACCTTACATCTATCAGCCCCGCTTTCTTCATGGGCCTCTTTATAGACTCATCCTTATCCGGGAGAGCAATGTTATAGAGCGCCTTCCCATCCTGATAGAGATGTGTGTTGTGGAGGATCGGGTCGCTATTTTTAATCTCCAATTCATCGTCCTCAAAACCTATCACGACCTTGGGGTCAAACGCGCACTTATAGTTATTGACCACCGCAGGCTCTTTTGGAAATGGTTTACCCTTATCTATACCCTCTATCATAACCACGACGTTCTGAACCTCACCGCCTGGGGAGATAATGTATTTATTCGCGGGGAGGGTATTTCCGCAGTAGTCCTGATTTTTGTCTATCCTAATTGTCTCATCCTTTGGCGGCGTCCCCACGAACTTCACCCTGCCCTTAATCGTTCCGCCATCCGTTACTTGAATCACCTCATAACCATAAGCCACCCCTCCTAACAGTAGGAACAGAGCGAGTGATACGAGTTTCATTTCCATAATTATTGACCTCTCATGCAAAGATATGTGTAGGCAAGCCCTACAAATCTATACCAAACCCACGTTAATATAGCTTTCCACAGAGATAAAGCAAGATACAAATTCTATTCACGCCCTGGAATGTTATCCAAATTAATAGTGGCAAGCGGCCGCCCGCTCTTTATGCAAAGATGGTAATAGGCATATAACGCTAATTCTTAAACCCCACAAGCCTCTTGAACCTATCGTTATAATATATCTCTCCATTAGAAAAGACCATAAATGCCCCAATCCCAGTATGATGACCCAAAAATTCCAGTGCCCTCTCTTTGCCCATGACATAGAGCGATGCGGCATAGGCGTGGGCAAGGGTGTTATTCCCCTCCATAATCACGGTTATGCTCCGAAAATCACCTGCCGCCTTTCCCGATTTCGGATTAAGAATATGGTGATAAACCCTGCCGTCCTTCTCGATGTACCCATCATAATCCTCAATCGTTGATATTGCTAAATCGCGCCCCCCAGTCTTGAAGGCGGCTATTGCATCCTCCCCTGCCGGATTTTTTATCCCTACAAGCCAGTCCCCACCAAAAGACCTCATATCGCCTGATATAGAAACGAGACCCTTTTTGATCCCCCTTTTCTTTAAGGCCTCCACGGCCTTATCAACGGCGAAACCCTTTCCGACTCCACCAAGATCGAGCATCATGCCCTCCTTCTCCAAAAAGACCCGGTTTCCATCTATTCTCACCCATCTATAATTCACAAGAGCCTTTGCCCTATCTATCTCTTTATCGGTCGGAACCCTTACGTTTTCCATTCCGAAATGGTAGAGACCAATTGTTAGAGCGCCGATTGTGGGATCAAATGCGCCATTCGTTTCCTCGGCAACTCTGAGGGCTGTTTGCAAGACCTCTTTAGCCTCACTGCTCACCTCTACAGGGGCTTTTCCGGATGAGCGGTTAATTTGAGATATTTGACTGTCCGGCTTGTAATCTGACAACAGGTTATCCAAATCCCTGATTCTGGAAAACGCCGCGTCTATATCCCCATCCGTCCCTCCAAAGACACTCACACGGGCATACGTTCCCATGAGAAACTGAAGTCTCTCTATGGGCTTTTCTCCGGAGCACGAATTGAGTAAGAGAATGCAAATTAAAACAAATATCTCAGGAAGGTAAAATTTCACGATTGGAAGATAAAAATGGGAGCACCTTTTGAGATGCTCCCTAACCTATATCTACTTTACTTTACCGGCTCTACTTTTTCAACGACCATAGCCTTGGCACCGCCGCTCTCAAATACCTTGCCGGTTACCTTTACCTTAGTTCCAATAAACGGAACTAATTGTCCGTCGGGGTTTGTTCCGGGCTTCCCTTCTATTGCAAAGAAGAGCGAACCGTCATCGGATAGAAGAGCCAGGGTCTGTCCGGCCTTATGGCAAGCCTCCGCACAGGCCTTATGCCCCTCTCCCTTTAGTCCCTGAGACATATAGCAGGCCGGGTCAACAGGCTCGCTGAGAATCGTAAGGGTCTTGGGCTCCTTCTTCATCGTTTCCTTGCCTTTCATCTCTTCCGCAGCAAAGGCTAGAGAAAGTGTGAGCAAAGAAACCACTACACCTAGAGTCAAAAGCCTAATCATCGTACTTCACCTCCTTTTTTTATGGACTATTGTCATTATTAGCAGGCAGCTATATTAACATAAATTGAGCACACTTTTGTCAACCTTTTCGTCATTTGGTGCATACGCTCAACCACGGATTCATTTATTTGTCTCTGTTTATATCTACGTTAGAAATTCAATCTTGGATTAGGATGTCCCAACCAGGTACATATCCCCCGTAGGCTTGGGCATACCGCCCTTAGGCTCAAGCGTAACGGCAAATTTTTGAACCCTGTCAGGTTCGGGAAGAGTCTCCACCATCATAGAACCGTTTCCCTTCTCATCCACCTTGAAAACGCCTGCACTCACGGGGGTGTTATCCGCAATTACCCAGAGCTGATAAGTTTTTTCAAGAGGGGTCGGCGGAAGGTTCAGGCCGTAGAACAGCGCCTTATTTTTCTTTTTATCCCAGAGTATTCTTCCGTGGGCTTTTAAACCCGGCTGAAGATTGATGAGGTCTATAACTACAGTGTTAGGATCTTGAAGAAATTCGATTACCTCACTCCGGGTCGAAACCTGTTCCTTTAACCTGTTTACCTCTGCCCTTTGTTCTCTAAGCCTGTCCATAAGGAATAGGTTGGATATAAAGAGAAGGACTAATAGGACTAGGGCAGCCGCTCCTGCGAGTTTAAACCAGACGGGTTGAAGCCTTTTCCAGAAGGCAGGCTCATAGGAACTCTCCTTCACCTTTTTAGAGGCCTTGATCCCTTTAAAGAGCCTTTCTTTAACATCCGGAGAGGGCTGAACAGAGGGCAGAGAATAGGGAACAAGGGATAGAACCGCCTCTGTCTCTTTAAGCGTTTGCTCACAGATGGCGCAGCCGGTCTTGAGGTGCTCTTCGAATTCCCGGAGTTCCTCTCCATCAAGAGCACCAATGGCATAAATTGAGGGTAATTCATCGAACCTGTCGTGGTTTGTCATCTACTTTTTAATATATCCCTCAATATTTCGGCTGCCGCCCAGTTTTTAATCCTCAATATATAATACGAAAAACAAGAACCTCTGGTCTAGATTTTTAGAGCCTTATAAATCCAGCGATGCACCGAACCTTTTCGCAGGTATTGTTATCCCTGTCATTTCCCTGTTCATTCATTATTTTGAAAAATCGCTATCAATTTGATTTTTTCAATCTCTTATTTTAAATTCTATAATTAGCAGCATAACATCCGGTAAAAGTCATTGCAAACCCCTGTAGGAATTAGACCCCTTGTTCGCCCAGGCGATGGCAAAATACACCGCAAAACGTTATGCACAACGCTACAGCTAAAAATCAGACTGATTCCGGGAGGGAATATTATCATGACTAAGAAAGGTAATTCACTTCTCAACAGGGGATACGAGGCGGCACTCAAGTATCCCTTATTCGACGCCATCTTTAACCGCCGCTCTCGTCGTTTTGGCCTTGGCATGGAGCTTACCGATAGCTCGCTTGAATTTAAATCCTCTGCCCCTCCGATTCCGCTGGATGAAATAGAAGAGGCGCTGCTTGTATGGGCAGGAACCGGGCTTACTGGTCTTTGCCTTGCCGATTTGCCCCCGGAAACTGGCATTGATCTCCTCTGTCAGTGGACAGGACGCACATGGCCTTCGGCATGTAATAATCATGGGACAGAGCTATTCTTCACAAACGATAAAGGGCTTTACTTTGTAAACGTAAAGGGGATGCTCCCCAGAGACAAGGAGCTTGACCTGTTCTTTAAAATGGACCGCGAAGACAAGATTCAGCGCCTTCTCGAACTCTACAGAGAGAGCCTCGTAAAGCTCGAAGACGGCAGGGCGCAGTTGCCAGACCGTATGCCTGGGCTTTTTGAGTTTAACCAGTGGAATACAAACAAAGCCGGGACGACGACTTTCATTCCGGTGACGGACGTAACGGAGGAGTATTTAAATCTCCTCCACTTATATTGCAGCAACTCGTACGGATTTCAGAT
>Ga0209581_1002635_pt1 | contig 16771 bp, 15 predicted proteins | sample Coa_R2_FD_187160 | JGI IMG/M metagenome (GOLD analysis project Ga0209581, IMG submission 187160) | Surface soil microbial communities from Centralia Pennsylvania, which are recovering from an underground coalmine fire - Coalmine... | ecosystem: Environmental > Terrestrial > Soil > Unclassified ...
AAATACACGCCCGCCGAAGGAACCATCACCCTTGCGCTCAGCGTCGAGGAGCGCAAGGCGATCGTGACGATCAGCGACACCGGCATCGGCATCGCGTCCGAGGACCTGCCGCACATCTTCGAGCGATTCTACCGCGCCGACCGCGCTCGCTCGCGCGAGCAGGGTGGCAGCGGACTCGGCCTGGCCATCGCGCAGAGTATCGTCCAGACCTATCACGGACGCATCGAGGTGCAGAGCACGCCGGGCCAGGGGAGCACGCTCGCAGTGATCCTGCCCTGCGCGCCGGCCACAATAAACTAATATCAGCCTATTTACGAGACACTTTGTGTGCTATCTCGCGCTGCTCCCACCGTCGATCGGCACGACCTGCCCGGTGATATAACTCGCCCCTTCGGAAGCCAGGAAGAGCACGACCGGACCAATCTCGCCGGGCCGGCCAATGCGTCCCAGGGGAGCCGTGTTGGAGACGACGGTTTCGGCACCCATCGCGATAATGCCCTCGGTCATTCTTGTGCGAAACAGGCCCGGGGCGATGGCGTTGACGCGAATATTGTGCGAGCCCCACTCGACCGCCAGGGCGCGAGTGAGATTGATGACCGCCGCTTTGCTGGCGTTGTAGCCAACGGTATTCAACTGGCCACCGCTCAGTCCGGCGATGGAGGCCACATTGATGATATTCCCCTTGCCACGCTCCAGCATATGGCGACCGATCACCTGGGACATCAGAAAGGTGCCGGTAATATTGGAATCGATCACCTGGCGCCAGCGCTCAAAGGGCATGTTCTCGGCTGGCGTGCCCCAGGTTTGTCCCGCGTTGTTCACCAAAATATCGATTTTCCCAAAATTGGCCAGAGCCTGCCCAACGGTATGCTCTACCGAGGCAGGATCGGACACGTCGCAGGTCAGCGCCTGCACTGAAATACCCTGATCCTTTAGTCGTTTCTCCGCCTCGCTCAGCCACTGCTCGCGGCGCGCGGTAATCACTACTGACGCCCCGGCTTGCCCAAAGCTCTCGGCGATTTCCAGGCCCAGCCCGCGCGACCCTCCGGTGACAAACGCGACCTCGCCGCTGAAATCGAACTGCACGGTACCCATGAATGCCTCCTCCGTTGTATAATTTCACCAACTGGTACGCCATTATACCTCAACTCCGTTGAGCAATGTTCCCCAGCGCGGAGTCGAAACACTATCTATCGGCGTATGCTAGAGAGCAGTCAACAGACACGAAAAACGACAAATAAGGCGGCCTGTCCATTTGCACAAACCGCCTTATCTCTGCCTGTAGCGGAAAGAAAGAATCCTACACCTCTTCGTCCTCGCCCGCCTCATCCTCGTCGCCCTCGACATCGATCTCTGCTGGCTTGAAGGAAGAGATGTTGCCGCGAATCTGCTCCTCGAGCGCCTGGGCCACGTCGCTATTCTGGCGCAGGAAGTCCTTCGCGTTCTCGCGGCCCTGGCCGAGACGGATATCGCCCACGTTGAACCACGCGCCGCTTCTCTTGACCAGGCCCATCTCCAGGCCCATATCGATCAGACCGCCCTCGCGAGAAATACCCTCGCTGTACATGATGTCGAACTCCGCCACGCGGAACGGGGGCGCGACCTTGTTTTTGACCACGCGCACGCGTGTGCGATTGCCCATGACGTCCTGGCCTTGCTTGATGGTGTCGGTGCGGCGAATGTCCAGGCGAACTGAGGCGTAGAACTTCAGCGCCTTGCCGCCCGAGGTGGTTTCGGGATTGCCAAACATCACGCCGACCTTCTCGCGCAACTGGTTGGTAAAGAGCACCGCCGTGTTTGAACTGCTGATCGCGCCGGTCAGCTTACGCATGGCCTGGCTCATCAAGCGGGCTTGCAAACCAACGTGCGAATCGCCCATCTCGCCCTCGATTTCGGCGCGCGGGGTCAGCGCGGCCACCGAGTCCACGACCACCACATCGATGGCGTTACTGCGCACCAGCGCGTCCAGGATTTCCAGAGCCTGTTCGCCGGTATCGGGCTGGGAAATCAGGAGATTATTGGTGTCCACGCCGCAGCGCGCCGCGTAGCTGCGGTCCAGCGCGTGCTCGGCGTCGATAAAGGCCGCATAGCCGCCCGCGCGCTGGGCATTCGCGATCACATGCTGGCAAAGAGTGGTCTTCCCAGAGGACTCCGGGCCGTAGATCTCCGTAATGCGCCCGCGCGGAATGCCCCCGACGCCCAGGGCAAGGTCTAGAGCAATCGAACCGGTGGGAATTACTTCAACTTGAACTTTGGCCGCTTCGCCCAAACGCATAATCGCGCCCTTACCAAAACGGCGCTCGATCTGACTTAGGGCCTGATCAATGGCCTTCTCGCGTTCGCTGGCGGCGGCGGACACTGTTGTACTGCTACCAGCCATAGCCTTCTCTTTCTTACTCAAAGCCATCCTGAGTATACAGGGTGCAGGATACAGGTCTGGCGATTGCCGTCCCTCGTTACCTCCCTGCGTGCCTCCTTCTCTGTACTAACTGCCAACCCCCTCAAGGGGAGGGAAACTACCTGTCGCCTCGTTTGACTGTGGAAAAGGAAAAAACGTGACCATCACGCCATGATGCTTCAAGGTTCCCCTGTCCTATTCTCACGCAGGGTCAGGAAACTGGTAAAAGGCTCTCTCAACCTGATCTTTTACAAGTCTAGAACAAGAGTACCATATGCATCAGATTCTGTCAAATGTTCGGTACGAAATGTGTACACTACAAGGATCGCACTACAAATTACTTCTACCATTTGGGTTCGTCGCAGCGGACGCGCGTGGCCGAGAGCGCTGCGATGCCTTGTATATGAAACAGGCAAGCTGGTTCTTTCGGCGCTACAACTCGCGCCGACCTTCGAGAGCGCGGCTGAGCGTTCCCTCGTCGGCGTACTCCAGGTCGCCACCAATCGGCAGGCCGCGTGCGAGGCCCGTGACTTTGACCGGCAGGGATTTGAGTTCTTTCTGCAGATAGTTGGCGGTATATTCGCCTTCAAAGTTCGGATTAGTGGCCAGAATCACCTCACGCACCGTGCCCTCATGCAAACGCTTCAGCAATTCCTCGATGCGCAGATCTTTTGGCCCGATGCCTTCGACGGGAGAGAGCGCGCCGTGCAGGACATGATACAGGCCCTTGTAGGCGCCTGTCTTCTCCAGGGCCAGCACATCCAGCGGCTCCTCCACTACGCAGATCACCTCCTGGTCGCGGTTGGGGTTGCTACATATCAAGCAGGGATCGACCTCGGTGATGTTGAAACAACGCGAGCAATAGACGATGCTTTCCTTCACGCGCATGATCGCCTCGGCCAGACGGCGCGCCTGGTCGGCGGGACTGCGCAGAAGGAAGAAGGTGAGACGCTGGGCTGTCTTCACGCCTACTCCGGGTAGCTTCGAGAATTCTTCAATCAGGGCCGCAACCGGCGGTGCGAGATCGCTCATGGCTAGAACAGTCCTGGGAGCTTCATACCACCGGTCAGGCTCATGGTCAGCCGCTCTTGCGCCTGGTTGGCCTTCCCCTGAGCATCTCTGGCTGCGGCAACTATCATCGCTTCCAATTCACCGATATCCTCGGGATTGAACGCCTCGGGATCGATTTTGACCGCCGAAATCTCAAACTTGCCGTTCATCGTGACCACCACGGCCCCACCACCCGCCGTGCCAGTGAACATTGTTTGCTCCAACTCCTCCTGCATCTTCAAAATCTTCTGCTGTATCTTCTGCATCTCGCGCATATTCATGAAAAAATATTCTCCTTACTTTGGCTGGATATCTTTGATCTTCGCCCCGAATATCTTGACAACTTCCTGGACGACAGGGTCCTGCCGTGCTTTTTGTTGGACCTCTTCCTGAGATAACGCTACTCTCTTATTCTCTCTCACTCCCTCCGGTCTGGCAAGAGGTGATGTTCCGAGTACCTTCGAAGAATCGGAGAGGGCTGACGCACGTGGAGGTGCAGAAGGAGAGGATGGGCGCGCCGGTACCTTGCCCTCGTCGGGTGTCTGCTGTGATGCGGACTGGGAACGCTCGCGATGGGCAGAAGGCGGGGAAGCAATCGCGCCAAGACTATAGGAAGCCGCTCCCTGGGACGCCCCGGCTACATACGGCTGATCGGGCGCCATGACACGCAGCTTACAAGCTACTCCAAACTCCATTGAGAGCGCCCACTCTACCTCTTTGGGGCGATCCTCTGCTCTGATGAAATTGTGATGCGCCGGCTTGGCCGCGCGAATAACGACGACTGCGCTCTCGCCATCTTCCTCAACCCCCAGCACATCGCACATCCCTATATATGTTCCCAGGAGATTGCTCTTCTGCCTGGTCCGTTTTTTGACGTTCTCCCACCTGGCCATGACCTGCTGCAAGGTCAGAGTCGTGTGACCTTGCGCGTGAGATACGCTTGTCTCCTGAACGGGCGTCTCGCGGGCCGCCGTTCTGGGCTGCTCAACGGCCTGTTTTACGCGCGCGACCTCCTCAAGCGGCGCGCGCAGCCCGGCAGGGGATGGCGCTGCAATGGATTGGCGCATGGCCGGAGGCTGGGAACCGGCCTGGGGAAGAGGAGCGCGGGCGCTTTGCTGAACAACCGGTTCGCCCGCCTGCACGCGCCGATGCAGTTCAAGGCACTCCAGCGCAGCCAGCTCAAGCCCAAGCTGGGGAGTCGCCTGATTCTTCTGCATCAGGTCGTTCTGGGCAAAGATGCGCGCGCACTCGGTCAGTTCCTCCAGCGTAAAGGACGGCATAAGCTCCCTGACCTCGCGCGCCTCATCCTCGGTCAGATCCAGAATCGTCGCGATATCCGCGCCCGCCTTCGCCAGCAGCAGCGCGCGCCAGTACTCGACGGCCTGGGCATTGACCTGGCGCAGGTCCGCCCCGGCCTCGGAGAGCTCGTGGATCAGATAGAGCAGCGCGGGACTATCCAGTTCGGCGATGTGGGTAATCAGCTTCGAGATAGCGCGCGGATCAGCCACGCCGAGCATTGACTGCACCTGCGCCAGGGAAACCACCTCGCCGGCGTAGGCAATCGCCTGGTCCAGCAGGCTCAACGCGTCGCGCATGCCCCCGGCGGCAGTTCTGGCAATCAGACCAGCCGCGCTCATCTCCAATTCAACTCCCTCCTCGCGCGCCACAAATAGCAGGTGATCGACGATCTGGCGGGTTGAGATGCGCTTGAAATCGAACCGCTGGCAGCGCGAAAGGACCGTAGGCAGCATCTTATGCACATCGGTCGTCGCCAGCACAAAGATCGCGTAGTCCGGCGGCTCCTCCAGCGTCTTGAGGAGCGCATTAAACGCCTCGGTGGTCAGCATATGCGCTTCGTCGAGGATGTAGATTTTATATCTGCCCGTCGAGGGGGGCATCATCACCTTCTCGCGCAACTCGCGAATGTTATCGATGCCACGATTGGAGGCCGCGTCGATCTCGATCACGTTAAAAGAGGTGCCGGCGGTAATCTCGCGGCACTGCTGGCACTCGTTGCAAGGCTCGCCATCCCTGGGATTGGTGCAATTGACCGTCTTCGCAAGCAAGCGTGCGGTCGTCGTCTTGCCGGTGCCGCGCGGACCGGTGAAAAGATAGGCATGGCTAAGCGTATGGGTACTCAATGCATTCTTGAGGGTACGGACAATCGGCTCCTGACCGACCATCTCATCGAAGGTCTGGGAACGCCATTTACGGTAGAGAGATTGTGAGGCCATAACACTGACTCCGCCTGCCTGCTCTATGGTGAGCCGCCCGCCCTCGCCGGAGGGTGCAAAAGACAGTAAGACCGATTTTCGCCCGGTCCTGCCGGTCGGCGCAACCAGGCTGCCCTGGGGCACCCAGAGAGGTCTACGTACTGCTGCTTCCTCACGGACCTGACAGGGTTAGCAAACATCTGCCGCCCAGGACCCGATTACGCCGACCGGCAGGACTGGAAGAAAACCGGTCTGTTCCAATGTGTGTTTCTATTCACGGAACATGGCTATTGTACACCCCCCGGCCCCGTTTTGTCAAATCCTTTGCCGGCGTTTTTCCCACCTCAACCACCCTCCCTCGAATAAGAATCCTATATACGATTTCAGACATATTTGCCGATCAGCAGGCTGTATTTCTCTTTGAGATCGGCGGGAATGCTGGCGCGATCGGTCAGGATGGCTGCGGAGAGCGCGGAGGGGCATTCGCAGGTGTTTGCCGAGCGATCGGCGGGGATCTTGCGCGCGACGGCCCGCAGGATACGCTGCGCGTTGGTGATGTTCGCGCTCAGGTTGCTGATGACCATCTCGACCGTTACCGATTCCTCAGATTCGTGCCAGCAGTCGTAATCGGTGATACAGGCGATGGTGGCATAGCAGAGCTCGGCCTCGCGCGCTAGCTTGGCCTCCGGCAGCGCGGTCATGCCGATGACATCCATGCCCCAACTGCGATAGGCCCGCGATTCCGCTTTCGTCGAGAAAAGCGGTCCCTCCATGCAGACATAGGTGCCGCCGGTATGCACTTTGACATCGCCCAGTTCGCTCGCCGCCTCCACCAGCAGTCCGCTCAGCGTTGGGCAGAACGGCTCGGCGAAGGTGCAGTGAACCACCAGGCCGTGCTCGAAAAAGCTATTGACGCGGCTCTTCGTGCGATCAAAAAGCTGATCGGGAATCAGCAGGTCGCGCGGAGCGATATGCTCGCGCAGGCTCCCTACGGCGCTGACGGAGATCACCCACTCGACGCCCAGGCTTTTCAAGGCCCAGATATTTGCCCGCACGGGCAGGTCGCTTGGCGAAATACGATGGCCGCGTCCATGACGCGGCAAGAACGCCATTGAGACTCCCTCGACCTTGCCTACCGTAATCACATCGCTGGGCTTGCCAAACGGTGTCTCGATCTCGACCTCTTCAACTTCGGTCATACCTTCCATGCGATACAGTCCACTGCCGCCGATTACGCCTATTTTTGCCTGTGCCATATATGTCCCTTTCTTGACTCTTTCCTCTCTATACGTCTGCTCTCGATCAATTTTTGCGAGAAATTATGGCCTATTATACCTTATCTATAGGCTATGAGATGCGCAAGATTTAGCCAGGCCGCTAAAAGCCCGCCGGCTCTTGATGGAGGAATATCTTACCGCAAATCCAGCACCATCAGCCCTGTTTTCATGCGGATATACGCGCGCAATTCTTCCATAAGGCGCTGGTATTCTTCCCGGTCGTGCGGATATAGGGTGAAGGCGGGGCCAACGGCCCCATGCACCCAGCGGAGAATGGTGCGAGGACTTGAGAGTTCATATACCCGGGGACCGGAATGTTCTTTCTCGCTCACGATTGTGCGCGAGGAAGAATTTCCTGGCTGATCGAAGGTGAGGGTCGCAAACAGGCGGGCCTCGTTCCAGGGAATGCTCCCGCGCAGCCAGCCGCGCTGCACCATCAGGGAGTCTTCGCTCACTTCGATGCGCTGGTAGAAGCCGAGCGAGAAGGCGCCGAGCACCAGCGCGCCCAGGACAATCCACGCGGCGATTACCCACCAGAGAATCTGCGCCGCCAGGAAGTAGGACGTTTGAAAGATCAGTACGACGCCCAGCATGAGCAGCCAGAAGATTGAGAAGACCAGGTATGTTCCTCGCGATAACTTGATCGTCAGCGTCACCGGCACGGGCAGGTCGGCCCGATCATACGCAGGCTGCCTCTCAAAAAGCGGGGCCTCGTTCATGCGCATACGCAAGGACTCGATACGCAGGCGTTGACGGGGAACGTGCAGCATGGAAAAGGCCAGGGGAAAGCCCCAGACGATAAAAAAGAGCAGCGTGATCTTTTCCAGGAGCGTCGAGGAGGTCCAGAACCACAGCAGGAGCGCAATCAGCAGCGGCTCACAACATAACAAAAATATTCCGGCTGACCTCCCCAGCCAGTACAACAAGAGAAACGAAATGTTGCGTTTGACCATAGTGCCAGGTCCTTCTGTCGCTCTAAAAGCGTCAACATAATGAAGGCACGCCGCGTTAGATGCATTCTACCAGATACCGAACCGCTCAGCCAGTTTTCCAAATCTTGATAGTGATATTGTCAAGATTTCTAAGAAACTTCTTACACTTTGCATACGTAATTCTAACACAGGAAGATGTATGTTATGGGCAGAAGAACAAAACACCAGATCCTCTCGCCAGATCAGGAGAGAGGCGAGAGTGGCAGATAGGTACGAGTCAAAAAGGAGGAAGCACTTTTATGGCTAACATCACCCGCTACAATCCATTCAACGAGGTTGTCTCTTTGCGCGAGGCTATGGATCGTCTGTTTGAGGATAGCTTCATTCCGCGCCTGGGCCTCGGGGGGCGCGGCGTTGCCTCGAACCTGTACGAGACTGCCGAGGGGTTTATACTCCAGATTCCCATGCCTGGTGTCAATCCTGACGCAGTTGAGATCACTGTTCAGCAGGAGGGTGTGGCTGTCAAGTGGCAGACCAACGTGAACGTTCCCGAGAACGCCACCACGCACTGGAGCGGCTTTTCCGTTGGCCAGTACCAGCAGAGCTTCTCTCTGCCGGCCCCCATCAATGCTGACAAGGTTGAGGCCAGCTACCAGAACGGCATTCTGACCCTCAACCTGCCAAAGGCCGAGCATGTCAAGGCCCGCACAATCAAAGTGAACGCGAAATAGCGGTTTTTTCAGCTCCTGATGTGTAACTAAAGAGAGCGCCGGATGATCGGATAGTCATCCGGCGCTTTGTAATGTATGCTCGATATAATCCAGGCCCTGCTGAAAACTGCCGATATAGCGACAGTTATATGGAGCTAACTCGGCCTTCATACCAGAAACATCAGCGAATGCTTTGCGATCGAGGCTAAGAAAACTTTTCTTCTCTTCCAACGGCCTTGCCTGCAAATCAGCTATCAAGCCAGCATAAACTAGGCTGTCTTGAGCAGATAAATTATAATTTTCACGATAAAGTATTGCTTGCTTGAAACATTTATTATCTATGTGTATCTGCAAACCTACACTCAGCAATCTACTCATTACTTCATCTAAACCGGCCATCTCTAGGCTCTCTGCTTGCGTGAGAACACTTATGACAGGGCTGGCACGCTTCATTATCTGCTCATGATATTTTGAACGTCGTAGTTGCTGCAATGCCGCACTCAAATCATTTAATATTCTCTTGCGGTCGCGATTACGATACATCACTGTCGTAAATGGTTCACATAAAGCAATATCGGGAAATATTAGTTGTATCTTACCTTGTTCAGCAAGTTTCAAAATACTGGCTGCAAAAGAGAATTCTCTTTGCTGAAGAGCGATTTCCTGTAAGAAGTTCGATTCGATATATACGATCACAACGTTACCCTACTTTCCCGAATAAAACAGTTGCGCCCTTAATAGACTTGTTGAAGCCCGACAATGAGAGAGTCTTTTCCGGCTCTTCGCTGCTCTCTTGTTCACTATTTGCTAAACTCATCAGCCATTGGAAGACCAGAAACTCCAATACCTCTGTATAGAGACGCCGACTCATTTGCTCCGTTCTGTAGCGGTTGATTACTTCATCCATAGAAAATTCATAATCTGGCGGAGCCTCCTCGCTCTCCCGATCAGGATTTTCCCAGAGATATCCTTTATCTTGTGAAAGGAGTAGCAAATAAGGAACATGTTTAGGTAAGCCGCGTTTCATAATATTCCGGTGTATTTCAGTAGCCCTATCACGCGATAAATGGCTAGGATTTGCAACTTCCACCAGAGCTATTGGATCTCCGTCATCGTTCTGTATCACAAGGTCCGGTTGAAAAGCAGCCATAGTTCACCCTCCTTCTCGAAAATGCCAGGCGTTTTACCCTCTTACTGTCAGTATATCGAGTTTCCTCTCTTCAATCAACAAACGAGCGGCGTTAAGATCGGCCATATATAGAGGTTATGTCCATACAATCGTCATTGCGGGCGCGCCAGGGTTTCGCCGTTCTGCATGCGGTGGCGGGCGCTGACGATGTGGTAGAGGAGGATGAGCTGGGTGAGGGCCAGGGGATCGCTCTGGCGCTGCTCGTTGCCGATAGAGAAGTGGCCGAGCTGGTCGAGGCGATCGGGGCGCAGGTCGCTGTCCTCGGACATATGCGCCCAGATGCAGTCTTCCAGTTCGCAGGCTTTCTGGTGGCTGATCTCAGCGTCGATCTCGAGGACGCTGCACGGCCTGCCGTTGTACTCCTCCATGAACAGGCGCAGGGCGGGCCGCACGCCATTGGCGGAAGCCTCGATGACGTCTGAGAGGTCGATCTGGGGGACATGTGCGGGCTGGATCATGCGCACATCCAGGTGGGCCAGGCTGCGCGTCTGGTAGTAGAGGCGGCTGCGGGAGAAGCGAATGATCATATCGGCGAAGCGCTTCTGCGGTTGAATGTAGAGATAGCTATCGCGCCGGCGTTCGTCGAGCTGCCGGCGCACCTGGTCGACGGTATAGCCGCGCATCGTGCTGTCACGAATGATCTTCCATTGCTGCTGGAGCGCGTTCTCAGGATCGAGGTAGACGCGCACATGGGCCAGGCTGCGCAGGGCGGGCGTGAACAGGGGATGCAGACCATGAACGATGAGAATCTCAGATGGCGAGATCTCTTCTGGATCTGCGAATGTCCCGGTGGTGTGATCGTAGACCGGCTTGACCACGGATTCGCCGCGCGCGAGACGCTGAAGATGCTCGGTCATCAGGTCCAGGTTATTGGCAGCAGGGTGCAGGGCGCTGATGCCGGCGCGCAGGCGGGCAGCGCGGTCAAGGAGGTGATAGTCGTCCAGACAGATATGTTGAATGCGCTCCCGCCCGAACACGCGCACCATTCCATCCGTCAGTGTGGTCTTACCCGAACCACTATCGCCACAGACTGCGACAATCAATGGATTTTGCATCCCGGTGTTTTGCATACCTTACCGCTTCGTGCAATCCCTGCGCGATTCGTTCGCAGCTATACGCACGATCGCAGCCTTGGGATCGTTGCCAGGCGCTCTCCATCGTTTGCGAGCCCTTCTCTTCCAGGGAGAGGGTTCCCGCTCTTCACGCAGCCTGGAATTATCCCGTAGTATAGCAGAGAAAAGCGCGTCCGGCTATAGGCAAAAACGGAGAATCGAGAGAGCAGTTTCCCAATTTTGCCGCTTCTCGAATCAGGCAACAACAGACACAATACTTGCAGTATCCTCAAACTTGCAGTATCCTCAAACGGATCGATATTGTATCTCAGTTAGACCGCTCTCGCCTGGAGGGATTGTACAGAGGAAAACCTAAAAGGTCAAGTGTCTCGGCATTAGAAAAGGGTATGTTTATGGAACAGCAATTTCTTCAGCTTCTGCGCCAACGTCCTATGCTCTGTGACGGCGCGATGGGCACCCTCTTATACGCCCGTGGGATACCTTACGAGCGATGCTTTGACGAGCTTAATCTCAGCCAACCTGAGTTGATCAGCGGCATACACCGGGAGTATATTAATGCCGGGGCTGAGGTGGTGGAGACGAACTCTTTCGGCGCGAACCGTATTCGCCTGGCCCATTATAATCTAGAGGACAGAGTCAGGCAGATCAATCATCGCGCCTCCCGCCTGGTTCAGGAAGCGCGCGATGTGACCGGCAAGCAGGTCTTTATCGCCGGGGCTGTTGGTCCAACGGGCCTTCCCTTGCAGGCGCCTGACGAGTATCGCCTGCGCGAATTGCGTGCGATTTTCCGCGAGCAGATCGAGGGACTACAAGAGGGCGGCGCGGATCTTCTTATCCTGGAGACGTTTACCAGCCTGGCGGAGTTGCGCCAGGCGGTCCTGGCCGCGCAGGAGATTGGCGGCCTGCCGATTGTGGCCCAGATGAGCTTTGATGAGGATGGGCATACGCTCTCCGGTCAGTCGGCGGCCCGCGTGGCGACGGTGCTGAGCGACCTGGGTGTGGATGTCATCGGGGCGAATTGCAGCGTCGGGCCGGCGGCTACCCTGGATGTCTTGCAGGAGATGATCGCTCAGTCCAGGAGCGGGACCGGCGAGGTGCAGCCGACTCAACTCTTCTCGGCTCAGCCGAACGCGGGCTTGCCCACCCGCATCGGCAATCGCTTCTTCTATGTCGCGACCCCCGACTATTTCGCGGACTACGCCCGGCACTTTGCTCAGGCCGGAGTGCGCCTGATCGGTGGCTGCTGCGGCACTACTCCCCGCCATATCGCGGCCATGCGCCACGCGCTGGATGAGGAGTATGGGACGCAGGCGCAGACGAGCGGGCCGGCAGCGGACACGGAAAAAATCACGACGGTGACGAACGGGCAGCTTACGATCGCTCGTCTGCTGGAGGAGGAGGTGATTCTGCCGCAGGAGGGCTATACCACTCCTTTGCAGGAGAAGCTGGCGGCGGGCAAGTTTGTGGTGAGCGTAGAGCTTGATCCACCAAAGGGGCTGAACCCGGCCAAAATCCTTAACGGCGCTGCTCTGCTTCAGGAGGCGGGCGTTGATTGCATTAATATCGCCGACAGCCCGATGGCGCGCGTGCGCATGGGCTGCATCGCCCTGGCGCGCCTGATTCAGGATCACCTGGAGATCGAAACCATCATCCATTTCACAACACGCGATCGTAATCTGATGGCTCTGCAATCCGAGTTGCTGGGCGCGCACGCACTGGGTATTCGCAATATCCTGGCGCTGACCGGCGATCCCGTGCGCGTCGGCGCGTATCCCAACACGACCGGCGTCTGGGATGTGGATTCGGTCGGCCTGATCCAGATTCTGCGCGGCATGAACGAGGGACATGATGCCGCAGGCTCTCCCCTGGGCGCGAAAAGCTCATTCCACATCGGCATGGCCCTCGATCCCAATAAGACCGACGAGCAATTGGATCAAGAAATTGAGAAATACTGGCGTAAGATCCAGGCCGGGGCACAGTTTATCATGACTCAGCCCATCTATGAGCTCGCGCCTCTTACGCGCTTCCTTGAGCGCGCCGGCAAGCCGCCGATTCCTTTGATTCTTGGCTGCATTCCCCTGCACAGTTCGCGCCACGCTGAATATCTGCATAACGAGGTGCCCGGCATCACGATCCCGGAGGCCGTGCGCGAGCGCATGCGCAAGGCCGGTGAGCATGGGCACGAAGAGGGGCTGCTCCTTGCTCAGGAGCTTCTGGAGGAGGCGCGCGCACTGGTCCAGGGCGTCTACCTGATGCCCTCCTATGGTCGCTATGATGTCGTCAGCTCCCTGACCAGAATGCTGCAGACGAGTCGTGCCTAGCCAGAGGCAAACTCTTTACAATTCAATTTGACTTGCATAAGTGAGTATGCTACACTCTATGAGGTTCGCCAGGCATAGTTTATACCTGGCTGATGAGTATTCTGGCCAGTTTCACAAAAAAAAGGAGGTCCGGCCTATTAACAGGGATTTTCGGGGGAATGACCGTCCGCGCGAGACGCGGGTGAACGAGCGCATACGTGCGCGTGAGGTGCGTTTGATCGATGAGAACGGCGAGATGATTGGAGTGATGCCCCCAGGAAGGGCGCTGGAGATTGCCCGCGAGCGCAATCTGGACCTGGTTGAAGTATCGCCCAATGCTCTGCCGCCAGTTTGTAAACTCATGGACTATGGCCGCTTTAAATACGAGCAGGCCAAAAAGGAAAATGAAGCGCGGAAGAATCAGAAGACGATCACTCTTAAAGAGATTCGGATGCGTCCGCGCACGGATGAACATGACGTTGAAGTAAAGACGCGCAAGATTCAGGAGTTCCTGGCGGAAGGCGACAGGGTTCGCGTCAGCGTGCAATTTCGCGGCGCGGAGATGCGCCATCCCGATATTGGCCGTAAGCTGCTCGACGGGATCGCGGATGTCCTGAAGGGCACAGCAGTGATTGAGCGCTCGCCGGTGATGGAGGGCAGAATGATGTCTATGATCGTCTCGCGCGCTCCCGGCTGGGAGCCACCGAAAAAACAGGCGGCCCTGTCACAACAGAAAACACGCCCGGGCAAAGCGACCGATACGGCTCAAGCAGACGGTTCAACCACAGATCCAAAGCCGGCCCTTGTTGCAGAAAATAGCGAAACAGCAACGAGTCAGACCGAAAATTAGGAGTTTTCCTCCCTTCCTCTTCGCAGACGCGAGCAGGAAGAGAGACAGAGACATGGCGCAATCAGACAGGGGTGCAGTTTTCTAAACTTCACCCCTGTTTTCTTCTTCTTAGAGTCATCGATACTCATAAATGCAAATTTCTTCGATAGTTGACGCGAAGGAATGTCCAGCAGCCGGTGTTCCAGAACACAGGGATGTAGTTGATAACGATATATGGGAGGCCCCAGGTGAGATACGACGATCCTCGCTGGTATGAGCCAGAGAAACAAGAGCAGCAGGTGCCCGATGCGTATGTTCCTTCAGCCGGCGCTGCACCCGCAGACGTGGACGACCAGCAGGTGCTTAGTGAGGCAGACCTGCGCCGCCGGCGCATTATGACCCAGGTGGTCATGACTATTGCTTTAATGGCCATTGCTTTCCTCGGCGGCTGGTTCTCCCACCAGGCTTTCACCTCTTCCCTCTTTTCGCCCAGTTCCCAGTCTCAGAAATATGCTAATTTGATTCAACAAGCCTGGAATATTATTGATCAGAATTTTGTCGATCGCAAAGCAATTAATTATCAGCAAATGTCGTATGACGCGATCAAAACGATGCTCGGCGACCTGGGCGATAACGGCCATACGCGCTTCCTGACTCCCCAGGAGGTGAAGGCGGAACAACAGCAGTTGAGCGGGACCTTCGCGGGCATCGGCGTCTATATCCAGCAGGACCCGAAAACGAAGAATATTGTTATTTCTTCAACTATTCCCGGCGCGCCTGCGCAGAAGGCGGGCATAAAGCGCGGCGATATCATTATCGAGGTGAACGGCAAGAATGTGGTCGGCATGGACCTCAATGCCGTGCAGCCGCTGATCGAGGGTCCCGCCGGGACGACGGTGACGATCACAGTGCGGCGCCCCTCGACAAACCAGGTGCTGACCTTTAAGATTACCCGCGCGCAGATCCAGGTACCCAACGTGGTAATGCACTATATCCCGGAGGACCATATCGCGATTATCCAGATTGTGCAGTTCTCCAGCGGCGTTTCCGATCAGTTGAAGGCGGCGATCTTGCAGGCGAAAAAGGATGGCGCGACCAAACTGATTCTGGACCTGCGCAACAATCCCGGCGGCTACTTGCAGGAGGCGATCAATACGGCCAGCGAGTTTATGGCCAGGGGCACGGTTCTCATTGAGCAGGATAGCACGGGCAAGCAGACCAAATATCAAGTGACCGGCCAGGCGGTGGATACGGGTATCCCGATGATTGTGCTGGTCAACCAGAACACCGCCAGCGCAGCGGAGATTGTCTCTGGCGCTCTGCAGGATAATGGCCGCGCGATTATTATGGGCACGCCCACCTTCGGCACCGGAACGGTCTTGCAGGAGTACGACCTCTCGGACGGCTCGGCCATTCTGCTGGGCATCTCTGAGTGGCTGACCCCCAACGGGCACTTTATTCGCAAGGATAAAATTCAGCCAAATAAGGGCTTTGAGGTTTCGATGGACCCCGCGCTGGTTCTGACGCCCGATGTGATGAATCAGGCGGATATGACCCTGACGCAGATTATGAAGAGCGGTGATGTGCAGTTGATTAAGGCGATTCAGTACCTGCAGAGCCACTGACGGCTATAGCCGCCTGGTAATACTTGCTGGTGGGCGCGTGATTGAGGTAGGGCGCGATAAAGCTGGTCGCGTCCACCACTTTCGCCAGATCCACGCCAGTTTCGATGCCCATGCCGTGCAACATGTAGAGCAAATCTTCGGTGGCGAGATTGCCCGCCGCTCCCGGCGCGTAGGGACAGCCCCCCAGACCGCCGGCGGAGGAGTCGACGATGGTGATGCCCATTTGCAGAGCCATCAGGACGTTGGCCAGGGCTGTGCCGCGCGTATCGTGAAAATGTACGGCCAGTTGTTCGAGCGGGACCTGCCCTTCGTGGACCAGCAGGTTGAGCACATCCACTACCTGGTTGGGCGTGGCGACGCCGATGGTATCCCCTAGCGAGAGTTCGCCGACGCCCATATCGAGCAGCTCGCGGGCCACGCGCAGAACCTGGCGCGGATCTACCGCTCCCTCGTAGGGACAGCCGAAGACGGTGGAGATATAGCCACGCACGGGAATGCCGGCCTGCTGCGCGCGGGCGACGACCGGGCGAAAGTTCTCCAGGCTCTCGGCAATAGTGGCGTTGATGTTGTGGCGCGTGAAGCTCTCGCTGGCGGCGGTGAAGACGGCAATCGCGCGCACACCGGCAGCCAGCGCGCGCTCCATGCCTTTGAGATTTGGCACCAGCACCGGATAGCTCGTCCCCGGCAGCCGCGTGAGGCCCGCCATGACCTCGCTTGCGTCGCTAAGTTGAGGAATCGCGCGCGGGCTGACAAAGGAGGTGGCCTCGACTACCGGCAGACCCGCCTCGGCCAGCAACTGGATAAACTGAATTTTTTGCGCGGTCGGGACCAGGTTCTTCTCGTTCTGCAAACCATCGCGCGGCCCAACCTCTACAATCCGCACGGAGCGCGGCTGCGAAGTGATCATGCCCTTCCCTCTCTCCCGTTAACTGGTAATCTGCGACTGCCTCTGCTGATGCTCCCGATCGTGCGCATTCTCGACGCGATCGGAGCTCTTCTCTGGCAGCAGAAGCGGCTCGGAGCGGCTGCGCTGGCCCTGCTCCTGCTGTGCCGGCTGGGACTGTTCGGGCGTGGACAGGCGCTCGACCTGCACCCGCACGATGCGCCGGCCACGCGTGGTCAGGATGGTAAAGCGATAATGCCCAAAGGTCACAGTATCGCCGGTCACGGGGATT
>Ga0209581_1002636_pt1 | contig 16763 bp, 10 predicted proteins | sample Coa_R2_FD_187160 | JGI IMG/M metagenome (GOLD analysis project Ga0209581, IMG submission 187160) | Surface soil microbial communities from Centralia Pennsylvania, which are recovering from an underground coalmine fire - Coalmine... | ecosystem: Environmental > Terrestrial > Soil > Unclassified ...
TCCACCACGCGCGTTTTGCGGCTTTTCTCCGCGTCGGAGACATCCGGCATGGGCGAGTACGGGCTAATCTCCGCCGTCACAATCACGGCGCTGACGCCGAGGGGAGATTTTTCCTTGATGATTTTGTAGCTCTTCACGGGGCCGTAGTAGCCGTTGGGTCCCCAGTCGGCGAGGAAGTCGCTCATGTGGTAGCTCGGGTTGGGCTTCCAGAGCTGATACGCGCGTTCGGTGTCACCCGCCACCAGCGCGCTAAGAAACTGATCAGCGGCTCGCTTCTCCGGGTAATAGCGGAAAACAAAATACAGCACGATCGCGGCGGCAAACGCCAGGGCCACGACGGTAAAGGCGATCGCGCGGGATTTTTCGGGTTTTGCGGGGGGTGGATCGAGTAGAGTCATTCGCAGTCTCCTGCCTGCGAGCGAGTGGCTGAAGCGGCGCGCGAGAAACCACCGCACCAGTTACCAAAATTTTACGGAAAGAAACCCGCGGAGTAAATGCCTGGGGCGAGGCATGAAAAGAAGGCGCCGGCAGTTCAGGCTTGGAGGGCGCCGGCTGCGCCTTCGGGAAGTTCGATGGCGTATTTTGTGCGGGCCTTTTCGGCGTGGGTTTCGAGCGCAAGTTCAATCAGTGTGTCGATGAGTTCGCGGAAGGGAATGCCGCTGGCTTCCCACATTTTCGGATACATGCTGATGGAGGTGAAGCCGGGAATGGTGTTCACCTCGTTGAGGAAAATTTTGCCGCCCTTTTTCTCGACGAAGAAATCGACGCGAGCCATGCCGCTGAGCTCGAGCGCGCGAAACGCCGCGACAGCGTGTTTCTGAATGGTTTTCACCTGCGCGGGCTTCAGGTTCGCCGGGATTAGCAGCTGTGTGCCTTCCTCGAGGTACTTCGCGGCGTAGTCATAAAATTCGCGGTGCGGGACGACTTCGCCCGGCACGGAAGCTTTCGGATCGTGATTGCCGAGCACGGAAATTTCAATTTCGCGGGCGGCGACGGCGCGCTCGACCAGAATCTTCATCGCGTACTCGGCCGCGAGCGCAATCGCGGGAGCCAGTTCCGGGCGTGAATGCACTTTGGTCATTCCGACAGAAGAACCGAGCGTTGCCGGCTTGACGAAAACCGGAAATTTGAATTTTTTTTCGATGGCCTGCTGGATCGTGTTCGGGTCGCGCTCCCAGTCATGGCGATGCACGGTAAGCCAAGGCACAACGGGAATCTTCGCGGCTTGCAGGAGGCGCTTGGCGACGTCTTTGTCCATGGCGATCGCGGAGCCGAGCACGCCGGCGCCGACGAAAGGGAGTCCGGCGAGATCGAGCAAGCCTTGAATGGTGCCGTCTTCGCCGAAGGTGCCGTGCATCACGGGAAAGACCACGTCCAGGCGATGCCCGCCGCCGCTGCGGTCCAGCGGAACGAGCGCGGCGTCGGTTGGATCGGCGGTCATGGTAACGCGCTGGCCAGTGCGCAGAATTTCAGGAAGCAACTTTTGCGCGCTAGCGCCAACGAGCCAGTGGCCTTCCTTGGTGATGCCAATCGGAACCGGCTCGTACTTATCCGGATCGAGGCCGCGAATCACGGAAGCGGCGGAAGCGAGCGAGACTTCATGCTCGCCGGAGCGGCCGCCGAAGAGAATGCCAACGCGAAGACGTTTTTTCTCGGGAGTCACAATAAGCATTTTTTCAGAAACGGGGAGATTGCCAAAGCGGAGAAGCGGCGCGAGTTTCCAGAGGGACAGCAGCGAGGCGAGCCGGCCGCGGACTTTGCGCACACGCAGCGGACTGCCTGCGCTATGCGGAGAACGCCGGGGTTCCCGAGGGGTGCGACACCATCCGCGCACGCTCGAAAGCTGCGCGCTAGGGAATATTTTTCATCCAGCGACGGGCGTGCCGGAGCCAGGCCGTGATGTAAGAGGCGGGAGGTGATTGCGCGGACGCTTGAGGCCCTTCGACGGCATCATCCTCGACGGAATAGAACTCACCCGTGCCGGGATGAATGTACAGAGCCTGCATTTCCGCGCGATTGAGCGGGCGCGCGCCGCGACGGCCAAAGACAGCGAGCTGGTCGCCGGACTCATCGACGGCGCGGTCGCGATCGATGCCCTTGGAGATGGCGAGGGCCGGGCCACGAGTGCGCGCCGTGGCAATCAGCTTCGGCATGGGGCGGGGACTGAAGCCGGAGAAATGCGCGGGATCGTCTTCCGGAGAGATGATTTGCAGGACGCGAAGTCCGTTGCGGCCATCGGCGACGAAAGCAAAGACGCTGCCGGCGACCATGCCGATTTTGACGTCGTTGACATCATTGAGCTGACCGCTCGCGGTGAAGAACTGGTCGAGCCTAGGCGCTTCCGGCCGTTCGGCGTCAATGATGGCGATTCCCTGTCTGCCAGCGGAAACATAGGCATAAGTGCGCGCGATATAGACGTTACGGGCGTCCTCGAGCGGCACAAGCGCGTTTGGAACGGGCTTTGGCCGGGAGAGATTGGTTACGTCGAGGACTTTGAGGCCATCGCGATCGACGACAAAGGCATAGCGAAATTGCACGGCGAGGCCGCGGGGATCGTTGAGCGCCGGCGCTCCGATAGTGGCGGTGATGCGCGGCTGGAGGGGATTGTCGAGATCGACGACGACCAGAGCCTTCTCGGTCAGCACGTAAGCGTACGTTCCGGCGATGACGACGCGGCGCGCTCCTGTGAGAGCGCCTTCAGGATTGAAGGCGAGCGCGCGCTTCAGAAAATTATTGGCGGGATTGCCATCGAGAAGCGTGCCAACGCCCGGGCTTTTCGATTTCAGATCCGGGTCGCCGATGATGACGAGACCTTCCTGGCGATCGGCGACATAGAGGAAGCCGTAGAGCAGATGGATCGGTTGCTCTTCGTTTTCCGGAAGCTGTACACGGAGGGGATCTATGCCGAGAGTGGCCGGGGAAGCAACCGCGACGGCATCCCTGGTTGGCACGTAGAGACGCTGGCCGAGCGGGGAGACAGGCGCGGTGACGATGCGCTCGGAAAAGCCCTTATTGTCAATGTTAGCGACGTCGTACACGCGAAGGCCGCCAGGGCCGGCCGCGGCGTAGGCGTACTCGCCGCGCGCCTGAATATCGAGGACGCGGCCGGCGTGCGTGTAAGCGGTTTTCAGAGAGCGGCCGGACGCGACGAAGCGCGAGTAGTCAGAGGGGTACGCCAGGCGCTGTAAATCGCTGCCGTAGATGGCTTCGGGTTCGTCGTGTTCTGCGACGGCCACGGCTTCGAGGCCTTTATCGCCGGTGGCGACGTAGATGTAGCGACCCATGAAATTCATGAAATTGGTGCCCTGAAGGAGCAATTGCGCCATCCACGCGTTGTTATCGTTTTGCGCGGAGACGTGGCAATCGGTGCATCGCTTGGTTTCGCGGGCACGCACGGTATGGGGGACGAAAGTGCTGAAGGCCTGGCCGGAAAATCCAGGAGCGGAGATGGTCTGCTGCGTGTAGTAGAGCCATTCGCGGTTTGCATTTTGCGAGCTGACGAGGATGGCGCAAGAGGAGCGCGCGGGCGCGATGCGGTGGCCGGTTACCGTGCCGTCCACGCCAAGCATGAAAATGTCGTCGCGCAGGACTTGAAAATTGTAGCTGGTGTAGTTGCGCGTGGTGAGGCCCTCGTTGTGGAGCATCGGCTTGCGAGCGTTTGCGGTCATTTGGAGGTGGCAGCCGAAGCAGGTTGGAGTCCAGGAGGTGTGACAGGAGTAGCAGGTCATGGAGGAGTTGGCGTGCGCGAGGATGGCATCGTCTTCGGCGGCGCTTGCGGCGAGGGTACCGGCTTTGGTGATGAGCTTGGCCCGCATGGACTTCCAGCTGAAGTGCGGATTGCCGGGCGTGACCGTGTCCAGGGTCTGAACGATTTCCCATTCCTTTGCGGGATCGGTCATCGAGCGCTGGAAGACTTTGCCATCGCGAAATTCGAAACGGCGGAGTCCCCAGGGAGTGCGGAGAGTATCCAAACGGCGGCCGCGCGGTTCGCCGGGGCTCGCCGGATCGGGAGCCGCAGGTCCTGACGTCACGAGGGTGGCCCTGTGGCGAATGGTGCCGTGGCAATCCACGCAATCGATTTCGACGGCCGCGCGGGGCTCGGCGTAGATTTTTCCGTTGCCGTGGGCATCCTGCGCGAAGTGGCAGTCGGCGCACTGCATGCCTTTTTCGAGATGAATATCGTCGAGATGAACGGCTTTCGCGAAGCGGTCTGGGTCGTCGAACGGGATGGGCTTGCCGTCCTTATCGAGCCAATTGCCTTTGCGGTCGTGGCTGAAGACCTTGCGAAAAATCCAGCCGTGGCCATGGAAGTCGGCGAACTGAGTGGTTTTGAGCTGCGCGTTGAATTCGCGGCTTCCGGTCTGCTCGAGGAATTTCTCCTGACCCCAGAGTCCGCGAGCAGCGGCACCTTCCGGATTGCGCAGGAAGGACTGGTAGCGCTGCTCCTCTGTGGGGTTGTGCTGTTGCTTCGGATACATTTTGTCGCCATCGATTTCGTTGTCCCACCAGGTGAGACCGAAATAGGTGGTGAGCATGTTCGTGCCGGGGTGGACATGGCATACCATGCATTGGCTCGATGGGATGGACCGTGTGAAGACGTGCTTGATGGGATGGCCCGGTTCGTTTTTGGGTGTCGTCGGATCGATTGATGCACTGAAGCCGGTGTGACCGAACTGGGCGTAGTCGCCGGAGTGCGCCGGGTCGCGGTCATTCGCGTAAATCACATGACAACCCGAGCAACCGCTGGCGCGGTAGTCGCCAGGATGATCGTTGGTGCCGGGCAGCGAGAGAGCGGGGTCGAGAAGGCGGGTCTTTTGCAGGCCGAGGAACACGGGGTCGGTTCGCAGTTCGGTGCCGAAGCCGCGGTCGCTGAGTTTGTCGTCAGGCTTGCCGGGATTCTCGGCGCGGCTGGGATTGCCAATCTCCGGCTTCTTTGCGCCACCGCGTTCAAAGACGCGCAGAACGTTGCCCGGCTGGGAAATTTCCCAGCGATTGAGGGGCAGGAGTTCGGCCAGGATACCCTTTGTGCGCGTCTCTTCCGCGCTCGGCGGCGGCAGGGTGCGAATCGCCTGCGGCTTGCCGTCGCGGCTGTAGCTTTCGCCGAAATGAGGATTCTTGTAAGGCGAGGCGCCATTGTTGTAGAGCGCCGCCTGCCAGAGCAGGCCCGAGTGCGTCATCATGCTGGTGGAAACGGCGCGGACTTCGCCGGCGTGGCATGCGCCACAGGTTTCCGGCGCAACGCGGAGGTCACCCGGGTTTACGAATTTGACGTACTCCGCGGATTCCTTCAGCCACTTTGTGTAGAGGCGTTGGCGTGCGGCGCGCCGGCGCAGTTGGGGATCGCGCGGCTGCACGTGCGCTTTTTCCTTTACGGCGTCGTATTCGGGTGAATTGATGGCCGCGCCCGGAGCGACGGCAACGGCGGCGTTGCCGCCGTGGCAGTCCGTGCAACCGAGCCGGACCGTTTTTGTTGGATGCATGGTGGGCTCGTCGGTGGAGGTGTGGCAGGAGATACATCCGGCGGACTTGCGGTCCGCGTCCTGTTGCGATTGCCCGAGCAATGCAGCGAGCGGGGCGGTATCCTGGCGCGGCGCAGCGGTCACGCGTCCGAGTTCGGAGGCTGCGATCAGCGCGATAGCGGCCGCGAGGCAGAGAATCGGAAAGAGATGCGAGCGGCGCATGGTGCGACCGCGGAGAATGGTCTCGCTGCTTGCCCCCGTTCTCAAAACGTGAACCTCGCGGAACCGAATATGCTGAAAAGAGTGCGCCCGGTGTAAATATCGCGAAACCCGTTCCCTGGCTGGAGAGCAGAAGCGCCGCCAGTGAGCACGATATTCTCCGTTAGAGGCGGACGATATTCGATGCCAAGTCCGAGGTCCTGGCCAATGGAGTGGCGGATGGGAGCTTGAAAGAGCAATTGCTCGAGTGCTTCGGTGCGTTCGAAGCGAAGATAGTTGAAATTGGCAAACGCCCTGAGTTTGGGCGTGAGGTCAAAATCGGCGCCGGCATTGGCCACAAAGATTCCTGGATTCACAAAGTTGGCTTGCCCCTCTTCCTTGTTGGAGCGGAGACTTGGCAGGAGGCTTCCCGGGGAGGTAAGCAAGATTCCCGTGCCGGAGAGGCGAATGGCCTCGCGATTCCAGAAGCTGAAGAGCCCGCCGGCAAAATTCGGCAAATCGACAATGGAATCGAAGCCACGGGCGCGACCGTCGCGCGGGTTGGCATCGCCGGAGGTGTAGAAGGCGGAGACGCGATAGCGCATCCAGTCGCGGTCATAGGAGATTTCCGCGGCCGCCATCTGCGCATTGATGGTCACGGGCCTGCCGGCGATGGGATTGAAGGTATCCTCGCCCGCGGCTTCGTAGAATGCGTGAGTCAGGTTGAGGCGCCGGATGTGGCCGCTGCCGAGCCAGCCGAAATAGCCGACGCGCACGCCATGAAGAATCGGCCCGGCGCCGGGATTCTGGCTGATTACGGCGCCGATTGGCGCTGGACGGACGAGAAAACCGTTTTCGTCGTAGTGCAGCGACGGGTCGTCCTTGTTCCACGCGCCGACGAATTCCGCGGTGTAGCCGGGGAAGAAAAAGTCCTGCAGATAGACGTTGGCCAGGACGACTTGCTGATGCCGCCGCTCGAATGTATTCAGTCCGCTGTTGGTGTCCTTCTCGAGGAAATGAAAGTAGGCGAGATTGTATTCGATGCGGCCGGAATGGAGGTTGCCGAAAACGCGGGCGGCCGGCTGCTCATCCACGAAGAGGAATCCGCGGAAATCGGCATTGAACTGCTGGATACCGGCGCGAACGGAAATGAAATCATAGTTGGGGCTCAGGTCATGCAACTTTACTTCGGCGAACGCTTCCTGCAAGCCGAGATGCGAATCGAAACGGTTGGTTCCGGCTAGGACACTGGGTTTGACGATTCCAAGTTCGCGCACGTTCAGGTCGTTGAGACTTAGCTCGGGTGTGATGCGAAGACGCCAGTCCACAGGTTTGAAGGAGGCGTCGCCATGAAAAAGGTCCAGCGTGAAACGCAAAGTTTGGTCCGCAAATTCCTGCTCGCCATTGCCGAAAAATGCGGCGCTTCCGGGACGCGCTGTGCTGACGTTACTCGGCGAAGGCACGCGCCGCTCATCGAAAAGGGTTTCGGAGGTTCCGGTGAAGTTGAGAAAGACCTGCTGGCCGAACACGGCCGGCCAAATGGGCTGGTCGCCCTTCCAGCGATTCCGGTTGAAGGGATCGTACCAGCGTGGTTTGGTGTAGATGTATTCGCCCTTCTGGGCGTAGCGGCGGTAATCGGGTTGCGCGAGCGCCCAGCGATTCGGCGTTACGTTGTAAATGTCCGGCAGAGGCGGGAGCCGCTCGGGAGCGAGTTCGGCGATGTAGTTGGGATCGGAATCGAGCCGGTGACGAAACTCGCGGTAGAAGCCTTCCCTCTCAGTGGTGATCGCAACCGGCGGCTGCGGCGGGCCGAGTTCGGGCAAGCGCGGCAAGCGCTCACGCCATTCGGCGGCGCGTTCGCGCGTTAAGCTGAGTTCGAGCGTGGTTACTTCGTTTGCGTTCAGCAGCACGTCCGGGAGCCGGGCCTCCGTGTAGCCTTGGGCGAGCACATGGATTTCGTAGTGTCCGGGCGAGAGAAGCAGCACGCGAAACACGCCTTCGGCGTTCGCCGTCACCCGGGTTTGCTGGCCAGTTTGCAGATTCCTCAGCAGCAGTTCGGCGCCGGTCACCGGGCGTCGGTCGCCGCTGGTTTGCACTTCCGAGACCGTGCCGTCGAGCGCCGCGGTGGTGAATGCCTGCTGGCGCGGGATGCGCATGGGCGGAGCCGACTGCTGCTGCAACGACGCCTGGACATTCGCATCTTGCGCAAGCGTCTCCCGGACCAAGCTCGAGCCGGGTATCGGGCAGGCCACCGCGGCCGCGCTGAACACGCAGGCGCATAGCGCGCAGCGAGCGGCCCGCGGCGGCGCAAGGAGTTTTTGGCGAATCCACCCTCGATGGAGCAAGGAAACCGGGCGCAAAAGCAAAATGGATGCAGATCGCCCTTAGCTAACAACATCGCGCAGAGAGGGGCAACATTTTTCCGGGCGCGTTGCGGACATTCGATAACGGTGGACTTCCATGGAAGCGCGGAGCCAGCGCGGGTGCATTCACCGTTTCGCGCCAGACCCGGCGGAAGCCGTTGAGCGCCGACGACCGCCTATGTTGTGATACGCCTTCGGCTTCCATCCATGCACCCGACGCACATTTTGCGCAAGCCGGTGGCATCGTGCGATGTTCACCAGCAGCGGCAGAAGACCTTGGCCATCGGGTCTGCGCTGGCTCTGGCGCTTGCCGCCGTGCTCCTCATGATTCTTGTTGGCTGCGGAGGCGGCGCTGTTTCGCGCATCACTCCTCCACCGCCTCCCACGGTTCAGCCGCTGCAAGCCGGGGAGGTGCAGAGCATCATCCAGACCGCTGTGAATGCGGCTGCCGTGGATATGGTCGTTGCCGTCGTGGACCGCGCGGGTTTTGTCCTTGGTGTGTTTCGGACACAGAATGCCCCGGCCATGGCGCTCGGCAATTTTGGTCAAATGCAGGACGCGAATGATGTGGCGGTGGCGCTCGCGCGCACGGCAGCTTTTTTCAGCAACGATCAGGCTCCGCTTTCCTCGAGGACCGTGCGGTTCATCAGTGGGATCCATTTTCCACCGGGAGTCGAGAACGCGCCGAATGCAGACTTGTACGGAATCGAGAATACAAATCGCGGTTGCACGCTGGTGAACGACCCAGGTTTCGAGGCCAAGCTGCCGCCCTCGGTTGCCCTTGGCGGAGGACCTGGGCTCGGCATTCTGACGGGCAAAGCCGACACGATGGACAGTGATCCCAGCGCGGTGAATCCCGGCGGAGTGCCGATTTTTTACAAGAATGTCGTGCTTGGGGGAGTTGGCGTTGTCACGGCGTCGAGTAATCTCAACCTTTCTGAATATATCGCGTTCACGGCAGCGACTTCGCCGCGCTCAGGACCAGCAGACCATTTCGGCCCCACGCCGGCAGCTCCGGGAGTGGTGACCATCGGCGGTGTTTCGCTTCCGTTCGTTACGCAGACAACGCTCCCCGCGGGCGTTTCGGCCGGGCCAGCATCTGGCGCCGGCTCCTTTCTGGTCGCCCCCACGAGCAGCCAAGGGCAGCCGCCCGAAGGCGATTTGATCGCGCCCACCGCCGGTCCGCTCGGGGGACTGACGGCTGCCGAAGTGAAGCAAATCCTCGACAATGCCGAGTCCACCGCCGATCAGACACGCGCTTCGATTCGGCTGCCGCCCGGCTCGCGCACGCGCATGTCCCTTGCAGTGGCCGATCTCGATGGCACGATCATTGGCCTGCGCCGGATGGCGGATGGCACGGTTTTCAGCGTGGATGTCGCGGTGACCAAGGCGCGGAATATGGTCTATTTCAATAGCGCGGCTCGCTCCGCCGCCGATTTGCCGGGCGTTCCGATGGGAACCGCGGTGACCAACCGAACCATCGGCTTCGGCGCGATGCCGCTCTATCCCCCCGGGATCGACGGCACCTCGGCGGGGCCGTTTTTCAACCTTTACCTTCAGGACGTAGCAAACCCCTGCACACAAGGGGCGCAAGGCGGCGCGCCCAACGCCAATAAAAGCGGGATTGTATTTTTCCCAGGAAGCACGGGGCTCTTCCGCAACGGAGTGCTGGTCGGCGGGCTCGGCGTAAGCGGCGACGGAGTGGACCAGGATGATTTTGTGGCGAATGGCGGGGCCAATGGTTTTGAAGCTCCGGCAAATATTCGGGCGGACCAGGTGATCGTCCAGGGCGTGCGGCTGCCTTATTTCAAGTTCCCGCGCAATCCGACAAACTAAGAAGACCAGCTAGCGCTGCGGGTTCGGAGCCGAGGGGTCCGCGGTGGTGGCGGAATTGACGTCCAGGAACCAGGCGTGTTTCGCGTCGCTTGGGGCATAGCAGTTGCCATCGGGCGCGTATTTCGCCCGGCACCGGGCTGTGTATTCCTTGCGGCGGGGAGACTGCGCGAACTGCCATACGGCGGCGTTGGCGATGCCGCTCTTCGCTGGATTCGGCGGCTCAGAGGGGAACCCGCATCCCGGTGACGGCGGACATTGATCGTTGTAAATCCACAGGGTAAAAGCGGGGGTGCGCGCGTCTTTCGCGATGTCCTCCGCCGTTGTGATGACCACGCCTCCCCCTTCGTCAACCGGCATTCCTGAGCAGTAAGCGCCTGGTCGGAACCCGGCACGGCGCAGTTCTTGCGCCCAGGCTCTCAGGTAGGCGTGATAGCCGGGTGTGAGGCGGCCGCCTTCTTCGATGTCGAGAAAAATCACGCTGCCCGGCGCAAAGTCTTCCGCCACAGCGGATGCAACAACTTTCTTGGCGTCGTCCTCGCCCTGCTTTTGCGCGGTGCGTTCGCTCTTTAATTTCGAGCTGTCCGGCCCAAGGTACAGCGGCAGGAATCCGTAGCCGAGCGAACGCAAAAGCTTGTGCTTGCCACGCCAGCTACTCGATTTCTCGCCGGGCGGCGGGCCGAGCCAGAAGCCGGTGAAGGTAAAATCGTTTCGCAGCAGTTTCATGGCGGCATCGCCGGGGTAATCGTTGCGGTCGAATCCAAGAAAATAACGCGGCGTATCCGGTGCGTTTGCCGGCGCCAAGGCTGCCGAGTCCTTTGGAGCAGCATGGCAGGCCAGCAGGGTGGCCGCTGCGAGCAGGGGAAATGCGACGGCGATTCTGGTGTCGCGCAGGTTATGTAGCATGTCGCGGATACGGTTCATCCTTCGCGGAGCTTGTGTCCCGCTAAATTTCCGAGTCCATCGTAGGCGGCGTATTTGTAGGCTTCGCTGAGGGTCGGATAGTTGAAGACCTGCTCGATGAATTCGTCAATGGTCAGCCCATTGTCCAGCACCATCATTCCGACATGAATGAGCTCGGTGGCGTTTTCGCCGATGATGCTTACGCCGAGCAGCTTGCGGTCCGCTCGAGCGAAGAGCAATTTGAGCATACCCGAGGTGTCCCCCGCGATGTGGCCGCGCGCGTTGTTTGCATAGAGCGCGCGTCCTGCTACGCAGTCAATCCCTTTTTCCCTGCAGGATTCTTCCGTTTCACCGGCCGCCGAAATTTCCGGAATGGTGTAGATGCCCATGGGCAGCATCGAGGCGACGCGCTGCTTGTATTTGAATCCGAAGGCGTGGCAGACAGCCACGCGTCCTTGCTCCATGGAGGTCGAGGCCAGCGCCGGGAATCCGATCACATCGCCGGCCGCGCAGATATGTGGCGCATGCGTGCGGTAATGCGCGTCCACGGGGATGTATCCCCGCTCGTTCAGCGCGAGTCCTGCTTTCTCGAGGGCAAGGCCGTCCACGGCAGCACGACGCCCCGCGGCAAAGAGGGCTGCTTCCGTCCGCAGGGTCTTGCCGCTTTTCATACGGAGGCAAACACCTTGCGCTGAATTTTCGACGCTTACCGGACGCTCATTGAACCAAAAGCGCATGCCAAGATGCGCCAGCCGGTCGCACAAGCGGTTCGCGATTTCCGCGTCGAGAAACGGCAGCAGACGATCGCGCCCGTCCACGAGGGTGACCTCGACGCCAAGGGCCTGAAAAATAGAGGCGTATTCGCAACCGATGACGCCTCCGCCGATCACAGCGAGGCTTTTCGGGATGCGATCCATCCGCAAGAACGTGTCGGAATCGAAAGTGTGCACGTCATCGAACGCGATTTCCGGCGGCCTGTGCGGTTTCGAACCGGTGGCAATTAGAATGACTTCGCCGCGCAGACGCCGGGTGCCCTCAGGGCCAGACACCGCCACGGTATGCGCGTCCTCGAAAGCCGCTTGCCCGCGCACCAATTCAATACGATGGGCTTGCAGATTCTTCAGAATGCGGCGGCGCTCGAGCTCGACGACTTCGCGTTCGTGATGCATGAAGTCGTTGACGGTCAGATTTTCTTTTAAGGAATAGTCGATGCCGTAGAGACCGCGTTGCTTCAACCCTGAGAAATAGAGCGCGGATTCGCGAAGCGTCTTGCTGGGAACGGTACCGGTATTGACGCAACTCCCTCCGGGATGTTCGGCCCGCTCGACGACCACGACGCGCTTGCCGAAGTACGCGGCTTGAGCGGCCGCCTTTTCCCCAGCGGGGCCACAGCCAATCACGACCAGATCGAAGGCATCCGGCACAAACCCTCCAGTTCACGCATCAGGAGTTTCTTGATGCAAGAATTGTAGGCTCGGTGCCGGTGGCTGACGTAGATTTTTCCAATATGCCTGTGTTGAATGGAGCGAGACCAATTCGGCGAGATGATTCGTCATCGGGATAACGATTCATTTGTCCGCCAGTCTAGCGTTACAGCCGAGCGCATGTGCTGGCGGAGGAGCCAGGCCGAGGCGTCACGGGTCCGCCAGGCGTTCAGTTGCGAGTGATCTTTCCGTCGGCGGAGAGGCGGTCGAGCCAGCGTTTTGCCGTGGCGGCCTCCGGCCGGTCGTTGTGGTTCTTCAGGTAATCTCGCAGCATCTGCGCCGCATCGTCGTAGCGGCCGACCGCTGTGAGCGACTGCGCCACGAGCAGCGCGATTTCCGGGGCCTTGCCGTTGGACGCGGCAAGCGCACCCTGGGATTCCTTCAGGGCCTCGTCGTACCGCTGCGCGTAGTAGTACGCGCGACCCAAGGTCCACCGGGCCTCCCAGCTTGCGGGGTCGAGTTGCAGCGACTTCTCAAGCGGCGAGACCGCTTCTTCATACTTTCCTTGGTCCGTGAAAGCCATGCCAAGGGCAGCCAGGGCTCTCGCGTGGCTAGGGTCGATTTGTGTCGCCTTCTCGAGGACTTCCTGAGCAGCCGTCCATCTCCTGCGTTTTAATTCCAGAACCCCTTGCGCATAGAGCACGTCCGGGTGCGAGGGCGCCAGTTTGCTTGCTTCGTTCAAGTTTTTTTGGGCGTCGTCCAGCTTGTTTTCGGCCAACGCCTGCAAGGCCTTCGCAAGGCTCTCCTGAGCTTTCGGCGCAAGTATGGGTTTTGCCGCAACCGGAGTTTCGCCGCCATTCGCGGCAGTGCGGATGAGATTGATTTCGATCTCAAAACGGATGGCGTTGTTGATGGCCAGTTCCTTGGTCGCGGTTTGGTAGCCGGTAGCCTCGACGGTAACGGAATAATCTCCGAGCGAGGAGAGAATGAAAAAAGCGCGACCATGCAAGGTGGCTTGCTGGCCGGCCGGCACTCCGCTGCGATAAAGCTTGACGGTCGCGGGCGCCGCGATGGCCTGACCGGAACTGTCGCGAACGGTCAAAGCGATTTCCGGACGATTGCCGCGAAGAATCGTGCCTTCGTCGCCGCTGTCCTGCGCGAAAGCCGGGGCGGCGAGCCAGGCGAAAACCGCAATTGCGAGGAGTGTGAAGTAAACCGGAAACGGTATGCGTTGCCGCGCGTGAGACATGAGTCGTGAGGGCGAGCGGACAACAGAAAGGGTAGTCCCCGGCGCTAAAGCGCGTCAAGCGAAACCCACCGGCTGTGCATTCGCGATCGGTGCAGCAGCCCCGGGGGTGCGGCGCGAGCTCCAGGGGATGGCGGTGAGCAGCATCATGCTATGCTGGAGGCGCCGCGTGGCCGGTGCGGCTGTGGCGAAATTGGCATACGCGGTGGGCTTAAAATCCACTGGGGTTTTCCCCGTTGTCGGTTCGACTCCGACCAGCCGCACCATTCGGTTGCCCTTACCCATAGTGCAAAGCGTCCAGCAGGCAAGGCCGGCAACGCAGGGTTTTTGCGAGTCTTAACGGGGAGCCAACCAGCCCAGAAGCAAACTTAAAACCCCCGCTTGGTACCGGCCCCTTTTGCAAACCATGGTTGAGCGACATTTCCTCTGCGTTCGCATCTAACTAAGAACTGACAATTCATTCACGCTGGAACGCATAGCACCCATTAAAATAATTTGTGTGTCCCGCGCCGGCGATATCGGTAAGGTTTAGAGGGGCTGCTTGCCCAGGCGGTGGCCACAAAGAAGGAGCTTTCGAATGGCACAGCAATATCTACTGGCCAGCGATTTCGACCAGACGCTCAGCTTCAATGACTCGGGAGTCGTTCTGAGCGAACTCATCGGCTTTCACGGCTTCCATGAAAAGGTACGCGGCCTTGCCGAAATGAATCTCGTGCAACAAGGCGCCGAGTTGAGCTATCTGATCTTGCACGATCCCGATTTTCGGCGCGTCCGCCGCGAGCATTTGGCGGAAACCGGCAAGCGCATTCGCCTGAAGCACGATGTGCGGCTCTTCTCGCGCGCGCTCGGTGAGCTGACCGACGGCCAATTCCACTTTTACGTCATTTCGGCCGCTCCGCAGGAAATTATCCAATCCGCGCTCGAAGGCATCGTTGCGCCAGACCATATTTTTGGCACTCGCTTCCGTTATAACGAGGATACCGGCGAAGTCGAATCCATCATTCGCGCGTCGGCCGGCTGGGGTAAGATCACCGCGCTCGAGGAATTGCGCTCGTCGCTCGGCATCAGCCACGATCACATCATCTACATGGGCGACGGCAGTTCGGACCTGCCTGTGATGATGCACGTCAATCAGCATGACGGCCTCACCATCGCCGTCAGCGAAGCGCAATACATCACCCGCATCGCCCGCCGCACCGTTCTCAGCGACAACGCCATGAGCGTACTCGTGCCGGTGCTTGAAGAACTCCTCCGCTGGGATTCCGCCCGAATCCGGCGAATGTTCGCCAGCTATGGCCTCACTCTAAGGGAGTGGGACAAGATGCGCACTGACCTGCTCACACTTCAAGACTCCTCGGAAGTGGCATCCCAGGTCGTCGCGCACTAGCCGCCGCACCTGGGCTCTGGGCTCGAAAAGTCGACAGCTGTAAAGAATGCGTAGTCGCCCGAGGAGCGTAGCGCCTGCGCCACCCTGGCGGTAGACTTACCCTCCGCCGCGTCCAGATGTCTTGCAGGAGGAGATATCTCGTGACGCTTTCTTACGCTGCTTCCGCAACACTTGCACTCGCGCCGGTGCCAAGAAAGACGGCGCTTATCGCCGAATCCGATCCCGCCACCCATGCCATGTTGAGCCGCGTTCTGGCGGAGGATGGCTGGGTTATCGAGCGCGCCGTGGATAACAAGTCTGTGCTTTCGCTGGCCAGCTCCAAATCTTTCGACATCGTCATCACCGGTCAGCACACGCCGGGAGCCGAGGATATCAAGCTCCTTCGTGAAATCCGCTCGGTACGTCCTCATGTCCGGATGATCATTCTGGTGGACCAGTGGACTCCCGGGGACATCCTGGGCGCGATGCGGGCTGGCGCGTTTAGCTATTTTTGCGCGCCGTTCAATTCCAGCGCGTTGCGAGACATGCTCCGCTCGGCGATGGAGCAGCCCGCATGGGATGACGGCATCGAAGTGCTGTCCGCCACTCTCGAGTGGACCCGCTTGCTGGCGCGCTGCGACCGCCTCACCGCCGACCGCCTCGTGCAATTCATGCGTGCCGTCGGCGAGCCCATTCTGCCAGAAGATGAGAAGGACGATGTCATCACGGCGTTCCATGAAATTTTGCTCAACGCCATGGAACATGGCGCCAACTTCGACCCCAGCCAATACGTCGAACTTGCATTCATCCGCTCAAGGCGCGCGGTCACGTGTCGCGTCAAGGACCCGGGCCAGGGCTTTTCGCTGGCGGAACTCCGCCACGCCGCGACTAGCTCGTCTCCGCCCAATCTGTTCGACCACATGGCCATCCGCGAGGCGAAAGGGCTTCGTCCCGGCGGATTTGGCATCATGCTGGCCAAGAAACTCGTGGACGAACTCATTTACAACGAAAAGGGCAACGACGTCCTGCTCGTGAAGTATATCGACTCCGCCCCCGCGCCGCGGAGCGGCGGCGCCACCTAGCACCAGGAGTTGTCAAGACGCTCGTTTGGGCGGAGAATCCAGCTCACTTGAACTGTCCTCTACTTCAAGGAGCTGCCGTGCGCCTTCTCGATCGAGTCTTACTCTGTACGATTGTGTCCTGCAGTGCTTGCGTCTCTTTGTTCGCTCAGTCGTCTCCGGTTGCCTCGACGGACCTTACGCGCTTTCCCGACTACACCGTGAAGCGCGTTTCCAGCGCAGATCCGACCGGCGGCAACGCCGACTACCGAGCCATTGCGCCCGGTGAATCACTCACCATACTCGACGCCGATGGACCCGGCGAGCTGACCCACATCTGGTTCACGCTCTTGAGTGAGGAACCGTATCATCTCAAGCGCATCGTCCTCCGCATGTACTGGGACAACGAGCCGACACCAAGCGTCGAAGCCCCGCTCGGCGATTTTTTCGGCCTTGGCCTCGGCGACTACCACGTCTGGCAATCCGAGCTTCTTTCCGTTGCCAACGACCGCGCGCTCAACTGCTTCTTCCCTATGCCTTTCCAGAAACACGCGCGCATCACGGTCTCCAACGAAGGCCGCCAGAAGCTCGAGCTCTTCTACTACAATCTCGACTATCGCGCCTATACTCATCCGCTGCCCGAAGGCATCCTCTATTTCCACGCGCAGTTCCGCCAAGCGCAACCCAATCATGGGTGGCGCCATACCTGGCAACAAAATGAAGACGCCTCAGGCGAAAAGAACAAGAATCTCGATGGCCAGGACAACTACGTCTGGCTTGAAGCCCGGGGCCGCGGTCAATTTCTTGGCGTAACCATGTCCGTTCTCCAGAATCAGGACGGCTGGTGGGGTGAAGGCGACGACATGTTCTTTATCGACGGCGAGTCGCGCCCCTCGATCAATGGCACCGGTAC
>Ga0209581_1002642_pt1 | contig 16729 bp, 12 predicted proteins | sample Coa_R2_FD_187160 | JGI IMG/M metagenome (GOLD analysis project Ga0209581, IMG submission 187160) | Surface soil microbial communities from Centralia Pennsylvania, which are recovering from an underground coalmine fire - Coalmine... | ecosystem: Environmental > Terrestrial > Soil > Unclassified ...
CCGCCTGCGGCGTCTTGCCCTCGACCCGCTCGGCCTGCAAGGCAAAGTCGATCATCATGATCGCGTTCTTCTTGACGATGCCGACCAGCAGGATGACCCCGATCATCGCGATGACGCTGAGATCGTAGCGCAGGATGATCAGCGCCAGCAGCGCGCCGACCCCGGCCGAGGGCAGCGCCGACAGGATCGTGATCGGGTGGATGTAGCTCTCGTAGAGGACGCCGAGCACAATATAGACGACCAGGATCGCGGCGAGGACGAGCAGCGGCGTCGACGACAGCGAGGCCTGGAACGCCTTTGCCGCCCCCTGGAACGAGCCCTGCACCGTCGCCGGCAGGCGAAGCTGGGCCTCGACCTCCTGGATCTTGGCGACCGCATCGCCCAGCGCCACCCCCGGCGGCAGGTTGAACGACAGGGTCACCGCCGGGAACTGGCCCTGGTGGTTGATCGACAGCGGCTCCAGCTTGGAAACCTGGTGGGCGAGCGCGGACAGCGGAACCTGCGCCCCGTTCGGCCCGGGGATGAAGATTTTCGACAGCGCGGCGGTGTCGTGCAGGTATTGCGGCGCAACCTCGAGCACGACCTTGTACTGGTTGGTCGAGGTGTACATCGTCGCGATCTGGCGCTGGCCGAACGCGTCGTAAAGGGTGTCGTCGATCAGCTGGGTCGAAACCCCGAGCCGCGCGGCGGCGTCGCGGTCGATCTCGATCGCGAGGTGCGGGGCGGTCGCCTCCTGATCGGAGGTGACGTCCTGCAATTGCGGCAGCTTGCGCATCGCCGCTTCGACAATCGGGGCCCAGTGATTGAGCTCGTCGCTGTTGGTATCGGTCAACGTGTACTGGTACTGGGTCTTGGTCAGGCGGCCGCCGATGCTGATATCCTGGCCCGCCTGCATGAAGAACTTGGCGCCCTGCACGGCGGCGACCTGCGGGCGCAGGCGCTGGATGACCTGGTCGGCGGTGACGTTGCGCTCGTCGTGCGGCTTGAGCTGGATGTACATGCGGACCGCGTCCTCGGTCGGGTTATAGGCGTAGGTGCCGCCGAGGTAGAACACGCTCGCCACCGCCGGGTCCTTGACGACAATCGCCGCGACCTCATGGGCGATCCCGGCCATCTTCTCGAACGACGCATCCTGGCGCCCCTGGATCTGGCCGAAGATGAAACCGGTATCCTGCTGCGGGAAAAACCCTTTTGGGATGGTTACATAGAGATAGCCGGTGGCGCCCATCAGCAGGAGGGTCGCGGCCAGCGCCGCGGGCTGGTGACGCAGCACGAAGCGCAGGCCGCGGTCGTAGAAATTGAGGAACGCCTGAAAGCCGCGCTCGGCCCAGCGGTTGATCCGCCCGGGGTGCTGGTCTTCGTGCCGCTTCAGGAACAGCGAGCACATCACCGGCGTCAGGGTCAGCGAGACGAAGGCCGAAGCCACCACCGCGACCGACACGGTGACCGCGAACTCGCGGAACAGCCGGCCGATGATCCCGCCCATCAGCAGCAGCGGAATGAACACCGCGATCAGCGAAAAGGTGATCGAGATGATGGTGAAGCCGATCTGCCCCGCCCCTTTCAGCGCCGCCTCGAACGGCCGGTCGCCCTGTTCGAGATAGCGCACGATGTTCTCGATCATGACGATCGCGTCGTCGACGATGAAGCCGACCGAGATCGTCAGCGCCATCAGCGAGATGTTGTCGAGGCTATAGTCAAGCAGCCGCATCACCCCGAAGGTGGCGAGCAGCGACAGCGGCACCGCGACGCTGGGGATCACCGTCGCCCACAGGGTGCGCAGGAAGATGAAGATGACGAGCACGACCAGCGCGATCGTCACCATCATCGTGAACTGTACGTCGTGCACCGCGGCGCGGATCACCAGCGAGCGGTCGGACATCAGGTCGACCGACACCGAAGGCGGGATCGACGCCATCAATTGCGGCATCAGCCCCTTGATGTGATCGACCACCTCGATCGTGTTGGCGTCGGCCTGGCGCTGGATCGCCAGCCCCTCGGCGGGGGTCTGGTTAAACCAGGCGCCGACCCGGTCGTTCTGGATCGAATCGCTGACGGTGGCGACATCGCCGAGCCGCACCGGCGCGCCGTTGCGGTAGGCGACGATCAGCTTGCGGAAGCCGGCAGCGTTGAGGATCTGGTCGTTGGTGTCGAGGGTGACCGATTGGAAATGGTTCTCGATGTTGCCCTTTGGCCGGTCGACGCTGGCCGCGACGATGGCGTTGCGCACGTCTTCGAGGCCGAGGCCGCGCGCCGCCAGCGCCGCCGGATCGGCCTGCACCCGCACCGCATACTGCTTTTGCCCGAACACCCGCGACTCCGAGACGCCGGGCGTCGTCGCGAGCTTCTGCGCGAGGATCGTGTAGGCGAAATCGTCGATGCGGTAGACCGGCAGCGAGTCCGAATGCACCGCATAGATCAGCACCGGGAAATTGGCCGGATTGGTCTTGCGGTAGGTCGGCGGCCCCGGGAGATCCTTGGGCAGGAGCCCGGCGGCGGCGTTGATCGCCTGCTGCACGTCCTGGGCCGCGCCGTCGATGTTGCGGTCGAGGGCGAACTGCATCGTGATCACGGTGGTGCCGATGCCGCTCGTCGAGGTCATCTGCTCGAGGCTGGGGATCGAGGCGAACTGCTGCTCGAGCGGGGTGGCGACAGCCGAGGCCATCGTGTCCGGGCTGGCGCCGGGGTAGTTGACCGAGACGGTGATCGTCGGGAAATCGACCTTGGGCAGCGCCGCCACCGGCAGCAGCTCGTAGGCGACGATGCCGAACACGAACACGCCGAGCATCAGCAGCGAGGTGGCGATCGGCCGCCGGATGAACGGTTCCGAGATGCTCATCGCCGCCCCGCCTCCGGCGCGGTCATTTGCCGTCCCCGTCCGGGCCCTGGGCGAGGGCCGGGTGGCGCGCGTCGCTCAGCGCGACGGCGAGGCGCGGCTGCCGGTGCGCACCGCCGAGCCAGCGCGACAGCCGTTCGAGGTAGAGATAGACGACCGGCGTCGTGTACAGCGTCAGCCATTGCGAGACGAGCAGCCCGCCGATGATCGCGATGCCGAGCGGGCGCCGCAGTTCCGAGCCGGCCCCCTGCCCCAGCGCGATCGGCAAGGAACCGAACAGCGCGGCAAAGGTGGTCATCATGATCGGCCGGAAACGCAGCAGGCAGGCCTCGTGGATCGCCGCCTGCGGCGTCTTGCCCTCGACCCGCTCGGCCTGCAAGGCAAAGTCGATCATCATGATCGCGTTCTTCTTGACGATGCCGACCAGCAGGATGACCCCGATCATCGCGATGACGCTGAGATCGTAATGCAGGATGATCAGCGCCAGCAGCGCGCCGACCCCGGCCGAGGGCAGCGCCGACAGGATGGTGATCGGGTGGATGTAGCTCTCGTAGAGGATGCCGAGCACAATATAGACGACCAGGATCGCGGCGAGGACGAGCAGCGGCGTCGACGACAGCGAGGCCTGGAACGCCTGGGCGGTACCCTGGAAGGCGCCGTCGATGGTCGGCGGCAGGCGTAATTCCTCCTGGAGCTTCTGGATGCGCGCGACCGCCTGGCCGATCGAATAGCCGGGATGCAGGTTGAACGACAGGGTCACCGCCGGGAACTGGCCCTGATGGTTGATCGACAGGGCTTCGACTTTGGGCACGAAATGAGCAAAGGTGCTGAGCGGGATCTGCGTCCCGCCGGGGCCGGCGACGAAGATTTTCGACAGCGCGCTCGGGTCGTTCTGGTACTGCGGCTGGACCTCGAGGATCACCTTGTACTGGGTGGTCGAGGTGTACATCGTCGCGATCTGGCGCTGGCCGAACGCGTCGTAAAGGGTCTGGTCGATCAGCGCCGGCGAGATGCCCAGCCGCGAGGCGGCGTCGCGGTCGATCTCGATCGCCAGATGCGGCGCGGCGACCTGCTGGTCCGAGGCGACGTCCTCGAGCTCGGGCAGCTTCTTCATGGCTGCTTCCATGATCGGCGCCCAGTGGTCGAGCTCGCTGCTGTCGGTCGAGGTCAGCGTGAACTGGTAGAGGGTGCGGCTGAGCCGGCCGCCGATGCTGATGTCCTGGCCCGACTGCATGAAGAAGCGCGCGCCCTGGACCTTGGCGACCTGGGGCCGCAGCCGCTGGATGATCTGGTTCGAGGTCGCCTTGCGCTGGTCGTGCGGGACGAGCTGGATGAACACGCGGGCGGTGTTCTCGGTCGGGTTATAGGCGCTGGCGCCGGTGAACGAAAAGACACCCGACACGTCGGGGTCCTTGCGCACGATGTTGACGATCTCGTGGGTGACCTTGGACATCGCGGCGAACGAGATGTCCTGCCGGGCATCGGCCTGGCCGAAGATGAAGCCGGTATCCTGCTCGGGAAAGAACCCCTTGGGAATCTTCACGTAGAGATAGCCGGTGGCGACGATCAGCACGAGGGTCGAAAGCAGCGTGCTCAGCTGGTGGCGCAGCACGAAGCGCAGGCCGCGGTCGTAGAAATTGAGGAACGCCTGAAAGCCGCGCTCGGCCCAGCGGTTGATCCGGCCGGGCTTGCGCTCCTCGCTGCTCTTGAGAAACAGCGAGCACATCACCGGTGTCAGGGTCAGCGAGATGAAGGCCGAAGCCACCACCGCGACCGACACGGTGACCGCGAACTCGCGGAACAGCCGGCCGATGATCCCGCCCATGAACAACAGCGGGATGAACACCGCGATCAGCGAAAAGGTGATCGAGATGATGGTGAAGCCGATCTGCCCCGCCCCTTTCAGCGCCGCCTCGAACGGCCGGTCGCCCTGTTCGAGATAGCGCACAATGTTCTCGATCATGACGATCGCGTCGTCGACGACGAAGCCGACCGAGATCGTCAGCGCCATCAGCGAGATGTTGTCGAGCGAGTAGCCGACCGCGTACATGACGCCGAAGGTGGCGAGCAGCGACAGCGGCACCGCGACGCTGGGGATCACCGTCGCCCACAGGGTGCGCAGGAAGATGAAGATGACGAGCACGACCAGCGCGATCGTCAGCATCATCGTGAACTGCACGTCGTGCACCGCGGCCCGTACGACCAGCGAGCGGTCCGACACCAGATCGACGTGGATCGACGGCGGGAAAGACTCCATGATTTTCGGAATCATCGCCTGGATGGTGTCGACGAGCTGGTTGGTATTGGCGCCGGCCTGGCGCTGGATCGCCACCCCTTCGGCCGGCTGATCGAAGAACCAGGCGCCGATGCGGTCGTTCTGCTTGCCGTCGATCGCCTGGCCGACATCCTTGATGCGGACCGGCGCGCCGTTCTTGTAGGCGACGATGACGTTGTTGAACTGGTCGGCGTTGAACAGCTGGTCGTTGGCGTCGAGCGTATAGGTCTGGTGCGTGCCTTCGAGCGTGCCCTTCGGCCGGTTCAGCGTCGTCGCCACAAGCGCGGCGCGCACATCCTCGAAGCCGATGCCGCGCGTCGCCAGCGCCCCCGGGTTCATCTGCACGTGCACGGCGTAGGGCTGCTGGCCGAAGATGCGCGCCTCCGATACGCCGGGCACGGTCGATAATTTCTGGGCGAGGATGGTGTAGGCGTAGTCGTCCACCCGGTAGATCGGCAAGGCGTCGGAATGCGCCGCATAGATCAGCACCGCGCGGTCGGCCGGATTGGTCTTGCGGTAGGTCGGCGGCGACGGCAAATCCGGCGGCAACAGCCCGGAGGCTGCGTTGATCGCCTGCTGCACGTCCTGGGCGGCGGCGTCGATGTTGCGTTCGAGGTCGAATTGCAGGGTGATCGACAGCGAGCCGATGCCGCTGGTCGAGGTCATCTGGCTCAGCGACGGGATCGCCGCGAATTTCTGCTCGAGCGGGGTGGCGACGGCGGAGGCCATCGTCTCGGGCGCGGCGCCGGGATAATTGACCGAGACGACGATGGTCGGGAAATCGACCTTGGGCAGCGCCGCCACCGGCAACAGCCCGTAGGCGCCGAGGCCGAAGACGAGGATGCCCAGCATCAACAGCGAGGTGGCGATCGGCCGCCGGATGAACGGTTCCGAAATGCTCATCGGGACCGCCTCAGCACCGGGTCGCGCGAGCGGGAACGCGGTCTGCCGCGCTCATCCGGCCGGTCCCGGCCGCGCCGCCCCCGGCTGCGGCGGCCGCGGTGCGACGCGGGCGCCCTGGGTCAGCCGGTATTGGCCGTCGACGACGACCCGCTCGCCGGGCTTGAGGCCCTTGGTCACGACGGCGATGCCATCCTGCACCGAGGCGACCTCGACCTCGCGCCGCTCCGCCTTGTTGTCGTCGGTAACGACGTAGACGTAACTGCCGTTGGGGCCGACCTGGACGGTTTGCGCCGGTACCGTCGGCACCCCCTTGCGGGTGTTCAGGATCAGCCGCACGTTGACGAACTCGCCCGGCCACAGCCGCTCGTCGGTATTGGCGAACTCGGCTTTCAGCCGGATCGTCCCCGTGGCCTGGTCGACCGCGTTGTCGATCACCGCCAGCTTGCCTTCCGCGACCAGGGTGACGTTGTCGTCGCCATAGGCCTTGACGGTCAGCGGCCCCAGCGCCTGGCGCTCGTGGATCTTGTGCAGGTTCCCCTGCGCCAGGGTGAAGGTGACGTAGATCGGCTTGGTCTGGGTGATCGTCACCAGCCCGGTGGCGTCGTTGGCATGCACGAGATTGCCGACATCGACCAGCCGCACGCCGAGCCGGCCGCCGATCGGCGCGCGGATATCGGTATAGCTGAGGTTCAGCTTGGCCATGTCGATCGCCGCGTCGTCGCCCTTGATCGAGGCGAGGAGCTGGCCGACCGTCGCCTTCTGCTGGTCGTAGCTCTGCCGGGTCTGGTAGCCCGAGCCGACCAACGCACCGTAGCGCTGCAGATCGGCCTGGGCGGCGGCCAGCGCGGCTTCGTCCTTGGCCTTGACCGCCTGCGCCTGTTCGAGCGCCACCTGGAACGGGCGCGGGTCGATCTGGACCAGCAGATCGCCGGCCTTGACCTCGGCCCCCTGGCTGTACGGCACGGCGACGATCTGGCCGTCGACCCGGCTTCTGACGGTGACGGTGTTGAGCGCCTGCACCGTGCCGATGCCGGTCAGGTAGACCGGCACGTCCTCGGCCTTGACCACCCCTTCGGTGATCGGAATCCCGGCCGGCGCGGCCGCCGGCGCCGGCGTCTCGGCGGCCGTCGCGTGGCGCGACAGGGCGCCCGACGCCCACAACCCGCTGGCCGCCGCGCCTGTCGCGGCGATGACCGCCGCACCGACCACCACGCTTTTGCGCATGCCGACGCTCCGCCCGCCCCTACCGTGACGAACGTATATCATAGACATTGGCTATAATGCGGCAAGCGGGATTGCGCTCACCAAATGGTGACCGCGGCTCTTCCCTCCGCGGCGCAAATCGCGGCATCATCCGGCGGCGACAAGCAGGAGACCAGTCATGCCGCACGACGCGTTGCGCACGATCCTGTCGGCGGGGGGGCTCGATCCCGACCGCGCCCGCACCGTCGAGTTCACCGGCGGCAGCGACCCGATCCTGCCGACCCCGTTCCGGATCGGCGAGACGGCGGCGGCGGCGCTGGCGGCGACCGGGCTCGCCGTCTCCGATCTGTGGGCCGTGCGCACCGGCAAGGGCCAGGAGGTCGCGGTCAACGTGCGCCAGGCGACCGCCTCGCTGCGCAGCGGCCATTACATGCTGATCGACGGCAAGAAGGTGGCGACCGACCGCAACCCGGTGATGGGGGTCTATCCGGCCAAGAACGGGCGGTGGAGCTATGTCCACGCCAATTTCCCGAACCACCGCGCCGCCGCGCTCGGCGTGCTCGGCTGCGCCGAGGACAAGAACGAGGTGCGCAAGGCGGTCGCCAAGTGGGACGCGCTCGAACTCGAAGAGGCGATTATCGCCGCCAAGGGCGCCGGCGGCATGGTGCGGACGATGGCGGAATGGGCCGAGCATCCCCAGGCGAAAGCGCTGGCGACCCTGCCGCTGTTGGAGATCGTCAAGATCGGCGAGGCGCCGCCCGAGAAACTGCCGGCCGGCGACCGGCCGCTTTCCGGCATCCGCGTGCTCGACCTCACCCGGGTGCTGGCCGGGCCGACCTGCGCCCGCACCCTCGCCGAGCACGGCGCCGACGTGCTCAAGATCACCGGGCCGCACCTGCCGTCGATCGGCTACCAGGAGTTCGACACCGGGCTCGGCAAATTGTCGGCCCATCTCGACCTGCGCCAGGAACGCGACCTCGCGAGGCTGAAGGAACTGGTGCGCGAGGCCGACGTGTTCTCGCAGGGCTACCGGCCGGGGACGCTCGGCAATCGCGGGCTGTCGCCCGAGGAGCTGGCGAAGCTGCGGCCGGGGCTGGTCTATGTCTCGCTGTGCGCGTTCAGCCATGTCGGCCCGTGGGCCTCGCGCCGCGGCTTCGACACGGTGGTGCAGACGGTCAGCGGCATCACCTGGCGCCAGGGCGAGCTGTTCCCCGGGGCCGAGCCGGGGCCGCAATTCTATCCGGTGTCGGCGATCGACTACCTGACCGGCTACCTGATGGCCTTCGGCGCGATGGTGGCGCTGGCGCGGCGGACCCGCGAGGGCGGCAGCTGGCTGGTGCGCATCTCGCTGGCCCAGACCGGGCGCTGGCTGGTCGGGCGCGGCGAGGTTCCCGAGGCCGAGCTTGCCGGCGTGCCCAGGGAATTTACCGACGCCGAGTTCAAGTCGTGGCTGATGGAGACGAAGACGCCGGTGGGCACGCTGACCCATCTGCGCCCGACGGTGCAGCTTTCGGCGACCCCGCCCTACTGGGCGCGGCCGTCGGTCCCGCTCGGCTACAACGAGCCGGTCTGGCCGGCGCGGCCGTAGCCGAGCCGCCGGCGCTCGTGCCGGTTCATCGCCCAGCCGGCGAGCGCCACCAGGACGAAGACCGCGGCGATGAACACGGTCGCGAGGGCGTTGACCTCGGGCGTCACGCCGATGCGCACGCTCGAATAGACCGCCATCGGCAGCGTCGTCGCCGACGGGCCCGAGACGAAGCTGGCGACGACGAGGTCGTCGAGCGACAGGGTGAAGGCGAGGAGCCAGCCCGAAATCAGCGCCGGGCGGATGCCGGGCAGCGTCACCCGCCACAGCACCGCGGCCGGCCGCGCCCCGAGATCGAGCGCGGCCTCCTCCAGGCTGCGGTCGAACCCGGCGAGCTGGGCGCGCACCAGCACCGCGACGAAGCAGGCGGCGAAGGTGGCATGCGCGATCGTCACGGTGGCGAGGCCGCGGCTCGCCGGCCAGCCGAGCCAGCGCTGCGAGGCGACGAACAGCAGCAGCAGCGACAGGCCGAGGATGACCTCGGGCACGACCAGCGGCGCCAGCAGCATGAAGCCGAACACGGCGCGGCCGCGGAAGCGGCGAAACCGTGCCATCGCGACGCCGGCGCAGGTGCCGAGAACCAGCGCCAGGCTCGCCGCCATCACGCCGATCTCGAGGCTGGTCAGCGCCGCGGCGCGGTATTTGTCGTCGACCAGCAGCGCGGCGTACCAGCGGGTCGAAAACCCGCCCCACACCGTGACCAGGCGCGAGGCGTTGAACGAATAGGCGATCAGCACCGCGATCGGCACGTAGAGAAAGGCGAAGCCGAAGCCGAGCGCGGCGAGCCGGGTGCGGCTCATCGCCGTTCCACGACCCGCTGGGCGATCAGCAGCGGCGCCGTCAGCATGACGACCAGCACGACCGCCACCGTCGCCGCCTGCGGCCAGTCGACATTGTCGAAGAATTCCTGCCACAGCACCTTGCCGACCATGACGTTGCGCGGGCCGCCGAGCAGGTCGGGAATGACGAACTCGCCGACCGCCGGGATGAACACCAGGAGGCAGCCGGCGAGGATGCCCGGCCGCGACAGCGGCACCACCACCGAAAGAAACGCGCGCCACGGCCGCGCCCCGAGATCGGCGGCGGCTTCAAGCACATTGTCGTCGAGCTGCGACAGCACGCCGTAGAGCGGCAGCACCATGAACGGCAGGTAGGAATAGACGAGGCCGGTCTCGACGGCGAAGCCGTTGTTGAGCAGCAGCAGCGGCGCGTCGATCAGCCCGAGCCCGCGCAACACCCGGTTGATCAGCCCGCTCGGCTGCAGCAGCGCGATCCAGGCGTAGACCCGGATCAGCAGGCTGGTCCAGAACGGCAGCAGCACGAAGAACAACAGCAGGTGGCGCCAGGCGCCCGGTGCGCGCGCGATGGCAAAGGCGAGCGGGTAGCCGATGAGCAGGCACAGCGCCGTCGCCAGTCCGGCGATCGCCAGCGAATTGCCGTAGGCCCACAGGCAGCCCTCGACGAGCGCGCGGTAATTGGCGAGCGTGCCGGTCAGGCGATAGGGCGGGATCGCATCGGCGCTCTCGCCGAGGCTGATGGCCACGACGATCGCCAGCGGCAGCAGAAAGAACGCGGCCAGCCACGCAAATGGCAGGCCGATCAGAAGCCGCCTCAGCATTCCAGGGTCACCGCATCCTCGGCCGCCCAGGCGGCCCACACGATTTCGCCGCGCGCCAGCCCGCGCGCCGCCGCGCTCGGCAGTTGGGCGCGCAGCGAGAGCCCGTCCGCCGCGAGATGGACGACCGACTGGCCGCCCTGATAGCCGACCGATACCACCGTCGCGGCGCGCGCCGGGCCGTCGGGCCGCTCGCGCGACAAACGCAGCTTCTCCGGCCGCACCGCAACGGTCGCGCCGCCCTCCTCGAACAGGTTGACGGCGCCGACAAAGCCGGCGACGAAGCGCGAGCGCGGCCGCTCGTAGATCTCGTGCGGCGGGCCGATCTGGACGAGGCGGCCGGCATTCATCACCGCGATGCGCGAGGCCATGCCGAGCGCCTCGTCCTGGTCGTGGGTGACGACGAGAAACCCGGTGCCGAGGCGCCGCTGGATGCCGGTCAGCTCGAGCCTGGTCTCCTCGCGCAGTTTGCGGTCGAGCGCGGCGAGCGGCTCGTCGAGCAGCAGCAGCTTGGGCATCTTGGCGAGCGCCCGGGCCAGCGCGACGCGCTGGCGCTGGCCGCCGGACAATTCGTGCGGGCGGCGCCGCTCGAACCCGGTCATCTGCACCAGGCTCAGCATCTCCTTGACCCGCGCGGCGCGGCGCGGCCGCGGCATGCGCTCCTGCCTGAGCCCGAACTCGATATTGCCGGCGACGTCGAGATGGGGAAACAGCGCGTAGGACTGGAACATCATGTTGACCGGCCGGGCATAGGGCGGCGCCGCGGTGACGTCCTCGCCGTCGATCAGGATGCGGCCGCGATCCGGCGTCTCGAACCCGGCGATCAGCCGCAGCAGCGTGGTCTTGCCGCAGCCCGAAGGTCCCAAAAGGGCGAAGAACTCGCCCGGCTCGACCGACAGCGAGACCTCGTCGACGGCGGCGACCGCGCCGTAGCGCTTCGCCACCGAAACGATGTCGAGCAGGGCCATCTCAGCAGCCCGATTTGCAGCGGGTCCAGGCCCGGGTGCGCAGCCGCTCGTAGGCCCGCGGCACCGGCAGATCGAGGTAGAACAGGCGGCGCACCGCCTCGGGCGGATAGATGCCCGGATCGTCGCGGATCGCCGGATCGACATATTGCGTCGCGGCGAGGTTGGGGTTCGGGTAGGACACCGCGTTCGACACCGCGGCGATGACCTTCGGCTCCAGCATGTAGTTGATGAAGCGGTGGGCGTTGTCGGGGTGGGGTGCGTCCTTCGGGATCGCCATCATGTCGACGCCGAGCTGCGCCCCCTCGCGCGGCACCCGGAAGCCGATCTCCATGCCGGTCTCGGCCTCCCGGGCACGGTTGCGCGCCTGGATCACGTCGCCGGAATAGCCGAGCGCGACGCAGATGTCGCCGTTGGCGAGATCGTTGATGTATTGCGACGAATGGAACTTGCGGACATAGGGCACGATGCGCTCTACCGCGGCGACGGCGGCGTCGAGATCGGCCGGATCGCGGCTGATCGGGTCGCGCCCGAGCCAGGCGAGCGCCGCCGGAAACACCTCCTGGGGGGTGTCGAGCAGCGAGATGCCGCAGGCCGCCAGGCGGGCGGCGAAGACCGGGTCGAACAGCAGGGCAAGACTGTCGCGGGGCGTATCGGGCCCGAGCGCGGCATCGAGCATCGCCGCGTTGTAGCCGATCCCGGTGACGCTCCACAGATAGGGCACGCCGTAGCGGTTTCCCGGATCGGCGGCGGCAACCAGGGCAAGCATGCGGGGGTCGAGGTTCTTCAGGTTCGGCAGCTTCGTCTTGTCGAGCGGCAGAAAGGCGCCGGCGGCAATCTGCCGGGCCATGAACGGGCTCGCCGTCGGCACCACGACATCATAGCCCGAATGCCCGGCCAGCATCTTGGCTTCGAGCACCTCGTTGCCGTCGTACACGTCGTAGGTGACGGCGATGCCGGTCTCGCGCTCGAAGTCGGCGATCGTGTCGGGGCCGATATAGTCGGACCAGTTGTAGACATGCAGCACCTTGTCCTCGGCCGCCGCGGCGGCGAGCGGCAGCAGGAGGGCGAGGACGAAACCGGCGAGAAACCGCATCGCCGCGATACAGCAGCCGTCCGCGCGCTTGTCAATCGCCGCGCCGGCAGCGGAAGATGGCGCCGCGATGACGATCTTTCACCTGTTGCGCCACGGCGAGCACGCGATGCAGGGCAAAATCTGCGCCGGGCGCATGGCCGGGATCGGCCTGTCGGCGCGCGGCCGCGGCGAAGCCGAAGCGGCGGCCGGGCGGCTTGCCGGGTGCGGAATCGGCTCGATCTATGCGAGCCCGCTCGACCGCACGCGCGAGACCGCCGGCATTCTCGCCGCGCGGTTCGGGCTCGAGGTCGCGCTGCGCGACGAGCTGGCCGAGCTCGATTTCGGCGAATGGACCGGGCTTCCCTTCGATGCGATTCGCGCCGATCCGCGCTGGCTGCCATGGCGCGAGCACCGCAGCCTGGCGCAGATTCCCGGCGGCGAGACGATGCGCCAGGTGCAGCGCCGCATCGTCGAGCTGATGCTCGAACTGCGCGAGCGCCACCCCGACGACGCGGTGCTGCTGGTCAGCCACGGCGACGTCATCCGCGCCGCCCTCGCCTTCGCCCTCGGCATGCCGCTCGACCTGTTCACCCGGATCGAGGTGGCCACCGGCTCGGTCAGCACGGTGCGCATCGACCATCAGGGCATCCGCGTGGTCGCCCTCAACCTGCGCTGAGGCTCGCCAGCGCCGCCCCGGCCGTCATCGCCGCCTCGCTCATCGCCCCGCGCCGAGGGTAGGATGGCGCGGCCAGCGGAGGGAGAGCGATGCGTCTGCGCGATTTTCCGGTCATGAGCTTCGACTGCTACGGCACGCTGATCGACTGGGAGAGCGGCATCTGGGCGGCGCTGCAGGACCTCGCCGGCCCGGCCGGGATCGCCCGGGAGGACGCGCTCGCCGCCTTTGCCCGCCACGAAAGCGCCCAGGAGCGCGAGACCCCGAGCCTCCGGTACAGCGAGCTGCTGGCGCGGGTGCACCGCCGCCTCGCCGGCGAATGGGGCGTCGCGGCCAGCGCGGCGCAGCACGCCGCGTTCGGCGCCTCGGTCGGCGACTGGCCGGCATTTCCCGACAGCGCCGGCGCGCTCGCCTATCTGAAGCGGCACGCCAAGCTGGTCATCCTGTCGAATGTCGACCGCGCCAGCTTTGCCCGCTCGAACGCGCGGCTCGGCGTCGCATTCGACGCGATCTGCACCGCCGAGGACATCGGCAGCTACAAGCCCGACCCGGCGAACTTCCGCTACCTGATCGACCGCGTCGCCGCGCTCGGGCACGGGAGCGGCGAGATTCTGCACGTCGCGCAGAGCCTCTATCACGACCATGCGCCAGCCAACGCGGCCGGGCTCAGATCGGCGTGGATCGACCGGCGCGCCGGGACCGCCGGCTCGGGCGCGACGCCCGCAGCCGGGGCCGGCGTGCATTACGACTTCCGCTTCGAGAGCCTCGCCGAGCTGGCCGAGGCGCACCGCCGGGAAGGCGGCTGAGGCTCAGCCGCCGGTCGCCGGCTGGTTGTATTCCTCGTCGGTGACGTGGCGGCCCCAGGCGGTGCCCTGCCCCTGCTCGCCGGCCTCCGACAGGGCGAGATGGGCGAAAATGCGGTCGGGCGCGGCGCCGTGCCAGTGCTGGGTGTTGGGCGGGATGTTGACGACGTCGCCCGGGTTGAGCACCTGCGGCGCCTCGCCCTCGAAGCAGATGCGGCCGATCCCCGACAGGCAGTAGAGCGTCTGGCCGACCGGGTGGGCATGCCAGGCGGTGCGCGCGCCCGGGGTGAAGGTGACGACCGACCCGCCGAGCCGCGACGGCGCCTCGGCGGTGACCACCGGGTCCTGGAACACGACCCCGGTAAACGTGTCGGGGGAGCCCCGCCTGGTGGCACGCGTTCCGGCGCGGACGACCCCAGCTTTGACCGGCATGGCTATCCTCCTATGCTGCGACCTGCACCCGAGCATAGGCGGGCCGGAGGATGAGTACAAACGGCACGATCCGCTGCGGCATCGGCGGCTGGGTGTATCCGCCGTGGCGCGGCACCTTCTATCCCAAGCAATTGAAGCAGGCCGAGGAACTGGCCTATGCCAGCCGCCGCCTCAGCGCGATCGAGATCAACGGCACCTTCTACCGGCTGCAGACCCCGCAGACCTACCGGCACTGGCGCGACCAGACCCCCGACGGCTTCGTGTTCTCGCTGAAGGGCCCGCGCTTCATCACCCACCGCAGGGATTTCAGCGAGATCGGCCCGTTCCTCGACCGTTTCGTCGCCAGCGGGCCGCGCGAGCTGGGCTCCCGGCTCGGCCCCATCCTGTGGCAGTTCGCGGCGACGTTGCGCTTCGACGCGGCGGTCTTCGCCGGGTTTCTCGAGCGGCTGCCCGGGGGGCTGCGGCACGCCGTCGAGGTGCGGCACGCCAGCTTTGCCGACCCCGCCTTCGCCGCGCTGTTGCGCCGGCACAAGGTGGCGCTGGCCTGGGTCGACGACGCCGACTACCCGGCGTTCGACGCGGTCACCGCCGATTTCGTCTATGCCCGGCTGCGGCGCTGCGAGGCGGCGGAGCCGACCGGCTACCCGGAGGGCGCGCTCGACGCCTTCGCCGCCCGCTTCCAGGCGCAGGCGGCGGCGGGCCGCGACTGTTTCGTGTACTTCATCAACGGCGCCAAGGTTCGCGCTCCCGCCGCGGCGGAGGCGTTCATTCGGCGGCTTGGCGCTTCTTGACCTTCGGCCAGCGCGCCTTGACCAGCGGCAGCACCTCGTCGATCAGGCGGCGGGTCTGCGCCATCACCTCGTCGTCGCCCTTGGCGGCCGGGCGCAGGATGAATTTCGACACGCCGGCATCGACATAGGCGGCGATCCTGGCGACGATCGCCGGGCCGTCGCCGATCGCGAAATAATCGTGCGGATCGCGCCCGGTGCGCTTTCGGTAGGCCTCGAACAAGGGCTGCAGCCCGGGCTCGTCCGGCCGGCCGAAGCGGAACGGGATGCCGGCGCCGTAATGGTCGTCGTCGATCGCCCGGCCCTCCTCGGCGGCGGCGGCGCGGATCGCGGCGACGACCTCGCGCGCCTGGGCCGGCGTCTCCGGCCCGGCCTGCCAGCCGGTGCCGAACCGGGCGGTGCGCCGGATCGCCGCCTCGGACGAGCCGCCGATCCACATCGGCAGGTCGGGCTGCACCGGCTTGGGCAGGCACTGCGCCCCCGACAGGCGATAGTGCACCCCGGCGAAATCGACCGAATCCTCCGACCACAGCCGGCGGATCACCTCGAGCCCTTCGTCGGTCCTGCGGCCGCGGGTCTTGCTGTCGAGGTTGAGAGCCCGCCATTCCGGGCCGAGCGGGCTGCCGATGCCGAAGGCCGGCAGCAGCCGCCCGTTCGACAGGTAGTCGATCGTCGCGCATTGCCGCGCCACCAGCACCGCGTCGCGCATCGCCAGGGAGAGCACGTTGACGCCGAACTTGATGCGCCGGGTGCGGCCGGCGAGCGCCGCCATCGCGCTCATGCATTCGAGGAACGGGGTCGGGCTGACCAGGCGGTCGGTCTGCCAGATCGAGTCGATGCCGCCCGCCTCGCACAGATCGACCCAGCGCCAATAGGCGGCGGCGCCGGAAAACGGGAACTCCATCAGCCCGATCCCGACGGCAACGTTGCGCGCCATCCGATCCTCCTTGCCTGTCGCCGGCAACTATGGCCCGAATCGTCGCGCCACGGAAAGGAGCGCCACGCGATGCGCATCATGACCACGGTGCCGCAGGAGGATCTGCGCCGCGTGCCGGCGGCGGCGCGCGAAGCCGAGGCGCAGGGCTACGACGGCATCGTCACGATGGAGAACAAGCACGAGCCGTTTCTCGCGCTCGCCGTCGCCGGCACCGCGACCGAGCGGATCGAGCTGCATACCGGCGTCGCCATCGCCTTTGCCCGCACCCCGATGGCGGTGGCGGAGATCGGCTGGGACCTTGCCGGCGCGACCGGCGGCCGCTTTGTCGTCGGGCTCGGCTCGCAGGTGCGGGCGCATAACGAGCGCCGCTTCTCGGCGCCGTGGAGCGCGCCGGCGCCGCGCATGCGCGAATACGTCCAGGTGCTGCGCGCGATCTGGCGCCACTGGAAGACCGGCGAGAAGCCCGCCTACGAAGGCGAGCATTACCGCTTTACCCTGATGACCCCGAACTTCCACCCCGAGCCGATCGACGCGCCGCCGCCGGCGGTGATGATCGCCGCGGTCGGCCCGGCGATGCTGAAGGTCGCCGCCGAGGAATGCGACGGCGTCAAACTGCACGGGTTCTGCACCCGCAAATAC